>WNGR01044538.1_pt1 | contig 10794 bp, 10 predicted proteins | sample 5407581 | NCBI WGS metagenome assembly WNGR01 (sample SAMN13153383, study PRJNA577476) | soil metagenome | isolation source: 80 cm soil or saprolite under Garry oak tree replicate 2 | place: USA:California | collected 2016-06-15 | reverse complement strand
CCGAACATAACTGCTGTGCGCGGCGTATGCCCTTTCGAGGCGTGACACGCCAGATCATGAGGACCAACATAGGCTTCGGTTTCCACAATCTTTCCGGCCAGCTCCCGGCGTCCCAGACGCCGCACGAGAACCTTCCCTAAAAGATCGGATGCAACATCGAGTGCGGGCCGGGAATAAAAGGAGCGGGGGAGCATGGCGGGCATGGGCGAGAAATTCAGGGACGGGAAATTCCGGGTCAGGTCATTCGGTGACAGTGAGCAATCTCTAAAGTCAAGAAATTGCTCACTGTGCCCGAATGACTTCCGAATGCTTATGCAGCGGTTTTCCCACGGACCTGTTTTTTGATTTTCCAGTGAGAGAACAGATATTTATGGCCGCACCGCGGGCACTCCCACGAACCTTTCACCGGATCGGCGCCGCGTTCGTAGAACATTTCCACGATGAGATGGCAATGCAAACACATGGTCGGATGACTGTAGACCCGTTCTGCTTTTGCGGTTTTGGTCATTACTGCCATATCAACCTCCTGTTAGGTTTTGGCTCCGCCCTTTTTCAGACTTCGGCATTCGCCTTATCGAAAAGCTATTGACTTATAACTATTTGCCACACAACAGCTGCAGTCGCAGCCTATACAGACGGTGAGATGTAAAAGGTGGTATTCTCGGCGTCTGTCTGAAATCCGGTCTCAGAACCGGGCACATTATAGCCAAATTGCGCGAAATCGCCAATGGCTTATTAAGTTCCGCTGTGGATAATGTTCAATCCACGAGGCCGCCCCCGCGAAGCGCAAGCGCGATAGCGCGCAGCCTCAAAGAGTGGAGTTGACGTAATTCAGTACGGGACTTAGCAAATAATTCGGAGAATTCGAATCCGGAATCGATGCGTTTTCCAATTGTACCTTTCACTATCGCCACGACGCTCCTGACGGTTGTCTGGTACCTGTTCACTTCGACACGGCCGAAACACAAAGTCCTAGATGTGCCTAGACTTACACGGCTGGCCGATATTGACGGTATCGAAACGGAAGTGGCGATTGCACCTGATGGAAACCGTTATGCCGTCATCGTGTCCGGCGACATTTGGGTCCTGAATATCGCAACCGGCGGGCGTTATCAGCTGACGCCACCCTCGGATCCGGAATCGTCCCCAGCCTGGACACCGGACGGGAAGCGAATCACGTTCACACGCGGCTCCGACACTTTCGCCGTGGATCCCGATACTGGAGCCGAGGAGGTTCTGCGCAAGAATGCGACATCGCTCTCCTGGTCCCCGAGCAGCCGAGCCGCGTTTGTTCGCGATCGGGCTTTGTGGATCGCCGATGCATCCAGTCAGGACGAAAAAAAGCTTGTAGAGGCCGATCCTACCCCGGATGTGACTGTGGACCGTCCTCGATTCTCGCCCGATTCGCTCGAAATTGCTTTTATCAAGACGCAGCTTGGTGTCCGAGGCGAAGTATGGGTGGTTGATGTCTCCAGCGGCATGGCGCGACCGCTCGTCTCGGATCGCGCTGCTGAGAATCCGATGGATGTGGGATGGATCAATGAAGGCCGCGATCTTGCATACCTGACAAATCGTTCCGGCTCGTATTCCGTCTGGTACGTCGATTTGGCTCACTCGACGATCCAACCGTTAACGCAACCTCTTGTCGCGGTGCCGCTAACGCGCATCGGAATGGCTGTCTCTGGAGATCGAATCGTTCTGCCGAGGCATTTTGTCGATTCCAACGTCGTTTTGTCCGATGGTACGCCCGTTGCGGCCTCGGAAAAGCTGGAATTCGAGCCTGCGGCTTCTGCCGATGGAAACAGGATCGCCTATACGGTCGCCGATGAAAATAAATTCGAAATCTGGACGGCGGGTCTAAACGGAGAGAAACCGGCCTTTCGCGCGCTCGGGCGAGAGCCACGCTTTTCTGCCAATGAGTACCAGATCATTTATACCCACACGGATCTCGAGGGCAATTCCGACGTCTGGAAGCTCGACGTGCGAAACGGAAGCTCGGAACGCATGACCGACGCCGAAGAAATCGAGGTCACCCCGGACTGGTCCCCTGACGGGCGATTGATCGCCTTTGCTTCAGGCCGCGGTGGCGCTATTTCGATTTGGACCATCCCTGCATCAGGCGGAAAACGGCTGCGGATCAACGCCGGCGGCTACGCGCCGCGATTTTCGCCGGATTCCAAATCGATCTTGTTTTGGAATCGGCAAGCATTATGGACAATGGATGCGAATGGCCGGAATGTTCGTAAAGTCGCCGCCGGTCTGACAGATCCGGTAGCGGGTGTGTGGTCGTGGAAAGGGCCTGCATTTTTCATGGACGATGACATTCGAACGGCGGATGAAAAACTGTTTACGCTTTCAGACCATTTGATGTGGCCCGGATTTGACGTGCTTCGCGATGGGCGGTTTGTGATTGCGCCGATCGATATTCACGAAACCGGCCTCTGGGCGATCGACCTGACTTATAAGGAGAAGTGAAATGGAGTTCGATGGAAAAGTCGCAATTGTGACGGGTGCTACCAGCGGAATTGGAATGGCCACCGCCTTTCGCTTTGCCGAACAAGGCGCGCGAGTCGCCGCGGTTGGAAGAAAGAAAGAAATATTGTCGAAGGTTCAGCGTCAAAACATTCGAACATATTCGGTGGATCTGACTAACGAAAAGGAAACCAGTACGTTCGCCGGGCGCGCTCTCGAGGATTTCGGAGGCGTCGACATTCTTGTCAATGCTGCCGGAATCATCGCCAACGGCACGATTGAGAATACGAGTCTCGCCGACTACGACCTGATGATGAATATCAACGTACGTTCCGTAATGCAGTTAACGCAATTAGTGCTTCCTTCGATCATCGAGCGGAAAGGCAACATCGTGAACGTTTCCAGCGTCACGGGTTTGCGTGCGTTTCCAAATGTCTTCGCCTACTGTGTCAGCAAAGCCGCTGTCGACCAGCTCACGCGGTGTGCCGCTTTGGAACTCGCTCCCAAAGGTGTGCGTGTAAACGCCGTCAATCCGGGAGTCGTGCGTACGAACTTGCATCTGAACTCGGGCATGAACGAAGACAACTACGCCGCGTTCGTTGATCGAAGCAAGACGACTCATCCATTGGGCCGTATCGGCCAGCCGGAAGAGATCGCGGATTTGATTTTGTTCCTGGCGTCGTCCAAAGCGGGTTGGATCACCGGCACCACCTATTCGATCGATGGCGGCCGGGCGCAGACCTGCGCCCGATGAAATCGGTCACAAAAGGCACAAAAATTCACGATAAAATTTGTGGCTTTTGTGCCTTTTTGTGGCCGATTTCAACCCCTCGTGGGTAACACCACCACGCGCCGCCAAGGGACTTCGCCGCGGCTCTCGGAACCCAGACCGTGTTGTTCGATTAATTGATGCTGCAGCCGCCGGAGGTGCGCCGACTGCGGGGCAAGTTCGACGGGTTTTCCGTAGAGGAATGCCTTCATCTGGCTGACGGTGTTGCTTCGAATGATCGCGACTTCCAGACCCAGATCCTCGAGATCCTTGACGGTTCGCGGCTGCCGTTTTTCATGCGCTTTCAAGGTCAGTGCAATATCGGCATCCTTCGGCGTCTTCGCAATCGTCGCCGATACCTGCAAATCGGCAATCGCCCGCAGCAGCCGGTCTTTGCTGACGCCGTATGGATAAATGCGCATCGTCTTGCGGGCAGACGGTGCCTGCGACGGCCGTTCTCTGTCCCGGTGCTTTGGCATTTCGGGGATGGCTGCAGCCGCTTGCCCGACGACCTCGTATCCATCGGCCTTGCGCAATCGGACCTCCGGCCGCGCGGACCGGCCTCGCAAAAATGCGTCAACGACTGAGGACGTCTCGTGATAAACGGAAAGTTCCTCTCGATTTCGTATCTCCACCAACGTATCGAATGTTGGAGGCGCCTTCCTCTCCAAAACGGTTTTTTGTGTTCCGCGCCGCCTGGCTTCCTCATCACTCAGCGTGACGGCGTGAATTCCGCCAAGCAAATCCGACAGGGTTGGATTCATCAACAGATTGTCGAGCGTCTTCCCATGCGCGGTCGCGATCAACTGCACTCCCCGTTCGGCAATAGTCCGGGCGGCCAGCGATTCGGCTTCGGTTCCGATCTCGTCGATGACGATAACCTCGGGCATGTGATTTTCCACGGCTTCAATCATCACTGCGTGCTGCAGGTCCGGCCGCGGCACTTGCATCCTGCGGCTGGCGCCGATCCCGGGATGCGCAATATCGCCGTCGCCGCCGATTTCATTCGATGTATCGACGATGATGACTCTTTTCACGAGTTCGGTGGAAAGCACACGCGCGCTCTCCCGCAGAAGCGTAGTTTTCCCCACGCCGGGCCGGCCAAGCAGGAGCAAGCTCTTTCCGGACTCAATCACATCGCGAAGAATGTCCACCGTGCCAAAGACCGCCCGGCCCACGCGGCATGTCAGTCCGACGACGATGTCGCGCCGGTTCCTTATCGCCGATATCCGGTGCAGCGTGCGCTCGATGCCCGCACGGTTATCCTGGGTGAACGAGCCGACGCGGTGAGTTACATAGTCCAGGTCTTCGCGGGTGATCGGAGAATCCGACATATTGATCGCGCGGTTGGGAAACCGGGCTTCCGGCGGCCGGCCGAGGTCCAGAACGGCCTCGATGAGATTCCGGAGGTCGGCTTGGTGATGCAGCGCGTCTCGAATGTGGGGCGGCATGACGCGCAAAAGTAATTCGAGGTCGTCCGTGATTTCCCTGCTAGGCAAATTCACTTCTCCGCGTCGAATCTGCTACCCTGAAATCATGGTAATCCAGTTACGCCAAGATCGAGATCTCGAACAACTCTTGGAGAAATCAAAAACCAATCCCGTTCTCATTTTCAAGCATAGCACGCAGTGCTCCATTAGCGGCCAGGCCTACGATGAGTTCCGAGAATTTGCCGAATCGGCCGGCGAACTGATCTGCGGCGTAGTCTCTGTCATCGAAGACCGTGCGGTATCTGATTCGATTGCCGAACGGCTCAGCGTGCGTCATGAAACTCCACAGGTGATCGTTATTAAAAACGGCCGCGCAACCTGGCACGCTTCACATTGGTCTATTACGATCGATTCGCTCATCGCAGCGCTGAGGCCATATGGCCAACCGGTTGATCAACGAAACTAGTCCTTACCTGTTGCAGCACGCCCAGAATCCGGTGGACTGGTATGCCTGGGGTCCGGAGGCGCTTGAGCGCGCGGCGGCAGAAGACAAGTTGATCCTGCTCAGCATTGGATACTCTGCCTGTCACTGGTGCCACGTCATGGAGCACGAGTCTTTCGAAAACCCGTCGATCGCGAAGGTCATGAACGAAAACTTCGTCAATATCAAGGTCGATCGCGAGGAGCGTCCGGACCTCGACCAAATCTATATGAGCGCCGTCCAAATAATGACGGGTAGCGGCGGCTGGCCGCTTACGATCTTTCTTCTGCCGAACGGCGAGCCGATTTTTGGAGGTACATACTTCCCCCCCGAAGACCGATACAACCGGCCCGGGTTTCTGCGCGTTCTCGAAACGATCGCCGAGGCCTATCGCACCAGGCGCGCGGAGATCATGGAAAACGCGAAGAGCTTGCGGGAACATCTCACCCGTCCCACATTCCTGAAGTCGCAAGATGAAATTATTGACACCAACCTGTTGGATATGGCCTACCGGACGATAGCCTCACGGTTCGATTCACGCGAAGGCGGTTTCGGCAGCGCCCCGAAATTTCCTCCGAGCATGAGTATTGATTTCCTGCTCCGCTACTCCGATCGCACCGGCAGTGAACACGCGCTGCACATGGCGACGCTGACACTGGACAAGATGGCGTATGGAGGCATGTACGATCAGGTTGGCGGCGGTTTTCACCGTTACTCCACCGACGACCGCTGGCTGGTGCCGCACTTCGAGAAAATGCTCTACGATAACGCGCTGCTCGTACGCGCTTATGTGGACGCGCATCGGCTGACAGGAAAGCCGCTCTACAAACGCATCGTTGAGGAAACCCTGGATTTCGTTGTGCGCGAGATGCGCGGCGCGAACGGAGCCTTTTATTCGACACAGGACGCGGATAGCGAGGGCATTGAAGGAAAGTTCTACGTCTGGTCCCTAAAAGAATTTTCAGAAGTCACCGGCGCTGACGCGGAGCTCGTCGCAAAATACTTCGGCGTGACCGAACAGGGAAACTTCGAAGAGCAAAACATTTTGAACGTCTCGCGTGATCTTGAGTTGTTCAGCAAGTTGGAGCGAATACCGGTTCAAGAACTCGAGACCAAAATCGAGGCGACGAAGAAAAAGCTTTATCGCGCTCGAGAAAACCGCGTCAGGCCCGGACGGGACGAAAAAGTCCTCACCGACTGGAACGGCCTCATGCTCCGGGCCTTTGCCGAGGCCGCTGGTCATTTCAATCGCGACGACTATCGGCGCGTTGCCGAATCTAATGCCGATTTCATCTTGACGACAGTGTGGGACGGCACTCGTGTGCTACACAGCTTCAAAGACGGCCGCGCACGATTTAACGGCTATCTGGATGATTATGCCAATTTAGCGGACGCGCTTTTTGCTTTATATGAGCTTACGTTCGATTACAAATGGCTCGAAGCGGCGACGCAAATTATGGATCGCATGATCCAATCGTTCTGGGACACCAATAACGCCGGCTTTTACTTCACGGGAGGGAATCACGAGTCATTGATCACACGCCCGAAAGATTTCTTCGACAATGCGACGCCATCGGGCAATTCAGTCGCTGCCGACGTGCTGCTGCGCCTGGCTGCAGTTACAGGCCGGAACGATTATCGCGAGAAAGCCGAACTGATTATTCACACCGCCGCCCGTTTGTTGAGGCAGTATGCGTCCGGGTTCGGCCGGATGCTTGCGGCCGTAGACTTCTATGCCGGCCCATCGAAAGAGATTGCAATTGCCGGCGCTCCGGACGCTTTCCTTCCCCTTTTGCGGCGGGGCTACTTTCCCCGTGCGGTGATTGCCGCCGGCGCCGCCGCAGATCGAATCGCCCTGCTGCGGGACCGACCGATGATTGACGGCAAACCCACCGTGTATGTTTGTGAAAATTTCATGTGCAAACAGCCGGTCGTCGATCTGGCGGCATTGGAAGAGCAGTTGAAAGAGTAGAGTCGCGTTTCGTAATGACGCCGCATTCCCTCCTCGCGGAATGCGTCAGCCCACACCGCGGGATTTCTGAAGAAAAAAGAACCTAAAAATTGTACGATTGGCGCCTGGAGGCTGCCTTGGTTGTCATCGGTCTGTCGATTTTGTTGGGTTTCGCTCAGCTCTCTCAAACAGGTACTGTCATCGGTTTGGTCAAACTTCCCGGAGGCAAGCCCAGTCCGGCGGCACGCGTTGTGCTGCTTCCTCCGAAGTACACCGAGGTGTGGAGCCGGCAAGTTCAGCAACGGCTGGACAATTACTGGGAAACCTTCAAGCCTGAATTTGCCGTGAACAAGGAGCACTTCGCGGACTACTATAAGCTCGCCCATAGCGAGTCCCTGCGATATGTGATGACGGCGATGCGGCGGGACCTCGGCGATGGCGCAACCAAATACATCAAGGAAACTGCCTCGACCGGCGAATTCCAGTTCGGCCCGATTTTCGTTGACCTAGACAGACCGGTTTCCTAGGGTACGCGACATGCTCTCAGTGAGAGCATGAAGCTCACGAAAGCGGTCTTAATCTTCTGCGCTTTATTGACGAGCAGCTGTCAACGCTTGGGAGCCAGTGTCCAGCTTTTCCTGAACGAGGGCGATCTCTTTCACAAATTCGGCCTTCAACGCGCCATCAAGCGGAGGCGCGGGTTCACCCTTCTTCAGAGTCGGGACGGGATTCACAGACGTGCCGTTCTTTGCCATCATGAAATGAAGATGCGGACCGGTGGCAAGGCCTGTCTGTCCGACCAACCCAATGAGATCCCCTTGCTTGATCGTGCGTCCCGCGCGAATATCCGAAGCGATGCGCGATAGATGCGCGTACCCGCTCGTCAGGCCGCTGGCATGCTTGATGCGGACAAGATTTCCGTACCCACCACCGTCCCAACCGGCAAATGTGACCGTTCCGTTTGCAACTGCAACAACCGGGCTACCCGCCGGCACGGCGTAATCAGTGGCCAGATGCGCCCGTTCTCTGCCGAGGATCGGATGCATCCTGCGAGATGTGAAACCGGAGCTGATGCGTGGCGTGAACTTCAGCGGCGACGCCAGGATGGCGCGCTTCAAGGAAATACCCTTTTGGTCGTAATAAGAATCCTTGAATCGAAAGCCAGGGTAATGGCGGCCGGCGTTTACCAGATCAGCCGCCTGGATCTTTCCGTACTTCACGAAGGCGCCGTCGTGCAGAAATTCGTCGACGATCAACCGGATCTGATCGCCTGCTTGAATCTCCGTGCTGAAATCAACCTGCCACTGGAAGATTTCCGCCAGTTCCGTGGCGAGGTACTCGCGCCTGGGCAAATCAGAGAGAGCCTCCCAAAGCGACGTGTGGATCTCGGCCGTAATTATCTTCTCACGCGTTTCGAGATCGAGCTTCTCGACTTTCGCCTCGTAGGATTCCGAGCCTTTCTGCACTCTGAGAACACTTTCCTCGTCGATTTTGTATTCGAAGGCCTTCAGAGTGCCATCGGTCTCCTTTTCGAGGCGGAATGGATTGCCGAAACGCATTTTGCGAAGATCGAAGACGGGACGGATGTCATCGGCGACGTGATTGGCGATCGCGATGGGAACGTCGTAGTCCACTAGAGTGGCAACCAAAGTCCTATTCTTTTGGATCTTATCTTCGACGATTTGCGTTTTTGGAGTTTCAATTGGTGGAGGAGCCAGCAGTGGAATGGAATCGATCTTGGATTCCCAATAATTCGGAATTACGCTAACCAGAACAGCCAACAGAAAAGCCCAGATGAAGCCGACTCTACATTTGTAAAACCGCATAAGTTCCAAGACTATAGATCAGAGACGGCGATCCATCTAGGGAAATTCGGGCAGGCGCATAAACACCTAAGTCGCATTTCAGATTGGGGTGATTTATGCGTCTGTCCCCGAATTTCATTCCAGCAGACGATCCAGCGCAGGCAGTGGGACGGCACTCTCTTTCAAGGCCCGCTCGTGGAAGTCACGAAGTGAGAAACTGGCGCCTCTTAACTTCTGTTGATGGTCCTTGACTGTGAGCCAGCCTTTCCAGCCTGCGAAGTACGTCGGAAGCTGGCATGATGAAAGTTGAGCGCGTTGCAGTTTCGCCGTCGCCTCTTCTTTCTCTTGATATGTAACGTTGATCATCAGGTCCAGTGCCTGCTGATCCGTCATTCCCATTGTGTGCAAGCGAATGTCCAAAATCGTATTCGCTAGAACGCGCAATAACTGCTTTAGCCAGGTGAGTCGCATGCCCGGATCGTTATTCAGATAGCCTTGGTCCGTCATCAGTTCTTGCGCGTAAACGGCCCAACCTTCGATATAAGGACCATTGCCGAACACATTTCTCAGCAATCGACGCGATTTTGGTTCGACATCGTTGGCATATTCGAGCTGTACATAATGACCTGGCATCGCTTCGTGGACGGTTAGATGCTGTAGTCCGTAGTCGTTGTACTCGCGTAATTTCGATTCGACTCGATCCTTGGACCAGTTCTTCGGTATTGGCGTAATCCAATAAAACGCCCCCAGTTCGGGCTGAAGAGGTGGAGCGGCGTTGAATCCTCCGACTGCATAGATGCCTCTCATGAATTCCGGCGTTTCGATGACCCCCAGGTTCGATCGCGAGGGAAGAGTCACTAGACTTTTCTCACGTACGAATGCCGTTGCCTGTTCCAATGTGCTCTTCGCTTGAGCCATATACGTTTCGGCCGACGAGTGTTGTCTGGCAACATCGTCCAGCGCGCGTTTGGGAGTTTTCGGCGCAGCCAGCCTTTCAAGCTCCTGCCGCGTCGATTTGAGATCCGCTTCAGCCTCGGCAAGCAACTGTTCGGGACTCTTAGCCGTTGAAATCTTTCAGTGCGGCGATAGCGAGACCCGCGGCCCGTTCATAATCCGCCTTTTGCGGCTCAGGTACTTCGGCCCGCAAAGTCTTGTCTATCAAATCCACCGTACCGTCGTTTTCTTCACGGGCGACCCGATTCCACACTTCAGGCGCGTCCAGCAAGTTTGCTTTTGCCTGTTCGAAAAGGGCTGGAACCTTTTCGAGCCGTCTAATGATGTGCAGGTAGCGCCGGTCTTTCGGCGCATATTCCAGGACATAAGGCGCAAACAATGCATTGCCTGCCAGTTCGACATAAACCGTCGGATTGTGTTTGTAGCTTTGGATCGTGTTCAGTTCCAGCAGCGAGAGGTTCAAATTATTCTTGATAATTTCAAGATCTGCCCGCTGTTCTTTGTCCAGCGACGATGGATTCAAAGCATTGACGCGACCTTGAAAGCCTTCGTAAAACTTTCTCTGGGCCTCGATGCCCGCCGCGCTGTAGTCGTCGAGCATTTCGTCAAGCGCGGCGCCATTGTGCTCGTGATATCCGGTCTGTGTAGCGCTGACTGGCGAAAGAGCCAAGCTGCCGTACAAGAGATCATCAGTAAGTTTGTCGAAATCGGATACGCCAGATCTGTTATTTGACATTTCGGTTTTGTTTGTGCTGCAACTCACTAGGAGGCATGAAAGGATCAATAAAGGCCAACGCACGCTGTTCCCTCTCTGGTTTCAAATCACTCCATCCCTCTCGGAGAGGGACGCATCGCTACAGTAGTGACTTTTACCACATGAACCCCTACCAAGCTACAATGCGCGTATGAGGTTGCTGATTGCCATCCTCCTC
>WNGR01008571.1_pt1 | contig 10796 bp, 8 predicted proteins | sample 5407581 | NCBI WGS metagenome assembly WNGR01 (sample SAMN13153383, study PRJNA577476) | soil metagenome | isolation source: 80 cm soil or saprolite under Garry oak tree replicate 2 | place: USA:California | collected 2016-06-15 | reverse complement strand
AACAAGCACGTGCGGTCGAGCACCTACGTCGCCGCCATCGACCTCGAGCCGAACCCGAACGGCCTCGACGCCGTGTGGGACGTGACGATCTCCGACGAGCAGTTCGACGTCGAGGGCATCGCCATCCAGTGCTACACGTTCGGCGGTCAGTCGCCGCAGAGCGGCCGGGTCACCATCCAGCGCAGCGGAGGGATCGCCAACCGGTTCTTCATCAAGCCGCCAGGGACGAGCGACTGGACCGGCCTCACGCTCACGAACAACTCGTACGCCGGCCGCCGCGCCAGCTCCAGCGGGGTCATCTCGTTCGCCCAGGTCGTGGACAGCTCCGGCGGGATCGTGCTCACCGGCAACACCATTCATCCGAACGGCTATGGCGAGGACCTGTTCCAGGGCATCTCGTCCGGGCTGCAGGTGACCTCCAACTCGTGGCAGGCGGACGGGATCGGCTACGCCTTGCGGGTCAGCAACGCGCCCGGGGCGCAGGTCTCGGGCAACCAGCTCTCCGGGGCGGACGCTTTGATCAATCCCTGAGCGCAACCCTGAGCGGCCGGGCCCTCCGCGCGCCCCCTGGTGAGCCTTGCGGCGACCAGGGGGCGTCGCATTTTTGGGCGAGCGCCGCCATGGATCTGACCATCGCCCTCGAGCACCGTTTCCACCAGACACCCGACGGCGCGTCGTGGACGGCCACCAGCCTCTCGCGCGCCTCCTGGGCCCGATACCTCACCACGTTCGGCCGGGTGCGCCTCCTCGCGCGCGTGGAGCCGGTGCCGCGCCCCGTTGCGAGCTGGCTCCGCGTCGACTCCGACCGCGTCCAGGTCGCGGCCCTCCCCTACTTCGTCGGCCCGGGCGAGTACGCGCGATGCTGGCTCCGGGTGGAGCGGGCTGCCCGCGCGGCGCTGGCGGCGCACCCGCGCGATGCGGTCATCCTGCGCGTGCCCGGCACCATCGGCACCATCGCGGCGCGCGCGCTGCGGTCGGCCCGACGGCCGTTCGGGCTGGAGGTGGTGGGCGACCCGTGGGACGTCTTTGCGCCGCGGGCGTCCGATCATCTCCTCCGCGCCGCCTTCCGCCGGATCGCCACCCGCCAGCTCCGGCGCCTGTGCCTGGCCTCGGGGGCGAACCTGTACGTCACCTCCGGCGCGCTGCAGCGCCGTTATCCTCCCGCGCCGGGCGCACCGTCGTTCGCCGCTTCGGACGTGGAGCTCGGAGACGAGGCGTTCATCGCGGCGCCACGCCCCCCCGACGCGCCGGCCGGCCCCCCGTTCCGGATCGTGCACGTCGGGACGCTGGCCGCGCTCTACAAGGCTCCCGACTTGCTCATCCGGTCGGTCGGCCGCTGTGCCCGCGACGGGCTCGACGTGCAGCTCGTCATCCTTGGCGATGGTCGGTACCGCGGCGAGCTGACCGCGCTCGCGAGGACCGTGGGCATCGCGGAGCGGGTCCTCTTCGCGGGCCACATGCCATCCGGTGAGGCGGTGCGGCGAGAGCTCGATCGCGCGCATCTCTTCGTGCTGCCCTCGCGGCAGGAGGGGATGCCGCGCGCGATGATCGAGGCCATGGCGCGCGGGCTGCCGTGCCTCGGCACCCGGGTCGGCGGCATCCCCGAGCTCCTGCCCGACGCGGCCCTGGTCGAGCCGGACGAGCTGGCGCTGGCGCGGCGCATCCAGGACGTCGCCGCCGATCCGGCCCTCCGCGGCGAGCTGTCGAGGCAGAACCTGGCCGCCGCGGACGCCTTCCGCGAGCGCACGCTCCAGCCCATCCGCGAGCGCTTCCACCGCCACCTCGCTACCCTGGCGGCCGTGCAGGTCGGCGCGGCCCCGTCGGCGACCGGGCAGGACGCGCGTGTCGCGAGGGTGTGAGCCGCGAGCAGTCCGGATCGCAGCGCTCGCGGTCGCGCTGGGCGCCGCCGCTGCCACCTCCGGCGCCCCCGTGTCCCGAGAGCAGGCGTGGGTCGATGTGACGGGCTTCGGGGCGCGCGGCGACGGCGTCGCCGACGACACCGCCGCCTTCCAGCGCGCCGCCGACACCGGTCAGCCGATCCGCGTCCCGAAGCCGCGCGCTCACTACAAGCTGACGCGCAAGGTGCGCCTCCAGGCGTCCATCTCCGGGGACGGCTCTCTCCCCGAGATCCGCATGCACGGGGCGGACGGGAAGGAGGAGCACACCCTGTTCGAGATCGTGGGCTACAGCGGCCCAGGCCTCGTCCTCAGCGGGCTCAAGCTCGACGGCGGATGGGACGGCGTCGCCAGGCCGGGCGAGTGGTCGCACCTCGTCCTGATCAAGGGCTCACGGCGTGTGACCGTCGAGGACAACGTCCTCGTCCGGCCGTTCGGGGATTGCGTCCTCGTCGGCGGCGAAGGCCACCCCCAGCCGAGCGAGGACGTGCTCATCCGGCGCAACCGCATGGAGCAGCCCCGCCGCTGCTGCGTGGCGGTCATCTCGGCGCGCAGGCTCGTCATCTCCGGGAACACGTTCGTGAAGACGCTCGACTACGTGTCCGCCATCGATCTGGAGCCGAACCCGGGCCACCCGGAGCTGGTGGACGACGTCGAGATCTCGCGCAACGCCTTCGACGTGCCACGCGGGGTCGCCATCCAGCTCTACACGCACGAGACCATCGCCACCGCCAACGGGAACGTCCGCGTCCTCCTCAACACCGCCCGCGCGCGCCAGTTCTTCTTGAAGGGCAACAACACCGGCACCTGGGAGCGGCTGCGGATCGCCGACAACACCTTCCACGGCGATCCCGAGGGAGACGCTGGCGAGCGCGTCTCGTTCCTCGTCCTCGAGCAGGAGCCGCGCTTCCACCCCCGCGTCCTGCGCGACGTCGCCATCGAGGGCAACACGGTTCAAGCCGAGCTCCGGGAGCGGCAGCTGTACGAGGATCGCCTGCTCGGGATCCACGGCCTGCGCCTGGTGTCGAACCGCTGGCTGGGCAGCGCGCCCTACCGCCTCGTCGCGACGTCGAGCCCGCAGGCGCACATCGCCGCCAACGAACCTGGCTCGGTGGTGGCGCGCGGGCGCTAATGGCGCCGGCGGCGGGACCCGGCCTCGATCAGGACCGCCGTCACTTCGCGCGACCAGCGATCGTAGGAATAGAGACGCTCGGCGCGGCTCCGAGCGCCGTCCACCAGGCGGCGGCGCAGCGCCGGGTCTCCGGTGACGGCGGCCACGGCGTCCGCGAGCGCCTGTGGCTGGCCTGGCTCGAACAGCGCGCCCGCGCCGTCAGCCAGGATCTCGGGCAGCGCGCCGCGCATCGATCCGACCACGGGCACGCCGAGCAGCTGCGCCTCGGCGGCCACGAGCCCGAACGGCTCCTCCGATACGGTCGGCACGAGCACCGCGTCGGCGGCGCGCATGACGGCGTGCACGTCGCGCCGGGCGCCGATGAAATGAACGCGATCGCCAACCCCGAGCTCGCCGGCGAGCCGCACCAGCTCCGCGAGGTACTGCGCGGCCACCGCGTCCGCGGTGTCGCCCGTCACCCACAGCACGTGGTCGGGCGGGAGCTCCTTCAGCGCCTCCACCGCCAGGTGGACCCCCTTGTGCGGCCGCAGCGAGGCGCAGGCGAGGAGCAAGGTCACCTGCCCCGCCGCGCGCGCCGGGAGCGGCTGCTCCGGGGCGGTCGCCGCCGCGGCGGGACCGACCTCCGCCGCGTTGATCACGGTCGTGATGCGCTCCGGCGGGACCCCCATCTCGCGCATGAGCCGCGCCGAGAAGCCCGAGATGGCGATGACCCGCGCACAGGCTCGCGCGCCGAGGCTCGCAAACAGTCGGGCGCCCCAGGCGCCGCGCCCCCCGGCTCCGACCGAGAGCGGTGGCCCATGCCAGTGCCACACGAGGGCCGGGGCCCGGCCTCGCCCGCACAGGGTCGCCGCAGCGAGGGCGAGCACGAGCTCTCGGTGCCCGTGCACATAGCAGACGTCGTAACCGGCGAAGCGCGCCGCGAGCCGGCTCGCCATGCGTGCGAGGCGCGGGACCTGCGCCGCGATGCCGCCCCACCTGCGAACCCTGCCGCCGCGTCCGAGCGCGCTCTCTCCCGCCACGCCGAGCGCCCGCTCCACCTCGACGCCCGCGCGCTCCATGGCGTCCATGTCGGGCTGGTTGCAGCAGAGCTCGGCGTAGGTGACGTGGAGCTCCGGCGCAGCGGCGAGGCGCGGCAGGCCATCGCCGAGGACGCGCCGCACGCCCCCGAGGTAGGTGGAGATGTATGGGACGAGGACCCGCGTCGGCGCAGGGGATACCGCCATGCGGGCGCCAGCCCCGCGGACGACCTCAGCTGGCGTACTCATCGCCATCCGGGTAGCTCGCCGCGCCGATCAGCTGGAAGAAGAGCGGCGAGAGGAAGATGGAGATGGGGACGACGGTGGCCGCGCCGAAGAGCAGGAACGCCACCACCCCGGCCTTGAGGACGTGCCCTCGCGGATCGTCGGGCGGCCGGACGACGCCGATGTGCCGCCAGCCCATCCGGAACAGCACGAGCAGGCACAGGAGTCCGAGGACGCCGGCGCCGAGCAATGTGTCGAAGTAGACGCTGTCAGACGTGCCGTACTGAAGGATCGAGCTCTCCCGAGGTGAGGCGCGGGCGATCCCTCCGTAGCCCAGGCCGAAGGGTTTCTCGAGGGTGGTGTGCAAGGCGAGCCACTGACCGCTGAGGCGCGACGAGATGTTCTCCTCCGAGAGGCCCTCGCGGTAGGCGCCCGACAGGCGCCGATCGAACACGACGCTGTAGGAGAGCCCCGCCACCACCGCCAGCCAGGCGGCGAGGAGGAGCGCGACCTTGACGCGGATGCGCAGGCTCGAGGTCAGCACCACGAAGAGCAGGGCGCCTGCCGCTCCCATCACGCCCGAGCGGCTGCCGGAGTTGATGAGGCACGTGGCGGAGCCGGCCAGCGCCGCGACGAGCAGCAGGCGGTCGAAGAAGCTGGCCCGCCGCGGCAGGAAGGCGGCGTGGAGGATGAAGAGCGCGACCGAGGCGTAGGCGAGATCGTTGGGGTTGGTCACCGACCCCGTCGCACGTTGCTCGGAGGCGAAGATGTCGGCGTCCCAGTTCTCGGGCCGCGGCAGCCAATCCTGCAGCGTCGGATCGAAGGTGAACGCCACCAGCACCGCGATCATGATCGCGGTGAGCGCGCGGGTCCAGCGGCCCATCCCCCTCGAGCCGAAGAGCACGGCCGAGACCGGGATGATCGCCGACAGGCCGAAGCGCTTCATGAACGTCATGCTCTCGAGCAGCGGCGGGCCCGAGCGGCCGAGGTCCGCGCCGATCCCCGCCAGGACCGCGACGACGACGGCGAGGCTGGCGATGAGCGGCGTCCGCAGCCCGAGGTCCAGATCGCCGCGGCCCCGCAGCAGCAGCGCCACCAGCGCCAGCACCCACAGGCCGATCTGCGCCACGTCTCCCGCGACGACGTTCCCGACGCCTGGGACGCGGGCCAGCGGCACCCAGATGAGCGAGAACGGGATCGTCGCGAGCAGGAAGACCCGGCCCACGAAGGCGAGGATACCGCGGCGCGAGGCGGGGGCCTCCTCGAGGCCGAGGGCGCTCGTGGCGGCGAGATCAGGCACCGGGCGGCTCCATGACTTCAGGGGACACCGCGGACACTGCCGCCGCTCCCCCGCGCTCGACCGACCGCACCACCACCACCGCGCAGGCCAGCGCCGCCACCAGGTGGACGCCATACGCCGCCACGTTCGCCACCGACAGGCCGACCGCACCACGGCTGCGGAGCAGATAGGAGGTGCCGAGCAGGACGACAGCCCAGGCGACGTTGAGGCCCAGCATGAGCCACATCCGTCCGGCGCTGGCGAGCGCGTGGCCCACCACGCTCAGCGGCGCGGAGAGCGCGCCCGCGACCACGAGGAGCGCCATCACGCCGGCGGCGCCGTGGAACTCCCGGCCGTAGACGCGCATGACGGCCGGCGCGGTGGCGGACAGGACGCCCGCGGCCGCGGCGGCGACGGCGGCCGTCACGAGCAGGCTCGTCCAGAAGGCGCGAGAGAAGGAGCGCGACCGGCCGCTGTCGTGCAGGTGGGAGAAGAGCGGGAAGAGCACGGCCCCGGCCGAGGTCGCCACCAGCACGATGGCGTTCCGCCACTGGTTGGCCGCAGCGTACAACCCGAGCTCACGCACGCCACCGGCCTGGTTCGCGACGATGGCGCAGGTGAGCCAGGTCACCGGCGCGAGCAGCAGGTTCGCGAGCGTGGTCGGCATGCTGTAGGCGAAGAGGACTCGCCATTCGCGCAACGCATCGCGGTAGCCGGGCCGGATCCCCGCCTCTCGCGTCGCGCGCCGCACGGCGCCGCGGCAGAAGATGGTGGTGAGCGCGGTCGACAGGACCAGCGCCACCACGCACCCGAACATGCCGCCCTCGCGGGCGCCCACGACGAGCAACGGGACGCTCAGCGCTGCACCGCCCGCCGAGACGAGCGCGATGAGGCGAAAGCGCTCCAGGCCCATCAGGATGCCGAGCTGCGTCCCGTTCACGGGGCCGAAGAGCAAGAGCAGCGAACCGACCCGGAGCGCCGCGGTGAGCTGAGGCGCCGCGAGCACCTCGCGCGCCACCCAGGGCGCCGCGGCGAAGAGCAGGACGCCGCTCGCGCCGCCGACGCACGCCGCGGTCAGGCCGGAGAGCGCCACGATCCGCCCCGCGCCCTCGGGATCGCCGCGGTACTTTCCCGCGATGAACTTGGTGGCGGTGGTGTTGAGGCCGAACCCTCCCAGCGCCATCAGCATCCCGGCGGTCGTCTGGACCAGGTTGAACTCGCCGAAGGGCGAGGCGCCGAGCTGCCGGGCGACGAGGATGGCGCCGACGAGCGCCAGCACGCGGGAGAGCCCCGACCCGAAGAGGCTCCAGAACGCGCCGGTCGCCAGGTGCCGCGTGAGCGGCGACGACGCGAACTTGCTCATGGGCCGGGCCAGGGCTGCCGGCACGAGACGGAAGCGCGGCCGCTCGGCGGGCGGGGTTGGTGCTTCTGCCGCTGCAACCGCGAGATCCTCGGCCACGTCCTCGCTCATCCCCTTCGCCTTTCCCCGCTTCCCCTGAGGAGCGAGCACCGGTGCTGGCGTACATTAGGTACGCTGCTCGAAGGCGGCGTCGCCCCTCGTCGGTCCGCCGAGGGGTGGTCCAGGCGGGCGGCGACTCGTCGGCGAGGGAGCGGCCGGTCGCCAGCGCGGTCACCCTCCAGGGGTCGCGGTGAGGATCGGGGCCGGCCGACGCTCATCGCCCGCGGCGCGGCCCAGCTGCCGCAGCCACCGAACGTTCGAGCGCACCGCGGCGAGGAACGATGGCTGGGCCCGGTAGGGCACGCCGTGCTCGCGGCAGGTCTCCTCCACCATGGGTGCCAGCGCCGCATAGTGCACGTGGCTCACCCTCGGAAACAGGTGGTGCTCGATCTGGAAGTTGAGCCCGCCCATGTACCAGCCGAGGAGCCGGTTCCCGCGGGCGAAGTCGACCGTCGTCGCGACCTGATGCGCCGCCCAGTCGCCGGTGGGCGGCTCCGTGTGCGCGTCGTGGAACTCGGCCTCTCCCACGCAGTGCGCGAGCTGGAACACGACCGCGAGCATCGTCCCCAGCGTCGCGACGGCGACGAGCATGAGCGGGAGGGCGCTCCCCCAGGGATGGAGGAGGAGCGGCAGGACGAAGGCCCAGCCGAGGAAGAGCGCCTTCCCGCCGAGGAGGGCGATGAGGTCCCACCCGCGCGGGCGCGCGAAGCGGCCCTCGCCCATGCGACCGGTGGCGAGCTGGTGGAAGTCGTCGACGAGCCACCAGCGGAGCGGGAAGACCGCATAGAGGATCCACACATAGAGGTGCTGGAAGCGGTGGAGGGCGCGGTGCGGCTGCGCGGGGGCGAAGCGGAGGAGCACGCCCGGCTCGATGTCCGTGTCGAGGCCGCACACGTTCGTGTAGCTGTGGTGCAGGACGTTGTGCTTGTGCCGCCAGAGGAACGAGCTGCCGCCCAGCAGGTCGCTCGTGAAGGCGAACAGGCGGTTCTCGCGCGGGCTCGCCGCGGCGCTGCCGTGGTTCCCGTCGTGCATCACGCCGAAGCCGACCCCAGCCATGGCGAGCCCCACCGACACCGCCAGGGGGACGGCCACCCACCAGACCGGGTGGGCGAAGACGAGGAGCGCGTAGGAAGCCGCCAGCCAGCCGAGCAGCACCGCCGCGTTGGCGCGCATGCGCCAGCCGCCCGTCCGCGCCTGGCGGGTATGCTCGAAGTACAGGTCGACGCGCCGCTTCAGGTCGTCCTGGAAGGCGCCGGCGCGCGTGAAGCGAGCCCGCGGGGCGAGGGAGACGGAGGCGGAGGCCATGGGCGTGACCTTGCGAGCGCGGGGTCACGGCGACGTCACGGCGGACGGGAATGCTGGGCCGTGCGCGCGCTGGCGGCGAAAAGGGGCTATAGTCCGGCGCTCTCATCAACCGCGCTGGCGCCCCAAGGCGCGCGCAGGGACTCCCCCCACGTGAAGTCGTTCGCAGATCTGAAGCTCTCCCCGAAGTCGTTGCACGCGCTCGAGAAGGCCGGTTTCGAGCACCCTACCCCGATCCAGGTGCAGGCGATCCCGCCGGCGCTGGCGGGTGAGGACGTCATCGGCACTGCCGCCACCGGCACCGGCAAGACCGCCGCCTTCCTGTTGCCCATCCTGGAGCGGCTCGACGGGAAGGCCGGCACGCGCGCCCTCGTGCTCGCACCCACCCGCGAGCTGGCGCTCCAGATCGGCGAGGAGCTGGAGCGGTTCGGCAAGGGCCGCCACGTGCGCGGCGCGGTCGTCATCGGCGGAGTGGGGATGAGCCCGCAGACGCAGGCCTTCCGCGAGAAGCGCGAGGTGGTGGTCGCCACGCCCGGTCGCCTCGTCGACCACCTGCAGCAGGGCACCGCCCGGCTCGACCAGATCGAGATCCTCGTCCTCGACGAGGCCGACCGGATGCTCGACATGGGCTTCAAGCCGCAGCTCACCCGCATCCTGGCGCGCCTGCCCAAGGTTCGGCAGACGCTGCTCTTCTCGGCCACCATGGCGGGAGAGGTGGCCGACTTCGCGCGGGCGCACCTGCGGAACCCGGCGCGGGTCGAGGTCGCGCGCAGCGGGACCACCGCCGCGCGCGCCGAGCAGCGCGTCTTCCTGGCCGGGCACGAGGAGAAGCTGCCGCTTCTCCTGGCGCTCCTCGAGGGCAACGACCTCTCGACGCTCGTCTTCACCCGCACCAAGCGCCGCGCCGATCGCGTCGCGAAGAGCCTGGAGCGCGCCGGACACGCCGTGACGCGCATCCACGCCGACCGCTCGCAGGGCCAGCGCCGCGCCGCGCTCGACGGGTTCAAGGACGGGAGCTTCCGCGTCCTCGTCGCGACCGACATCGCCGCCCGCGGCATCGACGTGGCCGAGATCGGCCATGTGGTGAACTTCGACCTGCCGCACGTGCCCGAGGACTACGTCCACCGCATCGGCCGCACCGCGCGCAACGAGGCGAGCGGACGCGCCTCCAGCTTCGCCTCGCCCGAGGAGCTCGACCTCCTGCGAGGGATCGAGAAGCTCACCCGGGCGCTCGTCCCGCGCGGCGAGGTCCCGCGCACCTCCGAGGCGTTCCAGAGCGAGCTCAAGCGGGCGGCGGTGGGGAGGGAGCAGATCGGGTCCCCGTCCTCGGGAGACCGGGCGCGCCGCCAGGGCGGTCGGCAGGGTGGACGCCCCACGCGCCGACCCGCCCCGCGCCAGCGCGGGGAAGGCGAAGGAACCGCCTCCGCCCAGCGGCCCGCCGGGGAGCCGTCTTCGCCCCCGAAGCGGCTCGGCTCCTGGGGCGGGCGCGGGCAGCGGCGTCGGTAGGGCGCAGGCGACGCGACTCCCGAGATCTGCGCCCGAGGTCGGGGCGACCGCGCGCGTGCGCGGCCGCCCGCTCGCCCGCCGTCTCAGTGTACTGACGCCGGCGTCGGTAAGAAGGCGTAGGGGCGAACGTCGAGCCATTGCCACCCCTCCCCCTTCTTCTGGGCCAGGAGCACGACGTGCAGATTCATGGGCCCGATCGATCCATCGGGCCTCTTGGCATTCTGCAGGTCGTGGTCGAGGTCGAGCAGGACGCAGTCGTCGCCGACCTTGCGCGCGCCGGTGATCGTGAACCTCGACGTCGTACCCTCGAGGAACCTCTCGGCGTCCTCACGGAAGACTCTCTCGACACCCGAGCGGCCGTTGCCGTAGTGGCCGACCGGATTGATCAACGTGCCATCATCGGCCCAGAACGGCGCGACCTCCTTCGCGTCGAGGCGATTGAACGCCTCGTTGAATTTCTTCAGGGTCGCCTCCAGCGACCGTTCCACTTTCGCCTGCTGCTGCCCGGTTCCCGTGCTCGTCTGTTCCATCACGACACCTCCGGCCTTGAGCCTTACGAGTGCAGCGCGGGTCGCAAGCAAAAGATGGGGGCGGACCGAGGCGCGTGCGCCCGCCTGGTGCGCCGGCGGGCGCATCGCCCAGATCTCGGCCACGCGCTGCTCGTGGGCGCGGCACTTCCGTCGCGGAATCCGCCGCCGCGCCCGAGGTGACGAAGTATTTCCGTTGGTCCGGACCTTGCTGTGGGGTTCTCCGCCCCGAGACGCGCCCCGCGCGGTAGCGCGCAGGGTGAATGCGCCACAAGGAGAGTCACGTGCAGAGGGCTCACGACATCACAGGCCCGGAGCCGCAGCGGTGGAAGGGGCTCTACACGCTCGTGAGCGTCGTCATCGCGCTCATCGGGACCGTTCCTGCGATCGTCGCATGGACGTACTGGAATGATCCCGGGTTGGTTTCCTGGAAGATGCTGGCGATCATCCTCACC
>WNGR01016499.1_pt1 | contig 10797 bp, 9 predicted proteins | sample 5407581 | NCBI WGS metagenome assembly WNGR01 (sample SAMN13153383, study PRJNA577476) | soil metagenome | isolation source: 80 cm soil or saprolite under Garry oak tree replicate 2 | place: USA:California | collected 2016-06-15 | reverse complement strand
CATCACGGCGCCGGCGCGTATATCTGCGGCGAGGAAACCGCGCTGTTGGAGAGTCTGGAAGGAAAAAAGGGATTGCCGCGGCTCAAGCCGCCATTCCCGGCCAATATGGGACTCTATGGCTGCCCGACGACCGTGAACAATGTCGAGACCATCGCGCAAGTGCCGGACATCATGCGGCGCGGCGCGGCCTGGTTTGCCGGCATCGGCAGAGCGAACAATACTGGCACCAAGCTCTACTGCATTTCCGGCCACGTCGAGCGGCCCTGCAATGTCGAAGAGACGATGGGCATTCCGCTCCGGGAGCTGATTGAACGGCATGCCGGCGGCGTACGCGGTGGCTGGAATAACCTCATGGCCGTGATCCCCGGCGGCTCGTCGATGCCGCTGGTTCCGGCCGGCTCGGACCAGGCCGACACTTTATTGATGGATTTCGACGGCTGCCGCGAAAAGAAATCGGCGCTTGGCACCGCCGCGGTAATCGTGATGGATAAATCCACCGACATCGTTCGCGCCATGGCGCGCATCTCATATTTTTATAAGCACGAGAGCTGCGGCCAATGCACCCCGTGCCGCGAAGGCATGGGCTGGATGTGGCGCGTGCTTACGCGCATGGCCGAAGGTCGCGCTCATAAGAGTGAGATCGATATGTTGTGGGATGTCACAACCCAGATCGAGGGCCATACGATCTGCGCGTTTGGCGACGGTGCGGCTTGGCCGGTCCAAGGCCTGTTGCGGCATTTCCGGCCGGAGATCGAAAGGCGGATCGATCGTTACACCGCGAATGCCGATAAGGCGGGCGTGCTCGACCCGCCGGTTGCGGAAGCCGCGGAGTAAGGGATGACCAAACTTGTCATCGATAACAAAGAAATCGACGTTCCGCCGGAGTACACGCTGCTCCAGGCCTGCGAAGCCGCCGGCGCCGAAATTCCGCGCTTCTGCTTTCACGAACGGCTATCGATCGCCGGCAATTGCCGCATGTGCCTGGTCGAACTGGTCGGTTCGCCCAAACCGGTAGCGAGCTGCGCCTGGGGTGTGCGCGACTGCCGGCCGGGACCGAAAGGCGAGCCGCCGGAGGTTAGGACCCGCTCGCCGATGGTGCGCAAGGCGCGCGAAGGCGTCATGGAATTCCTGCTGATCAATCATCCGCTCGATTGTCCGATTTGCGACCAGGGCGGCGAATGCGATCTGCAGGATCAATCCATGGCCTACGGCATCGATTCCAGCCGCTTCATCGAGAACAAGCGCGCGGTCGAGGACAAATATCTCGGCCCTCTGGTCAAGACCTCGATGAAGCGCTGCATCCAGTGTACGCGCTGCGTGCGGTTTGCCACCGAAGTCGCGGGCGTCTCGGAACTCGGCGCGATCGGCCGCGGCGAGGATATGGAGATCACGACCTATCTCGAAACCGCCATGCGGTCCGAACTGCAGGGCAATGTCGTGGACATTTGCCCGGTCGGCGCGCTGACCTCGAAACCTTATGCCTTTGCCGCCCGGCCGTGGGAGCTCAACAAAACCGAAACGATCGATGTGATGGATGCACTCGGTTGCGCGATCCGCGTCGACACGCGCGGCCGCGAGGTCATGCGTGTCCTGCCGCGCATCAACGAAGACATCAACGAAGAGTGGATTTCCGATAAGACGCGCCATGTCGTCGACGGCTTGCGCACGCAACGTCTCGATCAGCCTTATCTGCGCGACAATGGCCGGCTGCGTCCGGCGAGCTGGAGCGAGGCATTCCACGCAATCGCCGCCAAGGTCGCAAAGACGAACTCCAAACGCATGGGTGCAATCGTCGGCGATCTCGCCGCGGTCGAGGAAATTTTCGCGCTCAAGGACCTGATGACTCGGCTGCAGGTTGCCAATCTCGATTGCCGGCAGGACGGCTCGTCGTTTGATCCGGCGTGGGGCCGCGCGACCTACTTATTCAATGCGGGGATTCCCGGGATCGATGCCGCCGAAGCGCTGTTGATCGTCGGCTCCAATCCGCGCAAAGAGGCTGCGATCCTAAACGCGCGCATCTGCAAGCGTTGGCGGGCGGGGAAATTCCCAATAGGCGTGATCGGTCCGAAAGCGGAGCTCACTTATCCTTACGACTATCTCGGCGCCGGCCCCGAGACGCTTGCCGCGATTACGCGGCATTCCTTTGCCGATGCCTTGCGCAAGGCCGAGCGCCCCATGGTGATCGTCGGCGCCGGCGCATTCGCGCGCGGCGATGGTGCGGCTGTCGCTTCGCTGGCGGCGAAAGCCGCTGTCGAGCTCGGTGCGGTGAAGGAGAGCTGGAACGGCTATTGCGTGTTGCATAGCGCGGCGGCGCGGGTCGGCGCACTCGATGTCGGGTTTGTGCCTGGACCGGGCGGCTTGACCGCGCGGCAGATGGCGGCCTACGGAACGCTCGACCTCGCTTTCCTGCTCGGCGTCGACGAAATCGAAATCGCGCCGGGCGCGTTCGTGATTTATATCGGCACCCACGGCGATCGCGGCGCATCGCGGGCTGACGTGATACTGCCGGGCGCCGCCTATCCGGAAAAATCCGCGATCTACGTAAATACCGAGGGGCGGGTGCAGATGGCGACGCGCGCCTCCTTCCCGCCAGGCGATGCGCGCGAGGACTGGGCTATCCTGCGCGCACTATCGGATGTGCTCAAGCATCGACTGCCGTACGATTCGCTGCGCGCGTTGCGTCAGGAATTGTTCAAGGCCTATCCGCATTTGCTGCGGGCCGATGAGATTACGCCGGCCGATCCCGCCGGCATCCGAAAACTGGCGGCGCTGGGCGGAAACGCCGAGAAAGCGCCGTTCACGTCGATCGTCAATGATTTTTACTTGACCAATCCGATCACGCGCGCCTCCGCGGTGATGGCCGAATGCTCCGCGCTGGCGCAGGGCCGCGTAGCGGCAACGGCGGCTGAGTAGCGGGTTCGATCATGTCTGCATTCGCGTCCGATTATCTCTGGCCGTTCGCAATAATGGTGGCGCAAAGCCTGCTGCTTCTCATCATTTTGCTCATCGTTGTCGCCTATGTGCTGTGGGCCGATCGGAAAATCTGGGCGGCCGTCCAGATCAGGCGCGGGCCGAACGTGGTCGGGCCGTGGGGCCTGTTTCAGTCTTTTGCCGATCTGCTCAAATTCGTGCTGAAAGAGCCGGTTATCCCGGCCGGCGCCAACAAAGGCGTATTCCTACTGGCGCCGTTCGTGACCTGCGTGCTTGCGCTCGCCGCTTGGGCGGTCATACCGGTCGACGCCGGCTGGGCCATTGCCAATATCAATGTCGGAATACTTTATATCTTCGCGATCTCTTCGCTTGGCGTCTACGGCGTCATCATGGCCGGCTGGGCGTCGAACTCAAAATATCCATTCCTGGCCGCGCTGCGCTCGGCGGCGCAGATGGTGTCGTACGAAGTCTCGATCGGTTTTGTCATCATCACCGTGTTGCTGTGCGTCGGATCGCTCAATCTTACTGCGATCGTCGAGGCGCAGAATTCGAAATGGGGCATGTTCGGCTGGTACTGGCTGCCGCTGTTCCCAATGTTCGTCATATTCTTCGTCTCTGCGCTCGCCGAAACCAATCGGCCGCCGTTTGATCTGGTCGAGGCGGAATCGGAACTCGTCGCCGGTTACATGGTCGAATACGGCTCGACGCCCTACATGATGCTGATGCTCGGCGAATATGTTGCGATCTGCACCATGTGCGCCATGTCGACGATCCTGTTTCTCGGCGGCTGGCTGCCGCCGTTCCCGGTCGTGCCGTTCACCTGGGTGCCAGGCATCATCTGGTTTGTGCTCAAGGCAGGCTTTGTGTTCTTCATGTTCGCGATGGTGAAAGCATTCGTGCCGCGCTACCGCTACGACCAATTGATGCGGCTCGGCTGGAAAGTGTTTTTGCCGATCTCGCTTGCCATGGTCGCGATCGTGGCCGGCGTGCTGGAGATCACCGGATGGGCGCCGCAATGATTGGAGGACGGCATGGAATTGTCATTGCTGGCCTGGCTCGGCGCGCTCTGCGGGATGATCGTCGCCGCCGCGATCTACGTTCCCGGCATCCGCATCGTGGAGCGGCGTCTGCGCGCCGCGAGCAAGCCAGAGACCATCGAGCAGCGCTCCGCCTTCGAGGACAAGCTCTCGGTCATGCGCCGCGTGCTATTGGGTTTGGACATCGCCGTTCTGGCAGTGGCGGGTTATTGGATCGGCAACATGCTTGCCGGCACGCTTGGCGGCACGGGGGGCTGACATGAAATTGGATCAGGCTGCCCGCGCGCTGTTCCTCAAGGAATTCTGGCAAGCCTTTGTGTTGTCGCTGCGCTATTTCTTCAAGCCCAAAGCGACGGTGAATTATCCATTCGAGAAAAATCCGATTTCGCCCCGCTTTCGCGGCGAACACGTGCTGCGGCGCTATCCCAATGGCGAAGAACGCTGCATCGCTTGTAAATTGTGCGAGGCGATTTGTCCGGCGCAGGCGATCACGATCGAAGCGGGCCCGCGCCGAAACGACGGCACGCGCCGCACCACTCGCTATGACATCGACATGGTCAAGTGCATTTATTGCGGCATGTGCCAAGAATCTTGTCCGGTCGATGCGATTGTCGAGGGACCGAATTTCGAATTTGCGACCGAAACGCGCGAAGAACTTTACTATGACAAGGAGCGGCTGCTCGCGAATGGTGATCGCTGGGAGCGCGAAATTGCCCAGAGCCTCGCCCTCGACGCGCCTTATCGCTGAGACCGGACGCCGATGCTATTGCACGCGATTTTCTTCTATCTCTTTGCGGGGGTAACGGTCGCCTCGGCCGTGATGGTCATCGCCGCGCGCAATCCGGTGCACTCGGTATTGTTTCTCATTCTCGCCTTCGTCAACGCGGCCGGGCTGTTCGTTCTGATGGGCGCCGAGTTCTTGGCGTGGATTCTGATCATCGTCTATGTCGGCGCTGTCGCGCTCTTGTTCCTGTCTGTCGTCATGATGCTCGACGTCGATTTTGTCGCCTTGCGCCGCGGCGTTCTTTCGTACTTGCCAGTTGGCGTGCTCATTGGCGCCGTGCTCCTGGTCGAGCTTCTGATTATCGTCGGCGCCTGGGCAGTCGGTCCGGACGTCGCCAAGGCAATCACCGCGCCGATCCCGCCGCCGGCGCAAGTTTCCAACACGCAGGCGCTCGGGCTCGTGCTCTATACCAACTATATCTACTTCTTTCAGGCAGCCGGCATCATTCTGCTGGTGGCGATGATCGGAGCCATCGTGCTCACGCTCCACCACAAGCCGAATGTCCGCCGCCAAATCATCGCCCAACAGGTTGCGCGCAGCAAAGCCACCGCAATCGAGATCGTCAAAGTAAAGCCGGGGCAGGGGCTGCCATGAATGCTGGCATGAATGCCGCCACGACGATCGGGCTTGGCCACTATCTTTCGGTTGCGGCGATCGTGTTCACGCTCGGCGTTCTCGGAATCTTTCTCAACCGCAAGAATGTCGTCATCATCTTGATGTCGATCGAGTTGATTCTGCTCGCGGTCAATATCAACCTGGTCGCGTTCTCGAGTTTTCTCGGCGACATCGTCGGACAGGTCTACGCGCTCATTGTGTTGACGGTCGCGGCTGCCGAAGCCGCGATCGGTCTGGCTATTCTCGTCGCCTATTTTCGCAACCGCGGATCGATCGCGGTCGAAGACATCGATTTACTGAAGGGCTAGGGCGCATGATCCCGAAAAGTGGATACCGATTTCCCGCCTGCGCGAAGCTTGGTAACCGTTTGCACTTTCGTCTGATGCTTCGGCGGGCGAAGGCAGGTCGTAAAAGATCATGCACCAAATAAGAATGGTGGGCGCGCGAGCGACACATTCGTGGCAGGGCGAGCTCTAATATGTACGTAGCCATTGTTCTGTTGCCGCTGCTCGGCGCCATTATCGCGGGCATCATCGCGCTCGTCGGCGCACGCAATCGTTTCCCCGGCGAGGATCCGCCGCCGCCGCTGGACGACCATGCCGCCGCGCCGGTCGCCGAAGATCATGCGCGCGCCGCGCCGGTGCCGGAAGCGGAGCACGCAGCCTTTGCCAATACGCATGTCGAGGAGCCCGAGCACGCGCCATCGGCTGCGGGATCGCTGCTCGCCGAACTCACCACGTCGACTTTTCTGGTGATCTCCTGCGTTCTGTCGTGGTTCGCTTTGTTCGATGTCGGGCTTGCCGGCCACGAGACGCGGGTGCCGTTGTTTTCGTTCATCACATTCGGCGATCTCCATTCGGAATGGTTGCTGCGGATCGACGCTTTGACCGCTGTTATGCTGGTCGTCGTCACGACCATTTCGTCTCTCGTGCACATTTATTCCATCGGCTACATGGAAGAGGATCCCTATAAGCCGCGGTTCTTTTCTTATTTGTCGTTCTTCACCTTCGCCATGCTGATGCTGGCGACGGCGGATAATCTCGTGCAGCTATTTTTCGGCTGGGAAGGCGTCGGGCTGGCAAGCTATCTGCTGATCGGATTCTGGTATCACCGCCCGGAAGCCAATGCCGCCGCCATCAAGGCCTTTCTTGTCAATCGCGTCGGCGATTTCGGCTTTTCGCTCGGTATTTTCGCCGTGTTCTATCTCACCGGCGCCGTCGATCTCGATACCATCTTCGCGCAGGCGCCGACGCTAGCCGGCAAGAGCTTTCATTTCCTGAGCTGGAATGTCGATGCGCTCACGGCAGTGTGTCTACTCCTATTCATGGGTGCGATGGGCAAGTCCGCGCAATTCCTGCTGCACACTTGGTTACCCGACGCGATGGAGGGACCAACGCCAGTGTCGGCGCTGATCCATGCCGCCACCATGGTTACGGCGGGCGTGTTTATGGTGGCGCGGCTGTCGCCGCTATTCTCGTTGTCGCCGAACGCCTCCGGCTTTGTGATCTTCATCGGCGCAACGACGGCGATCTTCGCTGCCAGCGTGGCGCTGGTGCAGAACGATATCAAGCGCATCATCGCCTACTCGACCTGCTCGCAGCTCGGCTACATGTTCGTCGCTATGGGCGTCGGCGCCTATTCGGTCGGCATGTTCCACCTGTTCACGCACGCGTTCTTCAAGGCGCTGCTGTTTCTGTGCTCGGGCTCGGTCATCATTGCCATGCATCACGAGCAAGATACCCGCAAAATGGGCGGGCTATGGCGCAAGCTGCCTTTCACCTATGCCACGATGGTGATCGGCACGCTCGCGTTGACCGGTTTTCCTTTCACCGCCGGATATTTCTCCAAGGACGCCATCATCGAATCCGCCCTCGTGAGCAACAGCGCGATGGCGAGCTACGGCTTCGTCATGACACTCGCCGCGGCGGCCATGACGGCGTTTTATTCCTGGCGGCTGATCTTCAAGACTTTTCATGGCGAGCCGCACGACCGCGCGCATTGAAACCTCGAAAACCATGCTAGTGACGCTGGCGTTACTCGCGGTCGGTTCGATCGCCGCCGGTTATCCGGCGCTGGCCTTGTTCACCGGCCACGGCGCCGGTGAATTTTTCCGGCAGTCGTTGACGCTCGGACCAGCCGAAAAGCTGTTCGAGAGCGCGGAGAACCTGCCGCTCATTCTTTCGCTGCTGCCCACCGTGATGATGATCGGCGGATTTCTGGTGGCGTATCAATTCTACATCCGCCGCCCCGATATACCGGCGGCGTTGGCGCGCAACCAGAATCTGCTCTACAGGTTCCTGCTGAACAAATGGTACTTCGACGAAATCTACGATTTTCTTTTGGTGCGGCCGGCAATGTGGCTCGGTCGCCTGTTCTGGAAGGGCGGCGACGGCTTCATTATCGACGGCTTCGGGCCTGACGGCGTGTCGGCGCGGGTGCTCGACGTGACGCGCAACGTCATCCGTCTACAGACTGGTTACCTCTATCACTACGCTTTTGCCATGCTGATCGGCGTTGCCGCGGCAATTACCTGGTTCATGTTTGCGGGGGCGCATTGATGGCGAGCTGGCCCATCCTTTCCGTCGTCACGTTCCTGCCTCTGGCGGGCGCGTTGTTCATCGCGCTGTTGCCGGAGGACGAAGCCGGCATCCGCAACGCCCGCTGGACCGCGCTGTGGACGACCCTCATTACCTTCATCATTTCGCTGATACTGGTCTGGCGTTTCGATCCGGCTTCGGCGGATTTTCAATTCGTCGAAAAGCGGCCCTGGCTGGGCGGCGCCATCAGCTATGCGATGGGCGTCGACGGCATCTCGCTGCCGTTCGTGGTGCTGACCACGGCGCTGATGCCGATCTCGATTTTGGCAAGCTGGACCGCGATCCAGCTCCGGGTGCGCGATTATATGATCGCCTTTCTAGTGCTCGAAACGCTGATGGTCGGCACCTTCTGCGCGCTCGACCTGGTGCTGTTTTATCTTTTCTTCGAAGGCGGGCTCATTCCGATGTTCCTGATCATCGGCGTATGGGGCGGGCCGCGCCGCGTCTATGCCAGCTTCAAGTTCTTCCTCTACACGCTGCTCGGCTCCGTGCTGATGCTACTTGCGATCATGGCGATGTATTGGGAGGCGGGCACCACCGACATTGCCTCGCTTCTGCATCATTCCTTCCCGTTGAGCCTGCAGAAATGGGCATGGTTCGCGTTCCTGGCGTCATTCGCGGTGAAGTTGCCGATGTGGCCGGTCCACACCTGGCTGCCCGATGCGCATGTCGAGGCGCCCACAGCCGGGTCGGTGATCCTGGCGGCGATCCTGTTGAAGATGGGCGGCTATGGATTCCTGCGCTTTTCGCTGCCGATGTTTCCGGACGCTTCGGCGCAACTCGCGCCGCTGATCTATGCGCTTTCCGTCGTGGCGATCGTCTACACCTCGCTGGTCGCTCTGATGCAGGAGGATATGAAAAAGCTCATCGCCTATTCCTCGGTGGCGCATATGGGCTTTGTCACCATGGGGATCTTCGCAGTGACGGCGCAGGGCGTCGCCGGCGGCATCTTCCAGATGGTGTCGCACGGCATCGTCTCGGCCGCCTTGTTTCTCTGCGTCGGCATCGTCTATGACCGCATGCACACCCGCGAGATCGCCGCCTATGGCGGCCTCGTCAATCGCATGCCGCTTTACGCCTTCGTGTTCATGGTTTTCACGCTGGCAAATGTCGGGCTGCCAGGCACCTCCGGATTCGTCGGCGAGTTTCTCAGCCTGATCGGCACTTTCCGGGTCAACACCTGGGTCGCGACACTGGCGACGCTCGGCACGATCCTGTCTGCCGCATACGCGCTGTGGCTCTATCGCAAAATAATTTTCGGCAAGCTTGAAAAGCCGAGCCTGTTTAACATTAAGGACTTGGGCTGGCGCGAGATCGCGATCATGGCGCCGCTCGTCATTCTCACCATAGTCTTTGGCGTTTATCCGAAGCCCGTCCTCGATATTTCCTCGGCGTCGGTAGCGCAACTGATCGACAACTATCAGCATGCTGTCGGTGCGGTGCACGCTGCCGCCTTGGCACGGTGAGGCAATGAACGCCGCGCAGCTTCCTAATCTCGTTCCGCTGCTGCCCGAATTCGTGCTCGGCGTCGGCGCCATGGCGCTGCTGCTTGTCGGCGTTTTTCGCCGCGCCGAGGGCGAACGCTTCGTTGACGCGGCGGCCATTGTGCTCCTCGCCGCCGCCGGCGTGATCGTCGCGCTGCTGCCCGCGGGTAGAATGACCACCTTCGGCGGCAGTTTTATTGTCGACGAATTCGCACGCTTCCTGAAAATTCTGGCATTGCTCGGCTCAGCCGCTGCGATCGCGATGTCGCTCGACTATGCCAAGCACGAAGGCGAGCAGCGTTTCGAATATTCCGTGCTCATCCTGCTCTCGACGCTCGGCATGCTGATGCTGATTTCGGCCGCCGATCTCATCGCGCTTTATCTCGGCCTCGAATTGATGAGCTTGCCGCTCTACGTCGTCGCGGCAAGCCACCGCAACTCACTGCGCTCGACCGAGGCCGGACTAAAATATTTTGTGCTCGGTGCGCTGTCCTCCGGCATGCTGCTCTACGGCGCTTCGCTCATCTATGGGTTTACCGGCACCGTGAGCTTTGCCGGCATCGCACATGCGGCGGGGCAGGGCGGCGTCGGATTGATCTTCGGCATCGTGTTTCTGTTCGCCGGCTTCTGCTTCAAAGTTTCCGCCGTCCCGTTTCACATGTGGACACCGGATGTCTACGAGGGCGCGCCGACGCCGGTTACTGCATTTTTCGCCGCGGCACCAAAAGTGGCGGGCATCGCCATGTTCGTGCGCGCCGCGGTGATGGCGTTTCCCGGCATTACCTCGCAATGGCAGCAGATCGTCGTGTTCGTCGCCATCGCCTCGATGGCGCTGGGCTCGTTCGCCGCGATCGGCCAACGCAACATCAAGCGGCTGATGGCCTATTCCTCGATCGGCCATATGGGTTTCGCGCTGGTGGGGCTCGCCGCCGGGACCAGCGAAGGCGTGCAGGGCGTGCTCGTTTATGTCGCGATCTACATCACCATGACACTCGGAGTCTTCGCCGTGATCCTGTCGATGCGGCGACGCACCGGAATGGTCGAATCGATCGATCAGCTTGCCGGGCTGTCGCGCACGCACCCGACCATGGCGTTCTTTTTGGCGATGCTGTTGTTCTCGATGGCGGGCATCCCGCCGCTCGCCGGCTTCTTTGCCAAGTTCTATGTCTTTCTCGCCGCGATAAAAGCGGGCTTGTACGCGCTCGCCGTGCTTGGCGTGGTCACGAGCGTGGTCGGCGCCTACTATTATCTCTACATCGTCAAACTGATGTATTTTGACGAGCCGGTCGGGAAATTTGAAGAGATGCCGTACGAGCTCCGCGTTGTGCTGGCGATCTGCGGCTTGTTCA
>WNGR01009599.1_pt1 | contig 10799 bp, 21 predicted proteins | sample 5407581 | NCBI WGS metagenome assembly WNGR01 (sample SAMN13153383, study PRJNA577476) | soil metagenome | isolation source: 80 cm soil or saprolite under Garry oak tree replicate 2 | place: USA:California | collected 2016-06-15 | reverse complement strand
CACTCAAGCCCTTGACGCTATGGAGTGATACCACTCCACTTTGGAGTGGCTGGCCAGTGCCGTTGAATGCTTTGCGGAGTGGTTTGAATACTTTAAGCAATTACCGAGTTACTACACTCCCATTCGGAATGTCACTGTCATTCGGAGCCATCCAAGCGGCCACTCACACGACCTGACTTTTCCTGGTGTGTTCCATGGTCCGGTCCTTGGCCCACGGCTACCACCGTGCGTTACGGGACCACGGTGCATCAAAGCATTCAGGGGCGTCGTCGAACGGATGAGGCCCGGGTTGGCCCGGCCGCAGGATGCGGGCGTAGGGGTCGACGGGCTTGTTGATGAGCCTCGACTGGATGGCCCGGCGTGCTACCACCGTGGGATCGGGGTTGTGAATAGGATCTTGGACCTTGAGAGGCTGGTCCTGAGAGGTCTCAGCGGCCTCTTGCCGCATGCGCTCAAACTCTCGCTCCAGGAGCTTGTCTCTCAGATCAGGGAGCATGACTCCTACATTCCTGCGCTGGAGTGCGAGCAGTTGTCGCTCGTCCGCAGTGAGAGGCTGCGAGGCTACAGCGTTGCGTGAGAGCTGTGCCCGGAATCGCCGAGTGGCCCGGTCTGCGGCGAAAGGACCGGTCTCACCTGGACGCGGGGGATCGACATACGGGTCATTGCCCGGTGTCACCCTTCGGTCATAGGTCGAGTTACTACCCCTGTGGTGCTTCGCCTCGCGGCTGAGCGCCTTCCGGCACCGATTCGAGCAGGTCACGGCATCCTTGCGACGGCGCTTCGTGTCGTCCATCGGCTCGTGGCACCACGCGCACCTTGTCATGACCGTGCCACTTCGGACGTCACAGCTTCCACGGGGTCACACTTCCGATCCCAGGTGGTGTCACAGTTACGCCCGGTCGCGCCCGGGCAGGTTGAGACCAAACAGGTGCTCAAGCATCGGCCGGGCTGACGGGTGCGACTGGTCCGCCGTCTCCCTGATTGAGAGGCGTCGAGCAGCCCGGGCTGCTGCCCCTCTCAGTGTCGGCACGGAGGGTCTCACCGCTCTCAGCGTCGATGGTCGTCGGCCTGCGATGCGGCAGCGCCCGGCCCGGGCGCGGCTGGGTGATCGTGCGAGGTCGTGCGGCCATCTCAGCGCCCGGCCAATCGGCACCCGAAGTGTCGACCACCCGGTCGGAGTCGTCGCCGACCTTCGGGAAGGTGTTGCGGGCGTCGTCGGCTTCCATGGTGGTCTCCTACTCGGCGTTCAGCCCGGACAGCCGCATGATCAGCGACTTCTGATAGTTATCTTGGCTACTTCCGTTGGGGGAAGGGAGCGGCCTCGACAGGCCCGCGACCCCGGCCATCAGTCGTGCCCGCGCACGTACGCGGCCAGGGGGCTTATGCCGGGCTGCTGGCCCTGTTGGTTAACGAACCTCAGGTCAGCCCGGGCGGGCACCGGGGCCACGGCTCCTGCACCCTGCGACTCCCAGTTGGTGCCGCCCAACCTCTCCAGTGCGCGACCGCCGCCGCCCTAGTCTTCGCCTACGCGGGGCCGACGTGCAGCGACGTCAGCGGCCATCTGCTCGCCGGTCGCGCCTGGGCCGAAGATGCCAGCCTGCCCCGCCGTGATGACGTCATGGTCGGCCCGGTGCGCCGAGATCGAGGCAGCAGCTTCGGTCTTCCGGCGAAGGTCGGCTAACCACGCGGCCCTGCGAGCGGCCCCGTAAGCCGACACGGGCGCTTCCTCGTGAAACTCAGTCATGATGTTCTCCTAGTGGTCGAACAGATGGCTCATGTCGGTCCCGCTGCGGACGCCAAGCTCAGCCCGGCGGCGGGCATATTCGGCCATCGGCATATCGCGGATGGCCCGGGCACGCTCCAGATCGGCCGCATGGGGATCGATCCGGCCAGCAGGGGCACGCCCCGGGGTGGCAGGTTCCCCTAGCGATGCATCCGAATGCCCCTGCTGACCAGGCTCTTGTGTCGGCGCTTCCTCGCCGTCATCGGCGTACAGGCTCCGCAGCCATGCCTGATGGTCTTCGTCGAGCTTGCGCATGCGCTCGTCGTGCGCCTGAAGCTGCTGGGCGACGCCACTTGACTAGCTCTCACGGAGGTGATCTAACTCGGCCGACATCGCTGCGCTGGTCTCGTTGAGCCGGTCGGCCGCGATATCACACATGGCGGCGACGTACGAGCGCTCTACGTCGTGACTGCTCACGCTGCGGCCTCCCAGAGCTTCTGGGCCTCGATGAACCGGAGCACCTCGGCGCGGATGAACCTGAGCGTCCTCCGGGTGCGGTGGGGCGGTGCCAGGTCAACGCACGGCGGACCCCAGTTCTCCGCCATCCAGTCCGTTAACGTGTGTCGACCTACCCGCAAGAGATCCGCGGTTTCCTGGAACGTCAGCAATACGGTGCCTTCGTCTAACTCGACCTCGGCCACTGCCATGTATGTCACCTCACGCCCGTCTTTGCCCGTCAAGACGATTATCCCAGACATCTCTATCCAGACATGAATCCATGTCCGGCCATGCTCCCGGGCTGCGCAGTAACAGAACTCGCATGTTCCACTACAGGTGGAACGGTCGTCGTCTCCGAGGACCCCTCCAGACTGGCCAGTGGAACAGTGGAACGATCAGTGGAACAGTCCGGCAAGCCTTTGACCAGGAGAAACACCATGGAGTAAGACCCTGCTGGAACAGTGGAACAATCTGGAACAGTCCGGGCTAACCGTTCCGTTCCACCCACCCCCTATGGGGTGGAACGATGGAACAGTGGAACGTTCCGGGGATGATTCCCGGTCGGCTGATGGACTACCCGGTGGTGATGAGATGCCCGGTGGTCAGTCCCCGGTCCCCCGCCCGGTGGCATCCTCCCGGCCGGTCGTGGGACAATATAGACATCGCCTGGTTGTAGCAGACCTGGAGGAAGGCGGTTCGGGATTGGCCTCCCGGGCCGCCTTCCAGCACGAAGGGTCTGCGGCAGGGTGACCGGGCACTGCTACGACAAGGAGTACTCATGTACACAGCCCGCGAGATCATCGCCTGCGCCTTACGCGAGCGCACCCTCCAGCCGTTCTTAGACGCTGGCATCACCCGCGCCCGGGTCAACGACATCCTCGGCAAGACGATCTTCACGACCGAAGACCTGAACGCCTACGGCACCCTGCTGGACTACTGGGACCGGCACGGCAAGGTCATGACGATCGAGCAGTTCGAGAAGTCCTTCCCGGCCGTGTCGTATGACCTGCCCGAGTCGGACTACACCCCGGCCGAGCTGATCGAGGACTTCGCTGAGGGGTACCGCCGACTGGCCGCGCAGGTCGGTGTGATGGACCTGTCCGAGATGGTGGACAAGGGCATGGTCACCGACATCCCGGCGTACCTGGAGGTCTTCAAGACCCAGCTCGCTGGCATAAAGGGCAGGGACGCCAAGCCTTACCGGAAGGTCACCCTGGCCGAGCTGGAGGACTTACCCCAGCCCGAGCCGCTGATCGAGGGCGTCCTGGATGCTGGCATGGTCACCATGCTGTCAGGCCCGTTCAGCACCGGCAAGTCGTTCATCGCGCTCGACTGGGCGCTGTCCATCGCCAGCGGCGAGACGTGGATGGGTCACGAGGTCAAGCAGTGCCGCGTTTTGTACGTGTCGGCCGAGGGCGCGCACGGCCAGTCCAAGAGGGTCAAGGCGTGGAAGTCCGAGCACCCGAAGGCCCGGCCGGATGACAACTTCGCGATGATCATCAACCCGGTCCAGTTTGGCGAGCCCGAGCACCTGGAGGCGCTCCTGGAGGACGCCAAGGATGCCGACGTCATCATCATCGACACCGTGGCCCGGTGCTCCACCGGTCTGGAGGAGAACTCGACCAAGGACATGGGATTGTTCGTCCACGAGCTGTACAAGCTGCGGGACGCTCACTCCGAGTGCGGCACGACGATGATCATCGTCCACCACACCGGCCACGACAAGAGCCGTGCGCGCGGGGCCTCGGCCCTTCCGGCTGGCGTTGACAGCATCTACCTCACCGAGTCATCCGACCCGCACACGCTGATCACTGTGAAGTCGATGAAGCGCAAGGACGGCCCGCCGCCCAAGCCGGTCCACATGAAGCTCGTCGAGGCCGAGGACTCCGTGGTCCTGGAGTCGGTCGACGCCGTATTCGCTGAGGCGAACAGCCATGGCGACCGCTCCAAGGCGATCATCGAGTACCTGAGCGAACACCCGATGGCCAACCAGCAGGAGGTCGCGGACGCCCTGGGCGAGGTCAAGTCGACCATCTCCCGAACGATGAAGATCCTGGTGGACGCCGGGAAGGTGATGGAGAAGTCGCAGGGCCGCAGCAAGCAGTACTGGCTGCCGTAAGCCACTGTCACGATGGCCCGGACTCCTGGGGTAGCAACCGTGCTGGCCGCAGACGCGCCCACGATGGCCCACGAGCGCCTCATGGACTTGGGCCGGTGTAGTAGGCAGCCCGCGCACCTGCGTGGCTCCTGGGCCTTCTGAGGTCCGTGGGCATGGTGAGACCCGGCCCCGGTCGATCCGAGGAACCGGGCCTGCGTCCGGCTCCGTGCGCTAACTCTCCTGCTGCTGGTTCCCCGCCTCAGAGTCGGGCAGAACGTTCGTGCCTGAGTTGCTCCGGTTCGACTTGCGCCGCATCCGGCGGACAACGGGAGTACGTTTCACAGGAGGGTACGGAGTACTGCCGTTCGTTGGAGGGCTCGGGGCACTAGGTTCCCCGAGGGGTGCTCTGCCTTGTGAGCCATCGGCTCGCCGTGCTCAGAGACCGTAAGGCCCTCCGACGACGAGTCCGTAAGGCGCTCCGACGACCCGCGCCTGATTTCGCTCATGACACAATTATCCGCCCTGTCTGTCCGCGGTCTGTTTGTCCGTCCGTCCGGGGTTAGGTGACCGAAGGGCGAGTTAGGAAACTAACCCGTCGCCGGTCACCAGCTAACTGGCCTCTGACCTGCGGAAGTTAGGTGAGTTAGGTCGTCTGGAGGGGGTTAGGTGGCCTGGCTGGCGAGGCTCATAGCAGCGTGCGGGACAGACCAGGGCGACCTAACTAACCCCGCCCGGCGAGCACGCGGCGAAGGTCGGCAGGGTCGAGGCGGGGGACGTTGGCGACGTTCGTGGTACGCACCCCGCCGTCGTCGAGCAGGTCACGGAGCTGGACTCCGGTGAGCGCCCGGTACGGTCCCCAGGTCGGCGCGAGGTCGCGCAGCAGCGCGGGCACGTCGGCGAGCCGCACGCGGTCGGAGCCGACCACGGCGTCCAGGTCGTCGAGCAGGTCGCGCACCTCGATAGCCGAAACCGGCACGTGAACGAGGTCGGCGTCCCCGACCCACCTGCGTGGATCTTGGGCCTTCTGAGGTCTCTGGGTGTGGTGAGGCCCGGCCCCCATCGATCTTCGGCCATGGGCGTCGCCCCGGGCCGTCGTGTCCGAAGCGCTAAGCATCCGGTCGCGTCACCCAGCCGCTAAGCGGACGGTTGTGGCCGATCTCGTGCGGTGGTTCCTAGAACCTGGTTCCCGGTGAGCCGGTCCCGGCCGCTACAAGATGTAGGTAGCCTGCTACGTATGAGCGATGAACACACCGTAGACCCGGCAGTGGGCCCGGTTGACCGGCAGTGGCTGGATCAGGTGTCACCATGGCTTAACGTGGGTGATCCTTCCGCTATAACAGTGTTGCCTCGCCGTATCGTGAACGGCAAGGCGATTTATGACGACGATGTTGGCCCGCTGGTGAAGTGGCTACGAAGCGAAGGCTTCGATGCCCGATTCCTGGACACGCCTGATCAGACATTCGAGAGTCATTACGGCGCTGTTTCGGATATCCTCCTAGCCGTCCTCGTCAATATCGGAAGCAATGCAGCTTGGGATGGCTTCAAATCCCTCCTGTCTAAAATACGGTACCGCGCGCGCGATACCAAGAGCGCTGGCATTGAGCCGCAGTGCAAGGTGTTCTTGGGCCTAGTTAAATATCCCGACGACTCTTCCCTTATGTGGCAAGAAATTTCCGGGTCTGCAGAAGAGGTGCTAGACTTCGCCGAATCGATCATACGGGATTATATTGCCGGAAATGCCGGTGGCGCCAATGCGGAAATCGAAGAAAACGCTCACCCGGACCAGCCTTCTCAGGACGTGCCTGAATGAATCGGCACGTGCTCCATCTCACGAGTGCCGAGATCGCAATATCGCTGCTAATGTTCACGGGCCGGATTGAGGGAAGGCTATTGCATTTCGGCCCGATACTGCCACCAGTGGGATCTCAGCGATCGCTTATTCTCCAAGCCATGGGCGCCGACGAGCTTCGGTCCGCGAAGAACCTGTACAGCAAGGCACGGGATCGCCTGGGCTGCCCGATGGAACATCGTCTGGACTCTCCGCACGCTCCATGGTGGTTTTATCCTCCAATCACTATAAGCAGCGCGGTCCCTTGTTCTTATGCTGGCAGGCCAGGTGGCGAGGCCGAACGACTGGCCCGAGACGCGCTGTCAAGCGCGGTCCGGGCCTTCAATCTATTGGAAGACTTCCCGCAAGCGGATGACGCTCATCGGCTGATACATGAATTGGGTATGTTTGTTTCTCGCCACTTTGGTTGTGAAATTGTGCTAAAGGATGGGTTGTGGCGCTGGTCGTGCCCCGTTATATTGGCGCATTTGCGCTTTGGTCAGTCCGCAGGCTTTACCGCGAAGCGCATATGTTCCATATGCCGTGAAGGGATAATGTCTGAACATTGTCCGCATATGCTCAATCAGACCTATAAGGTAACGGTTGAGGATGTCGTCCGTTGTCCCTGTGGATCCGAAAACTGTACCAGACATCACGTAGGTGCCGTAATCGAAGTCCATCCCACAGTTATTATTAATGAGGCTGACTTGGAGGAAACTTCATGGGTTGCCAGGCCTCGTGATCCGCTGGCCAGAATCCAGGCTGTTTCTTATACGACGGAGCAGATGAGTAGCTTGATGGGTGGTGCCGAAATACCGCCCGATATGCATGTGATCGAGTGCTTTCATTGTCGGCAGGCCTGTACTGGGCTGTGGGATTTTGAGACTCTTGGCAGACTGCTAACTGGCTCGGTGAGCTAGCACTGGCGGGGCTGCCACTGCTCGGGCACACGATCGGCTGACGCTGATGATCACCCTTGATGGCCTCGGCAAACTCGGCGCGGTTGTGCACGGCTGCCAATGTCCCGAGGTCGGTCTCGCACGACGGGGTATCCGGGGCGTGGATGACGTCAGTCATGATGCCTCCCCGTTGGCCGTCGCGAGGCTGGCGAGGTGTGCCCGGACCTCCCGGGCCTTGTCCTGGCCGAGGCTGAGGTCGCGCATGACAGACCGGAGGCTCGGCAGCCTGCCTTCTGCCAGGTCGGCCGCGTACTTGCGCTCAGCCTTCCGCGCGTGGTCGACAGGCCGACGCCGAGCACGCCGCGCCACTGCCCCGGCCGCAACCTCGGGCACGGGGGTAGGCACAGCGTCGGACACGCCCGGTGCCACTGTCCCAGCGGCCTCATCGAGCGCGGGGATAGGCACACCGTCGGGCACGTCGTCGGCCGCAGCGTCGCGCAGCAGATGCGCCAGCCCGGACCCGAACCCAAGCGTGACCACGGGCAGGCACGACACGAGCACCACCACCGGCCACGGTGCCCGGGTAGCGTGCGCCGCGCTCAGCAGGTGGTAGACGACCTGGCCGAGCATGCCGAGCGCCAGGCTGCCGACGGCCGACCACCGGGCGAACCTCCGGGCGAGGTCGGAGACATCCGGCGTCAGCCACGCCCGCAGCGCGTACGCGCCGTACGCCTCGACGCCGACGGGCAGCGTGATCGCCGTGTTGATGGTGAACCCGTCGGCGATGCCGGGCAGCGGGTGGACGATGCCGAATCCGCACAAGGTGCCGAGCCCGACCCACCCGGACCACACCGCAGCGGCGGCCGGGGCCGCGATGACGAACAGCGGCCACCGGGGAAGCGGCCGGTTCACCGGGCATCCCGCAGCTTGATCTCGGAGGCGTCCCGGAAGCACAGCGGGTAGTACAGCTTGTGCTGTGGCGTACGCGGAGTCGGCTTGCTGCAGTCCTTCCGCACGGCCACGGACATGTCCTCGACGCAGACCTGCCACTCATCCGGGCCGCACTGCTGGACGATCGTCCCGGGCAGCCATGGCCAGTTGGCCCGGTCGCCCCTCTCCTCTTCAGACGTGCGCGGGTACCGAACGAAGACCGGCGTCTCGTCGGCGAGCATGCCGTCTGACAGTTCGTGATGCATGTGGTGACGCCTCCCGTAACGGGGGACAGTCTTCGCACGTCAGATAGTTGGGAACCTAACGCGATAGACTTATCTGGGGCGACCACCACGTGACTCATCTGGCCTATCAGATCATGCGCGGGCATTTCTCGTCACGTGATACGTATCAGGCCGTTTCCTCCCAGCGGCGCCGGACGGCCGCGAGGCCGTCGTCGGTCAGCGATCCGTACAGCCGCAGCCGGGCCACGCCGCCGTCAGGGAAGATGTTCAGCCGTACGTGCGTAGCCGGCTGGCCGGCTACGCGGAACCGGTGCGGGTGTCCTGGGCATGGTCGTGTCGCCGTGGCTCTCGGCCGCCTTGATAAGCCGCCGCGCCATCTCGGTCCGGCTCCAGAAGCGCTCCTCGCGCTGCCGAAGCAGCCATGTGTCCAGTTCCGGGCTTGCGTTCACTGCGCGTCCCCGAAATACCCCAGTCCCGGCACCCCGTAGATGATGCCCATCTCGGTCAGCTGGCGGTAGGCGCGGGCTACCGTGGCCTCGCAGATACGGCCGTTCGACACTCGCTGACGGCCCTCGGCAACGACAGATGGTCTGCGGGGTCCATGGCCATCAAACCTGGCGAAACGCGGCCTACCCGATCCAGGTGAGGTCGAAGATCCGGATCAGCTCGGCATTGTCATCGACGTGGAAGGTCAGCAGGCCCCAGCCGGAGCCGAACACGGTCCGACGGTATGCCGGATCGTCGCCGGGTTGCATTACGACTGCGTCCCAGGGCGCTTCTACCAGTTCCACGACTCGGTCCAGCAGCGCGTCGAAAGCCTCACTGGGCAGGCCGTGGAGTTGGACTAGGGCGTAGGCCTCGAACCGGACGCGATAGGTCACCGGCGGTGCAGGCGGGCGGGCCAGTCCGGGACGATCTCCTCGATCGGCACTGACCCTTCCAGGCTGCCGGCCAGCGCGGCCTCCCGCACACTAGCGAGACGGGCCTCAAAACCCGGCTCGGAATAGGCGGCTGCGGTCAGCCGCCACAGCCTGAGCAGGTCATGTAGTGCCCGGTAGCCCTCAGGCCTCCGGGCAGCTTCCGCCGCGGCCGCATACTCGTTGAGAAACTGCTCACGGAACCGTTCGGGCAGCACGCGCAGGATCTCTACCGGGTCATCCGGATCATGCTCCTGCACAGGCTGAGCGCTCATGACAACTAGGTTATCGCTCGGCCCTGCCGGTTCCGGGTCGGCGACGCGTCGAGCCTGCAAGGATCAGCACCTGCCGCTACAGCCGCCCGGCATCGCCCCGCCGGGCACACGCTTCGGTAAGGGGGCAGCTTTCGCAGGTCAGGCGATTGTGAACCTAACCCGATGGACTTGTCTGGGGCGACCACCACATGACTCATCTGGCTTATGAGATCATGCGGGGGTCGTTCTCGTCACGTGATACGTTTCAGGCCGTTTCCTCCCAGCGGGAGGCGGTGGCTGCGGCCGACGCTTGTTCCCTCGGTGATGACCAGCCGGGCCAGCGCGCCCTTAGCTCCCGATTGTCCACGAGCATGAACGGAGGCCGATGAATGACACGGCTACCAGAATCTACCGCACGTAGTTACGGCAAGGTTTTTGATGAGATAGCGGCTGAGTACGACCGCCGCCGTCCGACTTATCCTGACGAACTCGTCGACCAAGCTTGCCGGGTCGCAGGGATCGGGAGCGGTGATCATGTGCTTGAGGTCGGGTGTGGAAGCGGCCAGCTGACGCGCGGCCTTGTCGCTCGGGGCCTGCACGTCACGGCACTCGAACCCGGCAAGAGCCTCATAGCACTGGCCAGGCAGAACCTGGAGGGTGCTGGAGAGGTGAGAGCCTCATAGCACTGGCCAGGCAGAACCTGGAGGGTGCTGGAGAGGTGGAATTTGTGAACGCTCAGTTTGAGGATGCATTGCTTCCCCGCGAGCAGTTTCAGGCCGTGTTCTCTGCGTCCGCGTTTCACTGGGTTGACCCCAAGGTCAGCTGGCAGAAGGCCGCTGACGTACTTGTTCCCGGTGGAACGCTCGCCCTCGTACAATACTGCGGACTTGAGGAGCCGCGTAGCAAGCGAGATCAGGAAGCAGCACTCGCTGCCATAAGAAAGGTTGCCCCGGACATTGCCGCGAATTGGCCGGCCTACAGGAATCTCGACGCCACGCTTGCCGGGATGGGGCAACGCCGTGGCAACGTCTCAGAGGTGTGGGCCTGGCTCGGCAGTTACGACATAGGGCACGATGATGCCGGCCGCTTGTTCGGTGATGTTCAGGTGGCAGTCATGCCGAAGCTCATGGAGCACACTCCTGACGAGCTCAATGCTCTCGTTCGTACGATGTCGTTTTACGCCCGGCTTTCACCGGGCCAACGTCAAGCCCTTGAGCGTGAGCACGAGGCCATTTATGAACGACTCGGGCGGCCGATTCGCGCGAGCACGGTCGCGGCTCTCGTCACGGCACGGCGCAGCACCGAGGGAGATGATCACCGCACATCGCCTCAGGGCACGCCGCACTGAAGGGCGAAGGCGTGCGAGAACTTTGTCGGGGCCCATCGGCATACCGACCCTGCTTGCGA
>WNGR01008568.1_pt1 | contig 10801 bp, 9 predicted proteins | sample 5407581 | NCBI WGS metagenome assembly WNGR01 (sample SAMN13153383, study PRJNA577476) | soil metagenome | isolation source: 80 cm soil or saprolite under Garry oak tree replicate 2 | place: USA:California | collected 2016-06-15 | reverse complement strand
TAGCTCGGGCGCTTGCGGGTCTCGCGCAGGATGCGGCCGACATATTCGCCGATGATGCCGAGCACCAGGAGCTGCGCCGCGCCGAGGAGCGCGATCGCGGCCATGATCGAGGACCAGCCGGCGACCGTGTGCTGGACGAACAGGAAGCTCACGATCGAGTAGACGACCAGGAGCCCGCCGAGCGCGGCGAAGGCGAGCGCCAGCCAGACCGCGAAGCGCAACGGCCGCACGCTGTGGGCGGCGATGCCGGTGATGGCGAGCTCGACCATGCGGCGGAGCGAATATTTGCTGGCGCCCTGCCGGCGGGTGCCGCGCGAGAACGGCACCGTCACCAGCGGAAAGCCGAGCCAGCGCACGAGGCCGCGCAGAAAGATGTCCTGATCGTCGATCCCGTTGACCATATCGACGACCGCGCGGTCGAGCAGCATATAGTCGGCGCTGCCCGGCGCGATGCGCACGTCCCCGATCGAATCGAGCAGGCGGTAGTAGAGCCGCGAGGTCAGCCGCTTCATCGCCGAGACCATGGCTTCGTCGTCGCTCCGGCGCGTGGCCACGATCTTGGCGCCCGCCTGCCATTGGGCAATGAGCTCGGGGATCAGCTCCGGCGGATGCTCGAAGTCGGCATCCATGACCACGATCGCGCGGCCGTTGGCAGAGCGGAGCCCGGCCCGCAACGCGGCCTGATGGCCAAAATTGCGGGTGAAGGAGACGTAGCGCACCGCCGGATCGGCGGCGGAGGCGGCCCGCAGCGCCACGAGGGTGCCGTCGCTCGAACCGTCGTCGACAAAGATGATCTCGGCTCGCCCGAGCGGTGCCAGCACCGCCTTGAGCGCCGCGACCATGGGCGCGACATTGGCGGCCTCGTTGTGGGCGGGCAGCACGATCGAGACATCAGGTGGCGTCAGGCCCATCGGGTCCGGTCCGAGATCGGCGATTGACGGGGGTCGAGGCGCCGGGCACTCATTTCGGCAGTCGTCCTTGTCGATACTGGCCGGCCGGGCGGCCGGCCGAGCAAATCTTGGCCGATCGAGTCTGCGCGTTCAATGGAGAACCCGGGCATGGACGGTGTGGCCACGCGGCCGGCCCGCGAACGAGGCCTCGCGCGGCTGGTCGATTTCGCCCGCCGCGAGCCGGGCAAGGTCCTGGCGGCGGTGCTGGGGGCGCACCTCGTGGTGTGGACGCTGCTGCCGATTCTGCTCTGCCCCAATCTCCAGCTCGACCTCGCCGAGGACCTCGCCTTCGGCAAGGAATGGCAACTCGGCTATTGGAAGCATCCGCCGCTGCCATGGTGGGCCGCCGACCTCGTCTACCGCCTGACCGGCAACCTGGACGCGCTCTACGTGCTCGGCCCGCTGGCGGCGGTGGTCTGTTTCTACGGCGTCTGGCTGCTGGCGCGCGAGGTCGTGGACGATATCGAGGCGCTGATCGCCGTCCTCGCGCTCGAGGGCATCCATTTCTACAATTTCTCGGTCGTGAAGTTCGCCCATGACCAGATGCAGCTGCCGTTCTGGGCCTTCACCGGCCTGTTCTTCTACCGCGCGCTCGCGCGCGGCCGGATGCTGGACTGGACGCTCGCCGGTGTCTTCCTCGCCGGCGCCTTCTGGTCGAAATACGCGGCCTTCGCGCTCGCGGCCACGCTCGGCCTTTTCCTCCTGCTCGATCCCTTCGGGCGGCGCGCCTGGCGCAGCCCCGGCCCCTATCTCATGGCGCTCGCATTCGCGATCGTCATCGCGCCGAACGCCTGGTGGCTGGTGCAGAACGATTTCATGCCGTTCCACTATGTCGACGAGCGCGCCCGGATCGCGGCGCGCTGGTATCAGGCCCTCGTCTATCCGCTGCAATGGACCGGCAGCCAGCTGCAGTTCCTGGCCCCGACGATCGGACTGCTGGCTCTCCTCTATCCGCGCGGCGGGCTGCGCCGGCGGCCGGCGCAAGACAAGAGCGCGGCATTCAACCGCCGCTACGTCACCGCGCTCGCGCTCGGCCCGTTCGCGGTCACGACCCTGGTCGCAGCCCTGCTCGGGCGCCTGCCGGTGGCGATGTGGGGCTATCCGCTGTGGTCGTTCGCGCCGCTCGCGGCGCTGATGTGGCTTCCGCCCGTTGCCGACCCGCGCCGGCTGCGCTGGTTTGCGGGCGGCTTCATCGCCGTCTTCGCCGGCTTTCCCGCGCTCTATGCCGCGGCCGAGATCGGCGAGCCGTTCCTGCGCGACCGCCCGAAGGCGACCCAGTTCCCCGGCCGGCTGTTGGCCGAGACGGTCACGCAGCAGTGGCGGCAGCAGACCGGAAGGCCGCTCACCTATGTCGGCGGAGCCGAAGTCGGGACTGGACCGGGAGAATTCGCCGCCAACAACATCGCCGTCTACTCGCGCGACCGCCCGCACGTGGTGGTCCATGGCAACCTGCGGCTCAGCCCCTGGATCGATCCCGCCGATCTCGACCGGCGCGGCGTAGTGCTGGTTTGGCAGGCGGCCACGCCGGCTTTGCCGGAGAATGTGCGGATCGGCTTTCCGCGCGCGGAGCTGCAGCCGCCCCTCGTCCTACCGCGCCAGACCTGGTATCCGCGGCCGCCGGTCACTGTCTACTACGCCTTCGTGCCGCCGCGTCCCTGACAGATCACTTGCGCCGGCGGGGCACCTCGGGGAGATTGAGCGGGATCACACGAATCACCGCTGCCAGCGCCCGGCAGCCGGTGACCGGGAAAGCTTGATGCGCCTCGGTGCCATCTTCGTCGCTCTCTGCATGGTGCTGATCGCCGGCTCCGCCGGGGCAGTGGTCTATCTGGTCTTCGGCTTCAGCGGCGGGGAGACGGTCACGGTCGCGCTTGCGGTCCTCACCGGGCTCGGCCTCTACAACGCGTTCACGAGCCGCGGCGGCGGCAGCGTGGGCGCCAGCCAGTTCGCCGACCTCGCCCACGCCACCGCCGACCTCGCGCGCCAGGTCGGGGAAATCGGCCGGCGGCTCGCCACGCTCCAAAGCAAGGTCGAGAACACGATCGAGCGGACCCGCGCGGCGACCAACCCGCTGGCGGTCGAGATCGACGAGCTCGGCATGCTGGTCAACCAACTCGCCGAAACCGTCGCCCGGCATGAGACGAGGCTCGCGGAGCTCGCGCGGCCACGGCCGATGCCCGCCGCCGCGGCTGCTGCGGCCGCGGCGGCCGCCGTCCCTGCCGCCGCGTCCGAAAGCACTTCGAGCGAGGCCATGGGACCGGTCGAACCGGCGGCGCCGACCCGGCCCGAACCGCCGTCCACGGCGCTTGCCGCCGGCGTTCACGATGCGCTTGCCGCCAGTGTTCGCGATGCGCTCGCCTCGGAGGACATGCTGGCGGTGATCCGTGACGCGATCGACGCCAACCGCGTCGACCTCTACCTGCAGCCGATCGTGACCCTGCCGCAGCGCAAGGTCCGCTACTACGAGGCGATGTCGCGGCTGCGCACCGACAAGGGCGAGGTGCTCCAGGCTGCCAACTTCATCGCCCAGGCCGAGCGCGGCGGCCTGATGCCGCAGATCGACAACCTCAACGTCTTGCGCTGCGTGCAGGTGGTGCGTCGCCTTCTGCTCAAGAACCGCGAGATCGGCCTGTTCTGCAATCTGGCGGGGTCGACGCTCGCGGACGCCGCGGTCTTCCCGCAGCTGCTCGAATTCCTGGAGGCCAACCGCGCGATCGCGCCCTCGTTCGCGATCGAGATCACGCAGAGCGCGCTGCGCGGCGCCGGACCGATCGAGAACGAGAGCCTCGCGGCGCTCGCCGAGCGCGGCTTCCGCTTCTCCCTGGACAACCTGCAGGACCTGCGCCTCGAGCCGCGCGAGCTTGCGACCCGCGGCTTCCGCTTCGTCAAGGTGCCCGGAAGCCTCCTCCTCAACCGCACCGGGGCTGTCGCCGGGACCGACATCCATCCCGCCGATCTCTCCGACCTGCTCGGCCGCTTCGGCATCGACCTCATCGCCGAAAAAATCGAGAGCGAAGGCATGGTGGTCGATCTCCTCGATTACGACGTGCGGTTCGGCCAGGGTTTCCTGTTCTCGCCGCCGCGGCCGGTGCGCGCCGAGGCCCTGCAGGGCGCCGAGCGCAGCGACCCCGTGACGCGCGAGACCGCCGCGGCCGAAGCAGACGCGGGCGGCATCTCTGCCCGAGCGCCGGAGACGGACGACATGACCGCGACCGAGGCCAAGGAGCCGCGCCTCGGAGGCGTCGCCCAGCTCGCCCGCCGCGTTTGATGCAAGGTCGCAAAGAGCCCAAACGAGCCTCGCCGGCGTAGCCACGCCAACTGTCGTCCGCTATTTTTTGGGTCGGCGGATGGAGGACAAGAATGCTCGCGACGGGACCTCGACGGCATTATCCCGTGGTGCGCGCTGCCGATCGGCTCGTCCTTGGCATGCTTGCTGGCCTACTGGTCGCCACGGCCGCGCTTGGCGCCGAGCCGGTCGAGAGCTACCCGTCGCGGCCGGTCCATATCGTCCTGCCGTTCACCCCGGGCGGGGCGACCGACGTCATCGCCCGCCAGCTCGCGCCCGGCATCCATCAGCGCCTGGGGCAGCCGGTCGTCATCGAGAACAAACCCGGCGGCAACGCCCGCATCGGCGCGAATTTCGTCGCCAAGGCGGAACCCGACGGTTACACCTTGCTGCTGACGACCAACGGCGCCTTCGTCATCGCGCCGTTCATCGGCGGCAAGCCACCCTACGATTCGTTGAAGGATTTTGCCCCGGTCACCCTCGTCGCCCGCGGCGCCGTTCTCGTCGTCGCCGGGCCGAAGATCCCGGTGTCCTCGATCGCCGATCTGGTCGCGCTCGCCAAACGGGAGCCCGACAAGGTGACCTACGCCACGACCGGGGTCGGCGGACCGCCGCATCTCGCGGCCGAATTGCTCAAGCAGGCGGCGGGCTTCAAAATGCTGATGGTTCCCTACAGCGGCACCGGCGACGTCAATGTCGCGCTGCTGCGCGGCGATGTCGATATCGCGCTCGGCGCAATTTCCGCCGTGGCGCCGATCCTCCAGCAGAAGGACGTGAAGGCGCTCGCGGTGACGAGCGCCAAGCGCGCGGCCACGCTGCCGAACGTTCCCTCGATCGCGGAAACCGTGCCCGGCTACGAGCTCCTGACCTGGTTCGCGGTCGCCGCTCCCGCCGGCACACCGCGCCCGATCGTCGAGAAGATCAGGGCCGCGGTCCTCGGCGCGCTGGGCGAGAAGAACGTCATCGAAGCCCTCGCGCGCGACGGCTCGGAGATTGCAACCAGCACGCCGGACGAGCTGCGCCAGATCATCGAAGCCGATTACGCCAAATACGGCGCGCTCATAAAATCCCTGAACATCAAGGATTGACAGCGCCCGCGCTTGACTGGATGAATTCGGCGCATTCTGGATGGAAGAAAAGATGGACGGCTATCACACCTTGTCCGACGGGTATCGTCTCTATTGGCGCGCCGACGACTTCACCGACCCGTGGAAGGTCGCGCCGACGGTGCTCTTGATCCACGGTTTCGCGGAGACGAGCGAAGCCTGGCGCGCCTGGGTGCCGCATCTCGCGCGCGACTACAAAGTGCTGCGCATCGACCGGCGCGGCTTCGGCAAGTCGGATCCGATGCCGGTCGATTTCCCCTGGTCGCTCGATCGCATGGTGGACGATACGGTGTCGTTCATCGAAGCCCATGCGGCCGGGGGGACGCATATCATCGCCGGCAAGATCGCGACCCCGCTGAGCATTCGCCTCGCCGTGCGCCGGCCCGAACTCGTGAAGAGCCTCGTCCTCGTCGGCGGGCCCGCCGCCGCGCCGAACGGCGAGGGCTGGGCGCGCCATGTCGAAGAGCACGGCGCCAGGAACTGGGCGGCGATGACCATGGATGCGCGGATGGGACCCGACATGCCGGCGGTCGCCAAGGCATGGTGGACCGAGTTCATGGGCGCGAGCCCCACCTCCACCATGATCGGCTTCCTGCGCAACCTGGCGAAGATCGACGTCAGCGCCGAAGTGGGCGCAATCCGATGCCCGACGCTGGTGGTGGCGAGCGACAGCGCCTATCGGCCGCTCTCGCAGGTGACCGCGTGGCAGAGCCGGATTCCCAATTCGAGGCTCGCCGTGGTCCCCGGCGGCGGCTATCACCCTGCCGCGGTCGTGCCCGATGTTTGCGCCGAGACGGCGTTGGCCTTCCTGCGCGAGGTCGATCAAACGGCGGGCGCCGCGTCGCAGGCCGCGTGAGGCCGTAGACAAGCAGACGGAGAAGTGAGGATTTCCTCAGCCCGGCATCACACGCCGCCGCCCACGGCGTAGCAGCGGATTTTGAGCTCCCGCTGCCTGCTGACCGGGTTCAGCTCGTAGTACCACCAGACCACGGGCGCCCCGTTCCGATTCGGGTCCTTGATGACCACGTCGTCGGGGACTTGCATCCACTTCCCGTTCGACTGTGGAAATCTGGTCCAGTAGTGCTCGCCTCGGATGTCTTCTTCGGCGTAAACGCCGTCAGCTTCGTTGCAGCAGTTGCCGCCTGTCTTGGGAGAGATCTGGGAACGGAACCACTGTCGGACTTTAGGATCGACTTGCGCGTATTGCCCGTTGTCACGGGCGATCGCCGGCGATGCGACAAGCACAAGCAGCGCGATGCAAAGGAGCTTCATGTGCGCGAGCCTCCGTTTGGCGGGGAGGCTCTGAGGGCGAGGAGAAAAGCCCTCGCGGCGTGAGCACTACTTCCTTTCAACCGTCTGCCCCAGAACAGCCCGACCGAATCAGTCTGCAAATGATCTTACCACCACACCGGCCCGTGGCCGCATGGGCAGGGTTGGGGATGTGGAAATATCACGGCAGATATGCGAGCCTGTCACGGATGTTTCCCAGCCCTGCGGCCGGAAAGGAATGATCCATGCCTATCACCCGCGCGCCTGCACCCCGCAAATCCTCGGATTCGCCCGCATGGCGGTCCGCGCAAGCATTGCTGCTGCTATCCTTGCTCGGTGCAATGTGGCAGGTGCCGGCTCACGCCGCCGAGCCCGCCACCGTCATCCCTCCTCCGGCCATGGACGTGCGCGTGCCGGGCGGTGCCGGTTCGCAGACTGTCGTCCTCGCCGGAGGTTGCTTTTGGGGCGTGCAGGCCGTGTTTCAGCACGTCAAGGGCGTCACCCAGGCGGTGTCCGGCTACGCCGGCGGCTCCAAGGCGTCCGCAATTTACGAGGTCGTGAGTTCCGGACGAACGGGCCACGCCGAGTCGGTGCAGGTCACGTTTGATCCGGGTCAAATTTCGTATGGCAGAATTCTGCAAATCTACTTCTCGGTGGCGCACGACCCGACCCAGCTCAACCGCCAGGGGCCGGACGTGGGGCGGCAATACCGCTCGGCCGTTTTCTACCGGGATGACACCGAGAGGGAGATCGCCGAAGCCTACATTGCACAGCTCAACAAGGCTCGCGTGTTCAAGCAACCGATCGTGACGGAGATCAATCGGCTCACGGAATTTTACCCGGCCGAGGCCTATCACCAGGACTACGCGACCCTTCATCCATACCAACCCTATATCGTCTATAACGACCTGCCCAAAGTGGAAAACCTCAAGCGCCTCTTTTCCGGGCTCTATCGGGACAAGCCGGTTTTGGTCATGGCCAAGGATCAGTCGAACTGAACTTCGCAATGCCTCATCCGGGCCGCTCGCACGATCAATGGGCCCGGATTTGATCTGCGTCGGGACAGGGAGCGAGGGCAATGGCGACAGTCAACGATGTTGCGCGCGCAGGCACTGGCCCTCGCGGTCAAGGACCGGCCGATGACTCCGGCGAAGCCGTTCTTGCCCGCCTCGGGCTCCGCTTCACGAATTGGGCCGAGCGCTGGTTTCCCGACGCCTATGTCTTTGTCGCCCTCGCGGTCGCCGTGGTCGCGGCCGCGGCCCTCATCAACGGCGCATCTCCGGTAGCGGTCACAACCTCGTTCGGCGACGGCTTCTGGAGCCTGATCACCTTTACCATGCAGATGGCGATGGTCGTCATCAGCGGCTATGTCGTCGCGAGCTCGCCTCCCGCCGCCAAGCTCATCGACGCAATGGCCGGATGGCCGCGCAACGGGCGCGCTGCCGTGGCGTTCGTCGCCGCGATCAGCATGCTGACCTCGTTGCTCAATTGGGGCATGAGCCTGATTTTCTCGGGTCTGCTGGTGCGCGCGCTGGCGCGGCGCACCGGTCTGCGCATGGATTATCGCGCCGCCGGCGCTGCCGCCTATCTCGGCCTCGGCGCGACCTGGGCGCTCGGGCTCAGCTCCTCGGCGGCGCAGCTGCAGGCCAATGCGGCGAGCTTGCCGAGACCGCTGCTGCAGATCACGGGCGTGATTCCGTTCTCCCAGACGATCTTCCTGTGGCAGTCCATGGTGATCGCCGCTGTTCTGATCGTCATTTCGATGCTGCTGTCGCGCTTGTCGGCTCCGTCCGAGCCGAAGGCGGTCACGGCGCAGATGATGGAGGTGAGCGTCGAAGCGCCAAATCAGCAACTGCCCCCGCCCGAGCGTCCCGGCGAATGGCTCGAATACAGCCCGCTCATCACGCTGATCGTCGTTGCGCTCGGCGGCGGCTGGCTCGCGCGCGAATTCGCCACCAAGGACCCGATCCTGGCGATCTCGAACCTTAATACCTATAACCTGCTGTTCCTGATGCTCGGCGCGCTGCTGCATTGGCGGCCGCGTAATTTCCTCAACGCGGTCGCCAACGCGGTGCCCGCAACAACCGGGGTTCTCATCCAGTTCCCGCTCTATGGCGGGATCGCGACCATGATGACCACCGCCAAGGGCTTCGGTGGCCAGTCGGTGGCCGACCAGCTGTCACACGTCTTCGTCAGCCTGACGACCGAGAGCACGTTCCCGGTCGTCATGGGCATCTACTCGGCGGTGCTCGGTTTCTTCATCCCGTCCGGCGGCGGCAAGTGGATCATCGAGGCGCCCTATGTCATGCAGGCCGCCAATGATCTGAAGGTGCATCTGGGTTGGGCGGTGCAGGTCTACAATACGGCGGAAGCGCTGCCGAACCTCATCAATCCATTCTGGATGCTGCCGCTGCTCGGCGTGCTCGGCTTGAAGGCGCGCGACATCGTCGGGTTCACGTTTCTGCAGCTCGTGGTGCATGTTCCGGTGGTGCTTTTCCTGCTCTGGCTCCTGGCCGGGACGCTGACCTATATGCCCCCGGTCATCCCGCAATAGTCGCCCTGCCTGCGGCGGGATGCAAACATCGCCCCATCATGGGATCGAGCTTCAATTGAACCTCGACCAGGGAATGGATGAGATGGCAAAAGACACCCCGACGGTCCGCCGCATCCTGCATTTCAGGATGAGGACCACGAGCGCATCCGCGGCCCAGCTGCTCTCGATCGCGAAAGCAGCGATACCGTTCTACCAGTCGACCGGGGGAGGCCTGGTCCGCCTGCTGCGAAACGTCGATGATCCCGGCCAGTTCGTCCAAGTGATCGAGTACGAGACCCAGGAAGCGCTTGAGATGAGCCGGCAACGGATCGCGAGCGATCCTGCCATCCAAACCTTCCTGACTGCCTGGCGCTCGCTGGTCGCGGGTGCGATCGAGATCGACGTCTACGAGGATGTGACAGGCACTGCCTAGTAGGTAGCTTCAGCCAAAGTGAAAGGATTCATGTTCCGATCGCTCCGCCAGTAGTTACGCTTTGTGCCGGCCTGCGATCCCGTCAATTTTGCTGAAGCAGCCGACTAGCCTGGCGCAGCCCTATCGCTTGGCGCCCCCGCTTGACGGCAGCAAGGACTTGAATCCGGCATAGGTCAGATAGAGGCCGAGGATCAAGGCGACGGCGGCGTAGAGGTAGAAAAGATCTTCGAAATGAAACATCTCGAACAAGCCGACTATCGCGCCGGGGGGCAGGAACAGCAGCAATAAGCCCCGGATCAGGATGGTCCATCCGAACAGCGTGACGATCACGGGCAGCACGCCACCCGACCAGATGTTGTGGCTGAGCACCATCGCGAGACCGCCGATTAGTGCGATCATGCCGACGATCAGCAGGAGCGGACGGTCATGAACGAGCGCATTTGCGGTCTCGACCATGGTCTGCTTCTGCGTGAGCATGGATAAGGAGACAAGAACAAGGAAGAGCCCGATCAGCCTTGCGAAAAAAATTGTCAACGGCCACACGACGGCCTCCGGTTTTGACCTCTTGCGGTCCAAATAGCCCAAGGCCGAAAGGATCTCTTCGATCGTCGCGCCCGACAACGAAGGGTCTTTCAGCGTCCGCAGGACGTCCTGGCAGGCCTCGAGCCCGACGATGTGGTAGCGACAGCCGCTCGCAGTGATGTGATTCAGGAAATCTCGATAGTGATGCCCATGGCCGGGGAACGGATCGAATATCGGGGTGTCACGTCGCAACTTGTGCAGCTGCTGGAGCTCGTGAAAGTAGTTGGTATCGACGACGGTGAAATCATTCGGGCTTCGCTCCAAGAACTCCGCAATAGTCGAATGCGATCTTGGCCACAGCAGCACCGGTTGCATTTGCGGCCCTCCAATCGAATCCGCCCTCGTGTTCGACAATCACCTCGTCGGCGTGCGGCCTCCCGCGCTCGTCATGGCGCGGTCGCATTGGCCTCCTCGACCGGCAGCTCCACGAGCACCAGCAAGCCGAGCGGCGCGATCGCCGCAGAGACGACGAGCACCTCGCGGCCATTGATGTCCCGCGCGACCTGGACCGGCGTCCTGGCCGCGCCGGAGCCTGCCGCGCGCGCCGCCCGCACCTGGGCGAGACTCGAAAAATCGGCGTTGCGCAGGACCAGACCGATGTCAGGGTGAGCGATCAGGCGTCCTTGGCCGTCGACGACATAG
>WNGR01008567.1_pt1 | contig 10801 bp, 12 predicted proteins | sample 5407581 | NCBI WGS metagenome assembly WNGR01 (sample SAMN13153383, study PRJNA577476) | soil metagenome | isolation source: 80 cm soil or saprolite under Garry oak tree replicate 2 | place: USA:California | collected 2016-06-15 | reverse complement strand
CTTCTCCTTGTGGAACGGGCAGAGGCCGGTGTAGTTCTGGGCGCCGGTCTTGCGCAGCTTCAGGTAGTCGCCGATCACGCGGACGATGTCGGCCTGCTGCTTGACGAGTTGGGCGAAGTCGTCTGCCAAGGTTCGAGTTGCCAGGTTCGAGTTGCGGGTTGCTGAGGAGTGCAGCCCCCAACACCATACTAGCTAACCACGTACGCACCCCGCCCCGCTGCCGAGAAACTGTTCGACGCTCTGGACATCGGATCCGACGAGGAAGAGCAGGACCGACGTTCTTCTTTTAGCGGCTCGTTTCAGTCTGCTAAGGAAAAAGCGGAAATGAGGGTATCATCGTAACTATGGCAACGTTCCACATCTCGGAGGCGGAAGCGGCCCGCGACTTCGCCGGTCTGCTGGCCCGCGTGCGCGCCGGAGCCGAGGTCGTCATCGAATCCGATGCGTATCCGGTCGCCGTACTGCATACGCCCGCGCCGCCGCGCCGCTCCATCGAAGAGTGTATCGCCCTGTTGCCCGCCGACTCCGCGGCAACCATCGACGAGGACTTCGCCAGCGACGTTGCGGCGGCAGTCGCCACCCATCGCGAGCCGCTGAATCCGGCATGGGACTGATCCGGTGGGCTTGATCCTCGACTCCAGCGTACTCATCGCGGCAGAACGCAAGGGCCAGAATGCCCGGCAAGCTCTGGCCGAAATCGCCGTGCGCGCCGCCGGCGAGGATGTGGCCATGTCGGTCGTTACGCTGATCGAACTGGCGCACGGAGTAGCCCGCGCCAACACGCCTCAGAGAAAAGCCACGCGGCGGCAGTTCCTCAATGAACTGATGGCCGCTCTGCCAGTGCATCCGGTGACGGTTCCGGTGGCTCTCAGGGCCGGGCAGATCGACGGCGAGAATGCCGCCCAAGGTGTTCGTGTGGCGCTCTCTGACCTGCTGATCGGGGTCACGGCGCTGGAGGTTGGCTACCGCGTCGCAACCGCCAATGTGCGCCACTTCCAGATGGTTCCGGGGCTGGCAATTGTCTCCCTCTGAGCCAGCGCCCGCTCAACTCTTTCTTTCAAATTTTCTCAAAATTTTCCTGCAAGATTCCCATCCTCGCCCGTCTTGGCTATAAGAAAGACAGGTACCCGACAATGCTCAAGCTGCACTCTGCACTCCTCTTCGCCGTCCTCGCAACTTCGGCCCTCGCAACTTCCGCGCAAGCCCAGCAGGGCGGCGCCAGCCCGGTAGCCCTCACTATCTATAACCAGGATTTCGCCGTCGCCCGCACCACCGTCGACCTCAACCTCGCCGCCGGGCACAACCAGGTCACCACCACCAACGTCACCAGCCAGCTCGAGCCCGACTCCGTCGTTCTCCGCGACCCCACCGGCAAGACGCCCTTCAAAGTCATCGAGCAGAACTACGACGCCGGCGTCATCGACCAGAATTCCATGCTGCAGAAGTTCGAAGGCAAGACCATCCTGTTCGCCCGCGGCGAAACCGCCGACGGCAAGCCCATCACACTCCCCGGCAAGATCATCCGCGCCGGCAATCAGCCGATGATCGAGGCCGATGGCCTTATTCAGTTCCAGCTCCCGGGAGAGCCGCTCTTCCCCGCCGCCACCGACGGCCTGCTGCTCAAGCCCACCCTCCGCTGGCAGATCGAGGCGCCGCGCGCCGCGCATCTTGCCGCCGAACTCGCCTACATCACCCACGGCATGTCCTGGCAGGCCACCTACAACGTCGTCGCGCCGGAATCGCAGAACGTCACCGGCTCCGAGCCCGTCGATCTGCTCGGCTGGGTCACGATACAGAACAACTCCGGCACCGACTTCCCCGAAGCCCGCATCAAGCTCATGGCCGGAGACGTGGCCAAGCTCCAGAACCTGCGCCCCCGCACGATGAACATCAACGGCGCGATGTTCGCCACGGCCGAGTCCGTCGCCGTCGACCAGGTCACCCAGCAAGCCTTCGACGACTTCCACCTCTACGACCTCAACCGCACCGTCTCGCTCACCGCCGGCGAAACCAAGCAAGTCCAGTTCATCGAAGCCGCCAACATCACCATGGCCCGCATCTACGAGTACGACGGCGCCGCGATGCAGCAAGGCTTCTACCTCTGCCCCGGCTGCCACAACGATCAGCCGACCTTCGGCAGCGCCTCGAATACCAAGGTCACGGTCCGCGCCGAGATCAAAAACTCCACCGCCAACCATCTCGGCATGCCGCTGCCCGCCGGCCGCATCCGTCTCTACCGCCGCGACACCGGCGGCCAGATGGAGTTCATCGGCGAAGGCGCCATCAACCACACGCCCACCGACGAGACCGTCAAAGTCCCCGTCGGCAGCGCCTTCGACGTCACCGGCGAGCGCAAGCAGACCGACTTCCACGTCGACCAGCGCGCCCACACCATCGACGAAACCTTCGAGATCACCGTCAAGAACCAGAAGACCTCGCCCGTCAGCGTCGCCGTCGTCGAACACATGAACCGCGGCCAGAACTGGCAGCTCACCGAACAACAGGTGAACGCCCAGTCCACCAGGTTCACCAAACGCGACAGCGCCACCATTGAGTTCCCCATCACAGTCCCCGCCGCCACCCAGACCAAAATCACCTACACCGTCCACTACACCTGGTAATGCCCGTCCCGCCGGGGAACTGGGTGCCCCATGATCGGCGCAGTCTCACCGCGCCTATCGTGGGGTTACTCTCTACCGATGAGTCAATGCCTCCGACTCCTAAAGCGGTCATCCTGCCTGCCGTCATGCCCCCACCCCCCGGTATATAACTAGCGATCCGCTCATTCCAGACGGCTTATAGATCACCGGAAAGTGGAAGAAAACATCCGCCCAATCCATATCGCAGGAAACGTGGCAAGAAGTCATATCTCCGGTTGCTCGCCCATAATCCAAAGAAAGACCTTGTCAAGTGAAAAAATCTGCCATACTGTAATCGTGTCGTTTACACCCACTCGGGAGAAGGGTCGAAGTGCAATGCTTCGAACCTTTTGGAACGTCGGACGCGTCTAATGCTCAGCTTTTACAAACGGTGCTGTACGCGATGGCACGCAAGTCGCATGTTTTTCTGGCGTAAAAAGAACTAGTCTTTCCCGGTCGCCAGGTGGAAAGCGAGGAAGTCATGGCGTTACATACGGAAATATCGTCTGCGATGAAGAAGAGCAACACTTCAGCGGAGCTCTCTTTGACGATAGTTTTCAAAGAGGCAAAAGATGATACAGGCACATACTTCGTTGCCGAATGCCTGGAATTGCCAGGCTGTGTGTCGCAAGGGGACACACAGGAAGAAGCGCGCCAGAACATCGAAGATGCTATGAGACTATGCCTCAGCGTGGTCTTTGAGGACTGCTTGAAACAGATGATGTGCCGCCAATCTCCCCCAGATTTGCGTGGGATATCGTCTCAAGATCGACTAACAATTGATCCCACACCTCATCTGCAATACGCGTGAGGATATGTCCCTATCTGAACTTCCCTTGGCCAGTGGCCTTCAGCATAAGAAAGTGTTCGAGTCGATCGGCTGGGAAGTCAGGCGGGAATCGAACCACATCGTCATGACCCATCGGAGCAGGGCAGGCGTGACGATTTCAATTCCCAATCACAAGGAAGTCAAGCGGGAAACCCTCAAGTCAATTGTCAGGGTAGCGGGCTATACCGACAAGCAATATCGGCTCTACTTCGACGCCCTCTAGGACCTCGCCCTAAGTCTTCTCAGCTTCCAGTCGTCTTTGCAGCTCGTGCTTCGAGACCGATAAAATCCTCTTCATCGCTCGGTCGAACGGCGTCGAGCAGTCCTGATGCATTCACTCCGCCGGAGCCGTCTCGGCGACCTCACCACTCGGCGCGGATTCGTTCCCTACCTCGTTGACCGCCGTCACCCGGTAGGCGTACCTCCGCCCGGCCGTCACTGTCGGGTCGCGATATGCCGGGACTCGCACCAGCTCCGTGCCGAGCCGCTGCCACGAATCGGAAGCGCCGGCCTGGCCCTGCGGAGAAACATCCCGCCGGTAGACCCGGTAGCCTGCGATGCGCGGCTCCATGTTCGGGTCCCATGAGAGGTCGATCGCCGGCTTCTGCTCCTCCGCGAACCCCGGAACAGCGACCAGCCCTGCCGGAATGTCCGGCGGAAACACATCGAGCATCGCCACCGTGACCACGGCAGACGGAACGCTGCGCACCTCCAGCGTCTGGTCGCCGACTGCCTGGTCGCCGGCCACGACCGTGCGCACCCGCTGCGCCGAGTAGCGATACGTATGCCCAATCTGCGCGGTCCGGTCGGTGGTCCCGCCAGCGTCGCCCGCCGCACCAGCACGAAGACGCACTTCGGCCGGCTCCTTCGCCGATCCCGATAACCCGCTCTTCTTCGCGGAGCCCGAACCAGAGTCCGAACCCGCAGCCACAGCCGAATTCGCAGCAACAGGAGAAGCAACAGGAGCAGCAACAGGAGAAGCAATGGCCGTCCGATCCAGCTCAACGAAATCCGCGCCGCCCGTTCCCTGTTCCCTGTTCCCTGATCCCTGCGCTTCGGCCTTCCACTCGACGACGACTCCGGCCTTGGTGGCCTTCACCTGCACGTCCTGAACCGCAGGCGGAGCTTCTCCCGAAGCCGCGAACACGGCCGGCGACGGTCCCGCGGTCCGGCCAGCGGTGTTCAGCAGTTCCACTCTGTATGCGAGCAGACGGACAGGCCCTGACGCAAGCGGCTCGGGAAGCGTGTCCACCGCATCCGAAACGCCCGGCGTCACCTTCACCCGAACGACCGCCGAGCACTTTGCGACTGCGGTTCTGGCAGCGTCAGGGCCGGGCTTGCGCGCGATCGCAGGCTGCGGCGTGTCGCGGCAGATCTCGGCCATAATCGGGCCAGTAATCAGCAGCTTATCGGTGGTCCGCGAAGGAGTCGTCCAATGCAGCATTACCGCATCGCCAACGCGGGTTGCGGTCAGGCCAGTAGCAATCTCAGGCAGCTTCAGCGACGGAGGGAGCGGCGGTCCGGGACTGGCGCACCCGCCCAGGAGAGCGGCCATCAGTCCAGCCGCAAGGGTCACGGCAAGTCGAGCGGAAAACATCACCTGCCGGCAATCTTCAGGCCGATTCTTTGGCAAAATAGGCATCCAACCAGAGGCTATAGCATTTCTCGAATTGTCGTGGCGGTAAGGCCGCGATCCATGAATGTTCGGGTTCGCGGACATCGTTTGACGCTATGGAAACATCCATTTATATGACCTGAAAAAATCAATAGGGGCCCAAACATCAATGGCGACATCAGTCATCCTCCCCAGCACTCCTCCCCAGCCGGCAAGACTGCGTCCTCGCCTTGAAGCAGTTCCCGAAACGCCCGCCATCCAGGTCGACGGTGAGGCGGCTGAGACGGTGATCGCTGAAAAACGAATCGGCGAACGCATCAAGCACCTGCGCCTGAAGAAGTCGATGGGCCTGGTCGAACTGGGCCGTCACACGGGCCTTTCGGCGAGCTTCCTGTCGCAGCTTGAGACCGGGCGCGTGGTCCCGACGCTGCGTAATCTCGCGCGTATTGCCATGGTCTTTTCCAAGGACCTGAACTACTTCTTCGAGCCTGAGCCGCAGACCCTGTTCCGCATCCATCGCGGCAAGGACCGCGTGCGCCTGCCGCAATCGGGCGTGCAAAATCCGTCGTACTTCTTTGAGTCGCTGGGCTATCTGGTGCCCGACCGCCAGCTCGATCCGTACTTCGCCGAGTTCCTGCCTGCGAAGGCGGGTCCCGATCGTCGTCCAGACCCGCGCCCGCACCAGCACTTCGGCTGCGAGTTCCTGTTCGTGCTCTCGGGGATGCTCACCATTCGCCACGGCGAGGCTTCGCACCAGGCCGAGCAGGGCGATGCGATCTACTTCGACGCGTCGACCACGCACAGCTACGAGTGCTGCGGGACGACTCCGGCGACAGCGCTGATCGTGACGCTGCAGCAGCCGGTGCAGGTTGTGGGAGGCACGCACCGCCCACACCAGATTGCCGGGAACGGAGGGAAGACTCCGCGGGCACTCGCGAGCACGCCGCAGCCGGTGCCGGTGAAGCCAGGTCCGACGTCGAAGGTCGGGTAGACTTCCGCCGAACGCCAGGCACGTTTAACATTTGCGGTATGAACCTCTCCGAAGTCCGGGCGATGCTCGACGATTGCCGCAGTGATCGCGGAGACTTGCGGCCGCCACATCGGGGAAAAAGCAGTTGCACGTATAATACGTGCAGCACAATTTCACGTGAGGAACCAATGGCACAGATTCGAAGGCAAAATGTGACCGTCAGTCTCAGCACCCACATCATTCAAAAGGCGAAGGTCCTTGCCGCGAGGCGCTCCACCTCGATCAGCGGCATGCTTGCGGATCAAATTGAGGCACTGATAAATAACGATGAAGAGCAGGAAAGAGCATCTGCCTCCGCTATCGCCCGAATGGAGCGCGGGCTGCACCTGGGCGGGGGACGCTTAGTAAGCAGGGAAGAGCTTCATGAGCGCTAAGACGTTCGTCGATACAAATATCCTGATCTACGCGCATGACGCCGACCAGAAGCGAAAACATCCGATCGCGCGCCAGCACCTGACTGATCTGCTGAGGATGCGAAGCGTTGTTGTGAGCCCACAAGTTCTGCAGGAGTTTTACGTCAACGTCACGCGCAAGATCGCAAAGCCTCTAACGAAACGGGCTGCACGACAGATCGTGGAAGACTTTAGCGTCTGGTGCATTGATTGCACTGCCGCTGACGTTAGCGCAGCATTCCGGATCGAGGACGAATCCAGGATCAGTTTTTGGGATGCGTTGATATTCGCCTCAGCGCTCAAGTCCGGAGCAAAAGTCATTCTCTCCGAAGATATGAATGCCGGCCAGAAGATTGCCGGAGTCCGAATCGAGAATCCCTTCCTATAAGATTCACGCAGGTTGTTCCTCCCGCCGCGCCGCCACTCGCGGTATCGTGGAAGCGGCTCGCAATCGCGAGTTTCAGGATCACGTGAGGGTCGAATGAAATTCTGCAGTGCGGGTCTTCTTCTGATGTGGGTTCTTGCAGGTCAAACAATGAGCGCGCAAACGCCGCCGAAACCAACAGTCGCTGCGACGCCCCCGATGGGCTGGAACAGTTGGGATTCCTATGGGCTCACCATCACGGAAGAACAGTTCCGCGCCAACGTTAAAGTGCTGGCCACTGAGCTGAAGCCCTTCGGATGGAACTACGCGGTGATCGACGAAGGGTGGTTCTTCTTCAATCCCGAAGACCGCCCCAAGCCCGACACGCTCCACTACGCGCTCGATTATTACGGCCGTTACGTTCCCGTTCCCGCGCGCTTTCCGTCGGCGCAGTCTTCGCAAGGCGAACCGCCGCCCCCGCCGCCCGCTACTCCGGGACCTCCCGGTCCGCCAAAGCTTATCGCGACAATCCAGTCCACCACCTTCAAGCCTCTCGCAGACTTCGTCCATGCGCAGGGCCTGAAGTTCGGCATCCACATTGTTCGCGGCATTCCGCGCGCGTCGGTCGAGCGCAATCTCCCCATCGCCGGCAGCGGCTTCAACGCTGCCGACGCAGCCGATACCTCCGACGCCTGTCCCTGGGACCCGACCAACTGGGGCATCAAAGATAACGCCGCCGGACAGGCGTGGTACGACTCGCTGCTCAGCCAGTATGCGGGCTGGGGCGTCGACCTGCTGAAGGTCGATTGCATCTCCGATCATCCGTACAAGGCCGCAGAGATTCGCATGATCCGGAGGGCGATCGATAAGACGGGCCGGCCGATCGTGCTGTCGCTGTCGCCGGGGCCGACGGCGCTTGCGCACGCCGAAGAGGTCGGCCAGCTCGCCAATATGTGGCGAATGTCCGATGACATCTGGGACTTCTGGGTCAATCCGAGGCCCTGGCCCCGCAGCGTCTCCAGCCAGTTCGAAACCACTGCCGCGTGGGCTCCGTATACGAAGCCCGGCAACTGGCCCGACGCCGACATGCTGCCGCTGGGCGAGCTCCGCCCCGTCCCCGGGGACGGCAAGCCGAGGACCACGCGCCTGACACCCGCGGAGCAGCAGACCATGCTCACGCTGTGGTCGATGGCGCGCTCGCCGCTGATTCTGGGCGCAAACCTCACGCTGCTCGACGATGCGACCTACAAGCTGCTCATCAACGCCGACCTGATCCGCATCGACCAGACGGCGACTCGCAGCGGCCAGGTGATGCATAACGGCGACATCCTCGTTTGGACCGCCGACCTGCCCGCCGATTCGCCCGAAGGATCGATCGCTCTGGCCATCTTCAACGCCGGCGAATCGCAGCTCATCGTCAACAGCAGCTTCGAGGCATTCAACCTCGATGACGCCACCTACCGGGTCAAAGACGTGTGGACGGGCAAGAGTCTGGGCAAGCTGAAATCCATCCAGAGCATGACGCTTGAACCGCACGCCTGCATCCTGTGGCTGCTGAAGAAATGAAAGGAACAAGAACGATGAACGCGCAGCATTCCCGCATCGCGACCGTGTTTCTCTTGCTATCGGCAGTCTTCCTTGGCCCCGACCGCACTCTGGCGCAGACAGCCCTTCAGGTTGAGCCAGGCCTTACCATTTCGGACTCAAGCATTCCATGGGCGCTGGAGACGTACCAGAGCAAACGGCAACTGGTGCCATTTCACCGATCCGATCCCTCGGTCAATTCGCACGTTGCGCAAACGCTGCTCTTCAGTCCGAAGATGTCGATCGAACTGCGGGGAGCCAACTCGGCGAACCAACTCCATGATGTAAACCCGTGCTTCTATCTGTACGTCGATCCGGATCAGGACAGGCAGGGAATCGGCAGCAACGTCGAAGGATGGAGCTTCACTCTTGTGCGCGCTCTCCACAAAGGGAGCAAGAGAATCATTGAAACCCTTAGCGTGCCAGCGTTCAGCGGGTCGAAGGTCAAGAGCACGGTCATCGAATCGGACATCGTGCGGATGCCAGACCACTGGTATCGCATCCAGCCGAAAGCGCCGCTCCAGCCAGGCGAATACATCCTGCTCGCCACATGGAAGTCGGCAAACGACAGCCGCCGCCCTCCAACTGCCACCATCTGGGACTTCGGCATCAATCCCAGCGCTCCGAATGAAGCGGACGCAGTTTCAGAGACGAGGAAGTGAGACTATGGAGTATACTGTGGAATGGAGTCAACATATGGAAACCGTCCAGATTGTCCTCGATAAGAAGCTTCTGCAGGCGACGGACAAGGTCGCGCGACGGACGAAACGAAATCGTTCCGCACTGGTACGCGATGCTTTGCGGGAACACCTGCAAAGACTTGAATTGCGCGCCAAGCAAGAGCGCGATCGTGAAGGATATTTGAAACAGCCGCAGACCCGCGATGAATCGCACATGTGGGAAGCCGAGGTAGCGTGGCTGGCAGAATAGCGCGTGGGGAGGTCCGCCTCTACACTTTTGCTCCGCCCGACAAGACAAGGCCAGTCGTCGTACTCACCGATGACGCAGCCATTGCGTATCTGTCGAACGTGACCGTTGCACCTATTAGTTCAACCATTCGCGGTGTGCCATCCGAGGTTGTGCTGGACGAAGAAGACGGCATGAAGGCGCCCTGCGCAGTGAAGCTACATAACACGGCCAGCGTGCCCCAGGAGCGGTTGGGCCTGCGCGTGACCCGGTTGAGTTCGTTGCGGATGAATGAAATCTGTGCTGCGTTGCGCTTCTCACTGGGCTGCGATCCTGGTCACTCGTAGCCATCCTGCCGGCACAACTTCCGACGCACCCGCTGCCCGTACCGAGCCCGTGAAGCGACGTGACGCTCCGCACCGTGCCGGCCGTCCGCGTGCGGTACCATCCACACATCGTCCGCGCGAAAGGAGACGAGTTGCGAACGTTTTATACCATCGGCCACTCGTCCCATAGCGCCGAACATTTCCTCTCGCTGCTCAGCGCCAATCGCATCGAAGTGCTGGTCGACACGCGTTCCGCACCCTACTCCCGCTACTCTCCGCAGTTCGATCGCGAAGCACTGCGCGACCTGATCACCTCCGCCGGGATGAAGTATCTCTACCTCGGCGACGTGGTTGGCGGACGTCCGAAAGACGAAGCCCACTACGACGAATATGGCCGCGCGCGCTACGCAAAGATGGGTAAGGACCAGGACTTCCTCAGCGGCATCGAGCGGCTCGAACGCGGAGCCGACGAGTTTCGCATCGCGCTGATGTGCAGCGAAGAGGATCCCGCGCACTGCCACCGCCGTCTGCTGATCGGACGCGTGCTCATCGAACGCGGCGCCGAAGTGATCCACATCCGAGGCAATGGCGAAATACAGGCAGAGTCGCAGGTGGCAGCGTGCTCGGGCAAAGCACTGATTGAGGCGCAACCGGCATTATTCGCCGAACTGGACGAGGATAAATGGAGATCTACAGCATCGGTTTCACCCAAAGGTCCGCCGCGGACTTCTTCAACACGATAAGGGCCGCGGACATTCGCCGCCTGCTCGACGTCCGCCTGAACAATACATCGCAGCTCGCCGCCTTCGCCAAGCGCGACGATCTCGCCTACTTCCTGAAAGCGATCTGCAGCGCGGAATATCTCCACGAGCCACTGCTCGCGCCCACACAGGAGATGCTCGACGCCTACAAGAAACGCAAAGGCGACTGGCCCGCCTACGAGGGCGAATTCCTCAGCCTGATGCGCGAGCGCCACGTCGAAACCGCCATCGACCGGGCACAATTTGCCGAGCCCACAGTCCTGCTCTGCAGCGAACTCACTGCCGAACACTGCCACCGCCGTCTCGTTCTCGAATACCTCGCGGACAAATGGGGCGATGTCACGGTTCACCACCT
>WNGR01011157.1_pt1 | contig 10802 bp, 13 predicted proteins | sample 5407581 | NCBI WGS metagenome assembly WNGR01 (sample SAMN13153383, study PRJNA577476) | soil metagenome | isolation source: 80 cm soil or saprolite under Garry oak tree replicate 2 | place: USA:California | collected 2016-06-15 | reverse complement strand
CTTCTCTGCTTTCCGCAAACCGAAGCTGGTAAGCCCCACGGGACAAGGCCGGTTTTGAGGCGGAAGACCTCTCCTGTAACACTTCACCGACCACTCCAGTTGCCTGTTCGGGATTTGGTGCCGCGTCAGGTTGGTCTTGCAAGATTCGCATAGTGGATTTCGATAACCGGTAAGACCTTGTTCCATGTGACTCATATACTCCTAAAAAGTTTCAGCAATTATGCGATCGACTCGGGGGTCGAAACTGAAACTTTTTATCGGGCACTGACTCTTACCTGCCGACGACGTATTACAGCATTAAGTCCATCAAAGAGGCAATGAAATGAAAACGACGGTAACTATCACGGATCTAAGCTGGGTCTTGAGGATCACGGCGGCAATCATCCTGCTGCAGACCCTTTTCTTCAAGTTCACCGCGGCCCCTGAGTCGGTCTACATCTTCACGAAGGTGGGAGCGGAACCGTGGGGTCGCATTGGGTCAGGTGTTGTCGAGCTGATTGCGGCGATCCTGATTCTGACGCCGCGGTTTACCTGGCTTGGGTCGCTTCTAGCCATGGGGGTGATGGCCGGTGCCATCCTCAGCCACCTTACAGTACTCGGCATCGAGGTCCAGGGCGACAAGGGGCTGCTATTCGCGCTTGCGCTGATCGTATTTGTCTGTTCCACAGCAAACCTGCTCCTCCATCGGAGTGAAATCCCCGTAATCGGAAGGAGACTCGCATGAACACGTTTAGCCCAGTCGAAGTACTTCAGGATTTCAGGCCACAAATGGAGGCTCAAGAGCTTTCGCCTGAGCTAATTGCGGCCGCACAAGACGTTCTGCTACAGGGGTTGGGTCTGCTTTTTGAGTTGGGTGACAGGACGTACTCGCACGTTGCAGGAACGCCGTTCAATGCGTCGGTAGGACAGCATTACCGTCACGTGCTGGAGCACTTCCAGAGCCTGATTAGAGGTCTGCGCGCAGCGGAAATCAATTACGACGCCCGGGAGAGAAATCAGCGCTTACAAAGCGACGTGACCTACGCAAGCATCGCGACCTGCGACGTTCTTCGCGCCCTGAAAAAGTACACAAACGAAACTCTTGCCCGCGATTGCAAGGTCATCAACAGCGTGGGGTACAGCGCCTCTCAGCCTTCCTGCCTCAACTCCAATGTCAGCCGCGAACTGGCCTACTGCATCGGGCACGCCGTCCATCACTTCGCGATCATTCGCCTGATCTGCCATGAAATTGATATCACGGTGCCTGCCGAATTCGGAGTAGCACCGTCAACACTGAGACACATGAATTCACTCGCCGCGGATTGAGGAACGTTGATGGGCATTCCTACAATCCACCACGGAAGCGCCATAGCACTCATCGCAACGATCGTACTTGGCGCATTCATCTCTGAAGATGGCGCGACGATTACGGCAGCCACTTTGGCGGCCTCGAGCGTGCTCGATTTTAGATTGGCTTTCCTCAGCGCCTTCGCGGGGCTCTGGGGTGGTGATCTAGCGGTTTACGCGCTGACGCGGAGAATTGGCCCACGGATCATGCAACATCGGTGGTTTGCGGGATGGTTTCCGAAGGAAAAAACACGCAAGAGCAATCCAAGTGGAAGTAATGGCCTGCTCAGCCTCGCCTTGAGCCGGTTCTTTCCTGGTACCAGGCTGCCTGCGTATGTCTCGGCCGGTTTGGACCGCATGCCCGGGCTTGCGTTTGCGGCGATTACGGGTGTTTCGGCGGTCGCCTGGATCGTGCTGGTGTTCGCCACGATTCAACTGGCACCTTCGCGAAGCAGTTCCGCGAAACAGCAGTTAGCCCTATTCAGTTTGTTCGGACTGGGTCTTTTCGCACTTCTGTCGGCATGGCGCCGTTGGGGCCATCGGATTCGGCGCTCGCTCAGCATTTCCTTCGACCGCATCGTGAGATGGGAATTCTGGCCAGCTTGGCTCTTCTACTCGCCGGTGGCGGTCATTTGCGTGTGGTTAGGTCTTCGGTACCGGGGACTCTCTCTGCCAACGATTGCCAACCTGAATCAAAAGAATGGCGGCATTGTAGGGGAATCCAAGATTGGCATTCTTCAAAGGCTGATGGAAACCTCGCCGGAATTCACGTCGGACGGATACCCTGTGCCAACAGGCTCCGCCCAAAAAAGAATTGAGGTCATCGAAGAGGTTTGCCGGCGGCACGAAATCAGCTTCCCTTTTGTGCTGAAGCCCGATACTGCGCAACGTGGTGCGGGATTTAGAAAAGTCTCATCATTCGATGACGCTGAGAAATATCTTAATCAGGTGTCTGTGCCTCTCGTACTTCAGAGGTACGTAGAAGGCCCGGAGGAAGCCGGAATTTTCTACTATCGATTCCCAAGAGAACAAAGAGGACACATATTCGGCATCACTCGTAAACAATTCCCTCGTCTTGTGGGCGACGGTGTCCATTCTATTCGGGAATTGATTGAAGCGGACCCTCGCGCAAGAGTGATTGCACGGACTTACCTGGAGAGGTTTAGATCAGCGGTAGACGGAATACTATCGCAAGGCGAATCCATGCGCCTCGTGGAGGCCGGCAATCATTGCCAGGGTTGCATTTTCAAAGAAGGCGGCGACCTTAACTCAGAGGAACTGCGCACCGCGTTTGACGAAATAAGTCAGAAGCTCCCGGGATTCTACATCGGTCGATACGACATTCGATATAACAACGATGACGAGCTCCGAGCCGGAAAAGGATTTCAGATCATCGAACTCAATGGCGCGGCCTCCGAAGCTACAAACATTTATGATGAAGGCAATTCGCTCTGGTCGGCGTACAACACAGTGTACCGGCAATGGAAGCTGGTGTTTCAGATCGGGGCGGCAAATCGCAGTCGCGGACACCGCCCGGCAAGCCCGCTCGCAGTCTTCCGAGATTGGATGGAGTTTTCCCGGCAGGCGATGGAGTATCCTCTAGCCGATTAGCCCATGTGCACTCTCACCTTTGTTCCGACAGAAGATGGATACCTGGCTGGAATGAACCGGGACGAACTGTTCAGTCGTCCAAGAGCCCTTCCCCCGAAGATCTTTGTGAAAGGTGCCATGGAGATGGTTTACCCGCGGGAGCCATCCGGCGGGACGTGGATCGCCTGCAATAGTCAGGGCAACTTGCTAGCGCTTTTGAACTGGAATGGGAACGAGTCCTACAACTTAGGCGAAAAACGCAAGACGCGTGGTCTCGTGATTCCCGAGCTCGCGGGTGAGTCCGATTTGCGTGCGACCGATTCCAATTTTCGGAGGATGAATTTGCATGGGGTGTTTCCTTTCCGTTTGGTTGGGTTTTTCCGGAACGAAAGGATCATTAACGAGTGGCGCTGGGACGGCATGGCGAGACGGAAACTGGAATTTTCCTGGGCTCGCAAACACTGGTTTTCATCAAGTCTCTCAGATTCGCTTGCAGCAAAAGAGCGGGGCCGGACGTGCGAAGCTGCAGCGGGCGAGCCCGCGGCTGGGAGCGATGGCTGGCTTCGCCGCCTTCATCGCTCGCACATTCCCGGGCCAGGTCCCTTTTCGGTTTGTGTCCACCGGCAGGATGCGGCGACCGTCAGTTACACCGAGGTATGGTGTGGCGGAACGCAGATCTCGATGGACTATCTCGACGGGAATCCGTGCCTGAAGAACGGTTTTGATGAGTTTACAAGCCTGACCCTGAAGGATCCGCTAGTCCACAGCAACCTGCCCAAGCTCCAAATTTGATGAAACTTTTGTCCAGCTGCCTGCTCTCACCCCCTGTGTAAGCAAACTGCGGCGGGGTCTACGAATCGAGATGAAAGACAAAGTAGTTCTCATAACAGGTGCCAAGGGCGGGCTGGGGTCGTTTGTGACTCAGCGTTTCCTTGGAACGGGCGCGACGGTCGTAGGGACGTCCCGCAGCATCACCAAAGAAGATTTTCCTGAACCCAATTTTGTTCCTCTGCCAGTTGACTTCACCAAATCGGTCGCTGTTCGCGAAGCGGTTGAGTCGGTAGTTAGCCGCTTCGGCAAACTGGATGTGCTGGTGCACGTGCTGGGGGGCTTCGCCGGTGGCAAAACCGTCGCGGAAACCGACGATGCGACCTGGGAACAGATGCGCGATCTTAATTTAACCTCGGCATTCTATGTCCTTCGTGCCGCAATACCGCAGCTTCGGAAATCGGGGAACGGCCGCATTGTCGCGATCGGGAGCTTGACCGCAGTGGAACCACACGCCGGCCTCGGCGCGTATGTGACTTTTAAGTCCGCACTCGCAACTCTGGTCCGCACTGTAGCGCTCGAAAACAAGGACGCGGGGCTAACGGCAAATCTAATTTTGCCGGGAACGATGGATACACCGGCGAACCGCAAGGCGATGCCTGCAGCCGATCCATCGAAGTGGGTGCAGCCAGGAGCCGTGGCTGAGCTCGCGTTGTTCCTCGCAGAAGATCGCGCTTCACAAGTTACGAGTACGGTTATCCCGATCGATGGCACCAATGTATGAGCGCATCGCCGTCTTGCTCGTTGACGCATTCTATTTTTATGCGTTTCTCGGACTCGTGTTTGCTGTCGCCTTCGTGACGGTCGGAGTAAAGCGCATCGATTCTCAAGCCAACGGCAGCGGCGCAGCCTTTCGGCTACTCATCTTTTCAGGGTCTGTTGCTTTCTGGCCCCTGCTGCTTCGCCGATGGATTGCAGGGAGGAATGAACCGCCCGAGGAGAGGAATCCGCACCGATGATTCAGCCTCTTCGCAGGACCCATCGCCGCATATTCCTCGCGCTCGCTTTGTTACTGCCCGCGCTGTTTCTGAGCGGCATTGCTGTCCGCCACAGGTGGCCAGTCTCTCCGAAATCGAAGAGTGCCGCCCTGAGCTCAGTTCCCCCGGGAGCGACGCGATGAGCCACCAATATCAAGCCATTGGTTGGAATCGCCAAAAGCGCGTCTACGACGTGGTGGTTCTTACCGGAGTCACTCTCTATATCGCGCTTTTCATCGGATTCGGCGCATTGCTGGTTCCCTATGGCACGGCCGAAACGCTTATTATTCGGGCCGCAGGCTCCGCGGCGTTTCTGCTTTTGCACGTGGTTTTGTGCATCGGTCCGCTCTGTAGGCTGGATTCGCGATTCCTTCCCTTGCTGTACAACCGCCGCCATCTAGGAGTCGTCACCTTTCTGCTGGGCGCAGTGCACGGAATCTTTGCAATCATTCAATTTCATAGCCTAGGAGATAAGGACCCGCTCGTCAGCCTCCTGACTTCAAACCAAAACTTCGAGAGCTTGCCCGATTTTCCGTTTCAACAACTCGGTTTTCTAGCCCTTGTGATTCTTTTTGTTATGGCAGCCACCAGCCATGATTTTTGGCTGAGGAACTTGACTCCGCCTATCTGGAAAACCCTTCACATGTTGGTCTACGTGGCGTACGCCCTTTTGATTGGTCACGTTACGCTGGGCTTGCTGCAATCGGAAACTAGTCCGGTGCTGGCGGTTGCAACCGGCGCCGGATTCGTAAGCGTCTTGAGTTTGCATCTCGCGGCGGGCTCGCGCGAGCGTGAGGTTGATCGGAGAAAGCTAAATCAAGTTGGTAAAGGGTTTGTTGACGCCTGCTCAGTGGAAAGCATTCCGGAGAAATGCGCGGCGGTTGTCTCCGTGAGCGGCGAGCGTGTCGCCATCTTCAAATTTGACGGAAAGATCTCTGCGATTTCGAATGTGTGCCGCCACCAGAATGGTCCTTTGGGAGAAGGCAAGATCATCGACGGATGCGTGACTTGCCCCTGGCACGGTTATCAGTATTTGCCGGAAACAGGAGCTTCGCCGCCGCCGTTTACAGAAAAGATCTCAACTTTCTATACCCAAATCGTAAACGGGCGCGTATGGATCGACCCCAAACCGAATCCGCCGGGTACTCGCGTCGAGCCATCAGGAATTCCGGAGGCAGGAGTGCGGGCATGAATGAGTTCTATGTCGGGTATCTTCCAAAAGCACCTGTTGGTATCGCGCGCCGAATCCGTGCCGTAGTGGCGCTGCTGTTTATCTTCGCGGCGATCACAGCGATGGTATTCGCAAGGGTCCAACGCACGTTCGCTCCATCGGTTTTCGAATACGGCAAAGTGGGTACCTTTGAAGGCACGATTGAAGCAACCCCGTATCCAATCCTGATTGTGGCAGGGCCAGGCTCGACAGAGCCTAAAGCTTTACGGTATTTGCTGGTCGCGGAAGGCAAGCATGGCGCCGATAGCCAAGTGGCCGCCTTTACTGGAAAAAACGTGCAACTTCGGGGAACGAGGATCTATCGCGATAACCAGACGATGCTTGAGGTGGCGGGCGGCTCGATTTCGCTGAAAGGTGACCCTGCGCAATCTGTTCCATCAAGCCAGGAACTAGGCGCTTTCGAACTGTCAGGAGAGATTGTGGACAGCAAATGTTATCTGGGAGTGATGAACCCGGGAAGCGGCAAGGTCCATCGGGACTGCGCAGTGCGTTGTATCAGCGGAGGCATTCCTCCCGTCTTCGCAACGAATGACTTCAACGGTTCTCCCGCCATCCTCCTGCTTACGGACCTCGATCAGAAACCTCTCCCCAAGGAGTCCTTCCTAAAACTCGTGGCGCAACCCGTGCGCATCCGGGGAAAGGTTATTAAAACCGGCGAGACTCTGTATATGAAAACACAGCCGTCTGCCATTTTCCCCCTGCCGTAAAAAGGGGCCCTCTCAAATTTTCTCCGCTTTTCTCGAATCCCAGGATAGCCAGCCGTCATCTCATGCCTATCGCGGATTGGCAGCGTTGCGGAACTCTTCAAACCCGTTTCAGTTCAGCTGTACTGGCAGCTTTCGCTAGGAGGTCTTTTTCCATGGATGACATCTACAAAATCAATGTAGCCAAGACCGAGTTTCGGGAAGCTTATAACACCGGGGATGTGGACCGGCTGCTTGCTGTGTTCACCAATGACGGGTTTACGAGCATGTTCGAAGGTGGACCAAGCCAATTCGGCGGCCGGGCGCGTTCCAGCCTTCGTGAAGAGGTGGTCAAGCTGTTCGCCGACTATTCAGTGCAAATAAGCGTAATCATCATAGACATCGTCGTCCAGGGCAGCACCGCTTACGACTACGGATGGCACGAATTCACACTAAGGCCAAGAGATGGCGGCGAACCCATCCGAAAGCGGCTGCGCTACTTTGAGCTGTGGAGCAAGGATTCTTCGCGGGACTGGAAGATCGCCTTCCACATCAACAATCAGGATGTGCGCGAAGAGCTCGGCGGAAGCGTGAGCCACTGGTTCCTCAGCGAGGAGCACTCCGCGACGGTCAACTGACAGTCGGGCTTGCGGAGCTGCCGGGAGTCACCTGGTCAGGTCTGTGGCTACTTGGCTTTAATCTTGTCGTAAAGGCGTTTGCTGAATCCCTCGGGCATCTGGTATTCGACACCATCACCCACCAGCTTCACGACGTTCTTCGTCCCATCCAAGATCGCGGTGCAGTGGGCGCAAACCTTGAAATGCGCTTCCATGCGTGCGCGCATCTCCGGGTCGACCTCCCCGTCCAGAAAATTGGAGATCTCTCGCCAGACCTCAAGGCAGCTTATTTCAATCACCTTCATTGGATACAGAGGGTCCCTTTTAGTTTCATGTCCGTGGCGCAACCTAGCCTTACCACGGCCTCACCTTCTCATATTCCTGCTTGCCGGAGTACCAGCTCCCGTCGATACCCGGCGCCAAGGCATCCCGCATCTGGAAGCGTGCCCGCAGAAGCCTCGTTTTGACACTGCCTTCCGTAATGCCCAGAACCTGAGCCGTTTCTTGAATACTCAAGTGCTGGACGTCCCTCAGTATAAGCACTTCCCTGTATTTCGTGGGTAGGGAGTTCAAAGCCCGCTGCAGGGCCTCTCTCAACTCCTTCCGGTGAAGTGCTTCTGAGGGGATTTCCCGCCAGTCGGCGTAGTCTTTGGGAAAATAGTCCCCTTGCTCGTCCGTCTTCTGCTCATCAACGGACTCATAGAGGTGTTTGCGGTCCTTGCGGACCTTAAGCCGCGCCTCATTAATGGTGATCTGGATCAGCCAGGTGCTGAACTTTGATTCGCCGCGGAATCGGGGTAGGGCTGAGAACGCCTTCAGAACAGCTTCTTGTGCCACTTCCTCAGCGTCTGCGGGATTATTGAGAATCGACATGGCGGCGGTAAAGACACCGCGTTCACAAGGTTGTACAAGGCTGTAGAAAGCCTCCTTGTCGCCCTGGCAGACGCGCTGGATCAGCTCCGACTCGGTTGTGTCAAGATTTGGCTTGGCTGTCCCCGTCGACACGAATTCCCGCCTTAACTAACACAAACTAAGGAATTTGCGAATTACCCTAGAACTATCCATGTTTTTGCGCTGTCCGATGGCCTGAAAAATTCCGAAGTAAATCACCAAATGTCACTCTTGAATGTCTATCGGATGTGGGAACTTTCAAGAAGTCGCAACTATTTTCAAGAATTTTTAGATGAGTGTGACTGCTCGTTCGTGGAAGTTTTTCGGCTGATCTTTGTCACTTCTATCGCCTATCCGAATCCTATCCCGCGTGACCGACACCCACATCTCGCGAGCGCCCGGTACACAACACGGTCTCGCTACATCCTTGCCTACTGGTAATAACGCCGCATGGCTCACCCGTGGCGCTGGTTATGCACTGGCTCGGCATTGGCCGGAATACTTGATGGAAGGTGCCGAACTCGGAATCTTCATGATTTCCGCCTGTTTCTTCACAGCTCTGCTAGAACATCCCGCTTCTCCGGCGCTGAGACTAATTCCGAACTCCTTTGTGAGAAACGCACTGATCGGGTTAGCCATGGCGCTGACAGCCGTGTCGATCATTTACTCCAGGTGGGGGAAACAGTCGGGCGCACATATGAACCCTGCGATGACGCTCACCTTCTTCCGTCTGGGAAAGATTGAGCCTTGGGATGCTTTCTTCTACGTGATCGCGCAGTTCCTCGGCGGAGTTTTCGGTGTGGCAGTTGCTTCGCTCCTTCTTGGCATGGTGGTTGCCCATCCCTCAGTGAATTACGCCATTACGCGGCCAGGTCCTTTGGGGGTGAAAGTCGCGTTCGTGGCCGAGGTGCTCATCTCTTTCGTACTGCTTCTGACGGTCCTCACGGTTTCCAATAACAAGAAGTTGGCGCGATACACGGGATTGTTTGGCGGAATGCTGATCGCCTCCTATATCACGTTCGAAGCGCCATTCCTAGCAAGATCTTTCGACGCGCTGTGGCTTTATTTTGTAGCGCCCCCGATCGGAATGCTGGCGGCCGCTGAGGTGTATGTAGGGCTGCGCTCCATCCGTGCGGTCCACTGTGCCAAATATCATCACAACAACGACAAGCGATGTATTTTTCGTTGTCGGTTCGCGGAGCTTCAGAACCCGAGGACTTTGGGAACCACGGAATAAGTTCGATTCGAATTATTGGAGTGGAGGCAGACACGATGGCTCAGGACAAGCACTACGACGTAATCATCATCGGAACCGGCGCGGGCGGGGGCACCCTGGTGCACGCACTCGCTTCCACGGGGAAGAGCATTCTAATTCTCGAGCGCGGTGACTACGTGCGCCGTGAGAAGGCCAACTGGGATTCGCGTGCCGTCAATGTAGAAGCCAAGTATCAGACTAAGGAAGAGTGGCGGGACAAACATGGCAAGCCGCTCCACCCGCACACCAATTACTACGTCGGAGGCAATACCAAATTTTACGGCGCCGCACTTTTCCGACTACGCAAAGAAGACTTCGGGGAGATTCGCCACTTCGGCGGAATCTCGCCAGCTTGGCCCATCTCGTACGATGAGCTCGAACCGTACTACCTGAAAGCGGAAAGGCTCTATAACGTTCACGGAAGGCGCGGCGAGGATCCCACGGAACCTCACGCGAGCGGCCCTTACCCACATCCGGCCATCAGCCACGAGCCTCGCATCCAGCAACTTAGTGACGACTTTGAACGACTTGGACTGAAGCCGTTCCATACGCCCCTCGGCTTGCAGCTCGATGAGCAAAACTCTCATGCCAGCAAGTGCATCCGCTGCGATACGTGTGACGGCTACCCCTGCCTTGTGGATGCAAAGTCCGACGCGCAAGTGCTTTGCGTGGACCCAGCGCTGCGCTTTCCCAATGTAAGTTTGCTGACGAACGCATATGTGGAACGCCTGGAAACAAACGCTTCGGGGAGAGAAATATCGCGAGTCGTAGTCAGCCGCAACGGGACGAAAGAAAACTACTCCGCAAGTCTCGTGGTAGTTTCATGCGGAGCGATTAATTCTGCCGCGCTGCTGCTTCGCTCTGCAAACGACAAGCACCCGCGAGGACTAGCCAATGGCTCAGATGTAGTCGGCCGCCATTACATGGGCCACACGAACTCAGTGATGCTCGCGCTCTCGAAGTGCCCGAATCCCACGCTGTACCAGAAATCACTCGCGGTAAACGATTTCTATTTCAGCTCGAAGGAGTGGGACCATCCGATGGGCCACATCTCCTTCGTCGCCAAGCTCGATGGAACGGCGCTCTCCGCCGGCGCTCCGGCCATCGCCCCCGGTTGGACTCTGGACCTAATGGCCAAGCACACCCTCAGCTTTTGGCTCACCTCGGAAGATTTACCGGATCCCAACAATCGCGTCACCGTCGACCGTGAAGGGAAGATCGTTTTACAGTACACCCCGAACAACGAAGAACCACACCGTCGTCTGATTGCCAAACTCAAAGAGCTTATGAAGCAGCAGACCAAATGCGGTGTTCATGGCCACGAGTGCCATGAAGGACTATTCGCGAGGAATTTGTTCCTCGGCGACCGCATTCCACTTGCAGGTGTGGCGCACCAGAACGGCA
>WNGR01008562.1_pt1 | contig 10802 bp, 11 predicted proteins | sample 5407581 | NCBI WGS metagenome assembly WNGR01 (sample SAMN13153383, study PRJNA577476) | soil metagenome | isolation source: 80 cm soil or saprolite under Garry oak tree replicate 2 | place: USA:California | collected 2016-06-15 | reverse complement strand
CAATATGGTTCATGGCAGAGGAAGAACAACAGCGTAAATGGCTGGCACAGTTGAAATGGGTGTTTTTGGCAAGCGTAGTGACCTTAGCGGTATTGTTCATTGGAAGCTACGCCTTCCACTGGACCTGGATAGGATTCAAAGATCACGGTAATCTTTGGGACTGGTTGAGTCTGCTGCTGGTGCCGCTAACTGTGGCCGCCCTACAAATCTGGTATAGCATACGCCAAAACCGCAGTAACTCTGAATCGATACAACATGAGATTGGTTGAGTCTACTACTGTGGATTTACAAGGTGCATGTGCATAATGAACAGAAGAAAAGAAATCAAGTATAACTTTCACAATTTCTCTTCATTGTCGAAAATACCGCTCACATACCGCTCATTTTGCACAGTACTTCTAAGCACAACCATTGCTCATTGTGAGTATCAGGTCTCAATCTATAGGAGTTTGTACTCCTCATCAAAGCGCCAATCATCCAGTGCCTCTATCTCTACATCCAGGTGAGGGTGTAACGGATCAATATATTTGAGCAAGTGAATACTCACCACCCGATTATCGTTCAACCCCAGGCCTTCGCAGAGCGCATCCTGCGATTTTCTCGGGTTCGCCATCTCCTAAGAAGTTAAAAACCCCTTGTATACTACGACGCGTGCGTGTGATAATGTCTCACACACCCGCTTTTTTAGTGTGTATTGATTACGTGAAAGAGGTAAGGATATTGACTTTTTAGCGTTGACGCTATATAATATTAGCAATAACGCTAAAAGCATATCGACTGTAATATGCAAATAACACAAATCCTTAATAACCCGCATTTTTGTAATATTGTTGCCATTATCCGGATACCTTTACATTCTTGGGAATGGCGCGACGAGAATCCAGAAGTGCGGTTCGATGCACGCATATACAGCATCGAGTCTTTGATGACGAGAGATCATTTTCAGGATGAAGGCGATAAATATGAATTTACCCAGCGCTTCATAAGCCTTCTGAAGGACATTAAGTTAGCAGATGATCGCATGCGTTACACAAAGGATGATATTCAATGGTTTATCGAGGCAATAGAGCAAGAGCAGGCCCTGGTCATCATGAGCATGCTTTTTGCGAGTGCTCATGCTGAGGATAAGTATTTGACGCCACCTGAAATAGCAGCTATGACGGGAAAATCAGAGAGTAACTGGCGGAATAAAGCCGCAGCTGGTGAGTTCCCAGGTGCCCAAAAGAAAGGAAAGGTATGGCTCATTCCATTGTCAGTATTACAATCGAGGGGGATCATTTCGGAATATCTTGCTCCTACTCAGGATGACGATACCTATGAATCTTCGGTCGAAACGGAGTGAAATATATGATTGTTAGCCATAGAATCACCCGTAGAGAAGATTGAAGTAGCACGAAGGTGTACTTCTCTAGAGGATAGTAATCAGTTTTCCCTCAAAATCTTGAAGAGACTTTCCTCAAAGCTCTCCTAGGGAAGTTATGTCTTTCTGGAGTTACACCTATCTTAGGCAGAAAAGAGAGCAGTCAATGTACTACATCTACCGTTTTTCCTCAGGTACCTGTGAAATCCGATTTGATCTCGCAGGGGGCGCCATTGAGGAGATTCCGCCGCTTGAGCGCCGGGCGTACATGCGCCTCGGCCCTGATCTCACCGCTGTCAACGCGTGGTTGGCAGCTCTCGCAGCCGACACTGGGTGCGCCTCCGGAACCGTTTATGAGTATGCGAAAATCCTCCGGTACGCGCTGGAATGGCTCGCGCAAGAACCGCTGAATCTCTCCACGAAGGAACCAGTAGGGCATTCGCTCCTCCATCTCTCTCCTGGCGATATACGCTCGTTGATGGCCTGGCTGGACATTCCTGCACATCAGCAGGCGGAACGCGCGCACCTCGCTAAATCAGGCATGCTCCCAGTGGGATTCCGTCGGCTCGCTCTCTCTCCGGCCACCCACAACCTCCGTGCTACTGCACTCACAGCCTACTACGACTGGTTGATTCGGGAGTACCGTTACAGAGAAGGCGTATGTGTGGAGTTGACGACGAACCCTTTGAAGAACTGGCACCGCCCTCTCACACACTACCAGAAGTTGAAGCAACCGAATGGATTTTTGCCACGAACAGACCACTTGGAACCAGAGCCATCGCACCCTTTTCGGAGGGCTCAACGTGAAACAGAGCCGGTCGCTTTAACACCCGGTGAACTTCAACTCGTCCTCAAAGCTATCCCATCAGTGAGTCACGGAAAAAACGCAGCAAATCGCAACGGCGCGCTTGTACGGTTGCTTCTGTGGGGCATGCTGCGCAAGGATGAGCTCATCGACTCGAAATGGGACGCTTTGGATGGGGAGACACTTTGGGTGAAAGGGAAAGGGAACAAGCGTAGGGCAGTTCCAATCGTCGATGTGAGTACGTGGAGCTATCTTGAGGCGTACACAAACACTTTACACATCCCACTGGAGCAGCGCTTTCATGGTCCCCTCCTCAGACAACTCGACCACGAGGACCGCCCTATCACTAGGCACATCGTCGAGCATCTCATATTCAGCCTGAAAATGCACTTTAGCGTCGAGGCCGCTACTGCTGCAAGAGGCGGTCAACTCTCTGAGGCGCGAAGCTATGAGAACCTCGCAAAGAAACTGCACAGTCACATTTTTCGCGCCACGGGAGCGACCTATATGGCCAAGGCGGGTATGAGTCTTATTAAGTTATCACTTCTCCTCGGTCACAGCAGCCCAAACACAACCATGCGTTATTATATCGCGGCAGAACAACTCGATCTTACAGATGAGGTCCAACGCATCTTCGAAAAAATCTCTGCTGTACCTGCGACGACAAAATTGGACACACAGCATAGCCCGACCGATGCACGAAGCTGGTATCGACGTCAGGGGTTGATACGTTCGTAGAAAGGCTTAGATAATGGCACTCTCAAATCTTGCTGTCGAGGTCTCATGCACTCCTTCTGAGGTGACATCACTTAACCTATTTCAAGGGCAGTCAGAGTCCAGTTCGAACGACATTCGGCCACTCATTCGCGATTTCTTCTGTTGGTTCGAGGAAGAGTGGAAGCAACTAGTAATACAGACATCTGGGCCCAACAGGGATGATTTGTTTAGCCAGGTACTATTCCTCCGTAGTCTAGATGAAGAAAAACGATATTCAGCAGCCGATCTGGCTTCGCTAGTAGGGTACTTTCCAAAATCCGTCAGCTTCTCCTTGAATAAGGCAGGGATTCGCCCCGTTAAAATGCGGTCAGGCTTTCATGGCGGTGGAAGTTCTCCCAATCTTTACCTTGGGAAAAATTGTAAGGAGCTTGTCGAAAAGTGGCGATGTGAAAACCTTTGCGCAGCTATCGATCATCTCTGGGCCCGTTACGTTCCAGAGCCATGCGGACAGTGCCGAAAATGTTTAACACTAAACCGCGCATCGCGCTTCTTTTGCTCATCCAATCAAACTTATGTGATCAGGAACTACAGGGAAAGTTTCCACCGCTTCCTGCGAGCTCTACAGCGTTATGAGAACATCGATTCCTGGTGGGAGCATGAGCGAAATGGCATTATTGACCGTCACCCCGGGTCGATGGCTTCGCATAGCGGGATAGTCTTGTTCTACCTGCTGGATAGACACCTTCTTGATCTCTCTCTCGTTGATCTCCTGGCTCTTCATTTCCCGGATTTAGAGTACAAGGATTTTATCCGGCCATGGAGTAACCGTCATCCTGAGGAATACAAATCGTATATCAAGAGCCTTGAGAGGGTGGGTAAGGGTACCCGAATGGAAGTACACGCGATCGTATCCTTGATACTTATGAAATACGGACTCCAGACTATCACCGATCTAGGAAGGCATTTGTCCTCAGAAGAGATAAGACAGGCCGTGAATGATGGGCGATTATTGGTACCTCATATCTGTTATGACATGCACCTGGACCTTCCATTAAGCCAAGATATCCGCGCTGGACATGTAGCACTCGATGAGCTACGATACTATTTCTGGTCCTATGCCAGCGATAGGATTCGAGCGAGCCAAATAGATGAGACAGCAGCCTATTGGAATAAGGGTCCGCGCACGTTGAAGGTATCATCGATCTTAATATTAGAGCACATGCTCACCGCAAAGATCTGGCCCGGAGATCAAGCAATACTCCCCTTGCGGCTGGAAACGGAAAAGAGCCTGAAAAATCCCTATATTACACGTCTCAAATCCGAGGCTGAAAGTGCAGCTCTCCACAAGCTTCCAGAATCATTCCAGAACATCCTAGCGACCTACATCAACTATAGTTACTATGAACAAAAAAAATCACTCGAGACCCTTGCGAATATCCTCCAAAGAGTCATACCATTCCTCTGCTGGGTGCATGATCGTACTCAGCTCAATGATTTTGCCCAGTGGGGTCAAATCAAGGTGCAGACTTTTGTGGGTGCATTTCTTGCAACAAGATATCCACATATAAAAACCAACTACAAAAACATGGTGATCTCGAGTCTTTATGGCTTTTTCCATACGTTGGCACAGATCGATCTGCCACATCCACCCGGATACCATGCTATCCGCACACTCCGGCCATCTCGCTCGACAATCCAGAGACCTATTCCTGTTGAGGAGGTTATAGATCGCGTGTTCGTCGATGGTGTGTGCACGCTCGACTACGATCCATTTGCCCGACTCGCACTCACTATTCAATACTACTGCGGCACACGTGTCACGGAAACCTGCGAACTTCCCCTCTTCTGCTTCTTGGACAGTACAGAAGATGGTGATTCTCGAGTTTTCTTTCTGATGATCCCTCTGGGAAAAACGAAAGAAGAGCGACGGTTTCCGATAGCCTCTGTAGGTATGGGTCCCCTTCTGGAGTACATGGCGCAGGTAGTGGGGATGCAACTTGCACCTGACGGCGGGGAGATACCAATCCATGCCCCCCGTACGAATGCGCGCTACCTGGAAACGGATCCCGAAAAAGCATTCCATTGGGATTACCTTTTTGATCGGAGGTGTCACCCCTTGGAGCGTCCTGGATCGCATCCCAACGTCTTAGGACCCAATCGCGTCGGGAAAGCACTGAAAGAGGCTCTACTCTTTGCAGCAAAGAAAAATCCAGAAGGACTCTTTCTCGAGGAGACCTACTCACGTAGGTGCAACCGGAAAAGAAGCATCGGGCAGAGGTGCGATTACCTAACTTTTGTCGACGGCATCACTCTTTGCCCGATCTGCGGGGGATCTTTGCCGGGGAAGCGAGGACACCGCTGCCAACGCAAGTTAAAACAAGCATTTGAATGCGATGGAGTTGGGCGTGAGGGAGACTACTTCTGCCCGAAGTGCGATGGGCCACTCGCGGAAGTAGTTCCCATCAAAACGCATACCTTCCGCCATAACAGCGTCACGCGTGCGCATCGCTATGGGATGCCGCTTGCACAAAATATGATGCTACACGGTCACAAGACTATACCAATGCACCTCGCCTATCTGCACCTTCTTTCAAAGGATCAACAGGATGCCATTGTCAGGGTATTTTCTGCGAAGTTTCTGCAAGATGTCCAATCGTCATCAGGCTTTGCCCCTGGACAGATGATCGTGGAGGGAATAGCCCAGACGGCCAGTTACGAGCAATTACTCGCACTAACCTTACGTCAAGGACTAACCCGTGGGACCGACGGGTTGTGGGGTGGTTTTTGGACAGGTGCACTTGCTGAAGAGGGAGTTGTCTCTCCCATCAGAAGGAAAGCCCAGATTGTCCTTACCGAAGAAACCTTTCATCACGCCGTGGCCCAATATCGCTTCGAAGCTTTGGGATTGGCCGTTTCAGAGGTAGCCCTGGAACGTGGGACAAAGAGAAAGTTCCGTGCAACTGTAGCTTCTTTCCTCGAGCGCAATGAAATCGAGCGGGTCGTGTCTACACATCTACTATATATCCAGCAGGGATATCTGAATACGGTGCGCGGAGTGCGTTTGCTCGAGGCTGACATCCAGGCGAAACGCCGCTTCTTGGAAGAGCTTGCCGAAATGCTGCATCCCTGGGTGCAACGCTATGGTCTCGAGAGCATCGATCAGCTGGTGATGGAGTTAGACCCAGGTACAGACGTCTTCCAAAAACAACGAGGAACTGATGCGTTCGATCAAGAGTTTCCGACCGCAGAATCAGAATCCTGAGGGATTGATCCGGTACAGCCAAGAGCTCGCGCAGAGAAATAGGGTGGCTGTCCAAGCCGCGGTACAGGCAATGCAACGGCGGCGCATGGCACCTCACGAGATAACCATTGATGCAGTCGCCAGGGAATCGGGGGTATCAAGGGCAACCATCTATCGATGTGACACACTCTATGCAATGGTACAAAAAGCTAATCCAAAGCTTAGGCGTCGCGAGGCTGAGCAGAAAATCCGGGAAGATCATGAGCGCTCACAAGCCCAAGTTGCTGCCGCTGTGCAGATGAAGAAAAAGATTCTTGCACTGCAACATGAAAATGCACGCCTCACAGAACTCCTCGCGTACTGCACATGCGAAAGTAAGCATCTAGGAGTACCACATCCCGCCGAGGGATGACGAGAAAACAAGATAGGTAGTATGCGAGAGTGATCGTGGTAATCGTTAGCAAGAACGGGTCAAACATCTTCAGAAAAATGTTGTGTTGTGTATGCACGAGCCCTTTCCATAGTTTGGTTCGTAAAGGATGGTAGAGATTTCATGTCACTTACTTGGCATCTCCGCAACCATTTTGAGAGTCCTGCAGGCGACTATCTTCAGCGCCGGTTCTCGCATCCAAAACGGATCACGCTTAGCGCCAATAAGCAGCTTCAATGGTCTAGAAAGCTCCTTCCATCCACTCCCTATTGCCCATTCGGAACACTCGCCCGTGCCATCGACTACCGCATTCGCTACAGCTTTGCAATCACTCCTGCTCAAGATTTACCTGCGTGGCGTGGGGCATTCGAACACCTTGCACGGAATGCCGGGTACGATGACGTTAGCTACCTCGGTGGTCCATATACAATTCATACCATGGAGTCATTTTTTGAAGGTCTCGAAGCCACTTTGAAGACCCTGCAGCCTGTTGGGCGAACACTCGAGCGAGAAGAAGAACAAGTACTCGCCCGCTATTGCTTTGTCCTGGCTCTTTTTGAAGAAGTGGATCGCAGGATGAGTTATCGCTACAGTCCCCTGGCTTTCCCACGATTACGAAAGAATGTGGACGATTTTCTCGCAATACCTCGAGAGGAATGGATCGATGACCTCTGTCGCCTCATGAACCTCTTCTATGAGCAGTTCGCGCACTTGTTGACCCTGCCGCATGTGGTGAATCCCACATTTCAGGGATGTAGTGATATCGGGCCCTCGGAAGCCGACCTTATTGTTGATGGCTGTTTGATCACCATCAAGGCAGATGTAGAGGAACGGATGCGGTCTGTATGGCTTCGTCATCTGGCAGGCTGTGTTTTACTGGATTACGATGATCTGTTCCACATCAATTCCGTCGGCACCTATTTGGTACGGCGGGGAAAGCTATTGAGATGGCCCCTTGATGAATTTCTGCGCTTGCTCTCCGGAGAAGCTACCATGAGTATCTCCACTCTACGAAAAGAATTTCATACTCGTTGCCAGCAGACTTGTGAGCTCATGTGCAATGAGTTGCTCTAAAACAGCCTGTCCCACAACTTGCTTTTGCCCATCTGCACCAGAAAAGATGCCCGCGCATCTCTCAGGGGTTGCACTGTGACCTCTCCCAATTTTCTCAGTAGGTTGCTCGGTGAGGTTTTGCATGATAAGCATTACTTGGAACAATGTTGTATAGCTTAAATCTCTTTTATGTGTAACTGCTCCACTACATGTTACAGTAGTTGTCAGTTATCTTTTGCTTGTGCGTGTAATTTCATCATAGGCTGGTATACTCCATGAGTTTTCGAAGCTCCTCTGGTCTAAGAAGCTTCTCATTCTTTTGCGTTCGCATACTTTCGTCTCTCAGAGGCGTTTTCGGGTTGAAGTCAATCATCCCTAACACAGACCTATGAATAGAACACGTGAAATAGAGGCTATGACACGTGATCTTTTTGGGAATGCCAGCACATCTGGCATACTTCTCCACCATTTTTCGCACTCCTCCGATACTGAAGCCATGACCCTGATAGTTTAAGAAGAGATGTTGATCAGGTGTTGCAGGTCGCACTGCAAGATAGGATTGTAAGGCATGCAGCACTTTTTTCTCCAGAGGAATGATGCGCTTCCTGTTTTCTTTCTGGTGAAGAGTCAGCTTCGTATACTCCATATTCAGGTCCGATAGACGAATAGCAATGACCTCACTTACCCTGATGCCTGCCTGGAACAAGATCTGAAGGAGGGCATAATCACGGAGATTACTTTTTGCTGCGCCTATGATCCTCTGGAATTCATCAGGTCTCAACACATGTTTCGGCTTACGCTCCTTACGAGGTTTCTTTACCTTTGCAGTTGGGGAGGATGAAATCAATCCTTCAAGCACCAGACAGGTAAAGAATACATGCATGGAAACCAACTTTCGGGCACAGGTAGTACCAGCGCGTCCCTGGTTTACGAGATATCTGAGATAGTCGGTGATATGACTACTGGTAACGTGTTGCGCACCTATGACAGTTATATCATTCGCATGGAGCCAGGTTAGAAATTGCTGAATATCTGTACGATATGCCTGAATCGTTGAAGGACTCTTATTCAGTTTGTGCAGAAACTGGTCCAGTGAGGACTCGATCGTGGTCTGTGGCGTCATTCTTCCCATAGAGTGACTATGCCGATTTTTTGTATCGATGTCAATATCGCTTTTCATGAAAAACTGGTTCCTATAACCGATCGAATCAGCACTTCTATTGATCCAACAGGCAAGGAGATTGTGCTCAAACTGGAGGATTGTTCCGAGAATGGGCCCTTCTGGGAACGAGAAGTTGGTATACTTGATCTGTGATTGGAAGTACTCCAGGACCATCAAGGGACGCTTCCTCAAAGGCAAGCCCAGCAGTGGGTGGCTTTAGCTGACAAAGAACTCCTCCAACACCGGAGCCAGAACAGCCGGAACGAGATCGTGCGTCTGACCGGAGAGGGAGCGATACGAAGCGGTGAGAAGAGCATCGGCGACCACTTGTGCCGCTTGGAGCATCCTTGCCCGGACCTCGCCACCGCTGATCACGAGCGTCTTGACCGTGATGGAAGGCAGTTGCTCGGCCAAAACGTCCATTTCGCCCAGAAGCGTCGATTCATAGACAAGCGTGGGCGCGATGGCTTCGAGCGCGGGCCAGAAAGGAGCCTGTCGCATCTGGGCCACGATTGAAGCTGGTATACTCAACGCTTGCGTTTGAAAGAGTTCAACTGCCTCGCCTCGCTGACCCAACGCGATCAGTTCGGCAAGCTGCTCTACCAGCTCCTTGAACCGTTGGGAACTTTGGGCATCGCCAAAGAATGGCGGATCGTAGCAGGCCAACTTCGTGATGGAGAGGCCGCGAGCCGCCGCCATCAGGGCCAGGATCGCGCCGGAGGAATAGCCGAACACGGCGGCCTGACCTCCGGCTTCAGTGATGAGAGCATCGAGGTCTTCAAGCTCTCGCAGGGTGGCATAGGGGACGGTGTCTCCGCTCGCGCCTCGCCCGCGGCGATCATAGTTGAAAACCGTGAAGTGTTTTGAAAGCGCAGCCGCTAATGGGGCACCTGTAGACCTCTCGTTGAATGCGCCAACCACCAGAATGATGCGGGGTCCCTCACCCGACTGATCGAAGGCAATCGGAGTGCCGTCCTTGGAAATGACTGTCCGCATGGTGTTTCCTTATACATTAAACTAAGAACAAGCCCTCTCGACACAGTTCCGTTGCGCAAGCGATACGCTTGCGCAACGGAACTGTGTCGAGAGGGCGGGGAAAGGCTCTTGTTTCCACACGGCTCTCTTGTGGATCAATGTCTGTTCCATTCAAGCTTGTAAAATGTGTCGCATCGTATGGCATAATTCCGTTCAAAGCGAGAGCAGAAGCACCGGGTGATCACAACCACCCCTTTTGTTCGGCCAGGCGTGCTGCCTCCATCCGATTGTGCGCCCCCAATTTCTGCATGGCCGCAGAAAGGTGATTGCGCACTGTCCCTTCGGACAAAGAAAGGCGTGTGGCGATCTCCGCATGACTGAGGCCGGGAAGAGCTGCAGCGAGTACCTCCCGCTCTCGTTGGGTCAGGGGATTGTTTCCCTCCGAAAGTGCTAGCAAGGCCAGTTCGGGATCAACAACTCGTTCCCCCTGCATCACACGCCGCAGGGCGGAAGCGAGTTCTGATGCTGGGGCATCTTTGAGCAGAAAGCCGACTGCCCCGCTCTCCATCGCCCGCCGCAGGTAGCCGCTGCGCCCAAAGGTGGTCAGGATCACCACTCGGCATGACGGTAATGCCGTGCGTAACGCGTGGGCAGCTTCGAGTCCGCCTCCACCAGGCATTTCGATATCCAGCAGTGCCACGTCCGGGCGAGAGGCAAGCGCTACTTCGACGACCGTATCGCCCCGCGCCACTTCCGCGACGACCTCGATATCTGTTTCTCGGCTCAGTAACGCAGTGAGTGCCCCGCGCACCATGGCCTGGTCTTCCGCCAACAGCACACGGATCATGATCGTTCCTCCTGCAAAGCTGCCACTTCTACCTGGGACTGCATCGGCAGTTGCACGCGTAAGCGAAAATGGGGCTTGCCTTCAAGCAGCAGTGGACCGGCCTCCATTGTTCCTCCCAGTTCGCTCACTCGTTCCCGCAGGCCAAAGAGCCCACTCCCCTGACCAATGCATTGCGTGTCAGCATCCTCTGTCCCTGCCCGGTCGTTGAGCAG
>WNGR01016216.1_pt1 | contig 10803 bp, 13 predicted proteins | sample 5407581 | NCBI WGS metagenome assembly WNGR01 (sample SAMN13153383, study PRJNA577476) | soil metagenome | isolation source: 80 cm soil or saprolite under Garry oak tree replicate 2 | place: USA:California | collected 2016-06-15 | reverse complement strand
ATATTGTGCACGAAGAGCTTGTGGTCAACTTTGGTTCCCATGTCTCACCTTCGGAAGTAGAGCCATTGTTCAAACAGGTCTTCAGTACGATGCTGACGACATTGGACACAACGACCACAATGGACGCGAAAGAGCGCATGGCCAAGGTGGCATCGTCGGGCGATAGCATACTCGTGAAGCATTTCACACGACCCCAAAACTGCAGAGTCGCCGCTCTATCTGGGTTGTCTGGTTTTAGCGATAGCGTTTCTGAACGTGCAACTGCCTCGCTCATGACCTTGCGCGGGGCGTATCTGGCTGGTTCGCGTGGACCTGCGCCTGCGAGGGACTACTTGACAAAGACACGGCCCGTTTACGAGTTCGTGCGGGAAACTCTGGGCATCGGCATGCATGGCCTGCAAAACCATGAATCGTTCCCCGACGGGCTAGATGTTGAAGAAGCAACAATTGGCGAGAATGTATCTTTGATTCACGAGGTAAGAGAAACGTCTGTTGTGCTCTGTGCAGTACAAGACTGACATTCGTAGGCTATTCGGGATGGACAGTTGCAATGGATCGTTGTGGGAATGTTTACTTGACCGGTTACTGTAGTTTAAGGAAAGGGGCAACGCACGTTGACGATTGACGTAATCGAATAAATGGTGTAGATTAGAATTTTTTAGCGTTGGTTTTCAGTGGCGAGCGAGTCCGAGTCGAGTCACCACTTTTCTCTTCCCTACGATGGGGCTCTTTGGTCCAGCCCAGTCTTCGGCGTTTCGTGTGGCAATTAACTCCCTCAAGAAACGCCCTGTGCGGCGCTTTCACCTCACCGTGACTTGTCACTTCCCTGCTCCCACCGCCGTTGCTCGTGCCATTGCCACGCCCTCCGTCGGTGACTTTGTCCCTCAGGATGGAGAGCGCGTCCTCAACTCACCATCGGAACTCGCCCGCCGCCTGTCCGCCAAGGTCCTTCCAAAACTTCCGCGTGCCGATGTTCGCAAAGTCGTCATGGTCGGCTCGGGCGGCCTCTCCATTGGTCAAGCCGGCGAGTTCGACTATTCTGGGTCTCAGGCAATGAAGGCCTTGCGCGAAGAGGGCATCGACGCTGTCCTCATCAATCCCAACATTGCGACGTGGCAGACCAGTCATCAGTTAGCCTCCGAAGTCTATTTCCTCCCTATCTCCGTGGACTATGTTGCATATGTTCTCGAAAAGGAGCGTCCGGACGGCATTTTGCTTACTTTCGGCGGCCAGAGCGCGCTCAATGTTGGCATTGAGCTTGATCGCATGGGCCTGTTGGATCGGCTTGGCGTTAAGGTCCTCGGAACCCCGATTCGCACCCTCGAAGTCTCGGAGGACAGAGACCTATTCGTCCAGGCTCTCAAAGGTAATCGCTCATTCCCTTTCGCCCATGGATTCCGTACGCTAATTCCTCTTCTCAGAGATTGACATTCCAGTAGCGCAGTCCACGGCTGTCTCTTCTGTCAATGCGGCCCTCGCCGCAGCCGAAAAGATTGGGTACCCGGTCATCATGCGCTCGGCCTTCACTCTTGGAGGACTCGGCTCTGGGTTTGCGAACAACCCTGAAGAACTCCGTGATCTTGCCGCGCGTGGCCTTGCACTCTCCCCACAGGTGCTCGTCGAGCGCAGTATGAAGGGCTGGAAGGAAGTCGAGTATGAAGTCGTCCGGGATGGCGCCGATGTTCGTGCATGGCCTCGTTTCATTTCAGTTCTGCGTTCATTAACGGGTCGTGTTCTTCCCTTGTCCAGAACACGATTATATGTTGCAACATGGAGAACTTCGACCCACTTGGCACGCACACAGGAGATTCGATCGTTGTCGCACCTTCCCAGACACTAACCGATGATGAATATCATATGCTGCGGAGCGCTGCTCTCAAAGTATGATCGAAGGCAATGTCCGCCCATCTCCCACGCTGACTGCTTTGCAACAGGTCATTCGGCACCTCGGCGTCGTGGGTGAGTGTAATATTCAATACGCCCTCAACCCTAATAAGCGGGAATACTGTGTGATCGAGGTTAATGCCCGGTAGGTCTCCCATCTACCCTTCATCGGGCGTCTCTTATATACATTTTCGCAGGTTGAGTCGCTCTAGTGCACTTGCGTCTAAGGCTACAGGTTACCCGCTTGCCTACACTGCCGCGAAGCTCGCGCTTGGGTATACTCTCCCAGAACTTCCCAATGCAGTCACGAAGACCACGACAGCATGCTTTGAGCCTTCTCTGGACTATATCGTTACCAAGATCCCGAAATGGGACTTAGCCAAGTTTTCATCTCAGGTCAACCGTGGGGTCGGCTCGTCAATGAAGTCCGTCGGCGAAGTAATGGCTATTGGTCGCACATTTGAGGAGAGTCTTATGAAGGCCGTGCGCATGGTAGACCCGCGTTGGGTTGGGTTCGAAGTCTTCGGCAAAAGAATGGATCGGGAAAAGCTCGACAGCGCGCTTCAGAAGCCTACGGACATGAGGCTATTTGCAATCGCACAGGCAATGTATCTTGAGGACTATACGGTTGACCGCATTCACGAACTTACCAAGATTGACAAGGTGAGCGGTTTCCCATTGCCATGCCTGCACAGGTATCTTGAACAGTGTCATAGTGGTTTTTGCACAAGCTCGAGAACATTGTCGACACACATCGTGCCCTGACTGCCGCTGGCAGTGTGGAGGCTATTGACGCACAGTTAATGTCACGTGCTAAAAAGATGGGTTTCGCAGACACGCATATCGCCTCTCTAGTCAACTCAAATGAAGCGGCTGTCCGCGCGCATCGCAAATCGCATGGCGTCATTCCCTTCGTTAAGCGCATTGACACACTCGCCGCAGAGTTCCCTGCCTATACGAACTACCTATATACGACTTACAACGCCTCGGAACATGATGTCGAGTTTGACGAACACGGTACGATGGTACTTGGCAGCGGCGTCTACCGCATAGGCAGCAGTGTCGAGTTCGACTGGTGTGCAGTGACATGCGCGAGGAGCTTGCGTGACCAGGGCGTACGCACTATCATGATCAACTATAACCCTGAGACTGTTTCCACGGACTTCGATGAGGCCGATCGGCTTTACTTCGAAGAGCTCGGATGGGAACGGGTGATGGACATCTTTGAATTGGAGGGCGCACAGGGCGTTGTTGTCAGTGTTGGAGGTGCGCGCTTCATTCTTCTGCCCAGGCGTACAAGAGGACCGACAGTGGGTTAGGTCAACTGCCGCAGAATATCGCATTGCGCCTCAAAGAGAGTGGCGTCAAGGTGCTCGGAACGGACCCCGAGAATATCGATAAGGCAGAGGACCGCCATAAGTTCTCTTCGGTCCTTGACAAGATTGGCGTTGACCAGCCAGAATGGACGGAAGTGACGAGTGTTGAGGCTGCGAAAGCGTTCGCGAAACGTGTTGGGCACGTCATTCAAGCATTCATTTTGACCAACCCAGCTCTAAAACTAGCACCACAGATATCCCGTTCTCATTCGTCCATCTTACGTTCTCTCCGGTGCCGCTATGAACGTCGTTCACGAGGAACCGGCTCTCGAATACAACCTCTCTGCTGCTGCCTCCGTCTCTCCTCTGCACCCCGTCGTTGTGACCAAGTTCATCGACGGCGCCCAGGAGATCGACGTCGACGCAGTTGCACATCAAGGTCGGCTCCTCGTGCACGCGGTATCAGAACACGTGGAAAACGCCGGTGTACACTCCGGTGATGCGACCCTCGTTCTTCCTCCTTTCTCCCTTCCGGAGTCCGACATGGCGCGCCTCAAGGAGATCGCGCAGAAGGTGGCAGTTGGCTTTGACATCTCCGGTCCGTTCAATATGCAGATTATCCGCAAGGCTGGCGCCACGGGCGAAGAAGCTCAGCTGAGGGTGATCGAGTGCAACTTGCGCGCGTCGCGCTCGTTCCCATTCGTTAGCAAAGTGCTGGGTCACAATTTCATCGAGACGGCCGCTGCTGCTATCACAGGCGTAAACGTTCCCGAGCCAATCGACCTTATGGCTCAAGTACGCGATTACACATCCGTCAAGGTAGCGCAGTTTTCGTGGACGCGCTTGGGCGGTGCGGACCCCTTCCTCGGCGTCGGTGCGTACTACCACAATATTTGCGTTTTTCGTGTGTCCAATAAAGTTCCAGAGATGGCAAGCACCGGGGAAGTTGCCTCGTTTGGCGCTGATGTCCACGAGGCTTATTGGGCGTCCCTGCTCAGCACAACTGGCTTCAAGGTTCCCCGCGAAAAGTCAGGTGTCCTATTAGGCGGCGATGTCAGGACGCCAGAACTGCGCACGATCGCGATGACGCTCTCCAATCTGGGCTTCCGGTTGTACTGCTCGTCATCGGCAGTGGAAGAGTTCCTCAACGACTTGCCGTATGTCTCGGCGAAGCGTATCTTTTTCCCGACGAAGGACAAGCGCAAGCTTCGTGAGGTGTTTGACGAGTTTGATATCCAGTGCGTTATTAACCTCGCGCGCAACCGTGGGAAATCTGTGACGGATGAGGACTACGTCGCACGACGGTGCGTACACAACTCCGCTGGTTCCTCATATTTTTTTGTGCTGATAGTAGTCACTTAGGAACGCCGTCGACTTTGGGCTGCCGTTGCTAAACAACGCACGAACGGCCCAGCTCTTCGTCGACAGCCTCGCCAAAAAAATACCCCAAGGCGGCCTGCGGAAATACAGTGAAGGCCGCATTCCCTCTGAGGTCAAGTCCTGGCGCGAGTTTATCGGTGTCCGCGGCTAAGGACTTTTGGTTATTTATACCTTCTGGTCCTGCAGACGTTTCATTGGACTACTGCTTCGGGCCAATAAAAAAAAAGAGAGCACCACTGCTTCGTCTACCCACGAAATTTATCCGTATGGTACTCTTATCCGTTGCTGTCGCAAATCTGTACGAATACATCCATCCACGCACACATGTAGATTCTAGTCCAAACTTCAATTACCATCTTCGGTACATGGTCAGGGAAGGAGATCCTCTGGCGTGCATAGCTGCTCGGTGGCGAGATCTACCGGTTTCAAAGTTCCACGCGACAGATCCAAAGTTGTATGCTTGCGATCAATAGCAAACTTTTGAGCTATCGCAGGATCTAGCGTCCCTTCGATGGCGTCCGTAACGATACGCCCAACCACGGGAAGGAACTACGGTGTGGTAAGCGGAAGAAACGTAAAACGTGACATCCAATATCTTGCCTTGCAGGCATGGCCACTTCCTGAGGTCGCTAAGAGTAGACCAGAGTCCGATGGGTAATATCCTATCGTCCAATCACCATCAGGGGAGTCCGTGTACCTGCAAAGCAAACAACCTCCATCCTCAGCCCGACAAAAGATCGCGTGAGTCCCGATTGAAGATGATATTCACCAACAGAGCCGGGTGGCGGCAAAGGGCTTCTCAGCGAGCTCGGGGTAGACATCGCGAAGTGAGCTGCGCAGACGTCTTACGGCTGACTGTGGTACCCGAAGCCCGTCGTCACCATGCGAGGAGATCGTGCGGGGCGTCGACACTGGCTGTTTGTCGGTGTCCCCGGGAGCGTGGTACACCACTCCGGAATCGTGAGACGCAAGTTTGACGACGTTGTCATCGTTGGGCTATGCGTAAAACGAATCAAGTAAGGAAGTAGCCGAGGTTACTTCCATGGGCAGGCAGGCGTACCGGAAATATATAGAAGTTGGTATGGAAATCCAACACGGCGGGGACGTCCTTGTATCGAGCCGCCTCGTCTGAAGCTGGATGGTCGCGACTGTCTGACTTAGGCACAACGATGAGCCTGCTACGTTTCGTGAGTGGGCCTTCTTTTCTTTTTCTCACCCAGTCGAGAGGCACTTCTCGCGAAGATCCAGCTCGCGGAACGTAGACGCAGTCCACGATCCAGACGCGATTACCACCAAACGTGCGCCCATGCACGACCCGTCCGCGAGCCGCACGCCCGTCGTCGTCCTTCCGTCTTCGCGCACGAGACCCGTCACGGCCTTCCCGCCCACGACTCTGCCCCCCAGAGCGATGACGCGGGCCGTCAGCTTCTCGATGCCGCGAGCCGCGAGCGCCCAGCCGGAGTCTAGGTTGAGGTACCCCGGAGCACGCTCAAGCGAGGCGCCGGTCTGCACGTCGGGTGGGGAGACGGCGGCGCGCACTGCGTCACCAGAGCTGAACTTGACGGTGCGCACGCCGGTGGCGACGTCGTTGGTATATGCCTTGGACGAGTAGAGCTGCTCGTTGGCACCGCCTAGGACAAGGACGCCACATCTGACCGTCAACGTCAAGGCAAGTCCTCCTCACCCAGGAAGGGCCAAGTAGTAAGTGTGATCGTATTACTCTCTGTAGCAATCGCCCCACTCGTCGGACTTCTTCCATTCTTGGATGGCGTCGCGAGCGAGCCGCGTGTAAAATATGTCGGAGTACGACGTGCGTACGACTTTTTTTTTGTCACAATGGGTGGACGGGGGAAAGGAAGGCGCATCGCTCACCCTTGTTGATATCAGTACTTGCCGCATCGGGGGCTGTTAACTCCTCCGATCTGTCGAGAACGGTGACGTCCGTGTAACCTCTCTGAAGGAGGTGATACGCTGTAGAAATGCCAAAGCAGCCAGCACCAACGATGATAACACCCTCGGAGTGTTTAGAAACCATGGCTCCAAGTCTTCAGTCGTAGATGGACCCCCCAAGAACGCAGATTGCTGATAAGCTCCGGCCGTAAAACGATAAGTTAGATCAGCCCAATCACTCCCTTCGGTGTGCAATATGAGTTGTGTCACGTGCAGTCGAGGGTAGGGCCACACACGCGTCGCGTCCTTACTTCACACAATTCCCTCCGCAACAATGTCCTCTACCGCCGCTGCGACGACAAAGTCGGAAGACCCCGCCAAGTCCACGGAGCCTTCGAAAGAGGAAGATAGTGTCCCCCATCTCGGCGTGCTGGAGGAAGACGATGAGTTTGAAGAGTTTCCCGTCCAGGGTGAGCTGCCTACCTGCGCTGAGTGGTCCTTGCTGAGCCGCCGCCATTCGGAGCACAGATTGGGACGACTCCCAAACCGATCTGGCCCATCTTGGAGGCGTTGCTCCAGGAGCGGCCAAGCCAGAAGGAGACAAGCTTTGGGAGGACAATTGGGACGATGATGACATTGAGGAGGACTTTAGCGTGCAGTTGAGGTAAATGTGGCGCCAATTGATCATCTTTTCCCCTGTGCTAACTATGTCTTCAATTTCTTCCCTCCGTATAGAAATGAACTTCAAAAAACAGGGAAAGAGGCCGTGCCGATGCAGCATTGAAACTTTACCCTTTGTACCACAATAGATCTTCTGTCTCTCTATTCCTTGTGGCTCTCACCCTTTACGTTGAGATAAGGTCATAAGGTGTCACTACAGGTCCGATGTGGAAATGGCGCGCGAGTGTGCTCTCGTCAATAAGAGTATTATTGTACAACAATAGGCAACATTCATCTCATCTCATCATAAGTAAACTTCGTTAGATTTCCCACCTAGGCGGCGGCAACAGGCTCCTTAGTCTCAACGTCCTTTTCGTGGATTGACTCCTGTGACCACTCGTCACCCTCCTCCACGAAGCCCATCCTCGAGGTATCGTAACCATGCGATTCAAGGTACTCGCGGAACGCCCTGTCCTCCTCCACCAAGCCGTTGTGCGAAAGAGGGCGAATGAAGAAGAAGGTGATCAACGCGCTGAGAATCGCAAGGCCACTACCGATCCAGAACGGCCCGGTGTTGCCACGATTAGAGTCTGCGCCGCCAAAGTCTGTGGGGACTGGTAAGAACGACAAACCCTCCGCAAGGAAGAGGCGTTACACACCATCAATGATCGCAGGGAAGGCTGCACGCAGACCCGATTTGTCAGCGTGGAAGAACACACGACACAAGACATGACATAACATACACCAAGTGCCCGCGAACGCGCCGATCTTGCCAATTGCAGCAGCGGCACCATAGAACTGGCCACGCACAGCGGTTGGTCCAGACTTGGCGGCAAGGAGACCAAGGCAGTTGCCGGGACCAAGTTCACCAAAGCTCAAAAAGATACCGTAAACAACAGCAAATGCAGCGATGTGCTGCTTCAGCTGGACGTAGAGGCCGCTCATGATGAAGCCAACGATTGCCTGCAGGAGCAACCCAGTGATCTTACATAAAGAACGTCACATCAAAAGTCAGCGTCCGACAGCAGAAGGGAAGCGCACCATGGTGTACTTTGGACCAAAGTAATCGACCACGAACGCTCCGCCAATAGTTCCGGGCATGTAGAATAAACTGTAGAGATCTCAATGACCGAGGTATAAGATAGTGACTTTTCTTGGCTTACTTGATGACGGTCGCCCAACCGAAAACAACGCTCAGTGAGGTGTCGCCGCCAGTAATTCTGCGGAACAATTAGACCGAAACCCACTATCCAGGGATGCCAATACATACGTGTCTACGACCGTCGACGAATAGATGCCGAACTGAGTGAATGAAGTCAGCGGACATTAGCATAAATAACCTGTCAAAAAAAAAAATTCTCACAGGATACCTGGAAGTTGCCAAATTAGTTCGTCTGTCTCCTGCTGATGAGATAACGAATGCACATACGTGATGAAGTCGTAGATGAACCAAGTCAAGGAAATCGCCGTAAGACTGAGGGTTCTGCATATTCAACCGCCAAATGAGGACAGCTAGAGCGGGAAAGACCCCCAGCCCAAGAGACAGGCGCCAGACGGCGCGCAGGTGATTATCGCCAAATCTGCGCGAATTAAACTGAGAAGTTCCCGAGTTGGAGCGGTGAGGTAAGCACTTACATCCAAAACAGGACCAGCGGCACAAACGAGGAGATAACGAAACCGAAGTCAATCATGGTGTCTGGGAAAATAACGTAAGTGCTGGGAAGTGGCAATGCTGGGGTTGCTTCGCACTTGTAGCCAGGGCAAACCATCGGTGCTGTGCGTTCTTCGAGATCCCCTCCTCCTCTGACTGTTCTGAGGCAGCAACGGAACCGCAAGGGTACTCCGCGCCAACACCAATACCGAGGAGGAAACTGCCACCCACGGAGTCAAATCAGCCGTGAGGAGAGTGATACAGAACGTTGGACTCACCGACAAGCGCAAAGCATGGCGAGCATACCACTGGCACTATGGTGAGCACCACTCGACGCAGCTGAGAGCCCGGAAAACAGGGCAACAATTCCTGTAGCAGCCATCTAACAGGAGATGAGCTCGCCGTATGCACCGGCGGCGTCTCGGGGATAGAGCGCACCATCCCAAACTTGCGGCCAATCTTGTCAGAGATCCAACCGAAGACAAGCATTCCAACGACAGTGCCCGCAAAGGCTACGCTAGTTAACGTCTTGCTATAATTATTGTGCTTCACAGCATCAGGATATAAGATTTTTAGGACTTGAATGGTCAATACGACAATCCTTGGCAATAAAGCTTGCCAAAAAGAAGCTCACTGGTATTGACTTCACTGCGGAGTTAGTCGGATTTCAGGCTGGAGATAAAAGTTACATACCATTCCCAATGACACCGTTAGCGTAACCGTCAGAGAAGAGGGCAGTGCCCGCACTAGTACAAACACAGAGATGTCAACGAGATGTGGAGAAACCCAGTAACAATGGTACATACGCAAAGACCATGGAAACCTTAGAGAGTGCAACCATGGCTGAGAAGTAGTCGGGCCGATGGAACAACCTGAACGACTCAAACTTGGGTAAGAGGCGCAGTGGGGCGACGGTTCGATGGGTCGCAAGAACCGTCAGGTTTTATCGGTTTGTAGCCAGGTACCGCCCCGCATGAAACAGACCCATGCGGGGGAATCATCGTGATTCATTTGTGATGTTCTTCGCATGCACTCTAAGATCCTATTTCTGTCTGTTACCGGTGTTACAAAGTTCCAGTAAGCGCGTGCGTCCGTTCTCGGCATTCCATTGGCCGTCGCATTCCGTTATCAGCACGTGTGTTCCTCAATCGATTCACTAACAGAGTGCCTCGGTTTACAGTAGTAGTCGGTTGATTGGGGTCTTGTACTAGACCAATGACGTTTGACGCTGGACGCAACAGTTTTGATATATGCGGGGTTGCCTCGTGCTGGCTTTGGGGACAGAGCAATGTTCATTTGGATCATACGGAGTTGCGCCTCGAAGAAGCGAGTTGGAGACAGATGACCAGTTTTTGGCGCCAGGTTATGTCCCGTGATGGTCTTCTTTTCGAACAAACAGATTTGCCTGTATTTTTTTTTTCTCTTTCGTAAGTTTTTCCTGCATTTGTATAACCGCAGCACGTAGCTGAGATGAAGACGCTGTAGCTATCAACTGCTTGATTAACTGTATGACATGTTTGATGGCAATCACATGGCATTGTTGTTCACCGTTACAACGTTCAACGTTCACCACCTAACATGTTTCCTGTCTAAGTGGCGATGTACAGTTTCACTGGGCCGTAAATCCTCGTAGTGTATGATGATATGGGCTTCAAATTCGAATTTGTTATGGTCCGTACACACACGCACAAACATTTGGCCTTAGTACCCTTACGAAACTAACTACAAGACAGCACACATAAGCGCCTGCGGGGGGAACGCACAGCGAGAAACAGAGAACTATAGGTATTGGGCGGGAGAGCAGCCAAAGCAAGGTAGGGAAAGGGAGAAGGTAGATACACGAAATCGCAGGTGGGTCGGATGTAAAGACGCTCGCGGCAACAATCATCGTGAAGAGGGGTTAACGTAAATGTGGGATGATGAGCTCAAGACTGTGTCTAGCCTTAGACAACGATGCACCTTGCTCTCTTCTTCTTGACGACAGGAGGCTCGAGGGCAGCAACGATAGCCTTTGTGAGTTGT
>WNGR01011179.1_pt1 | contig 10804 bp, 7 predicted proteins | sample 5407581 | NCBI WGS metagenome assembly WNGR01 (sample SAMN13153383, study PRJNA577476) | soil metagenome | isolation source: 80 cm soil or saprolite under Garry oak tree replicate 2 | place: USA:California | collected 2016-06-15 | reverse complement strand
GATTCCACGCCCGACCCACCACTGCTGCGTTGCGTCAATGCGATACCCCCGCGTCTCGCGACAGGATTAGAGTTGGTGCGGACAAAATAGAACCCGGGGGAAGCCACATGCGAGCCAATGATGCGCAGCACAATTGTCCCCGCCAGACGTTGAACGAGGTGCTGGTCGCCGAGATCAGTTGCCTGAGAGCGGACCTGATCGCCGGGCCCGAAGGCCAGAACGGCCCTTCGATAGCCAGCCTCGGTAGTCAGAGCCCGCCTCCGAACCCTGGCCAGAAAGCTCACCTGGCGGCAGCAACCTACGACGACTGCGAGGCGGACCGTACCAGGAATCTCTCCTATATCTATCGGCAGATCGGCAGTTGGTCGCAGCGATCCGGGAAGGGACAACCGGGCTACGCACCTCTTTCGGCATTATGCCTGTCAGGCGGAGGCATCCGCAGCGCAACGTTCAACCTCGGAGTCCTGCAGAGCCTCGCGCGGATTCAACTGCTGGGAAAGTTTGATTATCTTTCCAGCGTTTCCGGCGGCGGGTACATTGCGTCCTGGCTGCGGGCGTGGATGCAACGCAGGGGCGTGGCCGATGTCGTCACCGAGCTCGGCAGCGGGGCCCGGGGTTGCAACCCCCTGGCGACCGAGCCCAAACCCGTCTCCAACCTCCGCGAGTACAGCAATTATCTGACTCCGAAACTGGGCCTGTTCTCAGGGGATACCTGGTCGATCGCAGCCACCATCGCCCGCAATCTGCTGCTCAACTGGTTGGTGCTGGTCCCGCTGCTGGGCGCCGTGGTCGGGATTCCGCTGTTGTTTCTGCTGTTCATCCGAACCACCGGGTTACCGGATGATCTTCCCGTCTATTTGTTGGTACTTGCTGTTTGCATCGAGATGGTCGCAAGCGTGCTGGTTTACGAGGCGCGCCGCTTTGCCAAGAATCCGGACACGCCGCAGGGCTATTTCATCCTTCGCTGTGTACTGCCCATCTGTCTCGCCGCGTGCGCGCTTTCGTCAGCCGGAATCGGCCTCAATCTGCCTTGGAGGGCGTTGCAGCCCGCCCCTTCCGGCGCTGACTTGTACGCGCTGTGGGCGTTTGCCGGCATCTGGAGCATCGGAGTCCCTGTCCTGGGATGGGCCATCGCCGAAGTGATCGCACACGTCGTACCCCGCGCGCAGGTAGCGACCACCGGGAAGGGCGAGAAGATCAGGAGTGACCACGTCCGGTTGTCGGACCAACAGATCAAGCAGGGCGCGAGGCAAGTCTCGCTGGGACTCGAGATCCTGGCACTCGTGGTCTCCGGCCTCGTCGGAGCGTCACTGTTCGTAGGGTCCGTGACATGGTGGTTCTCCTATCTCTACAACCATCCCGCGCTGTACGCGATTCTCGTGTTGCCGTTGTTACTGGGGATGTACCTCTTATCCCGCGTTATATTCATCGGCATCGCGAGCCTCAACGATGAAAAGGGGGATCGGATAGACCGGGGCTCGAGAGACTCTCCAGACGCGCGGCTGCGAAGCAGGATCTCGAGCAACGATGCGGACCGGGAATGGTGGTCGCGCCTGTCCGGATGGGTACTGCTGGTCATAACGTCCTGGGTCGCGGTCACGGGTATCTGTCTCATCGGCTGCTACCTGCCCAACGTGCTGTGGGGAGTATTCCAGATCGCCAGGGAAAATCACGACACGGTGACCTATGTCGTCAAAGGGGCCGTTGCAGCTGCAGGACTGATATCGGGAGTCATTGCGGCGCTGACTGCGAGCAGCTCCCAAACGCCCTCTCAGAGTAACGCACAGGCCGCTGCGCCTTCCGTCGCTCGGATACTGGCAATTGCAGGCCCACTCTTCGTCGTTTGCTTGATCATGGTGCTGTCATGGGGTGTCAAGGGGCTCGCCGAGGTCATCATCGGTCCTTCTCAGCTGTTCAGACTGCATTTCAACAGAGCCGGCGCCGCGCAGCCGATTCCCTGGCAAGCAACTGCAGAATTCGTGGCACTACTGGCAGGCCTGGTGGTCGTTGCCCTGGTTGCGGGCCGGATTTCGAACGTGAATCGCTTCTCTCTGCATGGCATGTACCGCAATCGGCTGGTCCGCGCCTATCTTGGCGCCTCGAACTGCGCGATCGATGGCGTGGAACACAGAACGCCCGACCCCTTCACGGGTTTCGCACTCAACGACAATTTTCCGTTGCATCGATTGTGCGCGCCGCCGCGCAGGAGCGATTCGCAAGGAGATCGAGCTGGTACGGGGACCTCAAAGGCATCACCAACCCCGGAGCAGCTGGCAAACCCGCACGCGATGCCACCAGGCGCGTGCGAAGGCTCACCGGATCGCGAATTCGACGTCGAGCGCCCACTGTCCATCATCAACACGACGCTCAACCTGGTAAACGGCGGGAAACTCGCGTGGCAGCAGCGCAAGGCCGAATCGTTCTCGATGACTCCGCTGTTCTGCGGGAGCTGGGCCGAGGGGTACCGCAAGTCAAAGGAATACGGCGGGCCTGGCGGCATCACGGTCGGGACGGCCGTGACGATTTCGGGCGCCGCAGCGAATCCAAACATGGGATACTCCTCCTCGCCGGTCCTTGGATTCCTCATGGCCATTTTCAACGTCCGCCTGGGAGCATGGCTCGGAAATCCCAACGCAGACGGCAATCGCACCTTCTCGCATCCCGGACCCCGGCAGGCCATCACGCCGTTGTTCGCTGAAATGTTCGGACTCACCAATTCGAAGAGTGGCTATGTCAATCTGTCCGATGGTGGCCACTTCGACAATCTCGGACTCTATGAAGTCGTGCTCCGGCGCTGCCGCCACGTTCTAGTCAGTGACGCAGGCCAGGATGGCTCGTTCTCCTTTGAGGACCTGGGCAACTCCATTCGCAAGATCCGCATTGATTTTGGCATCAATATCGTCTTCGAGAAGATCCAGATTCTGCCCAACACCCCGGAGAAAGACGGACTGTGCTGCGCGATCGCACGGATTCGCTACAGCGATGTCGACGAGACACCGGCCGAGGATGACGGCTGCCTGATCTACATAAAGCCGACGCTTCGCGGCCATGGAGCACAGGTTCCGTACGACATCTACAGCTATTCGCGCGGCAGCGCGAGCTTTCCCCACGAATCCACGGCAGACCAGTGGTTCAGCGAGTCGCAGTTCGAAAGTTATCGTGCCTTGGGATCACACATAGTGGAGCAATTGACTGACAGTCTGGGTGCGCAGCGCCACGCCGATTTCGACGCTCTCCGCGCAAGCGTCGAGGACTACATGACGGGTGCATTCGTCGTGGGAGCCTCCTCGAATGCGGCTGCGCCCAGCGTCACCCCGAGCGAAGCCACTCCCCGGCCAAGGCGAACAGAACACCACCTCGCAGTATGACCCGTGGGTGATCCTTCATCGCTCCGCCGCTCAGGAAAACAAATCCTTTTTCGTGATCTTCAGCACGGCCAGGCGACGATGCAGATAAGTGCGCCCCACCCCGAGCTCTATGGCTGACTGACTCACATTACCGTTGTGTCTTTTCAGCGCGGCGATGACAAATTCCCGCTCCGCATTGTCCCGGAATGCCTTCAGCGCGGATGGCCGATCTGCATCGGCCGGATCGTCCTGGGCCAGCAGCTCTTCCGGCAAATCACGAATCGAGACCCGATCGCCACTCATGATCAGGATCCGCTCGAGCACGTTCTGAAGCTCCCGCACATTTCCCGGCCACGCGCAGCGTTGCAGCTCCCACACGACCTCCTCTTCGATCACCTTTGGCCTGAGATTGTGCTTTTCATAGATCCGATTTGCGAAGAAGCTGACGAGCAACGGAATATCCTCCGCCCGCTCGCGTAAGCTCGGAACCCTGATCGGCACCACATTCAACCGGTAGTAAAGATCTTCCCGGAAGGCCCCTTGCGAGATGGCCTGCCTCAGGTCCTTGTGGGTGCCGGACAGGACGCGGACGTCAACCTGGATGGTCTTCTCGGATCCGACCTTCTGGATCTCCCCGTTCTGCAGGACCCGCAGGATCTTGGCCTGCGCCGCCAGGGAAAGGTCCGCAACCTCATCCAGGAAAATAGTGCCGCGGTGCGCCACTTCAAACAGCCCCCTCTTGCCCGCGTTGGCGCCCGTGAACGCTCCCTTCTCGTGGCCAAACAATTCGCTCTCCAACAGACTGTCCGGGATCGCGGAACAATTGACCTTGACGACCGGGCCGTCGCAGCGGTTGCTTTGAGTGTGAATACTGTTGGCCACCAATTCCTTGCCCGTCCCGCTCTCGCCGGTGATCAGGACGTTGGCATGGGTCGCCGCTACTTTCTGTATCTCGCCGATGAGCTGCTTGATGGCTCGCGAATCACCGACGATGTCCTTTGGATCGTTCCGCGTCTCGATCAGCCGCAACCGCTCCTTGATGACTGACATTTCCAGGCAGCGCTTGGCCGTGATGGCAATCTTCTCGGCACTGAAGGGTTTCTCGAGGAAATCGAATCCGCCAATCTTCACGGCTTGGGCGGCTTCAGTCAGGGTGGCGTGGCCGGAAATAAAAATAGCGGGAATGTCGAGCCCCTCCGCCCGCACCTTCTTGAAGAAGGTGATCCCGTCGACGTCGCCCAACTGGATGTCGATGATCAGCAGGTCAACGATGCGCTCGTGCAATGCGCGCAGAGCGCTGCCGGCGTCCTGTGCACCGATGACCTGCAGCCCCTCCTGCTCCAGTGCAATCGCGATGGACTGGCGGATATTCTTCTCGTCGTCCAGGACGAGAACCACCGGCCGATTGACCAGGTCCGTCACCGGCTGACTCTCGGCAGTGAAATCGTAAATACGGGCTTGGCGGCCTGCTCGGCGTACACAATCTCACCCCCATGCTCGATGACGATCTTCCTTACTATCGCCAGACCCAACCCCATGTTGTCTTTGCCACTCTTTCCGGAGACATAGGGATCGAAGATGCGGCTGGCAATTTCCCGCGGCACGGGCGGCCCGTCATTCGATATCGAGACGCTGATCGAGTCCGCCTCGGCGGCCAGGAGAAGTACAAACTGAACACGGCGCCCCGGACTCGCCTCTACGCCATTGCGTACGATGTTCGTAAGAACCTGCCTGAACAGCGTAGCGTCCACTCGTGCGTGAATGGGCGTAGTGGCGGGAGGCGGAAAAAAGTGAATGTCCGCCCTATCGATGCTCGCGTCGATGACATTGACCAGTTGCGCCACCATGCGAGGCAGATCCTCCTGCACCAGCTGGACCGAGGGCAGCCTGGAGAATTCGCTGAATTTGTTGACCGTCTCCTTCAGATGATTCAGCTCCTCGGCAATCATCGCCTGGGTCTGTCCCAACTGCTCCTGGAACTCCCGCTCGCTTTTGCTTGAGTGCGCCTTGGAAAGCGAGCTCACCAGCACTTCGATGGGCGTCAGCGGGTTCTTGATCTCATGCGCCAGCATTTTGGCCAATTCCTGCCACGATGCCATCTCTTCCAGGTACCTGACCTTCTCCTTGTGATGGATCAGGTCGTTGAAGGTCCGCTCATACGAATGGGCGATGCTTCGGCTCAGTAGCACGGCGAACAGTACTGACAACAGTACGGCAGCCGCCAGGCCCATCCCGAAGTAGATCCGCAACGAAGCGAATATGCCCGCCTTGACAAGATCCGGGCTCAGGTACACCCGTTTGAGGCGCTCGACCGCCTCGAACTGCTCCCGGTAATGCTGCTGCTGCCCGGGATCCAGGCGCTTGAGCGTCTTGAGATTCTGCGAGCCCGTGTTCAGGACCTGCACGATGGACTGGTTGAAACCCAGGTCCAGACTGGTACCCAGCGCATGATCCAGGAAGTAGAACGCAGCAGTGAGCGGCAACACGGTCATGACCAGTATCGTCAGAAAGAGCAGCCACTTGATGCGTCTGTCGTTCATCGGGCCTGTTCATCGCGCAGTTCTTCCACCTTGAATGGCTTCGAGGAGCCGGTATCTTTCCAGGCAGCGGCGATCGAGGCGCCCGCCGCGTACTGTTGAAATATCTTGTTGAAGAGCGCCCGGGAGTCCGACCCCGGCGCCGGCGCCGAAAGTCCCGGGCGAACGGTGCTGGGATCCGGCAGCGCGGCGCCACTGTTTTCCGCCACCCACTTGCGGATCTCGTCCATCCGTTCCTTTTCCACTGGATTGAAGAGCAACTCCGCCGTGAGCACGAGTTCCGCCCTTTGCGCGGTCTGGCCGGGCCCGAACAGGCCCGGCAGCCTCAGATTGCCCAGCGCCACGACGACATCGTCCAGCTGGCGATACGTTTTGGAATCGACCATCACGTCGTCCACACGTGTATCCATGCTGAACGTCTCCTCCCACAGATCATATCTCACCGCTATGCCCACCAGCTTCCGAATGAGCGGCTTGCCATCCTGCGCCAGGACAACCCGGATCAGAATTTTGTTGGTGAGCCCACTGGCAAGGTCCTTTCGCAGCGTCGGCGGCAACGGCACATGTGTGACGATCACTCCCAATCGATGCTCCTGAAGAAACGGACTCAATTGCGCCGACAGGGCGCTGATCGGCGCGAGCAACAGGAGCAACGGCAGCAGAACAGGCGACTTCACTTTGGTACCCAGCTGCGTGTCAGTATCCGGAGCCGGTGTGCACCACGCGGCTGCCGATCACATACAGATTCACGATGCCACAGTATCTCGTGTCCAGCCGGATCCCTGCCTTCATTCCCACCTCGAGCGTGGCATGGTTCACGACCGTAAGCCCGGGCCCTATGTACCAACGGCCACGCCGGATTCCCCCGAGGTGGTCACTTGTTTCAATCGAGTGTGCGTAGGTCGCAGAGGTGCCCAGATCATCGTCAAACGGAGCGTTGAAATCGTTGAACGGCCGCGTCTGCACGGTCCAGAACGAGTTGCTGCCCCAGCGCCAGGTTGCCCGCGCCTCGGCGCCGGCGAAATGGCCGTGTTCGGAACTATCCCAGTTGTCGTACACGTGAAACATCCACCCGCGTGTCGGAAACGAAGGGTCGTCCTCGGAATTTCTGCCGTACGTGAACAGCAACACACTCTTCGCGGAATCCGTCAGCGTCGTCAGGTTGCCGTCGAAAGCGAGATATTGGTTCTTGAGCGAGGACGGGAAATATCGGCTGTCGGGTGAGGAATTGAAGATGAAGCGATAGCCAACAGTGGCATACGAGAAGCTTCCAAACCGGCGGCCGAGAGACGCATCGGCGCCAGCGCCGCCGTTGTTCAGGGAACTGAGGTACGGTAAGTTGTGCGCGGACTTTGAGTAGAAGAGACCCGTGGCGAGGAAATACCGGCTCGAGCCGAATAACTGCGGATCGAAGTATCCCAGTCGTGTCGCGTATCCCGTGGCCGCTGATTCCGTGATGGGGACCTCCCCGACCACCAGCAGATCGAGGATCTTGCCCGCGCCAAACAGATTGTGGTCACTGAATCTTGCGGCAAGCGTCTGGATGTCAGTGCTGCGCCGGAAGGATGTCCCCAGCACGAACGCCATCGTGAATGAATCCGCCTCTGCAACTTCAATCACAACCACGACGCGGCCTTTCTCCGACCCCTTTTCCAGGTAGATATCCACAGACCTGAAGTTCGGTAGCGCAGAAAGCCTCAGTTTTGCGTCCTTGACTTCGTCTTCATCCAGCAGTCGACCCACCTGGAGGTACAGGTGGCCGCGAATGAACTTGCAGGGCGTGGAGACGTTTCCCCGACACTGGATGTCCTGCACGACGAGCTTCGTGTCCTGCTCGGAGCCAAGCGCGAGACGACAGGCGGGCGCGAACGCCATCACCATCAGGCACGCAAAAACGGTTTTCACGAATAATCTCATCGGTGTTCCAACGCCTCGGCCGGCAGAGTACTCAACGGACGAAGTAAAAGGCCAGGGGTGTCCACTTTTGTGGACCCCCGTAGCTTGCAAGCGTTTCAGTAACCGCGACACACCCATTCCCCTGAATGACAGCTTCCAACGCATTGGCGTCATGCAGATAACGGTTGCAAGCGCCGTACCATCTCCCCAGGCACTGGCCGCGGAATGCAACTCACTGTTTTGAATGACTCGTGAGGCTGACGAGTTGAAAGAGGGGTGTCGACCTATTCAGACACCTGTGCGCCGTCCGGCCATGCCCGATGACTTTTCCGAGGTCCGGACCCAGGTCCTGCGCGTTTTCGGGGAGGTTGCGCCGACCAAGTGTCACGTAGAGGTACCCGTCAACTTCTTGGCCATAGCGCCTGATGAGGCGCAGCGCGCGACAATCAATGCGTATAATCAGCTCCCCATGCAGCTCTTCGAGCGCCAGCAGCACCTTGAACGACTGAGGCAGTGCCTGGAGCAAGCCCGCGCCGGGTCCGGCAAAGTGGTCCTCGTCGCCGGAGAGGCGGGTATCGGCAAGAGCTCGCTGATCGAACGATTCGTGTCAGAGCACCGGCGCGATGTGCGTACCCTCTACGGCGCTTGCGACGCGTTCGCTACGCCTCGCGCGCTAGCACCCATACACGAGATTGCCGCGCAGGTGCTCAGTGGCGCCGCAAGACGCGAAGCAGAGTCTCTGGACGGACTGTTTCGGGCCCTCCTCGAGGATTTGGTGCAACCCGGACGTGCAACCGTCGTTGTGCTTGAGGATCTGCATTGGGCTGACGATGCGACATTGGACTGCTTGCGGTTCATCGGACGTCGCATTCAGCGAACGAGCGCGATGTTCGTCGTTACCTATCGAGATGATGAGCTGTCTCCGCGACATCCAGTCCGGCTTGCACTGGGTGATCTCACCGGCGAGCACGTTGTCCGCATGCGCCTCGCGCCGTTATCCCTCTCAGCTGTAACAGAGTTAGCGAAGGCAAGCGGACGGGAAGCAATACGCGTATATGAGATCACCGGCGGCAACCCCTTCTTCGTGCGCGAGATGCTTGCAAGTCCTAGCGAGCACGTTCCGGAGACCGTGCGCGACGCGGTCGTCGCCCGACTCGAGCGCTGTGACCCAGCTGCACGTGAGCTGACGGAACTGGTCTCAATGTCACCCGCGAGGACCGAAGCGTGGCTCGTCGAGTTCGTTCTGGGTTCGCGGCCAACGGAACTCAACGAGGCCGGAGCTCGGGGATTGCTTGCTATGCAAGGCTGGTGCACCACGCCACGTTTGCGCACAACGGCGTACTTGTACTTAAGTATGCGCCGCTTGCCGCGAAGGAGGCGGCACGAGTGGGAGCCCACCGTGAGGCCGCTGCGCATCTGCGGGCGGCGCTGTCGTACGGCGATTCATTAGCGAAGTCGGCCCGAGCTCAGGTCCTAGAGCACCATGCCCGGGAATGCAGCTTGGCGAACGAGACAGCCCAAGCGATCAACTCCGCGATAGAAGCGGTCGCTTGCTGGCGCGAGCTTGGGGACCGGGAAGCGCAGTCTCGCGTGTTGAGCTTCGTTTCCGAGGAATACCGCACAGTGGGAGACAAGGAGCGCGCCGATGAGTGCGTCTCCAGCGCGATCGATTTGGTCAGTACCATGCCACCCGGCGAGGGTCTGGCAGTAGCGTACTGCGCGCGCGCAGCGCTGTTGTCGAACAGGGGTTGGGACAAGGAGGCCGTGAGCTTCGGGCAGCTAGCGCTGTCGCTCGCGCGCGAGGTCGGTGATCGTGCGACGGAATCGCACGCGCTCGGCATCATCGGCTCAGCGTTGCTGGGCGCCGGCGACCTCTCTGGATACGAAGCACTCGACCGGAGTCTCGCGTTGGCCCTGCAGCACAATCTCGAAGAACAGGCAGCCCGAGCATACCGATACGCTCTCTTCTACTCGGTGTTGATTCACGATCTGGCACGAGCTGAAAGGCTCTTTCGCGACGGCGTCGCCTACTGTGAGGAACGAGGAATCTTCCGTCACAGCACCTACATACGTGCCTACTACACACCCTGCGAACTCGACCGGGGAGACTGGACAGAGGCGGCACGCATAGCAACGGAGCTGATGCATCCGGCGGAAGTTGCCGGCGTTCAGCAGCGAATCACGACCCTCGCTACGCTGGGGATCGTGCGAATGCGCCGCGGCGATCCGGGCGTGGACGAGATGCTCGATCAAGCCCTCGAGCTTGCATTGCCCACACGCGAGCTCAATCGGATCGGCCGCGTTACGGCGGCGCGAGCTGAGTACGCATGGTATCGATCGGAAATCGATCGCGTCGCGCACGAAGCTGCCATCGGACTCGAGCACGTGGCTGACCACACAGCGCCGTGGATCAAAGGCGAGCTCCTCTGGTGGCAATCGCGTGCGCGACCCCTTATCTCGATTCCCAATGACATCGCAGAGCCATTCCATCTCATGCTCTCGGGCAACTGGCGGGACGCGAGTGTTGCGTGGGAGCGCATCGGAATGCCATTCGAACAGGCGCTGGCTCTCGCTGAAGGCCCCGAGCAAGCGCTACGTGATTCGCTTGCGATTCTTGAGCGACTGGGCGCGGCTCCGATGGCGTCCATTGTCCGCAGGCGCCTGCGGGAGACGGGGGCGCGGAATGTACCGCGCGGACCACACGAATCCACCCGGACGAATCCGGCAGGGCTGACAGCTCGGGAAATACAGGTGTTGCAGCTGCTCACGCAGGGCTACACCAATGCGCAGCTCGCGCGTCGGCTGCATCGCTCGAAGAAGACAGTGGACAAGCACGTCGCGGCAGTGCTGGACAAACTCGGAGTTCGCTCGCGGACACAGGCTATCGCAGTCGCATTTTCACTTGGCATCGTCCAGGCGAAGACCCTGGAATAGCGAGGCGGTTGGTATCCGCTCCGTGCTAAATTACGGCTGACATCCGTCCGGGAGCGCAACTTATGCCACGCCAGAAACGCGCAGACTTCT
>WNGR01039590.1_pt1 | contig 10805 bp, 10 predicted proteins | sample 5407581 | NCBI WGS metagenome assembly WNGR01 (sample SAMN13153383, study PRJNA577476) | soil metagenome | isolation source: 80 cm soil or saprolite under Garry oak tree replicate 2 | place: USA:California | collected 2016-06-15 | reverse complement strand
GACGTGGTGCCCGAACGGCTCGGCGTCATCTCCGCCGTGCTGGCCCCCGGCGGCCTGCCGCTACGCACCACTACCGAGCTGGACACGGCCCTGCGCGGGGCCGACGTGATCTTCGCGGCGCTGCGTGTGGGCGGGCTTGACGGCCGGGTCGCCGACGAGCGCTCCGCGCTGGAGGCCGGCGTTATCGGGCAGGAGACGGTCGGTGCGGGCGGGCTGTCCTACGCGGCTCGCGCCGTCCCCGTGGTCGACGCGATCGCGCGGCGCGTGGCCGAACTGGCCCCCCGGGCCTGGGTCATCTCCATGACCAACCCGGCCGGCATCGTGACCGAGGTCATGGCGGCCACGCTCGGCCCGCGGGTCGTCGGCGTCTGCGATTCCCCCACGGGACTGGTCCGCCGGGCCTGCGCGGCCGCGGGCGTGGATCCGGGCGGCCGGCTGGCTCAGATGCCGGACGGGGTCGAGGTGGACTACCTGGGGCTCAACCACCTGGGCTGGCTCCGCGGGCTGCGGGTGAACGGCACCGACCGGCTGCCTGGGCTGCTGGCCAACCCGGACGCGGTGAAGCGGACCGAAGAGGGGCGGCTGTTCGGCGCCGACCTGCTGCAGGCCCTCGGCACGATCCCGAACGAGTACCTGTACTGGTACTACGCCAGGTCCGAGGCGCTGCGGGACGTGCGAGCGGCCGGCCGGACGCGGGCCGAGCACGTCCGGGCCGAGCAGCAGCGGTTCTTCGCGGCCGCCGCCGCGGTCCCCGACCGCGCCGCCGCCTTGTGGGCCGAGGCCAACGACGAGCGCAACCGCAGCTACTTTGCGGAGCTTCGCTCCGGTGAGAGGGATGCCGCCGACGTCGAGGCGGGCGGTTACGAGGCCATCGCGACCGGGCTGGCTGCTGCCCTGACCGGATCGGCGCCGGCCCGGCTCATCCTGAACGTCCGCAACGGCAGCACGGTCCCGGCGCTGGCCCCGGACGCGGTCATCGAGACCGTGTGCCAGGTGGACGGCGACGGAGCGGTGCCGCTGCCGGTGGCGCCGCCGTCAGATCACGAACTGGGCCTGATGAGCACGGTGAAGAGCTGCGAGCGGGCCATCGCTTCGGCCGCCCTGACCGGCTCGGCCGAAGACGCGCTCCGCGCTTTCGCGCTGCATCCCCTGGTCGGGTCGCTAGAGGCCGCCCGAACCTTGTCCGCGGCCGCGCTGGCCGATGCCGCCGCCTTCCGCTAGAACTGCGTGAACCGGCCGGTGCCGGGGTGCAATAGAGAGGTGATGGACGACGACGACCTGCTCGCCCGGGTAGCGGCCGGCGATGATACGGCTCTTCGCGAGCTGTTCGGCAGGCACGCGCCGTGGCTGGCGATCCGGCTGCGGGCGGTGCTGCCCGCGGCCGACGTCGAGGACGTGCTGCAGGAGACGTTCCTCGCCGCCTGGCGCGGCGCGGGCGGGTACCGGCCGCAGGGTGCCTGCGGCGGCTGGCTGTGGGGGATCGCCCGGCGTCAGGCCGCGCTGCTGCTCCGCCGCCGGGGATCGGCCGAACGGGCCGGGACCTCGCTGCCCGACGATCTGACGGTCGGCCCGGGCGGGCGCGACCCGGCCGAGATCGCGCTGGCCCGGGCCGACCTCGAGGTCGCCGTCGCGGCCCTAGGCCCGGACGGGAGCCCGGAACGTGAGGTGTGGCGGCTGATGTACGAGCAGGACCGGCCGGTGGCCGAGGTGGCCGAGTTGCTCGGCGTGCCGCCGGGCACGGTGAAGAGCCGCGCGCACCGGGCCCGGCGGCTGCTGCGCACCGCCCTGCGGGTGGCCGAGGGAGGGACGAGATGAACGGTCCACCGGACGACGTCGACCTGGGCCGGGTGTGGATCTCGGTGGCTGCCCAGGTGTGGCACCGCCAGCCGGGCTGGCTGGAGCGGACGGCGGGCCGGCTGCTCCGCTCGCCCGGCCTGGCGCGGGCCCTGCTGACCACTCCGTCCCTGCTGCTGCCCTGGCTGCTGACCAGCATCGTGGTGCTCGCCGCGGGGGCCGCCGCGACGACGGGCAGCGGCCAGCCGGTGGTGGCGCTGCTCGCGCCGGCCATGGCGGCGGCGGCCATCGCCTATTCCTACGGGCCCGGCATGGACCCGGCCTGGGAGCTGTCCTGCAGCATGGCGGTCAGCGACCGGATGGTGCTCCTGGTCCGGGCGCTCGCGGTATTCGCGGTGAACGCCGTGCTCGGGCTGGCCGCCTCGGTCGTCTCGGTCGTCTCGGTGACCGGGCCGGGTGGCGGTACCGCGGCCGCGGTCACCTTCGGCTGGCTGATCCCGATGACCGCGGTCTGCGCCTTCGCACTGGCCGTGGCGACGGTGGCCCGGTCGGCCAGCGCGGGCGCGGCGGCCGGGGTCGGTGCCTGGCTGATCACGGTGCTGTGCGGCCAGGCGGCCAGCGGGCACTTCGCCGCAGCGGTCAGTGACACCGTGCTGTTCCTGCCCTACCTGGCGATCGGCGCGGGCTGCGCCGCGGTCGCCGTCTACGCGACGCGGATCCCGAGAGGAACCCTGTGATGAACGTCGAGATCAGCGATCTGACCCGGCGGTTCGGCCGGCACCAGGCCGTGGCCGGGGTGAGCCTGCAGGCCGGTCCGGGGGTATTCGGCCTGCTCGGCCCGAACGGAGCGGGCAAGACCACGCTGCTGCGCATGATGGCCACCGTGATCCCGCCGACAACCGGCCACCTGCGGCTGCTCGGCCGGGACCCGGGTGCCTACGGGTCCCGGCGCGAGGTGCGCCGCAGGCTCGGGTACCTGCCGCAGAACCTCGGCTACTACCCGGGCTTCACCGTGGCGGAGTTCGTGGAGTACTTCGCGCTGCTGAAGGAGATGCCGGCCGCGCGGGTGCCGGCCGCGGTGGCGACCGCGGTCGAACGGGTCGACCTGAGCGGCAAGGCCAGGGCGAAGCTGCGCACCCTGTCCGGCGGGATGCTCCGCCGGGTGGGCATCGCGCAGGCCATCGTCAACGAGCCTGAACTGCTCCTGCTCGACGAGCCGACGGCCGGGCTCGACCCGGAGCAGCGGGTTCACTTCCGCGTCCTGCTCCGCGAGCTTGGCCAGCGGGCCACCGTGGTGGTGTCCACCCACCTGGTCGAGGACGTCGGCGCGGCCTGTTCGCAGGTCGCGCTCATGGACGAGGGCAAGATCGTGTTCGACGGCACGCCGGGCGAGCTGACCGCCCGCGGCACCGAGCACGGCACCGGCGACGCGCCGCTGGAACGCGGCTACACCGCCGTGCTCGCCGCGGCCCGGGCATGACCGCGGCCCGCGCCGCAGGCGCCCAGGAGCACGGCGCTCCGGTCGCCCCGCGGCCGGCGGCGGTCAGGCGCGGCGCAGGAGCAGCCGTCCTCAGCTCGGGTCGGCTGCTGCGGCTCGAGCTGCGCCACAACGCGCGGCCCGGCCGCGCTGGTCCCGCCAGCTGGCCACCTGGGCCGCCACCACGGCCTGGGCCGAGCTCGCCTGCCTGGCTTGTGTCGCCGTGGTGTACTTCATCACCGCACGACAGGCATCCTGGGGCAGCCCGCTATGGTGGCCGGCCGCGGTCAGCGCGGCGGGCGTCCCCGCGCTGACCGCGATCGGGTTCGCCGCCGGGGCGTGGTTTCCCGGCCGGTTCGTCACCCCGCTAGTCACGGTGGTGACGTTCTTCGGGTTGGCGTTCAGCACGCAGTCGGCCTCGGGGGACCACTCGTACTGGCAGATCTCGCCGCTGACCACCGGGGCGTTCGACATCGGCGGCGCTCCCGGGGTGGCCAGCTTCTACCCGTACCTGCCCGACCTGTCCATCGCGCAGGTGATGTTCACCGCGGGCCTGACCGTCGCGATCCTCGGAGGGCTGGGTATCTCGGTGGCCCGGATGCGCTGGCTGGCCGCCGTGATCACCGTGGCCGGCCTGGCGGCGGCCGGGACCGCGGTCGCGCTGGCCGGCACCGGGCGGCTCGACCCGCACGGCATGATCGTCATCCCGGCGCTGCACGACGCGGCCAGCGACCAGCCGCTCCGCTACACGCCGGCCTGCAGCCGCACCCCGATCCCGGTCTGCGTGAATCCCGCGTACGCGGGATTCTTGCCCGCCGTGACCGCCACGGTCGGGCCCGAGCTCACCGAGTTCGCCGGCCTGCCCGGCGCACCCGCCAGGCTCAGCCAGGTTCCATCGGTCTACCGGCAGGTATCAGCCAATGGCATCACCGTCAGCGGAAGCGGATCAAGCGCGGCCGCGTTCGTCGTCCCCGATCAGGTGCCCGGCTGGCTGGGCACGACCGGCGCCGAGTTCGCCGCGCAGCTGGACCAGGGTCTCGGGCTCAACCTGGCGAGCGACGTCATCCTGGGCGGTGGCCGGAAATCCGCCGCCGCGCCGACCCAAGCTGAGCTCGCGGTCATCGCGGGCTCGGTCAGCTTCCCGCCCTCCGTCGAAGGCCGCGACCTGGCCCCGCTGTACGGCCAGCAGTTGCCGCAACCTGGCAGCCCGGCGGATCTCGCCGGGCGGCGGTTCGCGGCGCTGTCACCCGCCGCCAAGCACGCCTGGCTGGCGCAGTACCTGACCGCGCTGCGGGCCGGCCGCGTCACGCTGGCGCAGATGCCATGACGGCGGTCGCGGTGCGCCTGGTGCGCCTGCACGCCGCGAGCCGTCGCCTCCCGGCCGCCCTGGCCCTGCTGGCGGTGTGCGCCGTCGGCCTGCGGGGTGTGCTGTACGGGCACTGGGACGACTACGGCGCGCTCCAGCTGCCGCTGATCTTCGAGACCGCCTGCGCCGCCATCATCGCGGTCACGGCGGGCAGCCCGTTCGGCGAGCCAGAACGCGCGACCGGCCGGTGGCTGCCGTACCTGCGGCTGGGCACCGCGGTCACGCTCACCGGGCTGGCCTCCGGCGCACTGGCCGCGGCCGGAACCGGCATGCCGCTGGCCGGCGGCTTCCCGGACATCGTGCGCAACGTGGCCGGGCTGACCGGCATCGGCCTGCTGTGCGCCACGCTGCTCGGCGGGCCGCTCGCCTGGACCGGCCCGCTCGCCTACCTGGTGGCCGGGGTGTACGGGCTGTACACCGACTGGCATCCGCCCGCGCTGAGTACCCCGTGGCTCTGGCCGGCCCGGCCGCCCCACGACGTCGGCGGGGCGCTGTGCGCCGCCGTGGTATTCGCCGCCGGGCTGGCCGCGATCACGCTCCGCGGCGCACGGGAACGCCCCGGCGGCGACGGCCCGGGCTAGAACCCGCGGAAGATCTGCCGGAGCTCGTCGAGCTCGACCCCGGCGGTCTCGGTCGGCGGGGTGTGCGCCTCGTCCAGCCGCCCGTAGACCAGGCGGATCAGCGCCTCGGCGGGCAGCCGCAGCTCGGACAGCCCCAGCTCGGGGGTGGCGCCCTCATCCGACGGCGTCAGGGTGACCTCGTCGCCCGTGGTCAGGATGAACTGGCGCTCCGGGTCGGTGGTGGACACGCGCACCGTGCGCTGCTTGCCGTCCGGCTTCGCGCTCCTGGCCGCGACCTGCTCCAGCGCGTCGATGAGCAGCGCGACGGCATCCGGGGCCAGCGTGGCCGCCGGGTCGAGCGCGACCAGGACGTCCCAGGTGTGGACGGCGTGCTCGCCGACGCGCAGCCGGGCAAAGCCGGTCGCGTCGAGGTCCATGCCGAACAGCTTCAGGTGCAGCTGCTCCCGCTCACCGGCATCCATGGACTCCAGCCGCTCCAGGGTGGCCTGGTCGGCGCGCAGCGCGTCCGTCGCCTGGGCCTGCGGGTCCTTGGCGTTCCACGTGTCCCAGATCGGCGGGAACTCCTCGGGGCCCGGCGGTTCCTGCCCGGCCAGCCCGGCCGCCAGGATCAGGCCGAAGATCTCGGCCTGGGACCCCAGGTGCGACAGCACCTGGGCGATCGTCCACTCGCTGGGGTAGGACCGCTGCGACAGCTGGTCCGGGCCGAGGGGCTCGACGCTGGCGCGCAACCGGTCGTGGGAGTGACGCAGCGCGCTGATCCACGGGCCCGGGTTAGATTCCATATGTGCTGTCTCCGTTGTTGCCGGCGTATCAGGAGAAATCCACCCGGCAGCCTACGCCCGGCGCCTGGCGGCGGCTCGGGCACCTCCGGCGGGCCGCTATCGGCTTGGCCCTGCCCGGGGCTAGCCGAGGACCTCGTCCAGGACCGCGAGCAGCCGCCGGGTCATCGACCGTAGCACCGGCAGCCGGGCCAGCCGTACCAGCCGCTCGGCGAGCGGCGCGGTCACGTCGATGAGCCGGTGGGTCTTCTCGCATCCCGGCGAGGCGTCGTGCACCCAGTAGAGCACGATCCCCATCGAGTACAGCCAGAGCAGTTCCGGCAGCCGGCTCCGCAACCCGGCCGGCACCCGGATCCGCGCACCCTCGATCACCTCGGCGTACAGCGAGATGGCGGCGGCCCGGGTGGGGGAGGAGGCCTTACTGAACGGGCTCAGCGGGCTGGCCGGCTCCGCCGCGTGCTTGTACAGCTTCGCCGCGAACGAGTGGTACGGCGCCTGCACGTCGATCAGCGCCCGGAGCACGCCAGAGATCCGGCGGTCGAGCCGGGTCTCCGTGTCCAGCACAGCCCGGCAGGCAGCCGCGTGCTCGGTGTGGTTGCGCGCGTAGTACGCGTGGATCAGCTCTTCCTTGGAGCCGAAGTAGTAGTACGCGTTCCCGGTGGCTACCCCGGCCTCCTTGGCGATGGCCCGCATGGTGGTGGCCTCGTAGCCATGCTCGCGGAACAGCCGCAGCGCCGCCTCCGCGATCGCCTGGCGGGTCTGCTCGCCCTTGCTGCCCCGCCGCCGGGCCCGGTCAGGCCCGGCCGGCTCAGGCGGCAAGCCGAGATCCGGCGGGTCGAGCTCGTCGACGGCGTTCACGTCCTGTGGCATGGCAAACACCTTAGGGTCACGGTGAGTGTCCGGGGGCGGCATTGCCATGGCCGGTCGTTCAACCGGAATTTGAACGTGTTCAAAGTCGGCCCGGGTGGCCGAGGGCCGCCCGGGCCTGTGAAAAGCTGGCCGGGAGACAGACGCAAAGGAGAGTGCGATCATGCGCGTGGTAGTCGGCGAGCGTGTGGGCGGGCCCGAGGTGCTGGCCATCGCCGAGCGGGAGGCGCCGCGGCCGGGGCCGGGCGAGGTGGTCGTGGACGTCGCCGCGGCCGGCGTGAACTACATGGACATCTACCAGCGCGAGGGCGTGGGCAACTACCGGGCGGACCCGCCGTTCGTGCCGGGCGGGGAGGGCGCGGGCACGGTCATCGCCGTCGGGGCCGACGTCAAGGACCTGTCCGTGGGCGATCACGTGGCCTGGGCCGGCCCGGGGAAGAGCTACGCCGAGCAGGTCGCGCTGCCCGCCAAAGCCGTCGTGCCGGTGCCCGAGGGGATGAACCTGCAGGTCGCGGCCGCCGTCATCCTGCAGGGCATGACCGCCCACTACCTGTGCACCAGCACCTACCCGGTGCGCGAAGGTGACATCACCGTGGTGCACGCGGCGGCCGGCGGGGTCGGGCTGCTGCTGACCCAGATGGTGAAGCGGCGCGGCGGCGTGGTCGTCGGCACCACCTCGGGCGGGGAGGGCGGGCAGAAGGTCGAGCTCGCGCTCGGCGCCGGCGCCGACCATGTCGTCGGCTACGACCGCTTCCGCGACGGCCCACCCTGGTGCACTACATCGCCGACGCCGCCGAGCTGCGCTGGCGCGCGGGTGAGGTGTTCGACTGGGTCGCCAAGGGCGAGCTCGACGTGCGGATCGGCGGCACCTACCCGCTGAGCGAGGCGGCCAGGGCGCAGGAGGACCTGGCTAGTCGGCGCACCACCGGCAAGCTCCTGCTCCTGCCCGGGCTCTAAACGGCGCCGGGGGGGAAATACCTTTAGTTGCTGTTGACTACTCCCCGCCCTGAAGGACGGGGATTCCGGCCCTCGCGGGCCGGGGTTCCTGTTTCACAGCCGACCGCACCCGGGAGGACCCGGGGTGTCTTACGTCAGCTCCGCAGGCAGAAACGGCAAGACCTGCCGCCAGGATGTTCTTCGCGGCGTTGATGTCCCGGTCATGCCGGGTGCCGCAGGACGGGCACTGCCACGTCCGGGTGCTGAGGGACAGCTCCGCGAGCAGGTGCCCGCACGAGCTGCATGTCTTGGAGCTGGGATACCAGCGGCCGATCACGACCAGGTGCCGTCCGGCCCTGGCCGCCTTGTACTCGACCATGCGGCGGAACTCGCCCCAGCCGCAGTCCGAGATCGCCTTGGCGAGCGACCGGTTGCGGACCATGTTCTTCACGGCCAGGTCCTCGATCACGATCACGTCATGGTCGCGGACCAGCCGGGCCGAGACGCGGTGCAGGAAGTCCTGCCGGGACGCGCGGACCTTGCGGTGGGCGCGGGCTACCTTGGCCCTGGCCTTGGCCCGGTTCGCGGAGCCTTTCTGGCACCGGGCGAGCCGCCGCTGGTAGCGGGCGAGGTTCCGTTCTCGCCGGGCCAGCCTGCGCGGATTGGGGATCTTATCGCCATTGGAGGTGACAGCGAAGTCCTTGATGCCCAGATCCACGCCGACGATTGCGCCCGTCGCGGGAAGGGGTACCGGGTCGGCTATGTCCACGGCGAAGGAGACATACCAGCGCCCGCACGGGTCCTTGGAGACTGTGACCGTGGTCGGGTCGATCGATGCCGCGTCAACGTCAGGCCAGGACCAGGTGAACGCCAGCGGCGCGTCCATCTTGGCCAGGAACAGCCGCCCGCCGCGGTACCGGAACCCGGACCGGGTGTACTCCGCGGACTGGCGGCCGGTGCGGGACTTGTACCGCGGATAGCGGGAGCGCCCGGCGAAGAAGTTGCTGAACGCGACCTGCTGGTGCCGGATCGCCTGCTGGAGGGGGACCGAGGACACCTCGTTCAGCCACTCCAGGTCTTCGGTGGCCTTCATGGCGGTCAGGTAGGCGTTGGCCTGGGTGAAGGTCGTCGTAGCCTGCTCGCCGTGGTACCGGGCGTGCCGCCACGCCAGGGTTCGGTTCCACACTACGCGGACGCAGCCGAACGTACGGCTAAGTACGCTCGTCTGTTCGGGTGTCGGGTAGGCCCGGCACTTGTACGCCGTACGCATGTACTAATCCTAACAGGATGACCCGCCTTAAATAAGGCAACCTTGAAGGGAGGGGGCGGCGTTTCCTCTCCGGCCTGAACGCCGGGGTCTCCACGCTGCGACCGTGATGACCAAATACCAGGCCGGGGGCCCGCGGCGGCCGTACGAGATCACGCTGCTCGTCGTCGCGGTCGCGGCGGCCGGGCTGAACCTGCGCACCGCGATCACCAGCCTGCCGCCGCTGTTCCCCGACCTGCAGACCCAGCTGCACCTATCGTCGGCCACCCTGTCCCTGCTCGCGGCGACCCCGGTGATCTGCTTCGGCGTGGTCTCGGCGTTCACCGCCTGGCTGAACCGGCGCTACGGCGAGGAGATGATCCTGCTGGTGGCGCTGGTCCTGCTCACCGCGGGCCTGCTGCTGCGTGGCCTGCTCCCCGGGGCCATGCTGTTCCCGGGCACGGCGCTGGCCGCCAGCGCCATCGCCGTCCTCAACGTGCTCCTGTCCAGCATGGCCAAGCGGCGCTGGCCGGAACGGGGCGGGCTGCTCGTCGGCATCTACCTGACCGCGCTGACCGCGGGCGCGAGCCTGTCCTCGCTGCTCAGCGTGCCGCTGTACCGCAGCTCGGGGGGTTCGGTGCGGCTGACCCTCGGCGTCTGGGCGCTGCCCGCCGCGCTGGCCGCGCTGCTGTGGCTGCCCCAGCTCAGGTACCGCACCGCCGGCCCGGCGCCCGGCGCCACGGACGGCGGGGCGGCCCCGGCCCCCGCGCGAGCCGGCGTCAAGGTGTACCGGTACGCGCTCGCCTGGCAGGTTACCGCGTTCATGGGGCTGCAGAGCCTGCTGTACTACGCCGCGCTTTCCTGGCTGCCCACCATCTTCCAGGACCGTGGCGACTCAGCGATCACGGCCGGCAACCTGCTCGCGCTGATGGGCGCCGGCAACCTAGCCACCTCGCTCATCGTGCCGGTGCTGGCCCACCGCCGTCCTAACCAGCGTGCCCTGGTCGTGCCCAGCCTGATCGGGACCGCGGCCGGGCTGGCCGGGTCGCTGTGGGCGCCGCTCGGTTCGGCCCCCTTCTGGGTCCTGGTCCTCGGCGTCAGTCAGGGCTCCTGCCTCGGCCTGGCCATCTTCTTCATGATGGCGCGCGCCCCCGACGCGGACGCCGCCGCCTCGCTGTCCGCCTTCTCCCAGTCGGTCGGCTACCTGGTCGCCAGCGTCGGCCCGCTGATGGTCGGGCTGCTGCACAGCGCCACCGGCAGCTGGAACATCCCGGTCGCCCTGTTGCTCGCGCTGTGCGCGGCCGAACTCGCCACCGGCGTGCTGGCCGGCCGCCCGCTTGTGCTTCCCGCGGCAACCCCGCCGCCTGCGGCGGGAACCCGGAATACGACACGCGTGTCGGAGACCGGGTGATCACGACGAGCTATTACCGGCCCGAACTCGTATAGTCGGTTCGGTTAGCGTCCCCCCATCAGGCCCGTACAGCACATGAGGAGCACGCCGTGACCTTGCTGGAGTGCATTAAAGGCCCCGAGGACCTGAAGGGACTGAGCCAGGATCAGCTCACCCGCCTGGCCGGGGAGATCCGGGACGTCCTCATCGAGTGGGCGCAGGGACCGACGGTGGCCAAGACCAGCGGTCATCTGGGCCCGAACCTCGGCGTGGTCGAGCTGACCATCGCGATCCACCGGGTGTTCGACTCGCCCAGAGACAAGATCGTCTTCGACACCGGCCATCAGTCGTACGTGCACAAGCTGCTGA
>WNGR01008558.1_pt1 | contig 10805 bp, 10 predicted proteins | sample 5407581 | NCBI WGS metagenome assembly WNGR01 (sample SAMN13153383, study PRJNA577476) | soil metagenome | isolation source: 80 cm soil or saprolite under Garry oak tree replicate 2 | place: USA:California | collected 2016-06-15 | reverse complement strand
ATGGGGTCACCCTCTCAGATTGCCCCTTATAGGCAGTGTCGGCCCCGCGGCGGGCACCGGGGCAATGGACCTTCGGTCACTCCTGGGCGCCTTCGTCCGCAGCGATATGACGGGTTCACGGTCTGGAGAGTGCCGCCGTATGCCGTCATGGCCGCGGCCTTGCCCGCTGGCGGGGTAGCGGGGATCCGGTCGGCGTTGCGGCCGCCTTCGGGGAACTATGCCGGCCGCTAGCGGTTGCCGGGCTCGCCCCAACATCCCCGGTGGCGGGCAGGGATGCTGAAGGGATCGTCGGTAAGCCTCTCTGATGCCTTCGGCGCGCACGCCACGCCTGGGTCTTCTCGCCCTCATCCAGCCCGGCTTCGCCCCGCGCCGCTGCTTCCACGCGCTCGGTTAGCGTTTCGGGGGTGCTGGCTGCAACGAGCGTCTTCTTGCCGCGGACTGCGACCCATACGCTCTCTAGAGGGTCGAAGAGGATGCCCCATCGCGGGAATCTCGCGCGGAGCTTTCGGGTGTCCTCGCTCGCTTGGGAATTTTCGTCTGGCATAGCGCCATCCAGGTTGCTGGGAGCCAGTCCGTGTTCCAGCATACGGACGGGAAGTCTGCCTGCTTATGGATTGGCCAGGTCAGCAGGGCGGCCTGCCGGGCAACCGCCATGGTGGAGGTGTTGTTGTGGTGATAGTTGTGCTTGTGGCAATAACGCATTTATCTTGCTGATGTGACCAAGTGAACAGCTGATACGTATGAGTTTGGCCAGCCGTCGGCCGCCCCGTGCGCGGCCGCGGCGGCCGGGCGGGAATCCATAACAGAAGGTAGGAGCGCGCATTAAGGAGCCCCGGCCAGGGTCGTAAGCCGGGGCTCCCGCTGGCGGTGGCTATCGGTGCTTGCCCCGTTTCACTTGCTCGATCAGCTTTCCCTCTAGCGCGCCCACGCTGGCCGCGCGGGTCACACGGCCCGTGTGGCGCTCCCGTGCCACGTACACGGGGGGCCCATCATCCTGCCGGTCCAGGCGGTACCGCTCGCCGTACTGGATCCGGAGCCGGGCCAGGTGCGCGGCCGGTGTCTCACCCATGGCCTGTGTCCGCTTCGGAGACATACTCCATCAGGTGCTCAGAGGTGTCGGCGTTGAACTGCGCCTCGTCTGCGCCCAGCGGCGGGCGCAGTAGGCGGGGCCACCGACTACCCGGTGAACGGCCCAGATCTGCCGGCGCTCGCCATACTTCTTGGGAAGCGAGGTCAGGCCGCGATCTGTTACGGCGGTCCTGATGGCGTACTCGCCGCCCAGTGCCAGGGCTCATGGGATACCGGTGCTGTGCTGGCCGGACCGGCGAATACCCGTCTGGTGCTCAGCGGAGTCCTGCGGCGCCACGCCGATGTTCCCGGCTCCTTCACGGATTACCGACCAGGTGCGATCTTGTGGCACGACGGGGCCGGGTTTTGGCGTGCACAGGTCCTACGGCTTGCGCCCGACGCCGCAGAATTGATCCACCTCGCGGTGAACACCGCCGCCGATGCCGGCGACATCCGGGCGCCATCGGGGGGTCGAAACTATCCCGGGTTCCAGCAGTTGCAGGCCGTCGAAGAAGCCAGCGATTTGCTCGGGGCTGCGCAGGGTGACGGGTGGTTTGCCGAACTTGTTCCAGCGGGCCACGGCCTCGTCTGACGCCGCGCCGTAAATGACATTGGTGCTGTGGGATATGACCAGGTAACTGCCGGAGGGCACGGCCTGCATCAGGCGGTTCACAATCGACCGTGCCTCGTCATAGTCGGTGATGTGATGCAGGATCGCGATCAGCGTGATCGTGACCGACTGGGTGAAGTCCAGCGTTCGCGCGGCCTCTTGCAAGATCTTTCCGGGATTGCGCAGGTCGGCGTCGATGTAGTCGGTGACGCCCTCGGGGCTGCTGGTGAGCAAGGCGCGGGCGTGTGCCAGCACGAGGGGGTCATTGTCGGCATAGACGATCCGCGATGCCGGGGCGATGGATTGGGCGACCTCGTGAGTGTTGTTGACGGTGGGCAGGCCGGTGCCGATGTCCAGGAACTGGCGGATCCCAGCCTCCCCAGCCAGGTACCGGACCGCACGGGTGAGGAACGCCCGGGCTGCGCGGGCGAGCAGGACGATGTCTGGGTACATCTCGGCGACCTTGTCACCGACCTCGCGGTCCACCGGGTAGTTGTCCTTGCCGCCCAGCCAGTAGTTCCAGACCCGGGCCGAGTGCGACACGGTGGTGTCGATCAAAGACGCGGACGAATCGTCGGTCACGGGAGGCCTTCCATGGTGTTCTGCTGCGTGCGATCCGCTGGTGCCTGCGGAGTGCGGCCAGGCCAGGGCTCAGGTCTTTTTGAGTAGTGCCCTGAGCATGGCTTTGCTGGCGGCGGGGGTTTCGGCTTGGACGCACAATTGGTTCATGACGGTCAGGTAGCCGGTGACGTCGTCGGGCTGGTCGAGGTAGAGCGCGCTGTTGAGCTGTTCGAGGTAGACCAGGTCGGGCAGGTCCGGTTCGGGGAACCGCAAGATGGTAAACGGGCCGCCGGCGGCGGCATGCGGGCCGGCGCGGAACGGGACCACCTGAAGCGTGACGTTGGGCAGATCGGTGAGCTGGAGCAGGTGTTCCAGCTGGGCGCGCATCACTTTAGGGCCGTCTGGAGGCCGGCGCAGCGCCGCCTCGTCCAGCATCGCCCACAGCTCCGGCGCACCGGGCCGGGTGAGCAGTTGCTGGCGTTTCATCCGGGCGCTCACACGGCGGTCGATCTCCTCGGCGGGTGCATGGGCGTTGGCGATCAGGATGACGGCGCGGGCGTAGTCCTCGGTTTGCATCAGGCCGTGGACGAACTGCACCTCATAGGTGCGGATGACAGACGCGGCCTCCTCCAGCCCGACGTAGAGTTCCAGCCATTTGGGCAGGACATCGCTGTACTGCTGCCACCAGCCCGGGGCAGCGGCCTGGCGGGTGAGCATCAGCATCTGCTCGCGCTCGGTCTCGCCGGTCACCCCGTACAGGGTGAGCAGGTCGGCCACATCGCGCTGTTTGGCGCCGCTGCGTCCCCGCTCCAGGCGGCTGATCTTGGAGTGGGTTGCCCGGATGGCCTCGGCCGCGTCCTCGGTGGTGATGCCGCTGGCTTCCCGCAGCCGGCGCAACTGCGCGCCGAGCGCGATCCGCAACGCCGTCGGGCCGCCGCGCGCGACGGCGAGCCCTCCGCCGGCAGCCGCGCGGGCAGGCGCGCTATTCCCCGCCTGATCCGAGATCATCGGCGCTCCCTGGAGTCGCTCTGCCATGGTGAACCCGCCCCAGTGTCCCACTGCCCGATCCGTGATGCATAGCGCCTCATGTCCGTTGCTGTCCACCTGGCCCGGTGCAACTTCCGCATCCGCCAGGCCTGTGGCGGCGCCGGCCGGACCCGTGGTTGTCCCGCGGGCTGCGCCGTCCCGGCGGAGCGGCCGCCATCAAGCGCGGTAAGCCGGCGCCGCCGCATCCGCGCTCCGACTGGCCGGCGGGGACGCGGCAGGGACCATCAGCGGGCTAGGTCATCGAACTGGCCGTCCTTGACTCCCTGGAGGAACGCGGTGATCTCGGCCGCGGTGTAGATCAGCGCGGGACCGCCGGGATAGCGCGAATTACGGATGGCGATTTCCCCGCCGGGCAGTTCCGCCACCTCCACGCAGCTCCCGTTCGGGTTGCTGTAATCACTCTTGCGCCACCTGACTCCCGCCAGCCCAGAAGCTGGCATGCCGTTGTAGGCCTCAGCCATGAACCTTCTCACCCTCTCCAGCCATGTGGGCGCCCGCGGGCCTGCCCATCTGCGATCAGGTGACCACCGGGCCGGCGGGCGGACTCCTCCCGGCGGCCACCGATGCGCTCCCGCGACCGCCCGCAGGCCCCGCCATCAGCTCCCGCCCGATCCAGCCGCCGGGCGCAGATGACGGTGCACGTTGCTGCCGAGCCAAACGATATCGTCTGCACATGCATTTGTTCTGTTCAATCAGATGTTCTTGCGTATGTTCTTACATCTGTGCTTGCGCGTGCACACTGAGCACACCAGGATGGTCCTGTAGCCCGCGACTCACCGACTCCCGGAGACCGCGATGCCAGACCCCCCACGCGCGCGCCGATGGCCGGTGACACTACGGGCGGGTGGCGGTGATCTGACATCCACGCAGCCGACACCGCAGGACGCACCGGCGCCACCGCGCTCAGGGGCGCCCAGTAACCGCAACCACGCGCACGGCCAGGCCCGCGCCTCACCTCCGGTCGGCGCAATAACCGGGATGCACCAGCGGATTCGGGTGTGATGGCAACCGGCTGCAGACCAGCGGTGACGGCATCCACGCCGGCGCCGGGCCCTCATTCCCAGCCACAGAGACAGGCCGCGGCGGGCGAGTGGCCCCTTCGCAGCCATCTCGAACTCGGTGCCTTGCCTGGCGCGGTGCCGTGTGCGCGGCTGCATGCCAGGCAGGTGCTGTGGGAGTGGGGCCTGTCAGCGTTCGGCGAGAATGCCGAACTGCTCGTGTCCGAGCTAGTGACCAATGCCGTACAGGCATCGTCCCCCGCCGGGCGAATCCTGCCGGTGGGTCTGTGGCTGTCCTCCGACCGGTCGCGGCTGCTGGTCCAGGTACAAGACACCAACCATCACCCGCCGGCACCCGCTGGTGCGGACGGCGACGATGAAAACGGGCGCGGCCTGCACATCGTCGATGCCATCAGCGCGACATGGGGCTGGCACAAAAACGAAGGCCACAGCGGGAAAACAGTCTGGGCATTAATAGAAAGACAATGAAAATCAGCTGAAAAGCGCACGACGCACGCGCCGTCCGGCCCCGGCGGCAGTGGCGGACTGCGCGCTCTATGCAGCCATCCACGACGCCATAACCGGCTAGCAAACCCCGCACCCAGCGGAGCGGGCCTTTACCCGCCACTGGGCTGAGTCACAGCATGCTGCCACGCCGATCACTCCAACGTGATATTGGGGATCTTGCGCACGCTGCGTGATCCGTAGTCACTCATGCGGCGCGCGCAGCGCCGCCGATAGGGGCGGGTGCCAACTCGATGTCGATCAAGGCGCTGGCTATCCAGATTGGTCGTTATGGCTCGATGGCGGGATCATGAACGCAGACTGGCAGGTCCCGAGCCACCGGCTAACCGTGGCCGGGCAGGTGAAGCGGATGATCTGCGCGTCGGCGAGTTCCTGGCGGGCATGAGCGCCAGGCTTCCCGGTGCCGGTCCCGGTGGGAGATCCACGCCCATCGCACCGGGTGCTCGGCGTCGCGCCGTGCCGCCAGCCCTTGTGGCCGGTGCGCGCCGGGCGGCGGGGTCGGCTGCCGGGGCCGGCCAGGCTAGGGCAGGGCCAGGGCTGGCTGGGGCAGGGCGCTGCGGGGGGCTGGCCGAAGCGGGCCGTCCGCGGGCGGCCGGATAGGCCTGCCTGTCAGCCGGAGATCTTGCCGTTGAGGCCGAGGGTCAGCGTGAGCGCCGGCGTGCCCGTGGGAGCCACGTGCACAGGCACCGCATCGCATTGGCGGATATCCACGCGCGTCTACCCGCCCGGCGCGTCAGGCCGTACGGTGACGAGCGGGCGCCCGGCGGCAGCGACCCGGCCACCGAGTGGAAGGCCCTGACCTCGAGCGCCGCGGCCGGCTCGAGCTGCGGCATCATCGTCGGCAGTCGCTTGGCCAGCATGTCCTGGCCGATACTTGGATCAACACACTGACTGCCCCGGCGGCCGCGTGGCCGCGCACCATGACCAAGCGGACGAGATCATGGAGCGGACGCGCCGGGTGCGCCCGTAGGCGATGAACACTTCGTCACCGATCCGGCAGCCGGTCAGGTATGAACGCGAGCCAGCCAGCATATGGTCACCGACGATGAGCATGCCGCGGGGTGCCCCGCCACACGGCGTGCTCCATGATCACGCAATTGGCGCCGATCTCGACCGGGTCACATCGGCGGACAGCACGGCACCGTGCAGGATGCAGCTGCCAGGGCCAGCGCGGACCTGGCCACTAACCACAGCAGTCGGAGCGACGTAGGCATCTGGGTGCACGTGCTGCACGATGCGGCTCGGTTCTAGGTGACCAGTCTGCGCTCTCGTGCCACGATGTGGCAGACCTTATGCGCAGCCAGGACCGTGGCGACGCGGGCATGCATCCTGATCGAGGAGATGATGCGGCGATGGCCACCGCTGATGAGTGCCCGCCACCGCTGCGCGACTCGGCAAAATCGTCCCCCAGGGCGGGCCAGATACGGCAACGGGTAGCAGTGTTGAGCGACTCGTTCCGGGCCCTTTACCTGGAATGGTTCGCGCGGCTGGGCGCCCGGGATTTCGACGAGGGGGACGTGGCGGCGATCCTTGATGCCGCGGTGGCAGAATTGGCAGGCCTGCAAGCGAGGTACCGCGGCGGCGGGATTACCGAAGCCGGACTCGCCTATGGTCGCGAGCAGATCCGCGATCTATTGGAGCGTGTGACCAGGCAGCACGCGGTGGCCGCGGCCACGAAGCGCCAGATTCGCCAGCTGATCACCGACTCCTTCCAGCGGAGACTTCTGAGTTCCCCGGGCCGGTACACGCAGGACTGGTTCTCGTATCACGAAGAGCATTGGTCTCGGCACTTCGGTCACCTTGCCGGACGGCCCGGTCTGCAAGCCATCGAGATCGGATCCTTCGAGGGCCGGTCTGCCTGCTGGATCGTGCAGTACCTGCTGACCGGGGAGAACAGCCGACTGATCTGCGTCGAACCGTTCGAGCAGTACGAGGATCAGGAGCGGAACTTCGATCACAATATCCGGGTGGCTGGGTCTACGGACAAGATTGTCAAGCTCCGCGGCCGTTCCCAGCAGGTGCTATCCTTCCTGGCCGGGGAGTCGTTCGACTTTATCTACATCGACGGCTCGCACCTGGCTTTGGACGTGCTGCAAGACGCGGCCATGTGCTGGCGGCTGCTACGACCTGGCGGAACTCTCGTCTTCGACGACTACGAGCACCCGCTCTTCCCCGATTCTTTTGGCATGTCGGCCGGCCCGGCAATAGATGCGTTCCTCTCAATGCTCTCCGGCAGGTATGAGCTGATGTTCGCGGACTGGCAGGTGGCCCTCCGCAAGGGTGGCTGGGCCGATTGACCGGTCAGCGCAGTAGCAGGATGAGTCCGGCACGGTCAGCCACCTTCTGCCAGCCTCTCGGAGTAACTCAATCGCCTGCGTGAGGTGACGATGGAGATCGCTCGTCTCCAGTGAACTGAACCGCGAGAGGCTGGCACACGCCGGGCAGCAGCCTCCGGCGCTCGGATGCCTCGCAGGGTCGGATATTCGCTGGCGTTCGGCGCCGCCGCCGCAGGCTCGGTGGACTCGGTGGGCTTGGCAGGTGTCGGGCCGCGGTAGTCATCAGGCTGTCGGGCTCGAGCCCCACAGGGTCAGGCTCATAGGGTATGCGCAGGTAGGCGCACAGCACATCGACGCAGGTCTGCCGGTTCTCCTCCCAGTCATCGGCCAAGCCCGCCATGGCGTACACCCCGGCCAGCCGGACGGGCGGCGGCTTGTCACTGCCCAGCTGGCCGGCTGCCGTGGCGAACCGCTCGTTCAGCGTTCGGGTGCGCTGCTCCGTCAGCGTTCTGTCCAGCTGATCGCCCTGCGTCTTCAGCGTCTTGTCCAGCTGCTCGCCTTGCTCCGTGAGCTGCTGGTTGAGTGCGTCTTTAGTGTCCTGGCTGGTCTTGCGAGTGCCGTAGACGGCGCCGATGAGGGTGAGAATGCCGACACCGGCTGCAATGATCGCCGCCTCGACCTCGGGACTCATAGACGGAACGTATTACAGCTTGCTGTTCTCGTCACCACGGCTGCGTGCCGCAAGTGCAAACAGTCACGCCGCCACCAGACGCGGGTAGGTTGTCCGTCAACGTGTCTCCAGCGGACACCGGACAGCGGCATCCGGAGACCTGAGCGAAGCCGCCTAGCGTGTCCGAAACTCTTGTCGACTTTCCTAGCGTGTTCGCTAACGACTGTCGGTGCATCGCGAGACACTGAGTCGAGGCGTTCACTGAGGGAGGCGCCATGAGCGACCCCATGACCAGCCTGCGCGACCGTACCGGAGTCCTCGGCGTGGCCCTGGCCCAGTGGGCAGACGGGGACGCAGCACAGGACAAGGCAGCCGCTAGGCGGGCAGCCAGCGCGGCCGTTGACGCGATCGATGCCCTGCTGCGCGACCTCTATCTGCTGCGCGGGCGCCTCGTCCAGGAGATCCGCCAGGCCGACGGCGCCCCACGTCCCCGAGTCGCTTGAGGGCCCTGGCACGCCGCACTGAGTCCACTGTGCCATGGCCTATGTCGATAGACAGCATCACACTGACAGATCGTGACAGTCAGGAAATGCGCGCGGAGCCGCCGTTATCTCAAGCCTCGATTTGGGTGTCTTCGCTGTAGTCGCCGCGGGTTCTGGGCTTCGGCGGGGACACGTTATCTGTAGCGGTGTCTTCGCGGTAGCTGGTGTGCCCGGCGCGGGCGTCGGGGGGTTGTGCCCATCCTTCGGCCTGCTCGACGACTTGCGCTGAGAGCGTCTGGAGTTCGCTGATCAGCTCGCGGAGGCGCTTGGTGTTTTCGAACAGGGGACGGTAGCGCTCGGCCTGGACGGGGGTGAGCGTCCGGGTGATGGTCTTGGTCCCGGCCTTGCGGATCCACGAGGGGTAGGGGCCGTGCAGCCGGCTGGGGTCGCGGTGGCACCGGCACCGGGGTGAGCCGCAGCGGGTCATGCGCTCGACCAGGCTTCCGGGCAGGCACGGCCCGAGCCTGGCGATCTCGTCGGCGATCTGGCGCTGGCGGTGTTCGGCGTTGGCTGGTGCTGAGGGCATGCCTTGTTGCTATCGCATCGTTGGCCGCGCATCGGCGAGGCTCCACCGCCCGGTGCCTTGAAAGCTTTACCTTCAAGGCATGGCCCGGCCGGGCTGGCCGGGAGGGAGGGGCGCTCGTGCTGGTTCAGCGGGTGCTGATGCCTGGCAGCGGGAGGGAGTCCTGGACGCTGCTTGGCGGCGACGGCGCGGTGGTGGAGCCTGCCGAACGTTACCTGGCCTACCTGGCCGCCATCGAGCGCTCGCCGAACACGGTGCGGGCTTATGCGGTCAGTTTGAAGCTGTGGTTCGAGTTCCTCCAGCACGCTGGGACAAGCTGGGACCAGGTGGGCGTTGAGGACGTGGCGCGGTTCGTGGCCTGGCTGCGGGCCCCGGCGGGCAACGTGATCGTGCTGGCGGACGGGAGCGGGGCCCGGAGCCCGGCGACGGTCAACCGGTATCTGGCCGGGGTGTTCGGCTTTTATGACCACCACGCGCGCACCGGCCTGGGGGTCGCTGCCGGGCTGGTCTCGTGGCGCCGGGTCAGCCGCGGCTCCTATAAGCCGTTCCTGCATCACGTGACCAAGGGCCGGCCGATCCCGGTGCGGCCGGTGAAGCTGCACGTTCCCCGGCGTTCCCCCCAGATCCTGGAGCCGGGGCAGATCGTGGCGATCCTGGCGGCCTGTGCGCACCTGCGGGACCGCTTCCTGCTGTCGCTGCTGGCTGAGACCGGCATGCGGGTGGGCCAGGCGCTCGGGCTGCGCCACGCCGACTTCGTCTCCCGCAAGCGCGAGGTCCACATCGTGCCCAGGGCAGACAACGCGAACAGGGCGCGGGCGAAGGTCCGCTCGGCCGCGGTGATCCCGGTCTCGACGCCGCTGGTGCGCCTGTATTCGGAGTACATGCACACCGAGTACGGCGACGTCGGCTCCGACTACGTGTTCGTGAATCTGTTCGGCGGGCAGGCCGGCGGGGCGATGACCTACCCGGCGGTGCACCAGCTGATCGGCCGGATCGCGGCCCGCACCGGGATCGGCTTCACCGCCCACATGCTCCGCCACAGCCACGCCACCGGCATGGTCCGCCAAGGCGTGCCGATCGAGGTGGTCGCGCGGCTGCTCACCCACCGCTCCCCGGCGACCACCAGCCAGACCTATGTCCATCTCGGCGCGGCCGACATCCGGGAGGCGCTGTCCCGGGCCGGAGTGTGGCAGAAGGAGGAGGGCCAGTGAACTACCCGGTGCCTGCCGGCCAGGGCAGGCCACGGCTTCAGGTGGTCGCCGGCGAGGCGGCCATCCTCGATGGCGAGTGGGCTTCGGACCGCTGGAATGCCGCCCGCCTGGGCATCCCAGCCCTGCGCGGCCGCGGCCATGCCCGCTTCGACCAAATCAGCCAGCCGTGGCTCCGCGACCCGGTCAAGCGCTGGTCCCGGTTCCGCCTGGCGACCGGGTGCGCGTTCACCACCATCGGTGCCGGGGCACTGGCGCTCACCCGGTTCTCCCGGTTCCTTGCCACCTGCCACCCGGAGGTGAACAACCCGAGCGCGATCACCAGGCCGGTCCTGGAGGACTACATGTCGTGGCTGCTCACTGAGGGATACTCGGCGGCCACCCGGGCGCTGTCCCTGTCGATGATCCGGGTGTTCTTCGACGCCTGCCACCGCCACAGCTGGCTCCCCGGCCTGGCCGCCAGCGCGACCATCTACGTTGAAGAACTTCCCTTCCACCACGACGAGATCGCCCGGTTCATCCCCGAGTTCGTGATGGCCCAGCTCGAATCCGATGACGCTCTCGCGAAGATCCCGCACCCCACGACCCGCAACCTCGTCGTGGTCATCATGGAGACCGGGCTGCGCGGCGGGGACGCGTGCAACCTGCCGTTCAGCCCGATCCTCACCGACAGCAGCGGCTGGCCGTGCCTGCGGTTTGAGGCCGCCAAGGTCCGGGCCGAACAATTGATCCCGCTCAGCGCCAAGGCCGCGGCGGCGATCGGCGCCCAGCAGGACC
>WNGR01026559.1_pt1 | contig 10807 bp, 9 predicted proteins | sample 5407581 | NCBI WGS metagenome assembly WNGR01 (sample SAMN13153383, study PRJNA577476) | soil metagenome | isolation source: 80 cm soil or saprolite under Garry oak tree replicate 2 | place: USA:California | collected 2016-06-15 | reverse complement strand
GCCATCGCACTCGACGAAGCCAATCGCAGCGGGCGGATTAAGCGCGGCGATTATGTTCTAATGGTTGTTTTCGGGGGCGGGCTGACTTGGGCGAGCACGATACTTGAATGGTGAAACTGTAGGGCGTCCGCCGCGGCGGACGCCGCCAGAGTTTGCGTTTCAAAGAAACGCCCTACAATCAATCAATGCTGATTGAAACTCACGCGCATCTTGATTTTCCCGATTTCGCTAATGATCTTGACGACGTGCTTCGCCGCGCGGCCGACGCTGGAGTAACGCGCATCATCACTATCGGCACGTCAATCGAGAGCAGCCAGCGCGCGATCGATCTTGCGGAAAAATATCCGGCCGTTTACGCGGCGATTGGCGTTCATCCGACTTACGTTGAAGAAGCGGAGGAAGATGTTTTTACGCCGTTGCGCGAACTGGCGAAGCACCCGCGCGTTGTGGCGATAGGCGAAACGGGCCTCGATTATCATCGTCTGCCGAGCCAAGAAGTGGCGAAGGAAAAGCAGGTCCAGGTGATGACTGCACTCCGCACTGAGACCGATGAAGAAATCGAAGCGCAAATTCGCGACGGCGCTTACAAATCGAAACAAGCGAGCCTATTTCAACAGCAACTAGACCTCGCGGTGGAGCTGGGACTCAACGCAGTGATCCATCAACGCGATGCGTGGGAGGACACGCTCAAAATTATGCAGCCATACACGGGCAAATTGCGCGGCGTTTTTCATTGTTTTGGCGGCTCGCTCGATCAGGCGAACGAAGTTCTCGATCTTGACCACCTCGTTTCGTTCACTGGAATTGTCACTTTCAAAAACGGCGCAGCCGTGCGAGAAGTCGCGGCACAAATCCCGCTCTGGAAATTCATGGTGGAAACCGACTGCCCGTATCTTGCGCCCGTTCCTTTCCGTGGAAAGCGCTGCGAACCGGCGCATACGCGCATCGTAGCGGAAACAATCGCGTCAGCACGGCAGGTCCCGTTGGAAGAAATTGCCGAGGCGACAACCGAGACTGCGGAGAAGTTTTTTAAGTTCAATCGCGAATGAGAATTCACGAGGGTTCGCAAGGTGGTCGGGACGGCGCGCTGCGGGGTGTCGCCGCGGCGACCGCAGTGCGCTGCCCCTACCACCTTCTTCTCCTCGTCGCTTTCTTCATCGCATCCTGCGCAGCGCCCGACACGAGGCATCAAATCGTGATTAGCACACGCGAGCAGAAGTTAGCCGTTCTCGATCGCGGCAATCTTATGGCCATCTATTCAGTCTCCACCTCCAAGTTCGGTCTCGGCGATTGGCGAGGCAGCAGGTTTACGCCACTCGGTCAATTGCAGATAGCGGAAAAAATTGGCGGTGATGCGCCACCGGGCGCCGTATTTAAAGATCGGCGGCGTACTGGTGAAATCGTCCTGCCTGATTCGCCTGGCCGGGATCCGATCGTGACGCGCATTCTCTGGTTGCGCGGACTCGAGGCGCAAAACAGCAACGCGTTCACGCGGGATATCTACATTCACGGCACGCCGGAGGAACGGCTGATCGGAACGCCTGCAAGCTATGGATGCATCCGGATGCGCTCCAGTGACATCATAAGTTTATACGGCATTGTAGGAGTCGGCGCTGTGGTAAGTATTGTGAATACCTCGCTGGCTTCGGCTATTCCGGGCTTTGTCACCCCGGGCACCCTCGCGATCCGGTAGGGACATCGCGCTGCGATGGCCGGACGGCACAGCGCGCCGTTCCCACCTACGGCAATTTGCCGAGATGTTCTCTGGCCGTCTTGCGTGAAAGTGAATCCATGTCCGCGTCCACCATCATGCGCACGAGTTCGTGAAATCGGACTTTCGGTTCCCAACCGAGAATTTTCTTCGCCTTGGAAGCGTCACCAAGCAGAACCTCCACCTCGGCTGGCCGTTCGTATCGGGGGTCGTGCTTTATGAATTGCTTCCAGTCGAGATCGGCGTGTGCGAAGGCGGCTTCGACAAACTCGCGCACACTGTGGGTTTCGCCGGTAGCCAGCACGAAATCGTCGCCTTCTCCGAGTTGCACAATTCGCCACATGCCTTCGACGTACTCCGGCGCATATCCCCAGTCGCGTTTCGCGTCCAGGTTGCCGAGAAACAATTCCTTTTGCAGCCCATGCTTAATCGCGGCGACTGCGCGCGAGATCTTGCGGGTGACGAACGTCTCGCCGCGCCGCGGGCTTTCGTGATTAAACATGATCCCGTTGCTGGCGCAAAGACCGTAGCTCTCCCGATAATTAACAGTCGCCCAATATGAAAAAACCTTTGCTACGCCGTAGGGACTACGCGGCCAGAAGGGTGTCTTCTCGGTTTGTGGCGTCTGTTGCGCCTTACCGAATATTTCGCTGCTCGACGCCTGAAAGAAACGGGAACGCAAACCGGCCTCGCGGATTGCTTCCAAAATGCGAATCGTACCCACTCCGGTGACGTCTGAAGTATATTCCGGAATGTCGAAGCTGACGCGCACGTGGCTTTGCGCGCCGAGGTGATAAATTTCGTCCGGCTTCAATTTGTAAAGAAGTTTCACAAGATTCACAGAGTCGCTGAGGTCTCCATAATGCAAAAACATTCGCACGCCGTTGACGTGGGGATCAGCGTAAAGATGATCAATGCGTGAGGTGTTGAACGTGCTGGCGCGGCGAATGATCCCGTGGACTTCGTAGCCTTTCTCAAGCAGCAGATCAGCCAGATAACTTCCGTCCTGGCCGGTGATGCCGGTGATGAGTGCCCGCTTCATTTGCGGCAATAATTGTAGGGTGTTTCCGCGAAACGCCACTGAAATCGGCGATTAACTCTCCGGCGGCGTTACCATGATTCGCGCCAAGACCGCGCGCTGGGCACCGATCAGCGCGCCGATACCTTTGCGCCCGAGCGCGAGCATTTCATCCAGCTGTGATCCAGCAAACGTCGCTTCTTCACCGGAGCTCTGCACTTCTACGAATTCGCCGTCTTCGGTAGCCACCAGATTAAAATCAACACTGACGAGCTTGTCCTCATCGTAATTAAGATCCACTATCGCCTGTCCATCGAGAATGCCGGCGCTCACTGCGGCGACCAATTTTTGCATCGGCGGCGAGTCGAGCTTTTTTTCCCGCACAAATTTTCGGCAGGCTATGGCCAGCGCCAGGCTGGCGCCGGTAATTGCGGCGGTGCGTGTCCCGCCATCGGCTTGCAACACATCGCAATCGGCCCAGATCGTACGCGGTCCAAGCTTTTCGAGATCGACCACCGCTCGCAACGAACGGCCAATCAAACGTTGAATCTCCACACTACGACCGTCGATGCGGCCTTTTGCAATGTCGCGAGGTTTGCGCGGCTGAGTCGAATACGGGAGCATCGAATATTCGGCAGTGAGCCAGCCACCGGTTACTCCCTGCTCTTTCATCCAACGCGGCACTGCCTCTTCAATCGTGACGGCGCAGATCACGCGCGTATTACCCATTGAGACGAGCACTGAGCCGCTCGCATGGGGTGCCACGTTCAACTCGAAATTGAGCGGGCGGATCTCATCGAGCCCGCGGCCGTCATTTCGCTGCATCGTTGGAAACGTAGATGTAGCTGGGATTTGTGCGACGAAGATTTTACAATCCGCGGAGACAGACTCGGCAGGCGCAACATTTCAATCGTCCCGCTCGCTCATGGCGTGGTACTGACTAATCGGCTTGACGCACTGGGCGGCCCATCGTTGTTTAAGCGTTTTGAGTGAAAAATAGCGCTCACACCCAGACGGCGGTTTGCATCGCCGGCGCGCATCGCTCAGGAACGTCGATGCTCACCAGGCTATTGCACGCCTGCGGGCTCTACCTTGGTCCAGAAAGCGCACTGATGCCTCCGCAGGCCGATAACCCCGAGGGCTTCTGGGAACATCTCGGGTTCGTGGCGGTAAACGATGAATTGTTGAATGCACTTGGCGGCGCCTGGGATCTGCCGCCGAAGGCCGACGAGAATTTCACGGATCCCCAGCTCGATCCGTTGCGAATGAAAGCCCGGCTACTGATCGAAGGATTTAATTCGGCAGGCGTCTGGGGCTGGAAAGATCCGCGCAACAGCCTGACGCTGCCGTTTTGGCACGACGTTTTGCCCGGACTGAAAACGCTTATCATCGTGCGCAACCCGCTAGAAGCCGCGCACTCGATGCGGGAGCGCAACGGAACGTCTTATTCGCTTGGTTTGCGCCTTTGGGAAATCTATAACCGGCGCCTCATCGAGACAGCAAATGAACAGGACCGGCTTGTCACTCATTACGATTTGTTTTTCGAAAACGCGGAAACGGAATTGCTGCGAATTGCGCATTTCATCGGTTTACCCGATGCGCAAGTAGCCAGCGCAGCCGCGCTGGTAAAAAAGCGAAGACGTCACACTCATTTCACGCTTGAGCACCTGATCGATGCCCGCGTCGCTCCTGAAGTAATCGACCTTTATCGCGCTTTGATTTCCGAAGCATGGGCACCGGAAAGAAACAAAGGGAAGGTGGCCAAGAGTACCGAAACCGGGAGTGCGGACGAGGCCGGCTCTTACTCCCGGGATCGGTCAGCCGGCTCAATGCCTTCGTTCCGGAGCGGATTGCGCAGATCGAGCATCTTTATCAAGAGCTCCTGGCCCAAGCGGAAGCTCGACACAAGTCGCAAGTTGAAGAACTAAGCGCCCACGTTGAACACATGAATGAGCTTCTTCGTGAGAAAAGCGTCACCCTGTCCGAAAGCGAAGCGCGGGCAGACGAACTGCGAAACCGTCTCCGAAAGCAATTGGAGGCCACGAAAAGGCTTTGCCGCCTCTTGGACGACGCGGGCAACGCAGCAGCTCGGCTTCGCTCTTCGGCGCGCTGGCAAATTGCCAATCCGTTTGCAGCCTTGAAGGCAAAACTTTCTCCGCAGCGGTCACGAGAATTATTAGGCTACGGGCATCTGGAAAAAATCGTCTCGACTTACCGGAAGTGGCAAACGGCCCATCCGGAGGTCACTGCGATTGACCACCAAATCCAGGCGCTGATTTCAGGCGTAGTTTCAGCCCCTGGACAAAGAGTGGCACCTGTTGAACCTCCCGAGCCGACGCGTCATCAGTTTCGTTTCACCCAAGCTTCTCTGGCTTCGCTTCAGGAGCATCAGGGACCGGAGCGTTTTGAAGTCATTATTGTGGATGATTGCTCAACGGATGTCACCGCAGAGGCCGTTCCGCGGATGCCGGGCGTTGTTTACCTGCGCAACGAAACGAATTCCGGATTCATCACCGCGTGCAACCGCGGTGCGAAAAAGGCCCGAGGCAAATATCTCGTTTTCCTTAACAACGACACACTTGTCAGGGACGGCTGGTTGAGCACGCTGCTGGGTACCTTTGCCGAAGAGCCGCAGGCGGGCATCGTCGGCTCAAAACTTGTTTATCCAGATGGCCGTTTGCAGGAAGCAGGCGGGATCATCTGGGGCGATGCTTCAGGGTGGAATTATGGCAACTCCGATGATCCAGGAAAACCTGAATATAACTTTCTGCGGGAAGTCGATTACTGTTCTGCGGCCACGCTCATGATCACGAAATCGCTTTTTGAAGCAGTTGGCGGCTTTGATGAAAAGTACGCACCTGCTTATTACGAGGATACCGATTTGGCGTTCAAAGTTCGTCGAGCCGGTTACAAGGTGTTATATCAGCCGCTGAGCGAGGTTATTCATTACGAGGGAGCAACTGGCGGAACCGATCTAGCAACGGGGACCAAGAAGTACCAGGATATTAACCGATCGACGTTTGCGGAAACATGGGCTGCGGAACTGGTAAAAAAACCAGCCAGCGGCGACGCCGCGTTCCTGCGCCAGGCGCCAGCGGGCCGAAAGAACATTTTCGTGATTGATCACCATGTTCCAAGCCCCGATCGAGATTCAGGATCGCTGCGGATGTTCCAACTCCTCAAGCTGCTTCACCAGCTTGGTCACCGCATTACTTTCATTCCAGATAATCTCACTGATGTCCCGCATTACGGGAACGAATTACGCAGGCGTGGAATTCAGGTTGTCCACCGTCCCTATATCAAGAAAGTCCGCGACTATTTGATTTTGCACGGTTCTGAGTGTGACGCTGTCATCCTCAGCCGGTGTGATATTGCGCATAAACATATCGCGGATGTCCGGCTGCATGCGCCGCAAAGCCGCATCATCTTTGACACTGTCGATTTACACTCGCTTCGTGCGCACAGAGAGGCTCAAATCACCACCGATCCGGAGGCGCTAGAAAAAGCGCGGCAGAAAGAAGAACTGGAATACGGTGTCATCCGCCAGGCTGATGAGACCTGGGTAACGAGCAGCGTCGAACAGAAGCTTCTCCAGGACAAGTGGCCTGAAAAGTCCATTCAACTCGTTTCGAACATTGTGGATATTCCAGGCTCGAGCACTCCGTTTGAACTGCGGCAGGACTTTCTCTTCATTGGCGGCTTCCAGCATACACCGAACACCGATGCTGTTCTCTTTTTTCTGAAGAGGATTTATCCGATAGTAAAGGAGCGCCTGCGCGAGGCCAAGTTCTACATTATTGGCGATAAGGCACCTCCGGAAGTGGTTGCTCTAGCCGGCGAGAATATTGTGATCGCAGGATTGCAACGGGATGTCAGTCCCTTCTTTGAGAGCGTTAGATTATCGATTGCGCCATTGCGATTTGGTGCGGGTGTGAAGGGCAAAATCAATCAGAGTATGGCGTGGGGTGTGCCAGTCGTCGCAACCTCCGTGGCCGTGGAAGGCATGGAGCTTACCTTCGGCGAAGATATTCTCGTCGCGGATGAACCGGACGAATTTGCCCGGGCCTTGGTGACGCTCTACGAGTCCCCTGAACTTTGGAACCGGCTCTCGCAAAATGGGATCGAGAAAACTCGCTCGCTATACTCGGCTGAGGTCGCGCGGGAGAGGTTGGAGCGTTTGTTCAATAATCAACACGTCCAGCCTGCGGAAGTGCTGTCTCATCCAGTGAAGCAACGGGACTCCGCTGTTGGGATCAGTGCATGAGACGCGCGAGGTTTTCGGTTTTCAAACGAGTGATTAAGGCTCAACCAAAGACGATTACGGGCAAGATTGAGGCCACCCCGAACCCTGTGCCTTCTGACGAAGGGTCGCCCGTTGTAGTTTCATGGGAAACAAATGATCCGAATGGCGGCGAGATTCGTGTTGCAACTTCAGACCGTGAAGAAAAGCTTGTGACCCGGGGAGGAAAATCGGGGCGGGTTGAAATTCATTGGATCACGGACTCGACAGAATATGAGTTCCGCCTTTATCCGGCCAGCCAGCCTGACAGACAGCTTGATTCGGTAAAGGTGAGGCGCGACAGCAACTCGTTGCACCCGCTCCTGGGTGAAGTCGCGCTCGAGGTGACAGGCGGAAACATCGGCGTGACCGCTCTCTCGCGCTTTCTCGCTAAAGTCCTGCCGCGATGTCTGCACAGCGCAAACTTTCGCGAGATCTTTCAGTATTGGGAGCGACACGGTTTTCACGTGACACCGGTGCATTTCTATCAACCTATTCCTGAAACTCGCTCTTTGCCTGAAACTCTCTGGAACCGGCCAAGCGAACTGGTGGGCATTGACATGAACGACGCGATGCAGCTGGATCTGCTGAGGAATCACTTTCCAAAATTTCGTCACGAATATGATCAGTTTCCATCCGAGCCAACCGGTGAACCGGGCCGTTTTCATTTTAACAACGGGCTCTTTGACGGGACTGACGCACTGATCGCTTATTGTATGATCCGCCACTTTCAACCACGGTTGATCATCGAGGTGGGCAGCGGATTTTCTTCTCTCGTTGCAGCCGAGGCCATTGCAAAGAACAAAAACTCAGCCCTGATCTGCATCGAGCCGTTTCCGCTCGACTTTCTCCGGCAGGGATTTCCCGGATTGCATTCCTTGATAGAGAAAAAGGTGGAAGACCTCGACCTAGAATTTTTCTCGCAACTCGATTCGGGCGACATCCTGTTCATCGATAGTTCTCATACGGTGAAAATTGGTGGAGACGTGAATTATCTTTTCCTGGAAGTGTTGCCGCGTCTCAAGCCAGGCGTGATCGTGCACGTCCACGATATCTTTTTGCCTTTTGATTATCGGCGCGATTGGGTGATGGATGAACTTCGCTTTTGGACCGAGCAATATCTACTGCAAGCGTTTCTGAGCTTTAATTCCGAGTTCGAAGTGTTGATGGCCAATGGCTACCTAGCCCACCGCTACGTGGAAGACCTCAAAGCCACTTTTGTGAATTCACCTTGGTGGGGCGGAGGTAGTTTTTGGATCCGCAGGCGGCCCTCAAAAGCAGACTCATTATCTTCGCCGCAAGAGTGATAGTTTCTCCGAGCAGGAAATCACCGGCCCATTTTTGTAATCCTTGATATTACCGGTGAAAGGCGGAAAAGTCTGGAAAAATGGAGGGCTTCCCAGCAGGAGCAGCCAAAGAGTACACCCACTCGCCCAGCATGGCGTGTTATCGGTTTGGTCGCTCTTACCGTCTGGCGGTGGCGTGCAAAAGTTTACTAGTGCGCTGGCTTCGCGGGGTGGGGACTTCTACGTGAAATGCAGGATCAGATAAACAAGCCGGTTTTTGTCGTGGGCTCGCCGCGTTCGGGGACGAGCATTCTTGCTTGGTGCCTGGGTCAGCATCCAAACATGTTTCCAGTTCCGGAGTCCAACTGGATGGGGCAATTCGCAGTTAGTGTCGCGATCAGTTATGAGATCGGAAGCGCACGCGGGGACCGCTCGCTCTTGAGCGGGATGGATATTAGGCGAGAAGAATTCTTCGCGAACTTTGGGCGCAGCATCAATGAGCTGATCCTCGCTCATCGCAGAGATCTGGAAAGAAAACGCAAAATGACGCGGCCATCGGCTGAGCCGAAGACACGATGGGTAAATCAAACGCCGGAGTATTCCCTTCACATTTGCGGACTACGTAGGCTGTTTCCTGATGCTCTCTTCGTTCACATCTGCCGTGACGTCCGCGCTGTCGTACGCTCAATGCTCAATTTTCATCGGGTATGGGGGGTTCAGTTGGTTGCTAATGAAGAAAAGGCATACGAGTACTGGCTTCGAACGGTCAGCGCGTGCATCAACGCTGAGGAGGCCTATGGACCGAATGTAGTTTATCGCCTCCGATACGCAGACTTGGTCAGTAATCCGGAATCGGCGATGCATTCGTTGCTCAATTTCCTCCATGAACCCTATACAGCCAAATGCCTCGAGCCGCTTGGACGACGGATCAATAGCTCTAATGTCCCCGATGATTTTGTCGCTGACGATCCGGCCACCGACCCGGCGCTCGTCGCGCACGCAACAAGACTTTCGGCTGAATTGGAAACAAACCCCCAGTCGAGCGAACCATCGCCTGCTGCAGCGGACGCACTCGAGATTGAATTTCAACAACGGACGCAATACGTGGCCGCTCTCGACAAGACCTACAAGGAAACCGAACGGCTAATTCGGGTCCTAGAAAAGCAAAACCGCGGCTGTGACTAAAGTTTTCGAACACGTTTAACTTTCTGGTTAGTCTTCGCCTGCTGTGCGCACTGGACTGATTAAAGTGGCAATGAATAAGACTCCGCGCCCGCTCGAACCTCATATGGTTAGAGCTAATGTCCGTAGCCTTCCCAACTGGTTGACTTCTGGATTTTCTCAGATCACGGGCTGAAGAGATTGATCGAGCGCACGGGATGGAACCTGCTATCCTATTTCACGATTGGCGATACGATAAGCTCTACTCCAGCCGATCCAGATCACGATGAGCGCGCGTTTTGCCTGCTGGAAAAACGACCGCCCATTTTGAGCGCCAACCCGAATCCGGTGTCGGCGACTAAAGAGGCCGGCAAAACGATGATTTCCTGGGACACGGCGGATGGGAGCATCGGAAGGGTCTTTGTCTCGGTGAACGGAGGCCAGGAGCTGCTCTTTGCAGACGGCCGCCACGGCTCCGCTCCGGCGCATTGGATCGAAACAGGTTCGAACTACGAGTTCCGGCTTTATGATTCGGATCATACCCGGCTCCTCGACAAAGTTGTGGTCGCTGCAATAACGCAATAGTCTCTAAGTTCGCCTGCCAGAGGACGGCAGTGGAGGCGTCGCCGCATAACTACTTTTGCGTGAACGGGATGGGAGAGGAAAAATTTTCTGTAAAATCTGACTGGATACAGTTGACCGTTCTTGATCTACTGTTATTTTAAAGGTCCCGCTGGAAGCGGGACTCCTCTAGTTTGGGAGTGCGTTCTACGTACATCTGGGGACTGCAAATTGAACTCAATTTTGTCCCGACCTGATTTATCGGAGCTGCCTCTGCACAGTCTGTGTGCGGCAGACCGAGTTCAAGTCGGATTCGAAATTGAGTTTTTTTGTCGTCTGAAATGTACGTGAACGGCTGGTTCTTTGACATCTACATACAGGGTAGTAAGAAAATACAACTTTAAGAGCTGAGTCTGAAATCAAAGCGGCTGAAGGTTAAGATCTTCAGCCGGAGAGTTTCAGTTATCAAAGAATCTCTGGTCCGGCAGCTGCCGGGCCAGAACAGATTGATCAAGCTACAAAGAGCGCATCATGGATGCCTTGGTGCCAATAGGCGATGAAGGACGTGGCAAGCTGCGATAAGTCACGGAGAGCGGCAAACACGCTTTGACCCGTGAATTTCCGAATGGGATAACCTGAGCGGGGTAACACCTGCTCGAGTTCCTGTGAATTCATAGCAGGAACATCGCGACACCCGGTGAAGTGAAACATCTCAGTAACCGGAGGAATAGAAATCGAAAGAGATTCCGTCAGTAGTGGCGAGCGAAAGCGGAACAGGCTAAACCGATCGA
>WNGR01011845.1_pt1 | contig 10807 bp, 6 predicted proteins | sample 5407581 | NCBI WGS metagenome assembly WNGR01 (sample SAMN13153383, study PRJNA577476) | soil metagenome | isolation source: 80 cm soil or saprolite under Garry oak tree replicate 2 | place: USA:California | collected 2016-06-15 | reverse complement strand
GCCAGCTCCAGCCGCTGGGGCCCCGCGACGTCGCCAGCATCATCCACGTCGGCGGCACCATGCTCGGCAGCGCCCGATGTGCCGAGTTCCGCACCCCCGACGGGCGGAAGCGCGCGCTGCAGGTGCTCGAGCAGAACCGGCTCGAGGGGCTGGTCGTGATCGGCGGTAACGGGTCGCTCTCGGGCGCCCACGCGCTCTCGCAAGCCGGTTTCCCCGTGGTGGGCGTCGCCTCGACCATCGACAACGACCTGAACGGCGCCGATATCACCATAGGTGTCGACACCGCCCTCAACACGGCGCTCGAAGCGATCGACCGACTCAAGACCACGGCCACCTCGCACCAGCGCGCCTTCGTGGTCGAGGTGATGGGGCGCTCCCACGGTTACCTGGCCTTGATGGTGGGCATCGCCGGCGGAGCGGATGTGATCGCTATCCCTGAAGTGGAGAGCGACCCGGACGCCGTGGCCGCCGCCCTGCGGGATGCCTACACCCGCGGTAAGCGGCACGCCATGGTCGTCGTGGCCGAAGGGGCGAAGTGGAACGCGACGGCGCTGGCCACTTACGTCACCAACCACCGCGACCGCATCGGCTTCGAGCTGCGCGCCACGATTCTCGGGCACGTACAGCGCGGCGGCGGACCGGGTGCGTTCGACCGCTTGTTGGCGAGCCGCACGGCCGCGCAGGCGGTGGACCTGCTCGCCGCCGGGAAGTCCGGGGTCTATACGGCGCTCGTGAAGGGACTGATCTCCGCCCTGCCGCTCGAGCGCGCGCTCATCCCCAAGCCGCCACCCGATCCGGAGCTGGTGAAACTGGCGCAGCGGCTGGCACGCTAGCGCGCGACGCGCGGCTGAAGCGGCGGCTCGGCGCCTACGGCAATGCTCTGCCCGTTTACGGGCAACTGCCGAGTCGCGAGTTCACTCGCGGACATGACGACGGTGCGACCTGCTGCTTCCCGATCCACTCCACCGCGCGGCTGAAGCCGCGGCTCGGCGCCTACCGCTGAAGCGGCAATGCTCTGCCCCTTTACGGGCAACTGCCGAGTCGCGAGTTCACTCGCGGACATGGCGACGGTGCGACTTGCTGCTTCCCGATCCACTCCACCGCGCGGCTGAAGCCGCGGCTCGGCGCTTACCGCTCGAGCGGCAGGGCCGCGTCAGTTCACTGACACGTGCCGAGTCGCGGGTTCACCCGCGGACAGGACGACGCTGCAGCCTAGCGCTGTCGCCCGATCCACTCCCGCACGTCCTGCTCCAGCAGGTCGAGCGGCAGGGCGCCGTTGCGGAGCGCCTCATCGTGGTATGCGCGGATATCGAACCGCGCGCCGAGCGCGGCGGCCGTGGAGTCGCGCAGCTCGCGGAACTTGAGCTGCCCGATCTTGTAGGCGAGCGCCTGGCCGGGCCACGCGATGTAGCGGTCCACCTCGACGGTGATGTCCTGTTCCGCCTTGGGAGCGTTGTCCTTGAAGAACTGCAGCGCCTGCTCGCGGGTCCACCCCATCGCGTGGATCCCGGTATCGAGCACGAGACGGACCGCCCGCCACATCTCGTAGGTGAGCTGGCCGAACTTGGAGTACGGGTCCTGATACATGCCGAGCTCGGGCCCCAGGCCCTCGGCATAGAGGCCCCACCCTTCGACGAACGCCGTGTAGCCGCCGTAGCGACGGAACTCGGGCAAACCGTCCAGCTCCTGGGCCAGCGCGATCTGGAGGTGGTGGCCGGGCACCGCCTCGTGCAGGCTCAGCGCCTCCATCTCCCACTTGGGCCGTGACTTCAGGTCGTAGGTGTTGACGAAGAAGTAGCCGGGCCGCCCCGCCTGGAGCGAGCCGCCCTGGTAGTACGCCGTCGTCTGGGACTTGGCCATGAAGGATGGGACGGTCGTCACGCCGTACGGCAGCCGCGGCAGCCTGCCGAACAACTTGATCAGTCCCGGGTCGGCGCGCTTCGCGATGTCGCGGTAGGCACGGACCAGGCTGGCCGAGTCGTCGTAGAAGAACTGCGGATCGGTCCGGAGGAAACGCGCGAAGTCGGCAAAGCTCCCCTTGAACCCGGTTGCGGCGATGACGCTGTCCATCAGCGCCCGGATGCGTTTCACCTCACGCAGCCCCAGCGCGTGGATCTGGTCGGGAGAGAGCGACGTTGTCGTGAACTGCCGGACGCGGTAGGCGTACCAGGCGGGACCGTCGGGCAGTTCCCGCATCCCGATCGATTCCCGCGCCTTCGGGACGTAGGTCCCCGCCACGTAGTCGTACAGCTTCCGGTACGCCGGCGCCACGCGCTGGGTGTACGCGTCGCGCGCCGCCCGCGTGAGCCGCTCGCGCTCGGCCCCCGGCACGCTCGCGGGGAACTGCGCGAACGGCTGGAGCAGCGGGCTCGCCATCGGATCTTCTGGGGTGAGCCCACGGATCTGGTCGGGTACATCGCGTAGCGTCACGCGCGGCGGCGTGATGCCGGCCTCGAGTCCCTTGCCGAGCAGCACGATGGCCTGGTCGACCAGCGCGGGCACGGCGTTCAAGCGCGCCAGGATGTTCTCGTAGTCCTGGACGCTCGCGGTGGGCATCTGCGCCAGGAGCCGTCCCACGTCCTGCTGCACGCCGTCGAGCTGTGTGACCGCGAAATACTCGTCCTTGAAGCGCGTGCCTTCGATCTGCTCCTCGACACCGCGCCGGAACAGGTCATAGTTGAGCCGATTCGGGGGGGACAGGCGGTCACGTCGGATCGTCTTGACGACGGCGAGCGGCTCCTCGAGCTCCCGCTTGCGCCGCTCGATCGCCTGGAGCGAGTTGTCGGTCCAGCGGGTGTTCTGGCCCGGGTAGCCGACGTAGGTGGCGAACTCCGGGAACTCGGTCATCACATATTCCCAGTTCACCCGGAACAGCTGCGCCAGGCGCGCGCTGTCGCTCATGCGCCGCGGATTGGCGACGAGCTCGGCGTAGCGGTCGTGAAACGAGCGGCCGGATGGCGGCTGCTGGGCGGACGCGAGGGCCGCGGCGAACAACACGTACGCGATACACACCGCACCGGACCTCCAGGCCGTTCCCCCTCTCCGCGACGCGGAGAGGGGGACAGGGGGTGAGGACCTCATCGCCCATCCCGTGCCGGGGTCCGTATCTCGGCGGCCCGCGGCACGATCCGCGGCGAATTGGCCGCGCGGAGCGACGTGTTCACGGCCGGCAGGTCGGTCTTCAAGGTCTGAGCGAGCGCCGCGAGCTGCGCCTGAATCTGCGGCGCGAACAACCGGAATACGTCGTACATCTGCGCCGTCGGCCGCGCATCCATCGTGCTCGCCGCGAAAATCAGCGAGCTGAGCCGCTCGGTCGGGCCTGGTGGATAGACCAGCCCGTCCTCGTCCGCCTGGCTCCGCACCTGATACAGCCCGTCTTCGATGCCGTTGAGTTTCTGGGTGAGCGCCTTCGCCGCGTCCGCGGCACCGGGCGCCGCCGCGCCGGCGTCATTGAGCTGGGCGCGCACGTTGCGAATCGTGATGATCGCAGTCGTCGCCGCGTTGACGGTGTCTCGCAGCTGCTTCAAGAACGCGAACTGCGCCTGCAGATCCGCCGGCGTGACCTTGGACCGCGGATCGAGCTTGAGCGCGAAGCTCTGGGTGGCGGACCGTCCACCTACGGTGACCCGCACCTGATAGCGGCCGGGGAGCGCCATCGGCCCGTCGGTCCCGACATTGTTGATGCCCCAGAAAGCCCGAGCGGGGGGGTACCTCATGTTCCAGGCGAACAGGTTGAGACCCTGCTTGCTGGGCGCCCGAGGGTCGGCCGGCGGCCGGTGGGGCCACGGCTTGTCCTCGTCCTTCAGCGTGTCGGCGAACAACACGCCCAGAATGCTGTCCACCTTGGTCGAATCGGTGATGCCCGCCTGTTTCAGGCTGTCGGTCCGCGACTTCTTCAAGACGTCCACCTTGAGGCTGTCGGCCGCGGTGAGTGAGTCCTGGCGGCTCGAGAAGCTGCGGATCAGGCGGCCGCGGGCGTCGAGGATGTCGAGCGTGACGCGCCGGTCTTTGTCTTTGAGCCAATAGTAGATCACCGCACCTGCGGGCGGGTTCTTGCCGACCGGATGGGCCTCGTTGGCCGGCAGCTGGAAGCCGCCCGACCAGTCCACGCGATAGGCGTCGCTCGGCTTGAAGAGATGCATGGCTTCGCGCGGCGTTGCCTTCACCAGCTGGCGCAGCGGCGCGATGTCGTCGAGAATCCAGAACGAGCGGCCGTGGGTCGCGGCGACCAGGTCGCCCTCCTTGATCGCGAGATCGTGCACCGGCACGATGGGCAGGTTGCGCCGCAGCGTCTGCCAGCTGGCGCCGTCGTCGAACGACACCCACACGCCCCGCTCGGTCCCCGCGAACAGCAGCCCGCGCCGCACCGGATCTTCCCGCACCACGCGCACGAACTCGGTGGCGGGCAGGCCCTTCACGATCTTGGTCCAGGTGCGCCCGTAGTCGGTCGTCTTCCAGATGTAGGGCGCCATGTCCTCCAGCTGGTAACGATTCGCCGCCACGTACGCGGCGCCCGGCGCGTAATGCGACGCCTCGATGATCGACACGCGCGTGAAGTCGCCGAACGCTTTCGGGGTCACGTTGGTCCATTTCTTCCCGCCGTCGCGTGTCAGCTGAATCAGCCCGTCATCCGAGCCGGTCCAGATCAGTCCTTTCACGCGCGGCGATTCGGCGATCGTGAAGATGGTGCCGTAGTACTCGGCGGTCGTCTGATCCAGCGTGATCGGGCCCCCCGAGGGACCGAGCGTCGCGGGATCGTGGCGGGTGAGATCGGGCGACACCACCGTCCAGCTCTGCCCCTCGTTGATCGTCTTGAAGAGCACGTTGCCGCCCATGTAGAGCACGCGCGGGTCGTGCGGCGAGACCAGCAGCGGCGCGGTCCACTGGAAGCGGTACTTCCCCTCCGCCGCCGGGTGACCGTCGGGGCTGTCGGGCCACGGACTGATGAAGCGGAAGGTGTTGGTCTTGTGGTCGACCCGGCCCAGGAACGCCGAGTTGTCGCCGCCGTAGGTGATGTCGGGGTTGTCGGGCCGGGCCTGGATGTAGCCCGACTCGCCGGACACGTCGTACCACTGCCCCCGGTCGATCCCGCCCGGCCAGCGACTCGGCCCGCACACGCCGGAGTTGTCCTGCTGCGCGCCGCACACGCGGTACGGGAAGTGGTTCGTGGTCTCGACGTGATAGAACTGCGCGGTCGCCACGTCCTGGTCGGTCCACGTCTTGCCGCCGTTGAACGACACGTTGGGACCGCCATCGTTTCCCTCGATCAGACGGTTGGGATCGTTGGACGCGATCCACAGGTCATGATTGTCGCCGTGCGGATCGATCACGTGGCGGAACGTCACCCCGCCGTCCGTGGACTTGAACAGATTGACCTCCGGCGCCCACACGGTGTTCGTGTCCTTGGGATCGGCGAAGATCTTCGAGTAGTACCAGGCCCGCTCCCGCAGCTTGTGATCGGAGTTCAGGTACTTCCAGGTGGAGCCGCTGTCGTCCGACCGGTAGACGCCGCCGGAGTCCGCCTCGATCAGCGCCCACACCCGCGCCGGCTTGGCCGGAGAGACCGCGATCCCGATGTTCCCCCACAGACCGGTGGGGAGGCCCGGATTCTTGGTGAGCTCGGCCCAGTGCTCCCCGCCGTCCGTAGACTTGAACAGCCCGCTCCCCGCCCCGCCCGACACGAGCGTCCAGGGCCGGCGCACCGCCTGCCACAGCCCGGCGTAGAGCACGTCCGGGTTCGCGGGGTCGAGGATCAGGTCCGCGGCACCGGTGGAGTCGTTCCGGAACAGCACCTTGTTCCAGGTCTTGCCGCCGTCGGCGGTCTTGTAGACGCCCCGCTCGGGATTGGGTCCGAAGGCATGCCCCTGCGCCGCCACGTAGACGATGTCGGGGTTGGTGGGATGGACCCGCACGCGCGCGATCTGCTGCGTCTCGGCGAGCCCGAGCGAGGTCCACGTCTTGCCGCCGTCGGTCGTCTTCCAGACGCCGTCGCCGTGGGACACGTTGCCGCGGATCGGGAACTCGCCGGTGCCGACGTACACGATGTCGGGATTCGACTGGGAGACGCCGATCGCGCCGATGGTGCCGCCGAAGTATTTGTCGGTCATGGGCAGCCACGTGTTCCCGCCGTCGATGCTCTTGAAGACGCCGCCGCCCGTGGTGCCGAACCAGTATTCGTTGGGGCGGGCCGCCGAGCCCGCGACGGCGACGCTGCGGCCGCCGCGGAAGATTCCGATCTCGCGCCAGGTGAGCGCCGCGAAGACGGTCGAGTCGTAGCCTTGAGCCGGCGCGGAGCGCGCCTGGAAGAGGAGCAGGGTGACGGCGGCGAGGGACAGCGAGCGAACGGACACGGGGTTCGGCCTCCTGGCGGCGGGTGAAAGAGTCACCCACGTAAGCACGAAAAGGCCGAACCCCGCAAGGGCGCTGCGGCGGCGCCCAGGTTGCGTTTCGTAACCTCAGTTTCTGGGCATCGGCATGCTCGGCATCTCGAGCGGCGTCTCGGTGATGGAGGATTTCGCGTCCGCGCCGCGGCCGGTGAGGGCGAGGTCGCCCTGCTTGCCGTGCGTCTTCACGAGGCCGAAGGGGATATCTCGCGAGGCCCACACCTCGCCGCCATCGTCCGTCGTCACGTGCAGCGCGCGGAACGTGCCGGCGGGCACGGTGACCGACTCCCAGCCCACCACGTGCGCCCCGCTACAGCGGCCGGCCCAGTCGAAGGCGGATGTGCTTTGCCTCCCCTGCTTGCCCACCATCCCGGCCATCTCACCGGACATCTTCATGGCCGGCTGCGGGCCCACCTTGAAGACCAGCGCGCGCGGCGACTCCAGTCCGGAGGCGAGGCTGCCGGTGAGAATCTGCACCACGCCGCTCTTGCCGGGATCCTTTCCGGTGAAGCTCACCTCGAACCAGTACAGGGTCGAGTCTCCCGCTCGCTCCGAACCGACGACCGCCAGGCGCAGCTTTCCCACGCCCGCGCTGCCCGTGCCGTCGAAGGAGGCCCACTGACCGGGCTTCGCGTCGCCCAGGACCTTGCAGACATCCGCCAGATCGGTCGGGCTTTGAGCGAGGAGCGGGAGAGCCGCGAGGGGGCCGAGCGTGAGCGCGGCGATGAGTGTGCCGAACCGGTGCATCAGAGCATCCTCCAAGAACTGGTGAGTGCGGGCATGGAATTATATGGCTTTCTTTGAGTGATGAAACGTATCGCCCTGGCGACGAGCGCCAAGCTCCCGACGCTGAACGACGACGACCGCCTGCTGATCCCGGCCCTCGCCGAGCTCGAGCTCGCGGCGGTACCGGCCATATGGGACGCCCCCGACGTGTGCTGGGAAGAGTTCCAGGGCGTCGTCGTCCGCTCCTGCTGGGACTACCACCATCGGCTGGAGGAGTTCCTTGCCTGGGTAACCCGACTCGAGCACGCCGGCGTGCCGCTGTGGAATCCGCCCGCGGTGCTGCGGTGGAACAGCCACAAGGGATACCTGCGCGACCTGGCAGCGCGTGGCGTCCCGATCGTTGCGACGCGCTGGCTGGCGCGCGGCCGGCGGGTCGGGCTCGCCCAGCTGCTGTGCGACGAGCGCTGGAGCGACGCCGTCGTGAAGCCCGCCGTCTCGGCGAGCGCGACCGACACATGGCGCACCTCTGCCGCGACGGCCGGCGCCGACCAAGGGCGGCTCGAGGAGCTGCTGCGCGCGGGGGACGTGATGGTGCAGCCCTTCATCGCTGAGGTGTGTGACCCCGGCGAATGGTCCATCATTTTCTTCGGCGGTCGGTTCAGCCACGCGATCCGCAAGCGGCCCGCGGCGGGGGATTACCGAGTGCAATGGGAGTTCGGCGGCACCGCGGCGCCCATGGCGCCACCGCCCCGGCTGGTCGCGGACGCCGAGGCGGTCATGGCAGCGGTACCGGGCCGTCCGTTGTACGCACGCGTGGACGGCGTGGAGCGGGACGATCGCCTGATGCTCATGGAACTGGAGCTGATCGAGCCCCATCTGTTCCTCGGCTGGGACGCGGACGCCACCGGGCGGCTGGCGGGGGCGCTCGCCGCCTTCATCACTCGGCCCTGAGCCGGTAAGGCGGGGCGCGATCTCGTCAGGCGGTGCGGCGGTCCGCCTGTGCCGATTGGGCGAGGAGGGCGCTCGCGGCCGCCGGCTCCAGCGGCTTGGCGAATAGGTCGCCCTGCCCGAGTCCGCACCCGAACGCGATGAGCCGCTCACGCTGCGCGACGGTCTCGACGCCTTCCGCGATCACCTCCAGGCTGAGCGTCCTCGCCAGGTCCACGATCGAGCGCACGATGTCCAGGTCGATGCGGCGGCCCCCGATGCGGTGCACGAAGGAGCGGTCCACCTTGATCCCCTGGAGCGGCAAGCGCGGCAGGTAGCTCAGCGATGAGTACCCGGTACCGAAGTCGTCCATGTGCAGCTCGACACCCAGCTTCCGCAGCTCAAGGAGCAAGGCGGCCGACGACTCGACGTTCGCCACGAGGACGCTCTCGCTGATCTCGAGGGCCAGGCAGGAGGGCGCGAGTTCCGCGTCCTGGAAGGCCGTCCGCACCTCGTCCACGATGCCGGGGTGCCCGAGCTGTTTGGCGGAAAGGTTCACGCTGACGCGCACGGGGGCGGACGCCGGGACTGCGTCCTGCCAGCGTCGCGCGTAGCGGCATGCCTCGCGGAGCACCCAGGCGCCGACGGGCAGGATGAGACCGGTCTGCTCCGCCAGTGGCACGAACTCGGCCGGGAGGACCACACCCTGCTCTGGGCGATGCCAGCGCAGCAGCGCCTCGAACGCATGCACGCTGCCGGTCTCGAGCGACTTCGAACACCTGGAAGCGCGCACGCCCTTGCTGCTTGGCGTGATACATGGCGAGGTCCGCATCGTGCAGCAGGTCCTGGGGCTGCGTGTAGTGGGACCCGCTGAGGACGACGCCGATGCTCGCGGTCGCGACGATGTCCTGGCCTTCCAGTGAAATCGGCACGGCGAGGGCGTCCTGGATGCGCCGCGCGGTGCGCTCCCCGTCGGCCAGTCCGGTGATTTCATCGAGCAGCAGCGTGAACTCGTCGCCCCCCAGCCGCGCCACCACGTCGCCCGGCCGAACGCAGGTGCGCAGCCGTCCCGCGATCTCCGTCAGGAGGCGGTCCCCGGCCGCGTGGCCGAGGCGGTCGTTCACCGCCTTGAAGCCGTCCACGTCGAGGAACAGGACGGCGAAGCGGTAGTCGCGATCGCGCCGCAGTCGCGCCAGCGCCTGGGACACCAGCTCCACGACGCATCCGGATCTCGACGTTGCGGAGCGTCTCCCCGCCCGCCAGGCGCCGCGCGCTGTCAACCGCGACCTCGGGATTGACGCAGAACTGCGCGATATTCCGGCCCAGGTATTCATCGGGCTGGTAGCCCAGCAGGTCGAGCTCGGAGCGGTTGGCCCGGAGGATCGTGCCGTCCGGCGCCGTCCAACGAATGCCCACCGGCGCGTTCTCGAAGAACTCCTCCAGCTCGATCTGGCTGCGATGCGCCTGCGCCAGCGCCTGCTCGCGATCGCTCACGTCCACCGCGAGGCCCACCACGCCCACGATCGCGCCCCCCTCGTCCCGCAACGGCTCCACATGCGCATCGTAGCACCCGTGGAGGAGTCGGATCTGATAGGAAATCGACTCGCCGGCGAGCGCCCGCCGGTGCGCGGCCACCGACTCGGAGCCCACTTTGTGTTGGGACTGCTGCTCGAGGAGAGACGCGCCGGCGATGCGTTCAGGCAAGATCTGTTGCGACCTGAGGCCGGCGCCTGCCCGTGAGATGACGTGCAACTCGGCGTCGGTGGTCCAGAGAATCGCGGGCACCTGATCGAGGATCAGGGCGAGGCGCGCCACGCTCTCGACATCGCGGGACTGCGGCTCGTCTATCAAGCCGATGCATACGCCCGCCAGCTCGAGCGTCAGACGTTCCCGGCCGCGCCGCTCGAGGCCGGCGGGAGGCGGCCGCGGCGCGTCACGTCGGACCGGCGCGATGCACCAGCGCCGCCCCTGGAGGCGGCTCGCCACCCAGCGGCTGGGCGCGCGGTCCGGTAACACGCGCAGCTCGCGCAGCGTGGGCTCGAGGTCGTCGGCGACGACGGGGGCGATGCCCTTCGCGTCGCTCGCGGCCAGGAGCCGCAGCTGACCGCGCGGGTCGGCCTCCCACACGCCCACCCCCGGGCGCTGGAGGGCGATGTCCGTCCGGAGCACCTCCTGCCACCGCTGCTCGACCGCACTCGGAAGCGGGCGACTCATGGATTCACCTTCTGATGCGTTCGCGAGCGTGGTCCCAAAAAAACGTGGTCGCAAAACAACGTAGGTATTTGGCATCCAGCGTGCTAGCGTAGCACGCTTGCGACACTCCGACTGCGGTGATGCTGGAACGGCGAAACTGGGGCGGTGACGCTACACTCGGTCGCGTTTGCGCATCCTCGCGTACTAACTTGAAAGGAGACGTCATGCGGACCGCACGATCGCGCTTCATCGCCGCCGCGTTCGACCACGGTCAGGTGCCCACGATCGCCTGCTTCAACAAGGCGACGGGGAGCTTGGGAGTGGACTTCGGACGTTTAATCACGGTCCTCCAGCAGTTCGTGGACCAGTACTTCGTCCCGGTGTGGGGTACGCCGGCGAAGCTCGTGCGGACCACGGGGTTTCGGAAGGGGGCCTGGGTGCTGGCATTCCTGGACCGCGCCGACGTCGCGAACGCGCTCGGCTACCACGACCTCACTCCCGACGGCCTGCCGCTCTCGAAAGTGTTCGTGAAGAGCACCCTCGATGTGGGTCAGAAGGTGAGCGTGACCGCGTGCCAC
>WNGR01011828.1_pt1 | contig 10807 bp, 7 predicted proteins | sample 5407581 | NCBI WGS metagenome assembly WNGR01 (sample SAMN13153383, study PRJNA577476) | soil metagenome | isolation source: 80 cm soil or saprolite under Garry oak tree replicate 2 | place: USA:California | collected 2016-06-15 | reverse complement strand
CGGTCATCACCGTCACGCGCCAGCATGCATCGGGCGGCTCCGACATCGCGCGGCTGGTGGCGGGCCAATTGGACTGGACCGTCATCGACAACGAGTTCATCGACGAGGTCGCGCGGCGCGCGGGACTCCCGGTGGAGGAAGTCGCCCAGCGCGAAGAGCGGGCGCCGGGCCTCCTCGAGCGCCTGGCCCGCACGCTCGCCCTCGCATCGCCCGAGATGTTCATGGCCACCGCGACCGCGTCCGCGGTGGAGCAGGATGAGGCGACGATCGTGCAGGTGACCGAGCGGGTGATCGTCGAGGCAGCGGCGCACGGCCGGGTGGTGCTCGTGGGCCGGGGTGCGCAGGCCCTGCTGTCCCGGCGACCCGACGCCCTGCACGTTTACGTCATCGCACCCAAGCCCTGGCGCGTCCAGCACGCGATCGAACGCCTCGGCCTGGATCCCGCCGGCGCCTCGAAGATCGTCGAGGAAACCGACCACCGGCGCGACCAGTACGTGAATACCTACTATGGCAGACACCGCCACGACGTGGTCAACTACGACCTGGTGGTGAACACCGCGAAGCTCGGATTGGATGGGGCGGCGACGGTGATCGTGAGCGAGGCGAAACGGCGGCGGTGGGACTGAAACCGGTGTTGAGCGCGCTTGGCTGCCTCCTCTTGGGAGGCGCGCGCGGCCCGGCCCCGAGCCCGCCCCCTGCGGCCGCAGGCGCTCGGCCCGTCGCCGTCATCCCGTTCCAGTCGTACGGCGGGCTGATCTACGTGCGCAGCGTGGTGAACGGCGATTCGGCCTGGCTCATTCTCGACACCGGGAGCTCCCGCACCGGGTTCGATCGGGACTGGGCACGGACCATCGGCGCCGTCCCCGTGACGGCACCCGGAGCGACCGCCGCTGCAGGTGGCGACACCGCGTCCGTGTCGACCGCCGTGGTGGATACGTTCCGGATCGACGGCCTCGAGCTGCGGAACTACCCGGTGGCCCTCTACCCGCTACGCGGCGTGAGCGCAGCGAGCGGGCGGCCCGAGCGCGGCTTCGTCGGTCACGATGTCTTGCAGAGATTCACGGTGGAGATTGATTACCAGGAACGGCTGGTGCGGCTGTACGACCCCGCCCGGTACCGCTACACAGGCTCGGGTATCGTCGTCCCCTTTGCGGCGGACGCCGACGTGCCGCTGCTCCGCGGATCCGTCGCGGTCCGAGGTCGCCGCCCGCTACCGGCGCGGTTGCTGCTCGACACCGGTGCATCCGGCCTGTGCTTGATCCTCACCGTGCCATTCGTGGAGGAACACGGCCTCGCTCGGGCGGTGTCGCCTGCCATCGAGGCCCCCATCGGGACGGGCCTCGCCGGCGAGTTGCGCGGAACCATCGCGCGGCTCGAGGCGCTGCGGTTGGCCGACTGGAAGATCGCGTTCCCCACGACGGGACTCGGGAGCGAGCGCACGGGTTTCTTGGGTCGCACGGATCTCGACGGCGTCATCGGCAACGCCGTGTTCGAAGGCTCGCGCTTGATCGTGGAGTATGCGCGCCGCCGCATCATCGTCGAGCCGCACGCCAGCGTCGGCGGGCGATGCGACTACGACATGAGCGGGTTGCGGCTCACCGCTCAGGGCCCGGATCTCCGGCACATCATGGTTGACTATGTCGTGCCGCGCAGTCCGGCGGCGGACGCCGGGATCCGGGTCGGGGACGAGCTGCTGGTCATCGACGGACGCGCGGTCGCCGACGCCGCGCTGAGCGAGGTCCGGCGGGTTCTCCGCGTCAACAGAGCCCTGCGTCGGTTGGTGCTCAAGCGCGACGCCGATACGCTACGGGTGACGCTGCGGCTGCGGCGGCTGCTGTAGCCGTTAGCCGACGTTACGACGCTACGTTGTACGTAGAACGTAGCGTCGTATAACGTAGCGTCTTACAACGTGTGACGCAGCTCCGGCACCCGCCAGGCCGCGAGCGCGAGGGCGAGCGTGGTCACGGCGCCCCCGAGCGCCACGGCGGCCGGCGTCCCGATCCGCTCGGCGAGCGTCCCCACCTCCAACGAGCCGAGCGGGGCGAGACCGACGAACACGAAGGCGTAGAACCCCATCAGCCGCCCGCGCAGCGCGTCAGGCACGAGCGTCTGGATGGTCGTGTTCGCGAGCGCGTTGTTCACGATCATCGCCCCCCCCGTCAGGGCCAGCAACGCTACGGACAGCAGGTAGACCTTCGACAGCGCGAACGCCACGAGCAGCACCCCAAACGAGCCGCCGGCGGCGATGAGCGTCGGGCCCTTGGGGATGTGGCGCCCGAGCAGCGCGACGCCGAGCGCCCCGACCAGGGCCCCGATGCCGACCGACGTCATCATGACCCCGTACCCCGCGGCCCCGCGATGCAGCACGTCCCGCGCGAACCCCGGCATCATGACGAGGTAGGGAAACCCGAAGATGCTGAACAGGCCCATCAGCACGACGACCGTCGAGACCCGCCGGTCGCTGCGGATGAAGGCAACGACCTCGCGCAGCCCGGCCCAGGCTGAGGCGCCACCCGGCCGCCGCTCATAGCGCGGGAGCCGCATCGCGAGCAGGCCCGCGATCACCGCCAGGTAGCTCACCCCGTTCAGGAAGAAGCAGATCCCCACTCCGAGGGCGCCGATCACGGCGCCGGCGACCGCCGGACCGATCACGCGCGCGGCGTTGAACGCCGAGGAGTTGAGGGCGATGGCGCTCATCAGGTCCTCTTTTCCGACCAGCTCTACGATCAACGCCTGGCGTGCCGGCACGTCGAACGCGTTCACGACACCCAGACGCCCGGCGAGCGCCGCGACGTGCCACGCGGTCACCGTCTTTGTCCACACGAGCGCCGCCAGGCCCAACGCGGGGAGCATCGAGAGCGACTGCGTGAGGACGACGAGGCGGTGCTTGTCCGTGCGGTCGGCGACGATCCCGCCGTAGATCGTGAGGAGCAGCACACCGAGCGAGCCCAACGCGGACACGAGGCCGACGTAGAAGGGCGAGTTCGTCAACTCGAGGACCAGCCACCCCTGCGCAATGTTCTGCATCCAGGTGCCGATGAGCGAAACGCCCTGGCCCAGGAAGAACAGCCGGAAGTTGCGGTGGGCGAGCGCCCCAAAGCGAAACCCGCGCGCGGGGTCATCCATTGCGGGAAAGCTCGCCGCAGTCCGATATTGGGGGTAGGGAGCCGATGAAATACACGACGTACAGCCGCTACCTCCCCGAGCTGGCCGTCACGATCAACCTGCAGGCCCTGCTCGATCAGCTCGCCGATTTCTTGCTTCAGTCGGGCTTCGCCGGAGGCGCGTACTCGCACCCCTTCTGGGGCGAGTTCGGTGAAGACGAGGCGGACCGCTCGCTTGACGCGCTGCGCCAGGCCATCCTCCAAGCGCTGATGGAGTCCGGCCAGCTCACGCCGGAAATGCTCAAGGTGTTGCGCGGCGAATCGAGCGGCGACGCCGAGCGCGATGCCGACCTGCAGCGCCAGCTCTCCGAGCTGCTCGACAAGATCGTCCAGAAGCTGATCGAGGAGGGCTACCTCAACGTCACCGAGGCGCCGAAGCTGCCCGCCGGCCAGCAACCCCTGTTCGGACCCGGCGGCATGGCCAAGGAGGCGGCTCAGCAAGTGCAGTTCAACCTCACCGAGAAGGGCATCGACTTCCTCGGCTACCGCACCCTCAAGCACCTGCTCGGCTCGATCGGCAAGTCCAGCTTCGGCGCGCACGAGACGGAGCACCTCGCGACAGGGATCGAGGCCGAAGCGGTGAGCAAGCCCTACGAGTTCGGCGACACGCTCAACCTCGACGTGAACGCCACGCTGACCCATGCCTTGGAGCGCGAGGGCCTGGGCGTGCCGATCAACCTCGAGTACGACGACCTGATGGTGCACCAGGCCGAGTACCGCTCTTCCTCGGCGACGGTCCTGATGCTCGACTGCTCGCACTCGATGATCCTGTACGGCGAGGATCGCTTCACGCCCGCGAAGAAGGTGGCCCTCGCCCTCACGCACCTCATTCGCACCCAGTTCCCGGGCGACACGCTGCGAGTGGTGCTGTTCCACGACACCGCCGAGGAGATCCCGCTCGCGCAGCTCGCGCGGGCCCAAGTCGGGCCGTACCACACCAACACGGCCGAAGGGCTCAAGCTGTCGCGCCGGATGCTGCTGTCGCAGCGTAAGGACATGCGGCAGATCATCATGATCACGGACGGGAAACCGTCGGCGCTGACCCTCGGCGACGGCCGCATCTACGTCAACTCCATGGGGCTCGACCCCCAGATCCTCCAGGCCACCTATCGCGAGGTGGCGCTGTGCCGTCGCAGCGGGATCATGATCAACACGTTCATGCTCGCCCGCGACCGCAGCCTGGTCGAGTTCGTGAAGAAGGTGAGTGCGATCTGCCGGGGGAAAGCGTATTTCACCAACACGATGACGCTGGGGCAGTTCATCCTGATGGATTTCATGCGGCGCAAGACGCGCCGCGTGTCCTAGACCTCCGACGACCACCACGCTGACGACTCGAGGGCCCGGCGGTGGGCCCGGCGCCTACGCGGCCGGGATCGCCGCCACTGCCGTTGTCTACTTCGGCTCGGCGAAGGTCGGCCTGTTCGCGGCGGTCGCCCAAGAGGTCGTCTCCTCCGTCTGGCCCCCCTCGGGCGTCGCCGTCGCCGTGTTGCTCCTCTACGGCCTGCGCTACTGGCCGGGGATCGCGCTCGGGGCCTTCCTGCTCAACTGGACGGCCGGCGTGCCGTTCGAGGGCGCCGCCGGCATCGCGGTCGGGAACACCCTCGAGGCAGTCACCGCCGCCTGGCTGCTCCATCGGGTCGCCGGCTTCCGGCCGGCGCTCGAACGGCTCCGGGACGTGCTCGTCTTCGTCACCCTCGCGGCGCTCGCGAGCACGACGCTGAGCGCGACGCTCGGGGTCACGAGCCTGTGGGCGAGCGGGGTCGTGGACCGGAGCGCCGTCGGGTCCCTCTGGCTCGTGTGGTGGTCCGGCGACGCCCTCGGGGACTTGCTCGTCGCACCCCTGCTGCTGACTTGGGCGCACGCGGGCTGGCCGCGGGGCCGGTGGCCTGAGGCAGGCGCCCTGGTCCTCGTGCTCGTGCTCTTGACCACGCTGCTGCTCCGCAACCCGCTCACGTACGTGTACGCCGTTTTTCCCGTCGTCGTGTGGGCGGCCGTGCGGTTAGGCCCCCGCGGCGCGGCGACCGCCACCGCGCTCATTGCGTCGCTGACGATCTGGCACACGCTGCGCGGGCTCGGCCCATTCGTCGGGTCGAGCCCGACCCACAACATCGCCCTGCTGCAGACGTTCCTCGCCCTGTTTTCGGTCACCGGCCTCGTGCTCGCCGCCGTTACGTCGGAGCGGAGCGCAGCCGAACAGGCCGCGCACGAGGGCGAGGAGCGCTTCCGCCTGCTGGTGGACAGCGTGCAGGACTACGCGATCATCCGGCTCGACGCCGCGGGCCGGGTCGTGAGCTGGAACGCCGGGGCGGAGCGCATCAAGGGGTATCCGGCGCAGGAGATCCTCGGCCGGGAGTTCTCCCGCTTCTACACCCCCGAGGACATCGCTGCGGGGAAGCCCGCGGCGAATCTGCGCGAGGCGGCCGAGCGGGGGCGCTGCGAGATCCAGGGCTGGCGGGTCCGCAAGGACGGCTCCCATTTCTGGGCCGACGCCGTGCTGACGGCGATCCGCGATCGCGACGGCGCCCTCGTCGGCTTCGCCAAGATCACCCGCGACCTCACGGAGCGCCAGCAGGCCCAGGAATCACTCGCGCGAACGAACGCCGAGCTGGAGAGCTTCAGCTACTCCGTCTCGCATGACCTGCGCTCCCCACTGCGCGCGATCGATGGCTATGCTCGGGTGCTGCTGGAAGACTACGCCGCGGCTCTCGACGCCGAGGGGCAGCGGCTCCTGAACGCGGTTCGGGACAACGCGAAGCGGATGGGCCAGCTGATCGACGCCCTGTTGCGGTTTTCCCGCCTCGGCCGACAGGCATTGAAGCTGCAGCCGATCGATATGACGGGCCTGGCTCACGCCGCGCTCGAAGACCTGCGACAGGTCCCGGGCGACGGCCACCCCGAGGTGAGCCTGCAGGATCTCCCACCGGCGGTCGGGGATAGGACTCTCCTGCAGCAGGTCCTGGCGAACCTCCTCAGCAACGCCTTCAAGTTCAGCCGCACCAGACCGCGCCCCCGCGTGGAAATCGCCGCGCGCCTCGAGGGGACTGAGGCTGTCTACTTCGTCCGAGACAACGGCGTCGGGTTCGACATGGCGTACGCGGACAAGCTCTTCCAGGTGTTCAATCGTCTGCACGGCACGAACGAGTTTGAAGGTACGGGCGTGGGCCTGGCCTTGGTGCAGCGCATCGTCGAGCGACATGGAGGCCGGGTCTGGGCCGAGGGCGCCGTGAACGAGGGCGCCACCTTCTACTTCACGTTACCGCGCCAGCGGGGTGTCGTATGACGGGCGCGGAAGGCGCTTACTGGACGGAGGACGTCGCCGGGCGGCGCAGCGTGCGCGTCAGGAGGAGGGCACGCGCGCAGACGCGCGTGATGGCGGCCAGCCACGCCGCGACGCTGCCTCGACTCGGATCGAACGCTCCGGCGTAGCGCCACGCCTGGCGAAACGCCCACGCCACCGCTGCCTCAGCCTCACCGGCCTCGAACACAACGAGGAGGGCGACGCTGTGTAGCGTGCTCCTGTGACGCTTGTACAACCGGGCGAGAGCCTGCCGATCTTTCGACACCGCCACCCGCTCCACGAGAAGACAGTCATCCAGGCTCTCAGCCGCGAACGTCATCGATCCTCCATAGAAGCAGGTGAGACGGACCACGAGGGCGCAACGATAAAGACGCCGCACTCCACCAGGGCGTAACGCGTGCCAGGCACCCCGCTTGGAGCCTTCGGGGCGGAGTCGGCCGCGCGACCCCAACGGGGGTGACCTCGATCACGAAGGCGCCATGACCGGTGACAAGGGCGGCGGCCGTTACCCGCCGGGTTCCCCCGGATCCTTGTGTGAGACCGCGCCCGGTTGAACCCGCGAACCGGCCGATGGGACGAGCTGCTCCCGCGGCTTAGGAGGCCGATGGACAGCAAGGCCCTGCAGGACAGTCCAGACGTCGGCGTGACCGTCGTCGCACCCGACTGGACGATCGTGGAGTGGAACGAGGCGGCGGCGCGGATCACCGGGCTCCCAGCCGACCGGGTCCTCGGCAAGACGTTCTGGACCGCCTTTCCGACGGCCCGGGGCGCGCAGGCCGAGCGAGTGCTCCAGGACGTGCTCGTCGATGGCCAACCGCGCTCCTATCTGGCGCCTGTCCACGCCCCTGATTTCAAAGGCACGTTTTTCGAGACGCAGGCGAGCCGTGGGCCGCGGAACCGGCTGATCCTCGCGTTCCGCGAGGTGCGGCCGGAGCTGTCGCGGGAGTCGGGCGCGATCGTGGCGGCGTTCGACGAAGAGCGACGCCTCTACGCCCGGTTATTCAAGATTCTCCCCATCCCCGCGCTAGTGCTCAGCGTGGACGGGCAGATCCTCGAAGCGAACGCCGAGGGAGGGTCGCTGCTCGGGGCGGCGGACGTGCGCAGCCTCCGAGGGCGGCCCCTTGCCGACTGGGTGCCGGCGGCGCAGCGCTCACCCCTGGCTGCCGCGCTGCGTGAGGGCGTGGCGAAGCGCCAGCGGTTCCGGCTCGCGGTGGACTTCGCGGGCGAATCCGTGCGCGAGGTAGATGCGGTCATCGAGAATCTCGATCCCCAACGCGCAACCCCGAAGCTCTTGTTTCTGGCGATCGACGCGTCGCGCGAGGTGCTGCTGCAACGCAAGGTCTTGGAAGCCGACCGGCTCTCGCAGCTCGGAAGCCTGTTGTCGGGAGTGGCTCATGAGCTGAACAATCCCCTCGCGGCCATCGCCGCGTTCGCGGAAGTCCTGAAGGCCGACGCGACGGAGCCCGGGCAGCAGGAGGCCGCCGAGGTCATCCAGACGGAGGCCTTGCGGGCGGGGCGCGTCGTCCAGACGCTGCTCGACTTCGCCCGGCAACGTCCCCGCATGCGCGGGCCGGTGGACATCAAGGACATCGTCGCCCGGGTCATCGCCCTGCACCGGAGCGCGCTCAAGAAGGCGCGCGTCCAGGCCGTCGACTCGATCACGAGCGACGTGCCGGCGGTGATCGGCGACCCGCAGGAACTGCAGCAGGTCTTCCTCAATGCCCTCGTGAACGCCGAGCAGGCCATCGCGTCCACGGGCCGGCCGGGCAAGGTGATGTTCTCGTCCCGGCGGACGGAGGGCCGCCTCGTCATCCTGGTCGAGGACACCGGGCCGGGCGTGCCCCGGGAGATTCTGGACCGGGTGTTCGAGCCCTTCTTCACGACGAAGGGCGAGCTTGGGCGGGGGCTCGGCCTCGCGATCAGCTATGGGCTGGTCAAGGGCATGGGCGGACGGATGGACATGATGAACGTCGAGGGCGGCGGCGCCGCTCTGGCAATCGAGTTACCCGTGGATGCGGCCCCGCCCGAGCCCGCCCCGGAGGTCGGGGCGCCCCAGACGTCGCGATCGCTGTCGGTTCTCGTGGTCGAAGACGAGGACAGCGTGCGGCGCGGCATCGCCCGTATGGCCGAGCGCCTCGGCCATCGGACGACCACCGTTGCCGACTTCGCAACCGCCGTGACCGAGTTGCAGAACGCCGCAGAGCGCTACGACGCATTGATTGTGGACGTCCACCTGGACGAGGCTCACAGCGGATTCGACCTGTTCGAAACGCTGCGGCTCGAGGGCCGGGGCCGCGAGCACCGCCTGGTGTTCACAACGGGCGACTCGATGTCTCCAAAGACCCGCGACCTGCTGCAGCGCTCCGAGCGTCCCGTGCTGAAGAAACCCTTCAGCCTCGACGCAAGCAGGTCTATTACAGGCGCGACCCTGCCCTGTTTCACGCCACCGCGGAGCTGAGAGCCGTTCCCGCGAGCAGTACCTGAGGACGGGATGCCAGTAGGTCGCCCTCCAATGAGCCGCCAGGCTGACCCCACGGGTGTCGTGCGCGTCCTCATCGTGGAGGACTCGGCAGCCGACGCGGAGCTCATGCTCCGGGCGCTCCGCACTGGGGGGTTCGCGCCGGCGTACGAGCGCGTCGAGAGCGCCGCGGCGATGCGCGAGACCCTCGCGCGTCAGCCGTGGGACGTCGTGCTCGGCGATTACAACCTCCCGGGGTTTGATGTACCCGCCGCATTGGCTGTACTCCAGGAACACGGCCAAGACATCCCCTTCATCGTGGTGACGGGAAGCGTGGGCGAGGATGCGGCCGTTGCGGCGATGAAAGCCGGCGCGACGGATTACATCATGAAGGACCGCCTCCAGCGGCTCGCGCCCGCCGTGCTACGAGCGGTGGCGGACGCCGCCGTGCGGCGCGAGCACCAGCGGCTGCAGCAGCAGCTCCAGCAGTCGCAGAGGCTGGAGGCCGTGGGGCGGCTCGCGGGAGGCATCGCCCACGACTTCAACAACGTGCTCACGGCGATTCTCGGCTCCGTTGAGCTGCTCCTGCTCGACACGCCCGCCGACGCCCCGAAACGAGAGGAACTGGACATCATCCGGGACGCGGCGGCGCGCGCCCAGGTGCTGATTCGCCAGCTCCTCGCCTTCAGCGCGCGGCAGGTGTTGCAGCCGAGGGTCCTCGACCTGAACCACCTGGTCGGAGAGGTGAGCAAGATGCTCCGGCGGCTGATCGGCGAGGATGTGGACCTCGTGTCCGCGCTCGCACGGGACCTCGGCGCGGTCCGTGCGGATGCGGCCCAGATCGAGCAGGCGCTGGTCAATCTGGCGGTCAATGCGCGCGACGCGATGCCGGCCGGCGGGGGGCTGACCATCGAGACGGAAAATGTCGAGTTGGCCGAAGGGAGTGCCCCGACTCACGGCGAGGTCCCGCCGGGGCGCTACGTCATGCTTCGGGTGACCGACACCGGCACCGGCATGGACGCCGAAACCCAGGCGCACGTCTTCGAGCCCTTCTTCACAACCAAGCCCCACGGCAAGGGGACCGGCCTTGGCCTCGCCACCGTGTACGGGATCGCACGGCAGAGCGGGGGCCACGTCACGGTCGAGAGCGCGCCGGGCCAGGGCACCACGTTCCGGATCTACCTGCCACGTGTCGATGAGGCGGCCGAGCCGGTCGGGGGCCCCCGTGCCGTCACGGCGCCCGTCGAGGGCACTGAGACAGTGCTCCTCGTCGAGGATGAGCACCTGGTGCGCAGCCTCGCCCGCAAGGTGCTCGAGCAGGCGGGCTACACGGTGCTCGTCGCCGCCGGCGGCCGGGAGGCGCTGCAGATGGCGGCGCTGTACGACGGCCCGATCCACCTCTTGCTCACCGACGTCGTGATGCCCGAGATGAACGGTCGCGAGCTGATGCACCGCCTGACGCCGGTCCGTCCGGGGCTGCGCGTGCTCTACATCTCCGGTTATTCGGACGAGGCCGTGGCCCGGCAAGGCGTCCTCGATCCCGGTACCGCGTTCATGCAGAAGCCCTTCACACCCGATGCTCTCGCTCGCAAGGTCCGCGAAGTGCTGGACGGCGCCCGCGCTGGGGCTTGACCGGCGCCGCCTCCGTCGCCTGGCGCTTCATCGCGCCGGGCCGGCCAAGCACGCTGCGATGATCCCAGTCAGCCTGGCGCCGTCGCGTGGTCGGCCCGCGTTTGGGCGCCTCGATACGAGCTTCACGTTGCGCAGCCCCGGAGAGCGGATAGAAGAAGGTGGTGACAGATGAACCAGCCTGTGATCTTCGGCGCGCACGACGAGAAGACGCTCGCCCAGCTCCATGACGTGGCGAGCCGCGCGGAGCGCGTCGCG
>WNGR01021244.1_pt1 | contig 10809 bp, 14 predicted proteins | sample 5407581 | NCBI WGS metagenome assembly WNGR01 (sample SAMN13153383, study PRJNA577476) | soil metagenome | isolation source: 80 cm soil or saprolite under Garry oak tree replicate 2 | place: USA:California | collected 2016-06-15 | reverse complement strand
CCAGGTAGCGGCACACTGGCTTGGTGAGGATTGTGGTCACCGAGGTGACCGGGCGTGGGAGCATCCGCCGTGGGGTGCTGGACACCGCCGACCCCAGCGATGCCGACCGCTGCGGGGACCTCATCGAGCGGGCTGCCCTGGACGTGCCGCCGCCGTACCGGCCGGTGGCGGGCAGCCGCATCTACGAGATCCGCGCCGATGACAAGACTGTCTGGGTCGCCGAGCGCGAACTGGCCGGGCCGTTGCGGGACCTCGTCATGGTTGCCCTCGTGGCGGGAGTGGACAGCGCGGGTGCGGCTCTGGGCCCTGTGGCCGGTCCTGGTAAGTGCGAAGGGAATCAGCCCGCGGCAGCACCACGCAGGCCGCTGCACGCCCACCCGCACTATTTTAGAACACCGGCCCGATTCGGCTCAGCGGGCGGGCCAGGGCGCCAGCATGCCAAGGGGCGCCCGCCGAGGTGCAGCTCCACTCCACGGCGTCACCGCCGAGGACGTCGCCGCGATCCTCGACCGGCGGAACCGGCCGGACGGGCCGCGCGTCTGATTACTGCCCGGCCCGGGGCTCGCGGACCGCTCCCCCTACCTCTGGCCCGGGCCGCGGGCGGGGGGAGGCTGCTCTAAACCGGCCACGCGACCGGCCAATGAGCTTCTCGCCCTTATCGATACTGCCGTAACGGTAAGTCGGGCCGGCGCGTTTCTTAATCACCGTGGCCCGGGGCGGGACGTTGGGCCGCCGCCGTCCCGGGCCGCCGCCCCGCCGGAGGCATCCATGAGCCATGCGACCCTGGTCAACGATGGCCTGCTCTTGTTAACCATCGCATCGGCGCTGCTCCTGATGACGTTCGTCTCCGCGGTGATCCGGGTACCCTCCGAGCGTGCCGACCGGCCCGCCCAGCCTGCGGGCGACACCGGCCAGTCCGGCGGCACCGGGTATCGGCCCAGGCACGCCGCTCCCGGCGCGCCGCCGTGGGGCCCGGCACCCAAGCCACCAGGCATCGACCGGGATGGAGCTTGATGGAACTCCACATGATCCTGGCGTGCCCGGGTAGGGCCTTGATCCGCGGCCCAGGGCGGGACGGCCCAGGGCGGGACATAGCGCCGCCGCCTCGGCCCAAACCCCCGGCCGGGACGGTGACCGCGTTGCTGTCCGGGCAGCGTGGCGATGGCGGGTTCGGCGTGCACCCCACCGCAAGTGGACCGGCGCGCACTGGCGGCTGGTCTCCCTGGTCGAGTTGGGGAATCCCGCCAGGGGAGCCACGCACGGTCGCCGCCGCCAACCATGTGCTCGCCTGGCTGGCCAGCCCGGGTCGGCGGGTGCCGGTGGCCGGCGGGCTGACCCGGGCGCATGCCTCGATCGAGGGCAACGCACTGGCGTGTGCTGTCGGCTCGGCCTGGCCGCCGATCGGCGGGTGCAGGTCCTGGCCGAGGCGCTGATCGGCTGGCAGTGGCCGGACGGCGGGTGGAACTGCGATCCTGCGGCCACTCGGCGGTCGTCGTTTCACGAGTCGCTGGCCCCGGCCTGGGCCCTGCACGAGTACGGGCAGGCCACCGGCGACACCACTGCCAGGGACACTGCCGGCCGGGCTGCCGAACTATTCCTAACCCACCGGCTGTTCCGCAGCCTTGCCACCGGCCAGATGATCAACCGGGCCTGGCTGGCGCCGCGCTATCCGCCGTACTGGCAATACGACATCCTGCACGCCCTACTGGTCTTGTCCCGGATGGGCAAAGCTGTCGACCCGCGCACCGGTGATGCGCTTGATGAGCTGGAGCGGCGGCGGCGGCCCGATGGCCGCTGGCAGCCGGGCGGGTACTGGTGGAAACCACCGACCAGTAGCATCACACCGGAGGTCGTGGACTGGGGCCGCTCCGGCCCTAACGAGATGATCACCCTCAACGCGCTCCGCGTCCTGCGCGCCGCCAGCCGGCTCACCTGAGCAATGGGACAGACTCGCGGCCGACCGAGGCGGTCGCGGGCTGTAACCGGTACCGCACGCTCTCCGAGCGCCGCACCGCCGATCTGCGTAGCCAGGTGGCTGATACGTGAATGGTCCTCAGCTGGGCAGGCGGGCAGCGGACCCTGGCCGGTGAGGCGGTGGCAGGGCCTGCGGTGGCGCCGCTGTCAGGCGGCGGTGTCGATAGTGACGGTGTGCCCGAGGGCCTGGAGCCTGGCGATGAGCCGGCGGGTCTCGCGCTCAGGGTCCTGGAGGCTGGCGAAGTAGCCGGCGCCGAGCTCGTGGTAGGGCTTTCCGGTGACCATGATGTGCCAGATGATGACGATCATCGCGTGCGCCACGACGACGATAGCTTTCTTCTTGGCGGTGGGACTGCGGTAGCCGCCGTTCTTCATGACGTGCCGGTGGTAGAGGGATTTGAGGTAGCCGTCGTGGCGGGCCGCTGACCAGGCGCACTCGACCAGCAGGGACTGCAGGTGCGTGTTGCCTTTGCGGGGCTTGCCGGAGCGGCGCTTGCCGGCTGATTCGTGGTTGCCGGGGCACAGCCCGGTCCAGGAGGCCAGGTGTGCGTCGCCGGGGAAGAACTCCTTGACGGCGACGCCGATCTCGGAGATCACGGCGGCGGCGGCGAGCTGGCCGATTCCGAGGGTGGTGGCCAGCAGGTCCCGCCAGCGCTGAAAGGGCTCCATCATCTCCTCGATCCGGGCGTCCAGCCGGGCGATCGTCGCCTCCAGGTGGTCAATGTGGTCCAGGTGCAGGCGGCACATCAGGGCGTGGTGGTCACTGAAGCGGCCTTCCAGGGCCAGGGACAGGTCCGCGATCTTGGCGCGCATCTTGCCCTTGGCCAGCTGGGCCAGGACGGGCCGCGGCGTTCCCCGTCGATCAGCGCCTCGATCATCGCCCGCCCGGACTTGGTGGCGATGGAGGAGGCCACCGAGTCGATCTTGATCCCGGCGTCCTGCAGGGTGTTGCCGAGCCGGGCGATCTCGCTGACCCGCTGCTGGGCGATCTTGGTGCGGTAGCGGACCACATCGCGGGCCGCCTTGACCTGGGCCGGGGGGATGAAGCTGCCGGCCAGCAGCCCGCACTCCAGCAGGTGCGTCAGGAGCTTGTTGTACAGGGCGATAGCGGTCTGGTACAGGGGTGCTGATTGCGGCTGGCCGCGGAGGGCCTGGGCTGATGCGGCATAGGCGGCGGCGAGGTTGTGCAACGCGGGCCGGGTGCGCGGGTGATCCTCGCCGTATTCGGCCTGCAGGTTCGTGTAGTCGTCGTGGAGCAGCTGGAATGCCTTGTCGGCTTGACCTTGGTCGAACAGGGCCTCGGCGGTGGCCACGGTCAGGACGCGGGGATGCGGCCGCCCGCTGGTCAGCCGTTCGGTGAGGGCGGCGAGGAACGCCGTGGTGGCAGCGTCGCGGCCGGTGACCCGGCGCAGGGTGAGCAGTTCAGCGGCCAGGGCCGGGGGCAGGGCGTCGGCCGGGGTGCGGGGGTCGTCTTCGACGACGCTGGTCAGGAGTGACTCGCGCACGTCCTGGTCCAGGTCGTCCCAGCTGTGGTCGGCGTGCGCGTTCTCGACCGCCGCCAGCAATGCCTGCCGCACTGTGCGGATCGTCGCGGGCGTCAGTTCCCTGGCTTGTGCCGCTCGGACGGCGTGCAGCAGGTGAGAGATACCGAATTCCACGATCGGGGTCCCGGGGCGGTGCTGCAGCCATCCCGCCGCGATGGCCTCCTCGACCGGAGCCGTGGTGAGAAGACCGGGAGCCGGTGCGGGGCCGGGGTCACCCGGTGCGGGGCCGGGGCTGTACAGCCAGTCCCGGATCGTCATCCGGCCGTGGACGGCGATCACGGCCAGGGCCCGGCGCACCGGCGGCTGCGCTGCGGCCAGGGCGGCCTGGACGCCGGCCAGCGCGGGGATGGCGGCCAAGTCGGGGGGGCCTTCGCCGCCCTCGCGCAGGGCCTGGGCCACCGCGGGCGCCTCCAGTAGGTCATACAGGATCCCGGGCACGCCGTCGGCGTGGCGCACGACCCGGGCCAGCATCCCCGCGTCCAGCCCGGTGCCGAGCTCGGCGACCGCGATCTCGGTCAGCTCCTCGGCCGACAGCGGGCCTAGCCGGACCCGGGTCAGGCGCCGCGCCCGGTCCTCGGCATCCAGCCAGTCGCCCTGCGCGTCCCCGGCAAGGGCGCCCGGCTGATCGATGCTGACGGTCAGCACGATCAATCCGGCCGCCCCGGACTGCCGCGACAAAGTGTCCAGCAGCCGGATCGTCACCGGGTCCAGCAGCTGCGCGTCTTTTACCGCCACCAGCATGGGCAGCACGCTGGCCACCAGCCCCAGGCACCGGCCGTCATCCTCGGCCGCGGCCACAGCCTGCGGCCCGAGGCCCACCGAGAACACCGTCCCGCTGTTGCGGCGCAGCGCTCCCTCCAGCAGACTGGCCCGCGACTGCGCGGCCGCCGGGACCGCTCGGAGCAGGTCACGCACAGCGAGCACATTGCCCGCGTCCGCCGCCAGGGCGCCCAGGGCCGGTCCGAGCAGCCCCAGGCCGGCCAGGAAGCTGCCGGTCTTTAGCGCCAGCGACAGCCGGTCCCGGGTCAGCCGGTTCGCCCGCGCCACCGCCTCGGCGATGCCCTGCACGTGCCGCTTGATCTGCGGATCGCCGTCCAGGACCGCGAACGCCCCCATCCGGGCGGTGATGCCCCACCAGAAGAAGCCCGGACGAGAACCCGGCGCCGGCGCCATCGCCACCGGGTACATCCGCTGAGCCTGCTCCCGCCGCCAGGCAGCTGAGCTCCCGTCCGGGCCGGCACCCGCCGGGCCGGGCATCCGTGCCCCCGGCGGGCCAGGCGCGCCCAGCATCGCTGGCCAGTAGGCGGGCCGCGATTGGAGCATCGCTAGCTGTCCGTACAGGGCCTGGACAACCGCCGTCTTACCCGACCCAGACGGCCCCTCGATCACAACCACGCCCACTCGCCTGTGCCGGACCGCCGCGTCCCACGCCTCGGCCAGCTCGCGTACCACACGGACGCGGCCAGCACCCACGAACATGCACCAAGTGTTTCACCAGCCGCACCGCCTCAAGCGGCGGTGCTTGTCTTCAGTCCTCGTCACCCGCGAGCACCCCCTAGCTCATCGGTACGGCATCGGGTTGCCGTTGGCCGTAGCTTCGCGACTCCGTCGCCTGATTACAGCGGGGCAGCGCTGCTGTCCGGTGACAGTTATCTCGGCCCGGTGGTGTGGCCCTGACCTGCGCGGGCCTATTTAAATGGCAAGACGGCGGCTGTCGGCTTGCCATCGAAGTTGGCCCGCCTGGTGCGGGGGCACGAGGTTGCCAGTCATGATGGCCCGGCGGGAAGCTCACCGGAACCCGGCATCACCGGCATCTTGGCCACCATGAAGGCCAGGAAGGGGTCAGTTCTGCTGGCAAGGCGAGCGAACGGGCCGGATTAGATGACAGCGGGCCGACTTGCATGTCACCGGACAGCTGCGCACAGCTGACCGGCGGGGACGTGAGTAGAGGTGGTGAGTGACGTTTCAGCGAGCTCAGGGTGCGCGATCACCTCTATGTCGGCTGGCTCTAGCCGCCATTACCGGTGTCCCCACTCCTCGCTGTCCCGGCCCCGTCCCGCAACAGAGCACGGACAAGCGTCCCGTCTCACCGATCATGAGGCACCTCGCCTCTCTGACCAGCGGTGCCATAAACACGTGAGACGCCGCGGCGTTGGTGGTTCAGCCTCAGCGAGGCGCTGACCTGCATGCTCGTTGGGTGTCGTTAACGGGCGATTCCGTCAAGCCGGGCCCTGGCCGTGAAACCAGTCGGCCGTTCTGGCGTCCGATAACCCCGCTTATCGGACGTCAGAAGGGTAAGTCACCCCGTCCGGACGGAGGATCGGGGAAGTAAGCCTGAACCCCTTCACGATGCAGTAGATGCTGAGCGACAGCTCCCAGAGGGCCTCGGGCAGCGTCGCGATGTTTTGAATCGCGCCGCCGCGCGCGATCGCGTTGTACATGACCAAGACTCCCGTGATCATGACGAGCGGTCCTCCGACGAGACCCAGCCACGTCATGCCTCGCGGCACCAGCTCGGATCGGTACATCAGGTAGCCCAGGATCACTCCATTCGCGAGACCCGCGAAGAACCCAGGCCCGACGAGGAATGCTCGGTAGTAGATCGAAACGAATACATGCCCGAGAACAGGATTAGAAGCGGCCGTGGCTTCCTGTCGCATCAGCACGAACGCGAGGGCGCTGACGATCCCGATCGCGATGAACATGGCCTCGACGAGACGGGCCGCCACGTAGCCGATCGCCCCCATCTCGCTCTCGCGCTTCAGGACCGGGTACGCCACCACCGCGGTGGCGACGTTGGAGATGATGAGGAAGACCTCTAGCATCGCGCCGGTTGCGATGCCCGGGGCGGGGTTGGCCCCTGCTCCGGTGATGAGGCCGGGGTTGTTCAGCATCTGGTGGTAGCCGACGAAGTATGCCGGAACCGAGGTCAAGAACGTGGCGAGGAAGAACCAGCCGAAGACTCGGCCGATCGCCTGAGGTCGATACGCGTGGCGTCCATCGCTTACGGTGGTGGTGACGGCAGCCATCCTGCCCCCTCTCTCGGAGTTGGCCGGTCGTTTAGGTTGCCCGGGCTAGCTGCTCGGGCCGACGGTGCCGATGAACTGAAGGTGCAAGCACCCGTTGAGATGCCTTCCGGGCTGCAGATCACCAAGTAGCCGTGCATGAACGGCGTGAAGCCACCCTCGCTAGGCGCCGTTGCGATCACGTGGTCGTGGAAGAACCCCGGCGTTTGACCCTGAGCCGTGCCTGTCTGGGGCGCGAGCACGTAGAAGGGTTGCTGTTTGGCGCTTGGCACCTTGTGGACCGGGTGACCGTCTTGCGGGAACGTCATGATGATCTGCTGCCCGTTCACCCACACCGGCTCGTAGCAGGCTCCCTTGGGGGGTTGAGGCTGAACCACGCAGTCGATCACCCGGGCCTGGGCGGCGGGCGCCCCCATCAAGCCGAAGCCCAGGACCGTTGCGGCCAAGGCCAGGACCGTTGCGGTCGTCGCGGCCACGTTACGAATCGTCGAGCGCATGGTCATCCCTCCCTCGGGTGAACCTTCCTTGATCCAACCCGGTTGGCCGAGCGCAAACACTGGTCCGAGCGTAACGCCGACGCATCCACCCCGAGAAGCCCCGGACGGTGGGCTGAGCCGGATCCGGCACGGGTATCACCCAGGATTGGTGTGCATCTCAGGGCCACCAGCAGAGGGACCCGCTGGGCATGGCGCATGGACTGGCGGGGTCGGCATCCCCCTCAATGCCGGGGCCCGCCTTTCCTGTTTGAGATTCCGACCTGGGGAGATCGGACGCCGGGGCCCCGGCACGACGGCAAACGCTTTCGCATTGTGATCGGTGCCGACGAATACTCAGCCGAGGGCGTCTCAGTCAACGACGCCGAGCGGTTCATCAAGCAGGTACTAGACCAGCGGGCCGACCTCGACCGGCAGCGATCCGAAAGACGGAATCAGCTCCCAGGCAGCGGCCAGGCAGGTGATCAAGCCGGGTAACCGGGTGATGCCAGGGCTTTGGTCATACCTGCGGCTCTGCCAGCCATGACGTGACCGCATACGAGGCGTGCCGGTCGAGCGAGTGGCGGCCGCGGTCATAGCGGCGAGTCGTCCGGGGATCGGCATGCCCAGCGGCATCTTGTACGTCCTCGAGCGGAACTCCGGCCTCCCGGGCGCCGGTGATGAAGGCCACCCGCAGCGAGTGCGGGCTGATCTCTCCGGCGCCGTCGAGCTCGGCCCGGCGGCCGATGCGCCGGATCATCCGCCAGGCCTCGGGCTGGTCCATGCGCCGCCCTGTCTTGGTGACGAAGATCGGGCCCGAGTCTCGCGCTGCCAGGTAGGCATCAATCGCCCCGGGCGACGGGCGCGGTGAGCACCGTGCGGTCCTCGACGTCGCCCTTGCGCTCCAGCCGCAGGATTCTGTGCCCGCGGTCGTGGCCCAGGTGCTCGACGTCGCGGCTCAGCGCCTCGTTGATCCGCAGGCCAGTGTGAGCGAGCAGGGTCAACAGCGCGACTGTGCGAGCGCTCCCGTGTTCCCCGGCCGCCGCCAGCAGCCGCCGGAGCTCCTCACGGTTGAGCCCAGGCGTCACGCCCCGGTCGTTGTTAACTTTGGGCCGGCGAACTCGCTCCAGCGGCGACGTCGGCCGCACGCCCTCCTCGACAACGTAGCGGTACCAGCTCGCCACGGCGGCAAGACGGCGGGCGACGCTGCGGGGCTTGGCCCCGGCCGCCTCCAGCGCCCGTGCCCATCGGTTGACATCCACCCGCCGGGCGACCAGCGGGTCGATGCCGTGCCCGGCGCAGTAGGTCAGCCAAGCGGCATGGTCGCCCCGGTAGCCCCGGCGGGTCTCTCTGCTCTTGAAGCTGTCGAGCCACTCGTCTCGGAGCTGGGCTATCCGGGCGTCGATCGGCGCTTGATCGGTGCCGGAGACGACCTTGAGAACGGGGGTCACGGACGACATGTTAAGGGTGATTACCATGTCGTTGGGGAGAGGACGAAATCACTCCGGCCGCGTTTTCTCCTCCCACGAGAAACCTGGCGGCGGCAACGTTAGATCGCCCTCAGGGGGTTCCGCCAGTACTACCGGGACCCCGGGCCGCGGCCCCGGCGATCCCCAACTGCCGACGCATAGTTTGGCCTCGTCACAGGCCAATACCGGCGCGGCGAGACCGGCCAGCGGCCGGGCTACACCGGCAACCCGGTCCGGCCATGTTGACCACTCGCCCGCGTGCCGCGTTCAGGAAACTGAACACCGTAGCGGTGCTCATCACTTGATTGTTACCGGCATCCCAAGGCCGATTCGCAAGTCGGTGCTGCCGAAGACAAAAGGGCCACGTGCCAGCCGAGTCCCTGATCACTTAGCAGAGACAGCCGTAGGCTCCCTGTAGTGTTATCGGATCAGGTTTCGGGGTTCGCTTCCCCGTTCGCATCGTTCTCCGCCCGCCACTTGCTGACCCATTCCAACACGGCACTGCGGTTGAGCTGCCAGCTTGCCCGGCCCGGCTGGTTGGGGAACTTTGCCACGATGTCCTCTGTGAATGTCACGAGCATCGGCGAAGGGGCTCCGCCCGGCATTACCCCGGCATCGTCCATAGTGCCAGGAGTCCCGAAGCCGAGAGCGTCGTTCAGGATGAGCGCGCCGGTCGCCAGTGGGCCGCTGCCTACGTATCCCCACGTCAGCTCACGATGGTCTGGGTCGCCGGGATGCCGCGGGTAATGGATGAATGTCCGCCGGGAGTCACCGGGCTCGGTGATGGTCACCTGACCGACATCTTCCTTGCCCTTTCGCGGCTTGCCGCTATACGTCACGGGAGCCGAGGCGTCCCATTTCCCGGCCGGAGATTCCTGGCGCGGGACCATGAGATGCGCAACCTTGCCTTTGGCGGTGTAGCCAGTCATCGCCGGGACGTTCTCGCGGATCATTGCGCAGATTCGCTGGTACTCGGCGGGTCCGGCGTACTTCTCAAGGCCCGCGAGTCGCAGGCCGGTGATCATCTCGTCAATGGTCATCGGCGCCGCAGGCGGCTCCTGCTCTGCGAGGATGGCATTGACGGCGGCGAAGTGGTCAGCCAGGAGCGTACACGCAAGACTCTCTCCTGAGATGGCAGTGACCGTGACCGGGCCGTCAATGGGGGTAACGCGTATCTCGCCGCCCTCAATCCCTCCCCACAGCCACCTGAGCACGTCGATGAACGCATCCCCTGGATGAAATATCCGGTTATGCTCGTACTCCACGCATCTCCGGGCGTTGCTCTCCGCGAACCCTGCCTGTAGGTGCTGGTAAACATTCTGCGGCACGGCAATGTCGCTCGTGCTGCGCTTTCTCCGGAACATTCGCTCACGCCTTCTGCCCGTGGCTAGCTGAACAAACCTTAGCCCAGTACCGACGGCCTTCGGTTATAGCGCGCAGGTCAGCGCCCTGGGAGGGCTGGCGGGAGTGCCGGTTAACATGCCCCAGCTACTTCACGCCAGGATCGGCGTCACCGTCCGCCTCCTGTGTCCAGCGGGCGAGGCCACTGCGGGCGGCCAGGGTGTCCAGGTGCTCCGGGCCGGACACCCGCTCGCGCACGGGCAGCAGCTCGGCGTAATAGCCGCCCGCGTCGAGATTTATCCGGCTGGCGTCAGCGGGGCATCGATTTCTGCGTCGGCAGTACCCGAACCGACAACCCGCCATATCCCTGGTCGCACTTCCTCTGATCGTGCCTTCATGGCCTTTGCCATGGCCCCCGGCCACTCCGTGTGAACCGACCACAGCATGCCGGTCAGGTCCGCGCCGCCCAGGGTCACGCCGGTCAGGTCCGCGCCGGTCAGGTTCGCATCGATGAGGATCGCCTCGGCGAGGTTCGCGCCGACCAGGTTAGCGTCGGTCAGGTTCGCGCCGATCAGGGTCGCATCACCCAGGTCCGCGCCGTCCAGGGTCGCATCACCCAGGTCCGCGCCATCCAGGGTCGCGGCGTGCAGGTCCGCGCGGGCCAGGATCGCGCCGCCCAGGTTCGCGCGGGCCAGGATCGCGCCGCCCAGGTCCGCGCCAGTCAGGTCCGCGCCGGTCAGGTCCGCGCCGTCTAGGTCCGCGCGGCGCAGGTCCGCGCAGCGCAGGTCCGCGCCACTCCACGCCGCATTGCGCAGGTTTCCGCCGCGCCGGGCCGGGGCGGGGCGGGCGCCAGCGGCGACCAAGAATCGAGCCACTCGGGACGAAACGGTGATGTGCAGCCAGGGCCGAGCCGGACGAGCTGCTGCCGCAACGACTCGTGAGGCAAAACTGTCAGCCCGCGTTCTCATTAATCCCCTCCTCC
>WNGR01017073.1_pt1 | contig 10809 bp, 10 predicted proteins | sample 5407581 | NCBI WGS metagenome assembly WNGR01 (sample SAMN13153383, study PRJNA577476) | soil metagenome | isolation source: 80 cm soil or saprolite under Garry oak tree replicate 2 | place: USA:California | collected 2016-06-15 | reverse complement strand
TCCCGTTTCTCGTGTCCCGGCAGTCCAAGCGAGACGAGCACTCCCAACGGCTTCGCGCCCTCGGCGGCGAGGTCCGAGAGCGCGGCCGCGCCGGCCCGCCAGCCGATCTCTTCGAAGGTCAGCCAGTCGGTGCGGAAGTGCACCCCCTCGTACGAGCAATCGATACTCACGGCGAGCGTCACGTCGTCCAGCGACACCAGCGCGCAATCGTCGCCCAGCTCTGCGGCGGCGTCGCCCAGACGAGTGAAGATCGCGCGCAGCCGGTCGAACTCGCCGCCGGCGCCCAAGGGGAGATGACGCGGCATCAGCGTCGCGCGGCGTCGCGATCGAAGCGCACCAGCCCGCTGTCGGTCGCGACCCAGAGGAACGTGCGATCCACCACCACGTCGCGCACGGCCGCGGGGACGTCCCACGGGATCGTGAGCGCTCGGGCCGCGCCGCTCTTCGCGTCCACCCACGCCAGCCCGGTGGTGCCACCGATCCAGACGCCCCCCTCGTCCGCCGCGAGCGAGGTCGGTCGACCGACCAACGGCAGAGGTGTCAGGTGCCAGGAGTCGGGTGCCGGGTTCCGGGTGTCGGGTGTCGGGTCATGCCAGCCGAGTTGGCTGCTCGTGACGACGACCAGCGTCGTCCCGACCCGCGCGATGCCGTAGATCGGCACGCGCAACGACGGCGGCGCGGGCGCGAACGTGAGGTCCGGCGCCCCCGGCGCCAGCAACGCGAGTCCCGTCGTCGTGCCGACCCACAGGCTCTCACCGACCGCGAGCAGGCTCAGCACCGCGGTGCCGCGGGTGCCGATCGCCGTCGCTTTGCCGTCGGCCGCGATCACGGCGAGGCCGCGCGTCGTCCCCACCCAGACGCCGTCGGGCGCCGGGGCGACGCTCGTCACGTCCTCCGACGGCAACCCCCGCCCCACGTCGTACTCGCGGCCGCGGTAGCTCGCGTTGTCCACCGCGTACAGCCCCCGCTCGGTCGCGAGCCACAGCGTGGAGCCGCGCGCCAGGAGTCGCCGGCCCTCGAGGAAGGTGAACCCCAGCGCCGCCCCGCCACCTTCGCTCGTCGTGGTGGCAGAGAGGTCGTCGCTGACCCACGTAAAGCCGATGCGGTCACCGCCGGCGCCGGGCCGCGCGTCGGTCGCAACCCACACGCCACCCGGTCCCGCGGCGATGGCGCCGGCGCCGGGCGCGAGCAGCCCGAACGTCAGCGGCTCCGATTGCGCCGTCATCGGGTCGACGCGCACGACGCCCATGCCGTCGGTGCCGAAGTAGAGATCGGGCTGGTCCGGGGTGCGGGCGGCGGCGGTGAAGTGATAGGTGCGCAGCCGCGCGTCGGTGAGGATCAGGGCGCGCAGCGCCTGGGCGGCGGGCGCGTCGTTCAGCGCCGCCTCGGGCGACAGCGCCGGGCCGGTCGGCACCGGCGGCGGTCCCGCGCCGCGGGACCACTGGCGCGTGATCAGGTCATAGCGCGCGTAACCCAGCGGGACCGTGAGATAGACGGCATTGCCGCCAGGCTCGGCGACCGCGCCGCGCACCGGCTCCGTCGGATAGCCGTCGAGGAACGTCACCGGCGGCTGCCACGCGTGGCGGCGCCGGTCGTAGATGATGAGGCCGTGCGTGGTGGCCGCGAACAACCAGTCGGGCGACGCCGCCAGCGCCCGCACGAAGGAGAACTCCGTGATCATGGAGCGCTCGTCAGGACGCCACCTGCCTGACTGTCTGACGGTCGGACCGTCTGACAGGTAGGCGATGACCACCAACAGGCCGAGTCCAACTGTCCGACTGTCCGACCGTCCGACGGTCATGCTGTTTCCGGCGTCTCCAACACCGCCAGGACGGGCGGGCCCTGCGGCTTGGCGTCGCTCCAGGCGCGCCAGATGTCCGGCAGCGCGGCGAGGACGTCGGCGGGGCGGAGGCTCCGCGCCGTCCACTGCTGCGCCCCGTGCTCGGCGGCGCGCCCGAGGGCGTGCGCGCCCAGGGCCGCGGCTTCGATCGGCGCGGTGCCACGCGCCAGGAACGCGCCGATCAAGCCCGACAGCAAGTCGCCGCTGCCGCCGGTCGCGAGCCCGGGATTGCCGCTGGCGATCGTGTGCAGCGGCCCGCGCGCGTCGGCGACGACGGTCGGCACGCCCTTCAGGAGAACGGTCCCCCTGATCTTCTGCGCGGCCTTGGCCGCCGCCTCCCAGCGGTCGTTGGCGGCCGCATCGGCGAGCGCGTCGCCGGCGAGCGCGCGGAACTCCCCCAGGTGCGGCGTGCACACGAGCGGACGCTCGGCGGGCCCCTGAAACAGCGGCAGGGCGTCGGCGTCGAGGACGGTGGGGACGGCTTTACGCTTCAAGATCCCGGCGAGGAACTCTGCCTTCGGAGGCTCGCGGCCCAGCCCCGGCCCCACGACGAGCGCGTCGGCCCACTCCACCGCTTCGGCCGCGGCCGGCTCCGGCTCGCCCGCGAGCGCCGACTCGACGGTGAGGAGATCAGGCAACGTGGCGCGCGCGGCGGCCACCGCCTCCTTGCTGGCGACCAGCTTGACGAGTCCGGCGCCGGCGGCGAGCGCCGCGCGGGCGGCGTGGAGGGCGGCGCCGGTCATGCCCGACGCCCCGCCCACGACGGTGACGCGGCCGCGCTCTCCCTTGTGCATCGCGGCGCGCAGGCGCGGCAGGCGCGCGCCCGCCCACGCGTCCGTCACGAGCACGGGCCACGCCGGGTCGGGCGGCGGCAGCCCGATGTCCACGACGATGATCTTGCCGCACCACTCGCGCGCGAGGAGGTGACCGCGGCGCGGGCCGCCGAAGGTGATCGTCACCTGGGCGCGCACCGGGCCGTGGGCTTCGCCGCTCGAGAGATCGAGCCCGGTGGGCCCGTCCACGGCGAGCACGGGGGCGGCGTAGGCGACGAGGCGCTGCGCCATCGCCAGCACGTCGCCGCGCGCGGGGCCGGCGGCACCCGTACCGAGCAGCGCGTCCACGGCGAGCGCGGCGGCGGGCCACGGCTCCTCGCGCCCCAGCTCGCGGACGCCGTCGACACGCGCGAGGGCGCGATTGTCGACGGCGTCGTCGGTCTTGGGGTCGAGCGCGCTCACCCACACGGGGAGGCCGGCGGTGTGGAGGGCGCGGGCAAGCACCCAGCCGTCGCCGCCGTTGTTCCCCGCTCCGGCGACGACGAGCGCGCCGCGCGTCACGACGTCGGGAAACTCCGCCACCAGCACGCCCGCGCAGGCGCGGCCCGCGGCTTCCATGAGGACGCGGCTGGGGACGCGGTACTGGGTGCGGGCGGCGGTGTCCCACGCGGCCGCGTCGGTCGCCGAGAGGACGGGGATCGGGTTCACGGGATTACCACGCCGGCGTAGCCGACGACCGCGCTCTCGTCGCCCGTGACCCAGCCCGAGTGCCGGTAGTCCACGACGTCGGCGCGCGTGGAGATGTGCTCGCGGCGACAGCGGTCCAGCAGCTCGGCGCCGTCGAGCGCCTGCACGGCGGCGAGGGCCTGCGCGTCCTTGAGCTCACCGACGGCGGCGGACTCGTAATGGTTGAGATCGCTCGAGGCGAGCAGCAGCACCGGCTCGGTCGCGATCTTGACCAGCCCGGCCAGCGCCGCGCCGAGGTCGCGGCTCGGCTCCCAGGCGTCCCACGCGAGGATCAGCGGCACGACACGCACGTCGGGCCGCAGGGTCTGCAGGAAGGGGACGAGCACTTCGGCGGCGTGCTCGGCGCGGTGCGCGTCGTGGTCCACGGCGACGAGCGGGCAGGCCGCGAGCAGCGCCGTGGCGAAGGCGTCGTCGACGGGCGCCTCGCCGAGCGGCGTGGCATAGGCGCCCGCTTCCCACAGCGACGCGCCGCCCGGGGCGCGGCAGATGCCGGTGTGGTTGGGGGCGAGGATCACGACGAGGCGGGGGAGCCGCACGCGCGCGAACACGTGCGCGGCGGTGAGGCCGGAATAGAGGTAGCCTGCGTGCGGGGCGATGGCGGCGCGGGCGGCGGCGGCGTGGGCGCCGGGCTCGACGGTGCGCAACAGCTCGCGCACGGCGCGCTGCAGCTCGTCCCGGGTCCCCGGGTAGAACCGCCCACTCACGGCGGGCGCCCGCACCGCGCCCACGGTTACTTCGAGCTCTGGCCGATGACGCGACCGAACGAGATCTCGCCGTTGTCGATCCGGAGGTTGAAGCCGCACTCCGGATTGGTGCACACCCACGCTTTGTAGGTGATCGGCGCGCCGTCGCGGCCGTAGTCGGACAACGGGATCAACTGCCCCGCCCGACACTTCAGACAGGCGGGCCACTCCTGGGCGTCCATGCGGCACCTCCCTTCCTGCCCCGCGCGCTCCCGATCAGGAGCGCCCCGCGCCGGGCCAGCGGTAGCCGGACCCGAAAGCCTCCGCAAAATCGTACACCCGATCGAAATCCTCGATCCGGTCGCTCTCCTGCCGGGCGAGCAGGCCGACATCGATGAGCATGAAGACGATGCGGCCGAAGTCTTCCGTGGCGGCGACGCCCCAGTAGGCGAGGACGGTCGGCGCGAGCAGGCCGAACTGGTCGAGGGCGAAATCGCGACACGCCCAGGCGAGCTCGCCGCCGGAGAGATGGCGGCGGGCGGGGAGCCGCCCCTGCGCATACTCCAGCGCGGCGAGGACGAAGAGATAGGCGCGCTCGTGAAAGCGCCCGTCGCGCTTCTCGAGCTCGCGGAACGCGGCCTCGAGCGTGGCGAAGTCACTCACGGGTACGCCTCGGGTCGGCGGCTCTCCCCCGACACGCGCGCCCGCGCGCCACTGACGCGCGGCGTGGGATCGAGGAGCGCGTGGGCCAGCACTTCGTCGATCGTCTCGACCGGGGTGATCTCGAGCAGCTGCTTCACTTCGTCCGGCACCTCCACCAGATCGCTCTTATTGCGCGCGGGCACGAGAACGCGCTTCACGCCGGCGCGCGCCGCGGCGGTGAGCTTTTCCTTCAAGCCGCCGATCGGGAGCACCCGCCCGCGCAGCGTGAGCTCGCCGGTCATGGCGAGGTCGTTGCGCGCCGGGCGCCGGCACAGCAGCGAGGCGAGCGCCGTCGCCATCGTGATCCCCGCCGAGGGTCCATCCTTGGGGACCGCGCCCGCCGGCACGTGCAGGTGCACGTCGGTCTCGGTGAACGCTTCCGGCGGGATGCCGAGCGCGGCGGACCGCGCCCGCAGCAGGCTCCACGCCGCCTGCGCCGATTCCTTCATCACGTCGCCGAGCTGACCGGTCAAGGTGATCAGGCCCTTCCCCGGCATCTGGATCGCCTCGACGAACATGATGTCGCCGCCGACCGGCGTCCACGCCAGCCCGGTGGCGACGCCCACTTCCGGCGCGCGCCCCGCGACCTCGCTCTGCACGTGCGGCTGCCCGGCGTACCGCTCGAGGGTCGCGGGGGTCACGGCGATCTTCTTCGCTTTCTCCTCGACGACCTCGAGCGCCGCCTTGCGGAGCACACCCTGGATCTCGCGCTCGAGCTGGCGGACGCCCGCCTCGCGCGTGTACTCGGCGATGATCCGCTCCAGCGCGGCGTCGGTGACGCTCGCCTTCGCCGCCGTGAGGCCGGTTTCGATCAGCTGTCGCGGCAGCAGGTACTTCTTCGCGATGGCGAGCTTCTCGCCCGGCGTGTACCCGGGTAAGGTGAGAACTTCCATCCGGTCGAGCAAGGGGTCGGGGATCGGCGCGAGGCTGTTCGCCGTCGCGATGAACATCACGCCCGAGAGATCGAACGACACCTCGAGGTAGTGATCGACGAAGGTGTGGTTCTGCGCGGGGTCGAGCACTTCGAGCAGCGCCGCCGTGGGGTCGCCGCGGACGTCGGCGCCCATCTTGTCGACCTCGTCGAGCATGAGGACGGGGTTGCGGGTCTCGCAGCGCTGCAGCGCGTGGAGGATGCGCCCGGGGATCGCGCCGACGTAGGTGCGGCGGTGGCCGCGCACCTCGGCCTCGTCCCGCACGCCGCCCAGCGACACGCGCGTGAACTTGCGGCCCAACGCTTCGGCGATGCTCTGCCCCAGGGAGGTCTTCCCCACGCCGGGCGGTCCCACGAAGCAGAGGATGCTGCCGCGGGCCGTGGGGTTCAAGGTGCGGACCGCGAGGTACTCGAGGATCCGCTCCTTCACGGTCTTCAGGTCGTAGTGGTCGCGGTCGAGGATCTCGCGCGCGGCTTTCAGGTCGAGACGGTCCTGCGACACCTTGCCCCACGGCAGCCCGGCCATCACTTCGAGGTACGTGCGCGCGACGTGGTACTCGGCGGACTGCGGCGACATCTGCCGCAGCCGCTTGAGCTCGCGGTCGGCGACCTTCTTCGCCTCCGCCGACAGCCCCGCCGCCTCGAGGCGCTGGGCGAGCTCGCTCAGCTCGTCGTCGGTCGCTTCTTCGCCCAGCTCCTGTTTGATGACCTGGAGCTGCTCGCGCAGCACGTACTCGCGCTGATGCTCGTCGAGCCGCGCCTTGACCTTCTCCTGAATCTGGTGGCCCACCTCGAGCACCTGCAGCTCTTCGGCGAGCAGCTCGGTGAGCCGCTCCAGGCGTTTGGGGACGTCGGCGGTGGCGAGCAGCTCGGCCTTGGCGGGGAGGGCGATGTCGATGTTCGCGGCGACGAAGTCGGCGAGCTTGCCGGGATCGGTAACGCCCTCGAGCACCTCGTGCAGCTCCGAGCCGAGATACGGCGCGATGTCGATCACGCGCGCGAACTGGGCGTACACCGAGCGCTTCAGCGCCTCGACCTTCGCGTCCTCGACCGGTTTCTCGGTGAAGGTGCGGTACGCTGCGGTGAGCCAGCGCTCGCCCTCGACGATCTCCACGAGCTGGGCGCGCTCGATGCCCTGGAGCATGACGCGCATCGTGCCGTCGCCGAGCTTCAGCATGCGGACGATGGTGCCGAGGGTGCCGACGTCGTAGAGGGCGTCGGCCGGGGACTGCATCAGCGGTCCTTCGAGCGGCTCGACGCCGCCGCGCGACTTCACCACCCCCAGCAGCAGCCGCTTGTTCCCCTGCACCACTTCGTCGAGCAGCTCGACGGCGGCGAGGTCGGTGATGGCGAGCGGGAGGACGACGTGCGGGTAGACGACGAGCTGGCCGAGGGGCAGGACGGGGAGCCGGTCCACGTCAGGTCACCTTCACCGTGTGCGGCCCGGAGAGGGGATGCGGCAGCTTGCGCAGGCGCACCTCGAGGAAGCCGTCCTCGTACACGGCGCGCAGGCTCGTCGGGTCCACGGGCACCGGCGTGCGGAAGCGGCGCTCGAAGGGACCGACCTGCACTTCCATATTGTGGTAGTGGCGTTTGCCTTGCTGGCGCGGGGCGCGTTCGCCGGTGATGGTCAGCAGGCCCTCGGTGAACTCCACCGTGAAGTCATCGGGCCGCATCCCGGCGATGTCCATGTGGAAGATCAGGTCGTCGGCGGTCTCGTAGACGTCGGTGGGCGGCTTCCATTTCGGGCTCGCCACAAATCCCACGGGACGGCCGTGGGCGTGCTCGTTGAAGTAGACCTCGAGCTCGTCGGCGAGATGGACGCCGGTGCCGCCGGAGCCGCGGGGAGGACGACCTGGGGTCGAGGGAGGACCGCCGCCGGGGGGGGGTGAGGCGTCGCTACTGTTGTAGGGCATGGCGCCAAGATAATGCGCGGGGGGGGACACCGCAGGGACGCCGGTCACACACGGCGCTGTCAGATACGCCCTTGGTCGGAAACACACAGGGGCCGCAAGCTCAGGCTTGCGGCCCCTGGAGCGTGGCGAAACACCAGCCACGCAGCACACCGGCAACGTGGATTCAGTATGCGCTCGGCCACTCGCCGAGTCAAGCGCCAGGGTGCGGGTGGGGAGACTCGAACTCCCACGGGCTCTCGCCCCGCACATTGCCGGTGTGCTGCGTCTACCAGTTCCGCCACACCCGCACCGCCGTCCAGCATGCTGGCGCCACTGGCGTACCACGACGCACTCCGGCAGCGGGCGATGCCGCTGGCGGGTCAACATGCCCGATGAGAGGGCTCGAGTGACAACCAGTTGAGCGCACTAGGTAGGCGAAAAGTTGCGGAGGGAGAAAAGAGCCTCGACTACCGTTTTCGGCTCTTCTGGTAGATCTCGATGTACGCCGCCGGCGGCGTGCTCGCGATCACCGCCCCGATCGACTCCAGCTCCAGGTCCTCGACGCGCTTGAAGCGCAGGCACGCCTTGCCCATGTCGAGCTTTTTGCCGGCGCGCGCGAACGCCTGCTGCAGCATCGCGGTCTGTTGGGGATCGCCGTAGGCTCGCATCAGATGGAGCGAGCAATAGCTCTTCTCGGACGCGAGCGCCGCATACCACAGCGGCTGGCCGTTGTAGGTCTTGGGGAAGCGCGCGAGCGGGATGACGTACGCGATCATCCCGGCGCTCATCGTCTCCTCGTAGCCCTTAGGCAAATGGCGGAGGACATGCGCGCGCACGGCGGCGATCGTCGCGCGACGGTCCTCGGGCAACTGCGCGAGGTACTCGGCGACCGTCTTGGCGGTGGAGCGAGGCATGCCTCGACTCTTACCCCTTCCCGACGAGTCCGTCGAACTCCGCGTTGCCGCGCAGCCCCTGGAGCTCGATGGCCTGGCGCGCCCGGTCCTTCATGCGCATGTCGAGCGCGATGGCGGTGCGCAGCGTCTTCAACACGTCCGCGGTCCGCCCCAGCTCCGCATACGCCAGCGCGAGGTTCAGGTGCGTTTCCGCGAAATCCGGCTTCGCTCCGATCGACCGCTGGTACACCTTCACCGCTTCGTCGAAGCGACCGAGCTTCGCGAGCGACGCCCCCATCCCCGAGAGCGCCGCGAAGGCGCTGGGGTTGTCGCCCCCCTTGAAGGCCGCCGCCATCTTGAAGGCCGCCACACTCGCCTCGAACTCCGCCAGGTTGAAGCAGGCGAGTCCCAGCATCGTCGCCGCGGACGGCGCGAGCTCCCCCCCGGCGTCCACCGCTTTCTTGAGGAGCTCGGCGGCTCGGAGGTAGGCGCCGCGTTGATAGAGCTGGTAGGCGTGGCGCAGCAGCGTCTTGGAGCGGGGCTCATTGGCGACCGCCGTATCGCGATCCCAGCCGTCGAACTCGCCGCCCAGCTCGCTCGTCAGGTGCAGAAACCGTTTGCCGAGGGCGGTGAGCGCCGCGACGTCGGCCGGCATCGCGCGTTGCACGAGGCACAACCAGCGGCCGCCCGCCGCCGAGCGATCCACGTCGCAGGTGAAGCCGTCGGGGGCGAGCCGGGCCGCCAGCGCGCGCGCCGCCTGTTCGGCGGGAAAGTAGAAGTAGAACTGGAGGCGGTGCTCGCCGGCGGGATCGAGCCCCAGCTGCCGAAGCGTGCCGGCGATTTCCTCGCCGAGGTTCTCGCGGAAGTCCATCGTGGTGCGGCCTATCGCCCCACCACCACCCCGTTGTTCCGCTCCGCATACAACGGGAACGCGTCCGTCAGCTCGCGCACTTCGCGCTTGATGCGCGCCACCGTCGCGTCGTCGCGCTTGGTGAGCACCGTGTCGATCAGCCCGGCCACCTTCTTCATCTCCCCCGCCCCGAACCCGCGCGTCGTGAGGGCCGAGGTGCCGAGCCGAATGCCGCTGGTCACGAACGGCGACTGCGGGTCCCCGGGGATCATGTTCTTGTTCACCGTGATCCCCGCGCGGTCGAGCAGCTGCTCGGCCTCCTTGCCCGTCAGCCCCTTGGGCCGCAGGTCCACGAGCATCAGGTGGCTGTCGGTCCCGCCCGAGACGATCGCGTAGCCGCGCTGGCCCAGCGCCGCGGTCAGCGTCTGCGCGTTTTTCACCACCTCCGCCGCGTACGCCTTGAAATCGGGCTGCAGCGCCTCGTGCAGCGCCACCGCCTTGGCCGCGATCACGTGCTCGAGCGGCCCACCCTGCGTCCCGGGAAAGACCGATTTGTCCACCGCCTTGGCGAGATCCGCGACGCAGAGGATCAGCCCGCCGCGCGGCCCGCGCAGCGTCTTGTGCGTCGTGGTGGTGACGATCTGCGCGTGCGGCACCGGGGAGGGATAGACGCCCCCCGCCACGAGCCCCGCGAAGTGCGCCATGTCGACGACGAGCGTCGCGCCCACCTCGTCCGCGACGCTGCGCATCGCGGGAAAATCGACGATGCGCGCGTAGGCGCTGCCGCCGCCGACGATGATGCGCGGCTTTTCCTTGCGCGCCACGTCGCGCAGCTGGTCGTAGTCGATGCGCCCCGTCTGCTCGCGCACGCCGTACGCCACGGCGCGGAACAGCGTCCCGGAGAAGTTCACCGGCGACCCGTGCGTCAGGTGCCCGCCGTGCGGCAGCGCCAGGCCGAGCAGCGTGTCGCCCGGCTTGGCGATCGCGAGGTACGCCGCCATGTTCGCCTGGGCCCCCGAGTGCGGCTGCACGTTGGCGTGCTCGGCGCCGAACAGCTGCTTGGCGCGGTCGATCGCCAGCTGCTCCACCTCGTCCACTACCTCGCAGCCGCCGTAGTAGCGCTTCTTCGGCAGCCCCTCGGCGTACTTGTTGGTGAGCGCGCTGCCCATCGCTTCGAGCACCGCGACGGAGCAGAAGTTCTCGCTGGCGATCAGCTCGAGCCCGTGCTCCTGGCGCGCGACCTCGCGCCGGATCAGCGCGTGGATCGTGGGATCGGTCTGGGCGAGGGGAGCGAAGCGGTCGGTCACGTCTCGATCTTCTCCACGCGGCGCTGGTGGCGGCCGCCTTCGAACTTCGTCGTGAGCCACTTGTGGAGAATCTCGAGCCCCTCCGCCTCACTCACGAACCGCGACGGCAGCACCAGCACGTTGGCGTCGTTGTGCTTCCGGGACAGCTCGGCGACTTCCGGGCTCCATACCAGCGCCGCCCGCACGTG
>WNGR01009147.1_pt1 | contig 10811 bp, 14 predicted proteins | sample 5407581 | NCBI WGS metagenome assembly WNGR01 (sample SAMN13153383, study PRJNA577476) | soil metagenome | isolation source: 80 cm soil or saprolite under Garry oak tree replicate 2 | place: USA:California | collected 2016-06-15 | reverse complement strand
GTTTCCTTGTCTCCTGCCAAACGAGATATCTCAATCGCCTCAACCAGAAACTGAAACGTATTAAGAGTCAGGGCGGTTGTGAAAAATGACCAAGGACGACAACAACCTTGCGGGCCGCCGAGTGCTCGTGCCGTAGAAAATGCATGCGCGACAAGTTCAACAAGGCGTGTTGCCGCACACCGCTACATGGAAGGCGTGAGGAAATGGATTCACAAAATCGAGTAAACGGCTTACTGACGAATCACTGCCCTCATGAAAATGCTGTTCGAAGAACCTTCGCAGGCTCTCGGAGGCCGCATTCGAGTCACCAGTCGCGAGCCCACGTTCGAAGCTGGGTTGGGATCAGAAACAAGGTAAGAATAGAGAGAAATCGCGGACTCAGAGTAAGTCCGAGAAGCTGTACCAAATGTGATGAGATCCCTTCGAAATGGCTCGTACCCGGCTGTGGTACTTCCGTTCAACCATTCATGATAGTCGAGGCGAAGCTTAGACACGCCGGCAAAGGACAGCTTCATGTAAGAAACGACGGCTCTTCGACAAAAGTAGCCAAACATTGAGCGCCGATTCTAGCATAACGATCAGATCGGTTATCAAGGCCCAGGTACGGCCTCACGATGTCTGCCTACGGAAGGATTATGGTTCAGCAAGATGTATGGGAGCATCGTGATATACATACCTCCTCTCCACTTTTGTGGTCCACGTACAGGTAAGATACACCTGAAAGATTCGTCGAGTCGCGAAAGACTCTTAAAGTGGTCGGGCAAACCGTGGAAGAAGTTCGTCATATGATCGACGGACACAAAATCCATGTACTATCATCGGAAGTTGCTGAAATGAGCATCAACTGAGGGGACTCGTACGCACTTCTGGTTTGAGGGACTCGAAAAAGGGGGTCGCGCCCTGGTCGTCGCTGTGAGGGGCTGCCTTCAGAGCCTCTAGAAATTTGGGAAATGACCTTGGCGGGGTTAACTGGAAAGAAAGTTCGATCGGGCTGCTGGCGATTCCTTGAAAGACGTACCTCGACGATCTCCTCGAGCAATACTCCATGAACCTGAATAAGAAAGGAGGGATGAAACCTTTTGCGTGGGTAATGTCGATAGAGTAGCATGATAACCATGAGTAAGCTAATATGATGAGGCCTGAGTGTATGCGCGGTGGGCGGTGATTCAAGCTCCTCCATAGTATGGCTCAATCAGTCTTGATAGCTTGATCCTTCGGCTTCAGCGCTTCAGCAGCGTCAGTACTTTAGTGTGGCCTCGAAGTGAGTCCGTCGCGTCGACCGCGAGAGCATATTCCCATTTTAGTGTAGGCCATGACCTCACCGGTTCTTTTGCACTCTGTCGTTTGCTATGGTGGCCAAGGCAAAAAGACCTGCTCAGAACAAAAATAACCAGGTATTGTCTTCGGGTACGCCACAATCATCGTACAATCATTCATCCCAACTGCTAGCGGCCCTCGAAAAGGCGCAAAGTCGTCACTCCATCCGATGCACCCGCCAAGCCTACTAAATCAAAAGGCAAAGCCCGCGCCTTTGACCGACCTATAATCGAAGTTCCTCGTGGTAAACTTGATAGCGAAGATTCTGAGCTTGATGACGAAGACCTCGGTGTCATCGAGGAATTCGGAACTGGCGCTTCATTCTTACAAACTCTAGACGAAAAGGGGATTTCGAGGTACGGGTTACTTCACCTTAGTGGTGACTTAAGATACAAACTCTGTACTAGGAGCAAGAGGGAGCAGGACCGTTTGCGCCGCTTTGATCGGCCTGTGCGCAGGGCTCCCGTCGAAGACGACCTTCCTTCCGTTAACTCACACACTGACGATGAGGAGGTTTGGTCCTCTGACATCGGAGGAGACTCATCGGAGGTTGACCCTGGCTTGTCAGAAGATGCCGCGTCGGAAGAAGACGAGCCTCTAGAGTCCAATGGACATCGCCCACGCGTGAAACGAGCGGGAACGGATTCCGACGCCGAGATGATTTATGAGGCTGTTCCACGACGACGGCGACCGTCGTGGTCAGAGGGAGAATCGGTCATTGACCGACTACCAATTAAGCTCCTCGATGGTCAAATACAAAAGACTGGTCACAGGCCAGTTGTGAAGGCGCAGTCCGAGGGGGAAAGCGAGGAGGAGAATCCTCCGGAGAGCGTGCTCGAGCCCGAATCCCCAAGAGACGACATCACAACAGGTGCTCGTTTCGGACGGCTATCCGTCATCGATGTTATCGGCACCCGGTCAAGAAAACTACGAATACAACTCGCGGAGGAGCAAATCGCTAGCATCTGCCAGGAAATCGTTGCGGATCCCGAAAATAGTGTGAGACCCCCAATCTATATCCTTCTAATTGCGACTTAGACGATTTGCAGCTTGGTCTCCTACGACGGCTTCACTCCTTCTCTTTGCACGAGGTATCAAGCCCGACCCGACCCGAACCCGTCGCCAATGACCCCCATATCCGCAAGTTGGCAATGTTGTCGCAGCTTGCTGTTTTTAAGGACATCGTCCCCGGTTACCGCATCCGTGAGCTAACTGACAAAGAAAAAGCGGAGAAGGTCAGCCAGATGGTTGCCCGTACCCGTGAGTGGGAACAAGGTCTAGTCGGCGTGTACCAAAACTACCTCAAATGTCTCGACGGAGAGTTGAAGGGTAGACAAAGTCGATTTTTCTGTCCGATCCTCAGAAGATGCTCACGTCCAATTTCACAGCAAAATCGGGCTTAGAGGGCATTGCCCTACAATCCTTGTGTACCCTTTTCGTCGAGGTCACTCACTTCAATTTTCGCGTTAACATAATGAGTGCCGTCGTAGCTCGGCTAAGCAAAAAGTCATGGGATGAGGTGCTGTGATCCTTCACATCGCACGTGTGAACCCTATCCAACCCTTGTCGCGCAGGCATCAAATCTTTGCCTGGACAGTGTCATATCTGTGTTCCGCGCGGATAAGACAGGCGTTCCGTCGCTCGAGATAGTGCGGCTTCTGAACCGTATGATCAAGGAGCGTCGCTTCGCCGTGCATCCGAACGTTTTGATGTGTCTCCTACATCTCCGACTCAAATCCGAACTTGGGGTTCGCGCATCAGAAGCAAAAGCAGAACGTGAAGAGATCAAGCGGGAGAAGCCAAATCAACGGAAGAAGTCGAAAATCAAAGGGGCGGAGTCTAGTCATCTTAGCAAAAAGGCAAAGAAAGCTCTGAAGGAAAAGAAGGAGATCGAGAAGGAATTGAAGGTGGCCGAAGCCAGCGTAGACACAGAAGAACGCGCTTCAAACGTAAGTCTTGACGGGTTCTCTCTGCTTCTATCTGTCAATTATGCGCGGCCGTGTCAGCACACAGAAACCCTGAAACTCTTGTTTGTATTGTACTTCCGCGTACTGAAAAACCCGGTACCGACTCCGTTACTCCCTGTCGCGCTTCAGGGCATCTCGAAATACGCCCATCTCGTCAGCGTCGATTTCTTCCGGGACCTGATGCGGGTACTCAAGGATCTGGTCACGCGCGTGCCACACGCCAGCGGGGACGAGAAAGATGCGAACCCACCAGAAAATTTGCATGGGCCTGCCGCGCATGCTGAAAACGCCCGGCTCCAGCTATCATGCATCATTACGGCATATGAACTCCTCTCCGGACAAGGTGCGTAACGCTCGCCCAGTCAGGCGGGACGGTACCGCATATACCCTGGGCGGCTCCTGATCACGCCTTCCCCCATCCTCAGGCGAAGCGCTCAACGTTGACCTGAGCGACTTCAATACGCAACTGTACGCCCTGCTCCAGTCGCTCAGCTTAGCGCCAGAACTCGACGCCGCGCCGCGCCAGCGCCGAGTCGCAGGCACGGACAGCGCAACGACGGCGACGGCGACTACGAGCGACCTGCTTTTCCGCGCACTGCATCTCGCATTTGAGCCACGCGCGGCTGTGCCGCCTTGGCGCAGCGCGGCGTTCGCCAAGCGCCTGCTGACGGCGGCGCTGCACTGGCCGGGCGCAGTCGCGTTGCGCGCTCTAGAGTTCGTCGCCCGGTTGGTGGCGCGCGAGCCCCGGCTCGAAGCACTGCTTTCAACCGAGGAGCGGACCGTCGACGGCGTGTATCGCCCCGACGTCGAGGACCCGCAGCTCAGCAACCCTTTCACAACGAGTGCATACGAATTGCATCTGCTTCGGACAGCTCACGTAGACGTGCAGGTGCGCGAGGCCGCGGTGAATCTTGTGAATTACGTGCGCACGTAAAGGGGTAGAAATAGGGGGGTAGTAGAAAGTTCATTTCTGGAGTCCAGACAAAATATGTATACCGGAGGAGAGTACGTCGTGTGGAAAGATGGTGATATACAGGTAGTGGTGGTCGAGTTCAAGGGGGGCCGACTAATCTACAGAAGATACGAAATACAGTGGAATGCAGGAGGACTAAATAACCAGTAAGATAAAAAAAGATGTAAAAAGTTCAAAGTGGTCCTCTCGATGCACACAATGTCCCTAAGCTCCAACAAGAGATACAGAAAGAAACGACATTAGGGCGTGTTTTGAGAGCGGGTGGCAGACTGGGGCCTGTGGATAGCAGTGGGTATGACAAACAGGTAACCTATGAGAAGAGAACAGACGGAGTGTAGGTCTGGTTATACTGCTGCTCGCCGCTATCCGAGAAACTGGACGAACTGCCAATAGACGTGTAAGGGGAATACATGGCGCGAGGCTCTTGCGAGCGGGGAACGTAAGTAGCATACGGGGCGTACGACGGCCCAGAGTTCCAGTTGCTTAGGCTCAAGAATGAGGCGGGCTCCGGAAGAGCAGCAGTAGCTGGCGCTGGCGCGGCAAGGTGCTGCCCCTGGCCCTGGGAAACCCTCAAGACCTCGGCGGTTGGCGGGCCGTTTGCTGTCCGGGTGAGATCATACGTGATGCACGCGAGCTCCTCGTTGTCAACAATGATCTGCTGGATGATGCGGATTTCCACGCCTGTGTAAGGGCACGTGTTAGCAACGAGGCGCGTGTAGGTCGCGCGCCGGCGGACTATGCACTTACCTATGCTCCCCCATCTACAACTGGATAGCCCTGACTCGGGCAGTGGCGCCGTAATCGCTGTCAAAGACAGGGGCGAAAGCGGTGCCGCAGACTCAAAGTAGGCTTGTTCTATCGACTCGCAGACGCCGCCGGCATACAACCGAGTCGTGCACTGCGCCACCGAAGTCCAGGGCGCGGCAAAGGTCACGCTACCCGAAAAACCATGCAACGTAGGCGGGCTCGACACGTCATGAAGGGACGAAAGGGAGAGCTTGATGTGGATGGAAACGTGTGGCGGGTAATTCGGAAGCAGTGACGATGGCGATGCGGATCGGCTAACGTTTACAACTAGTGGCTGCATGCCGGCGGCAGAAAGCGAGATAGCAGTGACGCAGTTCCGCACTAGAAGCGGTGGCGAGACACTGGGAGCCATGAAGGACGAGGACGAGGATAGGGTTGACGGAAAAGGAAGAGTAAGGTCAAAACCCTCGTCTTTTATGGAACTTCTGGGGTGCGAAGGGTGTCCAAGAGGGAGCGATGCAAGGAATGCGCCCGGGGTACGATCGGTGGGCATATCCAACGGATGGAGCGGTTCAAGGCTCATAGTGTCGCTCTCGGATGGGAAGTCGCCAGAGTCAGAGGGAGTGCGTCGCGCGAACGGTGATTGCCCTTCCTTCTGCTCTTCCTTCACACGCACGTCTGACTGAGCTACGCGGGACAGACTGGATTTGTGAGCAAGTAAACCATTCTCCTGGAAGAGCTCTTCGCCTCCGGCAACCAGTTGGTACTCTGATCACAAGCGGAGGGGAAAAAAAATGTGAGACGCGTCATGGATGAGTCACTGTGGCGATACAGACCCTTCTCGCCTTTCCACATGTTTCGCAAAACTTGAATGTGACTCGCGACTTGCTTCTTAGACCGTTCTATTCCTGCCTCCTTGAGGTAATCGACAAGAAATTGGTTCCGCCATCTGCTACGACCCCGGGAATAGGTAGCCCAAGGTGACTCCCAGTATTGCCGAAGCCCTGAGGTGACGCACACGTAAAGATAAGACGACCAAGAGATAATGAAGGGGATCACCGCACCGTCGACGAAAATTTTCTCAACACTCTCAGGCCATACCTCACTGGTACCGTCTTTGAGCATTTTTCGGTGTTTTCGCTGAGGAGTGAGAGTCCTCTGGCCAGAAGGAGAAGGAGACGCCCTCGAGTCTCTCCGAGAGGGCTTTGGTGATGGAGACATGGCCATGAGGAGAAAGGAGTTTTAGGGATGAAGAGGAGGAAGAGATGGAGAGACGGAGCGCAAGACAAGGAAGAGGAGGTAAGAACGTAAGTAACCCGGACGGACGGACGGTTATATAGATGACGGGCGGTGGTCCGAGGAGGGGTACAGTAGTAAACTGGCAGTCATGAACGTACTGACAAGTAACGGTTTGTCGCGAAACCGAGAAGCGCCGAAATACTGAAAGAGGCCGGAAAGGGGGAAAAAGGGTCCGTATAATTGGTGAAAAGGGGGAAGTTGGATGAGATGGAGATGGAGATTGGAGAGATCCCGTCGGCTTGGTCCTACAAGGTTGACGAGAGCGTTAGAGACCAGGACGATTATGGGAAGTGAATGATGTGGACGGTCGCCAACCATCAGGAATGAGGGTGCCCAGTGCAAGAAGCCACTCTCGCTCCTTTCACTGCGCCTCTGAAAGAAGCACCACAAGACTACCGTGTGCATGTGCTGCTCGAAGGGTCAGAGAATCTAGAACGTGGGGACACTGCATGATGACCAGTTCTGGACTTTCGAGGGCAATTGGCGAGCGCTGTGTTGCCCGCCAACCCTCCCTTGAAGATACCCAATTAGGCAACTCAGTAAAAACGCCGCTCCGGCGCTCCCTCAACCTCCGATTTTTATCCTCGTTTTGGGCTCTCAGCCGATCTCCGGGCTCTCGGCTGGGGGGTTTCGTACTTTACCAAAAGGGTAACTCGGGCCCCAGTATTTAGCGAACCAGTCCGACGATGCCGCGGGTTTGGCTACGTTAGCGCGGAGACCAAACTCCTCTCTGCCGGTCGAGCCGCCGTTACCAACCGCCGCCGCCGCCGCCGCCATCCTGCTGTGCGTTGCAGCGCGTCTAAAGAGGACGACGAGGATGTTATCGTCAGACTCTCTTAATCTCACTCAGAAATGGCTTCGCCACAACATCGCCACTTATGACGACCGAGACAGGGTCTTTTCAGACGTTGATTCCACCTTATCAGCCTACAGCACCCTCCGCCCAAAGACAGATATCTATAGTTCGGTGTCGTTCCTTGTCCAGACCAATCTTTACTTCCTCTCTTACACTTCCATTGCTGTCCACCACAGCTTATGACGACGGTCGCACTCAACTCCTTCTCTGCGTGCACGGTCTCTTGCCCATAACCTATCGCCAAGCCTCGTACCATATCCCTATTGCAATATGGATCACACGCCAGTACCCTCGAGAACCACCCCTAGCGTTCGTCGTGCCCACCTCCGAAATGCTCGTGCGGCCAGGCAAATACATCGATGTCAGCGGACTTTGCAAAATCGATTACATCCTGAACTGGGAAAAGAAATATGAGGTGCGTCTTTGTGACATCGCCCCAATCTGAGTCTGAAGATCTACGACAAAATAACTTTTAGGGATGCGATTTACCAGCACTTGTCCAGGCCCTGCAGCACTACTTCTCGCATGAACCCCCTGTCTATTCGAAGCCAAAGCAACAGTCTGGGCCTTCATCAGGCTCGAGACCCTCTGAACAACTGTCACCTCGTCCACCACCCCCCGTTCCTCACCCTCCCCCTGTACAGTCACCCCCTCCGGTCGGGTCGCCGGTCGCTTCTCCTTCTCGACCAACGATCCCTCCAAAACCGCCGAGCACAATCACTCCCGTAGTTCCGCATACATTTCCTACTTCGGCTCAAACGCCCCAGTCCGATAATCACAGCCCTATTCACGTTGTGAGCCCGATCGTGTCCGGTCCCGTGTTCCGTCCGCTCACGCACGTTACGTAACAGCCGGGCCCTCCTCCGAAGCCACCTCTACACCCACCTCTATTTTCATCGCATTCGCAGCCCTTGCACAGCCCCGCTCCACCCCACTTTCACAATAGAGCCTCGTCGATCGGATCCCCCTGGCAGCGACCCACCCATTCTGTACAACTCCCGGAAGCAGCTGCTTCATCTCGGTACACACATCCTCCGGGTGAATTGCCCCATTCTTCACCCTCTCCTGTGACCGGACTAGCTCCGATTCCGCCGCCGCCGCCTTTACCTGTCTATGAGCACCCGCAAGTCCCGCCCCATCCGCCGCCACCGCAGCAAAGTACTATTGCTTTAGCTCCGCCCCGTCCGAATCTGCTCGATGAAGACACCACGGTAGAAGACCCGCAGCCGCCGCCGCCCGCCCAAGTGGCGCCACCACGTCCACCAAATCCGGAGCTACTACAGCTCCACGCACGGGTGTATGAGAAGCTACGGACGGAACTCGCATCGGTGTCACAAGCGATGACGCTCGATGGAGAGCGCCTACGTGCACAGCAAGGGGACCTTCTTACGGGAGACCCGGCAATCCGGGACGAGATGGGCCGGCTCGAGGCCGTGAGGGATGTGTGCCGTGGTGTGTCGACGCGGCTGCGTGAGGCCGTCGAAGCGGCCGAGCGAGGGGTCGCCGAACTGAAACGCAAAGGCGACCCACCTGTTGACGAACTCGTGTGCTCGACGTCGATCGTGCACAATCAGTGCGTGCTAATCCAAGACGATACGTAGTTTAGTTGACGCATTGCATAATCGCGTAGACTTGTCGACCTCGTCGCCGAAGATAACGCGATTGAAGACACGATATACCACCTCCACCGCGCGCTCAATGCCGGACGGATCGATCTTGACCGTTTCCTACGTGTACGTCCTTTGTTTGTGTACTATAGTGCGTGCGCGCTAACAACACGTATCACGACAGACAACTCGGGTGCTCGCCGAAGAGCAATTCATGAAGCGAGCGCTCATCGAGCGCATTCAAACTTCCCTTCCCATGGGCGCGTCCGTCCATCCGGGGTGGGCCTAAGTTGGATCCGAGCGCGTAGATAGCTCAGTACCGTATAATTTACCACGTCACACGCACACACACCACTTGAATATAGTGTGCCTGTACTTTTTCATGCTCCTTCCAAGCAAACGTATAATTTACTCACGAATCGCTATTGTTTTACGCAAACCCGGGGAGTTTACCTCCGGACCATCAAAACACATGGTAAGATTAATGTAAGTGCTAGCATGCGTAGGTAAGTTGGTCCGACACGGAACGAGATTCATGTAAGTATAGTCATGCGCGCGTGACCTAGATGGCACTTCCGATGGTCGCGCACTGCGGCTCGGCGCTTGTGGCAACCGGAGTGGATGTGGGAGGGGGACAACGGTTGCCGGCTCGATTTGGTGGGGAATGAGAAGTGACATGACGATGACATACGACATGCTGTAATAATAATAATAATAAGTCAGTGGAGACCGGAAAGGCACGAACGAAGACTTTGGTGGCCCTATCTCCCGATCGTTCGCCCCCGAACAAAAAAGAAAAAACTGGGCGAAGAATGACGATTTAAGCACGATCTGCGGCAACACAATAGGGAGGAGCGGCCCAGAGAATTGGCCCCACCCTGACGCCGAGGGGGAACGTTCGTAGCACGAGGCACCCAAGAATCGAGCGCTCGCTCCAAAGCGCGATGTCATGCACGATGACTACTAACTTACCAAGGCAGGCTAACCCGATGATGCCGTCCCGTATGAGGCAACGGACAAGGAAGGAGAAAATAAAAGAACTGTTCTATGAATTCTATGAAGTGGCTTCCTTCTTCCTGCCAAAAGCGAACGCCACTGTGGCACAAGGACGCAAGGATTGGCTAAAGACAAGACAAGGTGATCAAGGAGGTGATTGTTGCAGATAACGTCACGAGATTGGGCCCTGTCCGTTTGAACATTCCCAATATGGAAACTGCGCCTCGGCCCGAAATTCCGTGAAAACCGAATCTGCCCGGCAGCCGTCTGGAGTGCCACCATTTTTTTTTTGTATAGACTGTACTGTATCAGCGCGAACGTGGCGGACCCAAGACATGCGACATGTGATAAGACCGTTCCAACGTGGAACTCCTTCAATGGCATCCGCGAATAACGGGACATCCAGTGGTCAGTACTGGTTGGTGGTCACGTATCAACAACAAGCGCGAGTGAGGACGACAGCTGGATCCGGGGAAGGATGTGCGCCGGTGTGTGAAAACAACAGCTCTGTTCCTTTTTTTTGTTCCTTCGTCTTCTCACCAAGTGGGGCCGGTTGTTTAGCCACGACTCTTTACCTAACTTTTTCAATGAAAACCTCGTGTTGTGCCTTCGCACTGAAAACGATAAAAAAAATTTGAATCAAATTTTTTTCTGTCCGGTTTGACTTCTTTGGCCTTATTTACAAGGAAAAAGATAGGAAGAACGTAACGTAATGCAGTAGCCATATGTGACAGGATTACGACAGGCAGGACAAGGTGTTGAGATAGGACAAGGCGGGCAGGGTCAGGTCCGGCAAATAGCACTGTAGGCAGGGGAACGGTGGGGGATGTGGGGCCACCGACAAGACGACCGCGTGCAGCCAATAAATTAATTAAACAGCCCGTAAAAGCAATACAAACGAAACGACAGAAGTGGGAAAGTAAAGACAAGTAAAGACAAAGCGAATGTTTCGGCATCATCGGATCTAACTTATCAGCAGGGTGGCCAAGGGGCAGAACGCCGCACCACCCATGATCGCCGCGCGTGTGTCAAATCTATCAGCTCTCAAC
>WNGR01018617.1_pt1 | contig 10812 bp, 8 predicted proteins | sample 5407581 | NCBI WGS metagenome assembly WNGR01 (sample SAMN13153383, study PRJNA577476) | soil metagenome | isolation source: 80 cm soil or saprolite under Garry oak tree replicate 2 | place: USA:California | collected 2016-06-15 | reverse complement strand
GCGCATCGAGGAACTGCACGGCCGCCTGACCCCGCGCCGGCTGCGGCTCTATCACGCCATGTATCAGCTCTTCATGTTCGCCATGCTGCTCGCGCTGCTGACCAACAACATGGGTCTGCTGTGGGTTGCGATGGAAGCGGCAACGCTCTCGACCGTGCTGCTGGTCTCGCTCTATCGCACGCGCGCGAGCCTCGAAGCGGCATGGAAATATTTCATTCTGTGCGGTGTCGGCATTGCGCAAGCGCTCTTCGGCACCATCCTCCTCTACTTCGCCGCGGAGAAGACGCTCGGCCGCGAAGGCATGACCGCGCTGCTGTGGACACATCTCAACGCAGTCAAGGGACAACTCGAACCGCGCGTGCTCGGACTTGCGTTCGTCTTCCTTCTCGTCGGATACGGCACCAAGGTTGGCCTCGCGCCGCTGCACAACTGGCTTCCGGACGCGCACGCCGAAGGCCCGACCCCTGTCTCCGCAGTCCTCTCCGGCCTGCTGCTGAACGTGGCGCTGTACGCGGTGATTCGTTGTAAGGTGCTGGTCGAAGGCTCGATCGGCTACGCCTTGCCCAGCCGCATGCTGATGGGCTTCGGTCTGTTGTCCGCAGTGATGGCCGCGTTCTTTCTATGGCGGCAGCGCGACATCAAACGTCTCTTCGGCTACTCGTCGATCGAACACATGGGCATCATCACGTTCGCATTCGGCCTCGGCGGTCCGGTCGCGAACTTCGCGGCGCTGCTGCACATGACCGTTCATTCGCTGACCAAGTCGTCGATCTTCTTCACCGCGGGCCACGCCTCGCAAACCGCCGGCACGCAGCAGATGGATGGCATCCGCGGACTGCTCGGCATCAGCCCCACCATTGGCTGGGGACTACTACTGGGATCGCTCGCGATCCTCGGCATGCCGCCGTTCGGCGTCTTCTCCAGCGAATTTCTGATCCTCACCACCGCAATGCGCGAGCACCCCTCGACCACGCCATTTCTCCTGATCGCGCTCGGCGTCGCATTCGCCGCCATCTTCAGCCGCGTGCAGCCGATGGTCTTCGGCGACAGCGAAGCACGGCCGCTGCCGCACTCGCCCGCGCTGGTCCCCGTCTTCGTTCACCTCGCGATGGTTCTCGTCCTCGGCATCTACATGCCCCCCGCGCTAGCCACCTGGTACCGCGCCGCCGCAAGGCTCATCGGATGAGATTCCTGCTCACAAACCGGGTGCCCCATGTTCGACGCAGCCCCATCGCGCCGACCATGGGGTTACCACTCCTCGAACCTCGAACCTCGAACCCCGAACCTCGAACCTTCCCTATGATCTTCGATTCCTTCGAACACCCGATGACGCCGCTCCCATCGAACATCCCGTGCAGTCATGCCAGCCTGACCGCAGTGGAGTGGCAGCGCGCGATGGACGAGCTGAAAGAAATCGGCGCAACCTTCCTCACGCTCTGGGGCGCCGACGACAGCAATCCAGACAATTGTGACCACGACCGTGGCTTTTCCATTCACGCGGCGTTCCTTCTCCCCGAAGGCGCAGTCGTGCTGAGCCACAATATCGCGTACCTCACCAATCCCACCTATCCGACCATCGCGCCCAGCTTCCCCGCCGCCGCGCGAATGGAGCGCGCCACACGCGACCTGCTCGGCATCTCCAGCACCGCCCCCGACCAGCGCCCCTGGCTCAACCACAACGCCTGGCCCACGACCCACCCCCTCCGCCGCGAGTTGAAGAGTTGTCATTCTGAGCGCAGCGAAGAACCCCCGCATTTTGCCCGTGCCGCCACCACTCCATACCCGTTTGTCACCGTAGAAGGCGACGGCGTGCACGAGATCGCCGTCGGCCCGGTCCACGCGGGCATCATCGAGCCCGGACACTTCCGCTTCTCCGTCGTCGGCGAGAAAGTTCTGCGCCTCGAAGAACGTCTCGGCTACACGCACAAGGGAGTTGCGAAGCTCTTCGAATCGCTGCCGCAAAAGGACGGCCACCAGCTAGCCGCGCGCGTCTCCGGCGATTCCGCGGTCGCCTTCTCGTGGGCCTACTGCGCCGCGCTCGAATCCATCACCGGCGCCGCCGCTCCTGCGCGCGCGACCAGTCTACGCGCCCTCGCTCTGGAGCATGAGCGCCTCGCCAACCATCTCGGCGACCTCGGCGCGCTGGGCAACGATGCAGGGTTCGCCCTGGGACTTACCCAATTCTCGCGCCTGAAAGAAGACCTCCTTCGCGCCAACGTCGAAGCCTTCGGAGAACGCTACCTTTTCAATTACATTCTCCCCGGCGGAGTCGCCTCCAACCTGCCCCAGCCCGCCTACCCGCATCTCGTCCATCTCTACCGCACGCTTGACTACGAAGTCGCCGGCCTCCGCGCCATCTATGACGAGCACGGCGGACTGCAGGACCGTTTCCGCGAAGCCGGCCTCCTCAGCCGCGATCTCGCTCTGCGTCTCGGCGCCGTCGGCCTCGCCGCCCGCGCCTCCGGCGTCGCCCGCGACCTCCGCATCGACCACCCCTGGCCGCCCTATGATCAATCCGCAAAATTCGCAACACAAATAGTTACAGAAACAGGAGGCGACGTCGCCGCGCGCGTGCTCATGCGCTTCCGCGAGATATTCGAGTCGCTCCGCCTCTGCCGCGCCCTGCTCGCGGACCTCTCCCACACCTCCGTCGAAGCCGGGCCGGTCCAGATCGCCGTCCCCATCGCCGAACCGGACCGCCTCGGCATCGGCCTCATCGAAGGATGGCGCGGCCCGGTGATGATCGCCCTCGAAACCGGCGCCGACGGCGCGATCCGCCGATGCCACGCACACGATCCTTCATGGCAGAACTGGCCGCTGCTCGAATACGCGATCCTCGGCAACATCGTCCCCGACTTTCCCCTGATCAACAAATCCTTCAACCTCTCCTACAGCGGACCGGACGGCTAGGAGTCGCGCACCAAAGAAACAAAACGCTTGTCATTCTGAGCGCAGCGAAGAACCCCCGTATTTGCTTTTGCCTTTGCTTTTAGCCCCTGAGGTCACCGAATGCTCAACACTCTATCCCGCATCCTCCGCACCGGCATCCTCACCGAGCCAACCCTCGAACCTCGAACCTCGAACCTCGAACCTGCAGTCGACACCCTGCAACAAGCCCTCTGGGCCATCCTCGGCCGAGCCCTCTGCATCCGCCACGTCGACGCAGGCTCGTGCAACGGCTGCGAACTCGAAATCCACGCGCTCAACAATCCCTATTACAACCTCGAAGGCGCCGGCATCAAGTTCGTCGCCAGCCCGCGCCACGCCGACCTGTTGCTGGTCACCGGCCCCGTCTCGGTCAACATGGAAGAGGCGCTGCGCCGCACCTACGACGCCATCCCCGATCCCAAAATGGTGATCGCCATCGGAGACTGCGGAACCTGCGGCGGAATCTTCGGCGCCAGCTACGCTACCCGCGGCCCCGTCGCCGCCGTCATCCCCGTCACCCACAACATCCCCGGTTGCCCGCCCACCCCAGCCGCCATCATGGCCGGCATCCTCCAAGCCATTTCGACGCGCTAGTGTAGTGCGTCATGCGGAGCAGCGTTTATCCACCTTGAGCCGTTGCTTCCAGGTACGAGCTGTTGCCTCCAGGCAAACCGCCGTTGCTTCCAGGCAAACCGCCGTTGCTTCTAGGTAAACCGCCGTTGCTTCTAGGTAACCCAAGGCTTTAGCCTTGGGCCTCCCGGCCGCCCACTAGGAGTGGGGCTTCAGCCCCTGGAGTATGCCTTTCGGCCCGTCACCGACTCCCCTCTTCCGGCAGATACCCACGCCATCCATCCGACTCAGCAACGAGCTTGAGCAGGGTCAATCGCCGCTGCAGCAGCCGGCGAATGTGCGGCACCATGATGTACTTCGCCACCAGCCGGCCGGCAACTCCAAACGGCAGTGCAAACCGGATCACATCGTTCAGCAGCACCTGCCCGCAAATCTCCGTGAGTTCGTGGTCGTGCTGGAAGAAACGAAAGCTGCCGCTCGCCATGAAGTCCCGGAAGAAGCTCGGCGCATCGTAAGCGCTGATGATGCTCTCGTGCCGCCGCGGAAATCCGAACTTCCACCCGCGCCACACCACGCGGTCCCCCGCCTTCACCAGGCCGCTAGCACTTCCCGCAACCGCCCTCATCCCGATCGTCCGTGCCGCGAGGTCAATATTGGTCGACAGCAAAAAGCAGCGCTCAATCGGCGCGATCACATGAATGCTGTCCTTGATCACAAACATCATGCAAGCCTACGGATGCAGGCCGGCCAAAGACTGTGTCAGCCAGCACACCTGTTACTGCAATCTGAAGTTTCTCGATCCAATCAACCGGATCGGCCAAACTACAGCGTCGCATGACCTCTTATTCCGTCTTTGGACGCATGCGCCACCGCAGTCCGCCTGCAAGGCTCCCGGCTGCATAGTCGAAGTGCAGGACGCGTCGATGTCCCGGTTCACGCGACGCAGAGGAGGCATGAAACAGCAGAGGGCGCATAACCAGTGCGTCGCCGACACCCACGGCGCAGATCACCGCGATGGCGTCGTCGACGTAGGGCTCTACATCGTTCTGGCTCACACGCCCAAATCGGTGAGACCCAGGCATCACCCTCAGCGCCCCGTTTGTCGGCGGGCATGCATCGAGGTGAATGCGCACCGTCACCATGCCCTGCAGTACCTCAGTCGGAGGTTGAACATGATGCACACCGGCCTTCAGCGACCACGGACCATACCCGCCAACTTCTCGTCGATCCTCAACCGCGATGGTCAGGTCCTGGTGCCAGGGCACCTTCCAGTTAGCATCAGGAGTTTTATCGAACAGCGTCGCGCGCACTACGAACGCTTCTTCCCCCAACACCTGACGAGCAACTTGCAGGACAGAAGTGTGATGAGAGATTTCGTGCAACTCCGGCACAAGCTCCAGCACATCGCGCGCGCCACCCTTGCGCGGACCGTTGAACTCGGCCGCCTCTCTTTTAATCAGAGCAAGGACATGTTCGACCTCAGCCGCGTTCAACAGGCCGGCCGCGATGGCGAAGCCGTCCTGTTCGAACTGCTCGCGCCAGGCCACTACAACTCCATCGCGTGACTCGCCAGCAACCCCTTCGCTCTTCCCACAAACTCCTCCAGCCCCACGCTCCCCTGGTCGCCCTTCCCCCGAGTCCGCACGCTCACACTATTCGTCGCCGATTCCTTATCGCCCAGAATCAGAATGAACGGAACCTTCTGCAATCCGAAGTCACGAATCTTCGCGTTCATTTTTTCATTCCGCGCGTCCAGTTCCACACGCAACCCCGCAGCCTCAAGCGCAGCCTTTACCTGCTCCGCATAGGCAAGATGCTTGTCGCTAGAGATCGGCACCAGCCCGGCCTGCACCGGCGCGAGCCACAATGGAAACGCGCCCGCATAGTGCTCGATCAGCACGCCAAAGAATCGTTCCACAGATCCGAAGAGTGCCCGGTGAACCATCACCGGCCGGTGCAGTTCGCCGTCCTCGCCCTTGTACTCCAGTTCGAAACGCGCCGGCAGGTTGAAGTCGAACTGCACCGTCGACAGTTGCCACATCCGCCCCAGCACATCCACCAGCTTGATGTCGATCTTCGGGCCATAGAACGCCGCCTCGCCGGGAATCGTGCGGTACGGAATCTCCCGCCGCGACAGCGCAATCTTCAGCGAATCGATCGCGCTGTTCCAGTGCTCCGCCGATCCCGTATAGTCCTTCGGCTTGGCCGGATCCCACGTCGACAGCTCCACCTTGAACTCCGAGAACCCGAACGTCGTCAGCACCGACTGCGCGAAGTCGATGCACGCGACAATCTCATCTTCAATCTGCCCCGGAGTGCAGAAAATATGCGCATCATCCTGCGTGAATCCGCGCACCCGCAACAGTCCATGCATCGTCCCCGATCTTTCGTAACGATAAACGTTACCTAATTCCGCGTACCGCTGCGGAAGGTCGCGATAACTGCGCGGGCTCGACTTGTAAATAAGAATATGGCCGGGACAATTCATCGGCTTCAGCCGGTATTCGGCATCATCAAGCTCCATCGGCGGATACATATTCTCGTTGTAATACCCCTCATGCCCACTGATCTTCCACAGCTCGCGCCGCATGATGTGCGGCGTGAAAACCATATCGTAACCACGACGGATACATTCTTCGCGCATCCAGTCTTCCATGGTCTTGCGGATCAGCCCGCCCTTGGGATGCCAGAAGATCAGCCCCGCGCCCGCCACCTCCTGGATCGAAAACAAGTCGAGATGCTTGCCCAGCACGCGATGGTCGCGCGCCTTGATCTCTTCCAGCCGCTTGAAGTGCGCATCCAAATCCTTCGCATTGAAAAACGCAGTCCCGTAAATCCGCTGCAACTGCTGGTTCTTTTCATCGCCCAGCCAATACGCGCCCGCAATCGAAGTAATCTTGTACGCCTTCACCCGGCCGGTCGAAGGAATATGCGGCCCGCGGCAGAAGTCCGTAAAGCTCCCATTGCGATACAGCGAAATCTCTTCGCCTGGCTTCGTGAACTTCTCGATGAAGTGGACCTTCATGAACTCGCCCTCTGCGGCATACTCGCGCAGCCCGGCTTCACGCGGCTCCTCGACGCGTACAAACTTCTCATCGCGCGCCACCACCTCGGCCATGCGCGCCTCAATCGCCGCCAGGTCCGCCTCTGTGAACGGCGTCGCGCGATAGACATCGTAGAAAAATCCATTCTCCGTCGCCGGCCCATGCCCCAGCTTCGTCTCCGGAAACAGCTCTAGGATCGCCGTCGCCATCACGTGCGCAGCGGAGTGGCGCAGCACCTTCAGCGCCGCCTCATCCTGCTCCTTCAGCAGCCAAAGCTCGACATCCTCGTTCAGCGGCGCCGACAAATCGACCAGCCGCTCGCCGCCCGCACTCCCGCCGCCATACATCGCATCTTCCGACGTCGTGTCTCCACCACTCTGTGCCCCATTCATCGCAGCATCATCGCGATGAGTGGGTCCAGCCGCCAACGTTTCTGCCTGTGCCTGTGCCCCATTCATCGCAGCATCATCGCGATGAGTGGGTCCAGCCACTAAAGGCCGCACCCGCGCCACCACCACCGCAGCAGCCAGCCGCGGCGAAATACCATTCGCAATATCAAACGGAGTAGTCCCGCGCGCAACCTCGCGCACCGACCCATCAGGAAGCTGGACTCGAATCTGCTCTATGCTCACGCTCTACAGAATACCGCCTCAGCCCTCGACCCACGCATCGTCATTCTTTTAGAAAAGCGCTGAAAGCGCGCCATATACCAGCCTGGGCCGAAGGCCCAGGTTGGTGCTGTTCGTCGCATCCCAGGAGTGCCCGCGAGCACATCGCCAGCCGCTCCCCACAACCCATAGTAGAAAGAGCGGCGGAATTCTGTCGATTAAAACGGCGAAGCCCCGATGCATAAACACCGGGGCCTCGCTTCAACTTAGGAGAACGAACGATGCCAAAATCGTCGTCCAACCGTTGGCCCGCTCAGGTTAGCGCCTGGGCTAAGGCCGTGTGGGTTGTGGTGAAGCTTTGTGCCAAAGCGTGGCACGAGTTCCATCCATAACCCGGAAATACTCACCCCGGTTCGCAGGTTACAGCCTGCGGGCCGGACTTATATCTAAATGTTCGACCGTTTTCCGCCCCATGTCAAGCAAAACCGGGCGCCCTTCCATGCACACGCCTTACAAAAATACCGCGCCAACCGCCGCCCCACCGTCGGCGATTCACCTCGAACCTCGAACCGTGAACCTCGAACCTTAAAGGAGGTGAAGAGGAGCGGGCGCGCCAGATTCGGCGGCCTTCCCGCTCCTCTTCACATTCAAAAATGAGATCTATGCGGTCTGGCTCTGCCCGTCCGGCGTGGCCGCCGGGGTCAGTACCATGCCATTGGCTTTCGCCCACACATGTCCTCGCCAGATGCCGATGAGAGGGGCACCCGCGACTACAACAAACGCATAGATCACCGCGATCTGCATAGCGACTTCTCCTTGTTGTGACCTCGGCAACTTTGGGGAAGCCGAGTCGGAATGGTGAGGACATCAATAAGGTGTGTGGGACTCGCCCGCCTTCACCGCCGGGCACCTATCCACTATCGGCTGAGAGTACCCGTCTCACCAATCCCACTTTGGGACACCCCGCGAACCTTCGTGGGACGCCCCTGACCTGTTGGTGTTACGAGCTTTAGAAAAGCGCTGAAAGCGCGCCATATACCAGCCTGGGCCGAAGGCCCAGGTTGGTGCGGGGGAGAGGGTGCTTAGGGCTGAAGGCCCGATATATAAAGGCCCCAATAGCAAAGAATTCATGCCTCGGCGGCCGATCCGATATCCCTGAGCAAACTTGATAATCGTCTCCCCGTATTTTCCCTTCGGAGTAGCAGCGGGCTTCAGCCCGCGGTGAAGCGGCACATAAATCACGGGGCTTTAGCCCCGGGGTCTTTGTCTCGAAACCGGCATTTCCGCATCCTCTTCAGACCGCATTACACCTGCCCGCGCCCACCGCGGATTCTTCATGCCGCACGTACAACATCCCCGCACAATAAAGAACCAGCCACAGCAGGCTCGCCGTCGCCATCCACGCCTTCGAGAGCAACTCAGCCTCCGTGAAGATCACAATCTGCACCACCAGATACAGCGCCGACGGCACCAGCCAATCCGTGCGCGTGCGCGACATCCTCACTGCGAGCGCAGCCAGCGCCGGCATCGCCAGCACAAAATCATGCGCCCAGAAATACGGCGCCGTGCACAGCGACACCAGCAGAACCAGCGGGAGATGTTCCTCCCACGTCCATTCGTGCCGGTGTCTCATCCAGTAGCGCGCGAACCACGCAGTCCCCACCGCGGTCGGCAGAAACTGCAGCCACATATGCTCCATTCCAAACGTCGCGCGCAGCACCCCGCCCACTCCGCAGGAGGTATCCATCGCGGCGTGGAGAGTACCGTGGAAGTAGCCCAGAACGTTGCGGTTGAACAACATCGCACCCAACGTGGCGCCCGCATACGCAACCACGGCGCCCACTGCCAGCCGCCACTTCTTCTCCCGGATATTCTGGCCCGTCCACAGCACGATCGCAAGGACGACCAGATACAGCAGGTGCGGCTTCAGCCCCAGCGTCAGCAGGCAAACTCCTGCCAGCAGATAATGCCGTCGGCGCAGAGCAAACAGAAACGCCGTCAGCCCGGCCAGCATCATCGGCGTGATCTGGCCCATATGCTCCGCCGATCCCATGGGCAGGAACGTTGCGAACAGCACCAGCCCCATCCACTGCGTCCTCTTCTCGCCGCCAAAGTATCTCCACAGCGCGACCGAGGAGATCGCCTCCAGCACCAGCGAAACACCCACCCAGGCAACGTGCGCTGTCTCAAACGGCAACACGCCAAGCAACGCGATCAACGGCAGAGTCCACGGCGGATTCAGCATGATCAACGGCTGCGCGTAGGACCAGCTAAGCGATCGCTCGATCGCAAACATCGACGTCGAGGAATAAGGATTCGACCCAGACAGGAACAGCCGGCCCGCCGCCCAATACGTCATGAAGTCGTTCAGAGGCAGCGCCGAGAACAGCATCAGCACCCGGTGACGCACCAGCGTCAGGCAGATCAAAATCGCCGGGATGCATCGCTGCCACCCAACCGGGGCCGAGCCCAGCACCCGCACCGCCGCCGCGGAACTCATCGCCGAGGCCGTCGACGCGCCTTGCGGCCGAGCCACATCCTCCACCAAACCGCTCATCAAACTCCCTCATAGGGCGCGGCGCCCTTTTTACGTCGTCATAGTGCCCTTTTTCACGTCGTCATTCTGTGCGGAGCACAGAATCTCCGTAGTTCGCCCTCGCTGTTGACCCTGGTCATGTTGTGAGCTTCTGGGACACCAGACTGGCCCAATCATACGGTCCCAACACCCGCCAGCCGATGCCTCTTCCGGGGGATATCGGCTCAGCTAAGTACGCGCCCGTACCAGCCGCAGCCATACAATCGACCCATGCTCCAGACCATCGCCGTCGTAGAACTCGTCCTCTGCTGGATGGTGTGGATACTGGCCTTCGTCCAGGCCCGCAAAACCGCGGCCGGACAGAAGAAAGTCGTTCGCGCGCCCGGTTCGAAGTGGGGCATCGCCGTGCAGGGAATCGGTTTCTTCCTTACATACGTCGGGGTTCGGCCTGTGGGCTTTCACAAGTCCGCCGCCTCCCTGATCGCCTCGATGATTCTCGCGCCTCTCGCGGCCGCCCTCGCGTGGGCGGCCACTCGCCACCTCGGCAAGCAGTGGCGTTACGAGGCCGCTCTCAGCGAAGATCATGACCTGGTCCAGACCGGCCCCTACAGCCTGGTCCGCCACCCCATCTACCTGTCGATGCTGGGCATGCTGCTCGCGGCAGGAACTGCGCTGTCCTGGTGGCCGATGTTCCTCGCCGGCGTGATCTTCTTCCTCATCGGCAGCGAAATCCGCATTCGCGCGGAGGAGCACCTGCTCAGCGATCGCTTCGGACCTGCGTTCGCCGCCTACCGCGCCAAGGTCCCCGCCTACATCCCATTCCTCCGCTGACCCTTGACCCTTGACCCTTGAACCTCGAACCTCGAACCTGGCTCTAGAATAGAGCCTATGTCCTACGTCGCGGCGGTCGATCACCTGCACGCCCTCACACAGGAGCTGTCCCCAACAGCACCGCGCCGCAAGTTCGATCTCGACCACATGCGCATCCTCGCCGCCGCGCTCGGCGACCCGCAGCGCCAGTTCCGCTCCATCCTCATCGCCGGAACCAACGGCAAGGGAAGCACCGCCGCCACCCTCGCCAGCATCCTCACCGCCGCCGGCCTCCGCACAGGCATCTACACTTCCC
>WNGR01008547.1_pt1 | contig 10813 bp, 7 predicted proteins | sample 5407581 | NCBI WGS metagenome assembly WNGR01 (sample SAMN13153383, study PRJNA577476) | soil metagenome | isolation source: 80 cm soil or saprolite under Garry oak tree replicate 2 | place: USA:California | collected 2016-06-15 | reverse complement strand
GACGGCCTCCTGTGCCTCGACCGGCTCCTCGTTCACCTCGCTGCCGTTCGTGGAGCCGAGGTCAGTGTAGCGCGCCCTGCGCTCGCCGAAGTCGATGCGCGCATGCCACGCCGAGACGAAGCGGTGCGTGAGCGCCAGGTCGTTACGACGGCTCCGGCCGATGCGGATGGGCGAGCGCGTGAACGCGTGATCGGCCGCCGAGCTGCTTTCGCTGTCCTCGACGCGTACGACGAACGGTTCCACCGGCGCCTCTCTAGTCGTGCCGCGCGTCCGGAGGCGCAGCGCGTCGGAAAGCCTCGCGCTCCGTCTCGTTGGGGATCGCGAGCGCGAGGAGCTCGTACAGCTCGCGGAGGTCGTGCGCGCGCCCGCAGATGCGCCGCACGACGATGCGGGCGAGCGGGCCGAGGTACACCGCGAGGTCGCGCACGGCGCGCTCCAGCATCGTGGGATCCCATGCGACGGCGGGGGTGACCGCCGAGGCAGCTGGCGTCGGGCCGCGCGCGGGCGCGACGTGGAGTTCGCTCGACGTCCAGGCGAGGAACGCCTTCTGCTCGTCGCGCGAGGGAAGGAAGCGAGACAGGGCGTGGCATAGATCGCCGAGCGTCGCCGCCTGCCGGCTCGCCTTCCGGGTGAGGTGCGGCGCGACGGGGCCGAGGATTCTCGTGAGCTGCTCCTCGAGCCGCCTCAGGATCGTCGCGTCGAAACGCGAGTCGGGTCTGGCGGTCGGCCGGGCGGGGGTGCGTGGCGCCGTGCCAGGCCCAGGCGCGCCGCTCGTCCGTTGCGGCGCCCCGGCGCGGCCGGGCGCCGCGGGGGCGGTCCGCCCCGGCGTCGCGGGCGGGCGCGGTCTCGCTGCGGTCCGCTCGGAGCTCGCGTGCGTGCGACCGGCGTCGCTCGGGCGTCGATCACCCCGAGGCTGCGGCGCGGCCGTCGCCTGGGTCGAGGCCGGCGACGGCGGGCCGGTCGGCTCGATCGCCGCCGGCGGCGGTGTTGGCGGCGGCCGCCGCCGCGAGTCGCGGCGCGGCAGGACCTCGGTCGCGACCCTCTGCTCGGTGTCGCGTGCCGCGTCGCGCTCCACGCCCCGACCCCCCGCGCCGCCGATGAGCTCCTCGCGCATCGCGTCCGCGCTCGGCGGCCGGTCCTCACGCATCATCGACATGGAGCGCATGACGAGATCCTCGAGCGCGGCGCTCACGGGCCGCTCGCTGCGCTCGCTCGGCGGCGGGATCCGCTCCGACAGGTGCTTGTGGAGCATCTCCATCGGCGTCTGCACGTCGAACGGGAGCTCGAGGGTCAACATCTCATAGAGGACCACGCCGACCGCGAAGAGGTCGCTCCGGGGATCGAGGTTGTCGTCGCCACGGAGCTGCTCCGGACTCATGTACCCCGGCGTCCCGCACACGAGGCCGGCCTGCGTGAGCGTCGACGCGGGCGCGCCCACTGTGAGCACCTTCGCGATCCCGAAGTCGAGCACCTTCACGAAGTCCGGCGCTCCGCGCCGTGCCTCGAGCATGACGTTCTCCGGCTTCAGGTCGCGGTGAAGCAGGTCGTTCGCGTGCGCCTCGGAGAGCGCCGACAGTATCTGCGCCCCGATGTGGACGACCCGACTCTCAGGCAGCGGACCCTCGTCGGCGATCACGCGCGCAAGGCTCTTTCCGGTCACGAACTCCATGACCATGAACAGCGTACCGTCTGCGGTCTCGCCGAAGTCGGTCACGGCCACGACGTTAGGGTGGCGCAGCCGCGACGCCGCGCGCGCCTCGCGCTTGAACCGGTGGACGACGGCCGGGTCCTCGAGGAGCGCGCGCTTCACGAGCTTCACCGCGACTGGCACGTCGAGCTTGTTGTGGATCGCGCGGTAGACGTCACCCATCCCGCCGCTGCCGATGCGCTGCTGGAGGACGTACGTCCCGTTCAACGTCTGGCCGACGAGCGCGTCGACGGCGGGGTCGGGGGGCCCATCGGACACGAGCCGCGAGCCGCAGGAGCCGCAGAAGAGCGCACCCGGGACCCTCTCCTCGTTGCAGCTCGGGCAGATCGACATCCCGACTCGGTCCTTAAGCGCGCCGGGCCCACTGCGCCCTTCCCCCGGACGGCCCGCGTGGGACATGCCTCCGGAGACTGGACGAGGCCGGGGCGCGGCCTGACGTCACCGCGTCCCCTGTTCTCCGAGCTGGGTGAGCCGCTGGCGCGCGCGGGCGGCCGCCGCGCTGTTCGGGTACCGGCGCGGGACGTCCGAGAGCACGGCCTTCGCGTCGTCGTTCAGCCCGATGGCGAGCATCGAGTCGGCTGTGCGCAGAAGCGCATCGGGCGCGCGTTCGGACCGGGCGAAGTCCTGCGCCACCTTCCCGAACTCGACGATGGCATCCTGGTAGCGCCGCTCGGCGAACGCGAGCTCGCCGAGCCGGAAGCGGGCCTCGGCGGTCCCGGGGTCGGACGGGAATTTGCTGACGTACTCCTCGTAGAGGTCCCGCGCGACGGCGCGCTGGCCGTGAGACTCCTGCTCCCGGGCGAGCGCGAGCACCTCTGCCCGCCCGCCCGCGTCGGGCGCTTCCGGGGGCGGCTTGGGCGAGAGCGCCTCGCTGCCCACGCGCGGACGCTCCGCGCCCGCGCGGCCGGCGCGCTTCGGCGGTACGCCGGGCGGTCGCTGGGCGACGTCGGTCTGGAGGCGCGCGACCGTCCGGTCGATCGCCTCGATCTTCCGGCTCTGCTCGTCGAGCTGTTTGCGGACACGCGCGAGCTCCTCGGCGAGGGGCGCGAGCTGCGCGCCGCGATCGGCGGCGCTCGCCTGTCCGGCGTGCGCGCGCTGCGCCGCGGCGGAGACCTCCGCGAGTTTCGACTCCAGCGCCGCGATCCTCGCGTCGACGCGCTGAGCCTGCTCCCGCGCGGCGCCGCGGTCGGCGTCGGTGCGAGGCGACGGGCCCTCGTTCTCGATACGCTCGAGGCGCTCCTCGAGCTGTCGCCCGCGCTCGGCGGGGAACCCGGTCGCACACGCGGCGAGGAGCGCGACTGCTCCGGCGACCGAGGTCCGGGCGTGATGAGACATCATCTTGCACCTCCTTCGGAACCCAACTGGGCCCGGACATAGGGTGAGCACGACGAGAATTCGACGTTCCGGCCGTGTACGAACCCTACGGAGCACACTGGAGCGCGGGTCTTGCGGTTAGCACAGCCCTCCGGGGGGATGCACCATGCGCCTTCTCGCCAAGTTCAGCCTGATCTTCGTCGTGGTCTTCGGCCTCGGCCTCTCCGCGGCCGCCTACCTCTTCTACGGCACGCTGCAGCGGAACGCGCGGGAGCAGGTGCTCTACAACGCGCAGCTCATGATGGATACCGCGCTCGCGATGCGTCAGTACACCCAGACGAGCGTGCAGCCCGCGATCCGCGACACGATGGCGCAGCAGCGCGCCGACGCGTCGCGCACGTCCGTGGACGACGTGTTCCGGGACCTGTGCGCCAAGCACGGGCTCATCGGGAAGCGAACCTTCCACCCGCAGGAGATCCCGGCGTTCGGCGCGGCCTCGCTCTTCACCGAGCTGCGAAAGAACTATCCGGACTACTTTTACAAGGAGGCCGCGCCCAACCCGACCAATCCTCGCAATCGCGCGCTGGACTGGGAAGAAGACGTGATCAAGTTCTTCAGGAACCACCCCGACGCGAAGAGGTTCGACGGCGAGCGCGAAACCCCGCTCGGGCCATCGCTGTTCCTCGCGCGTCCGATGCGCCTGCCCTCCAAGGCGTGCCTCGAGTGCCACTCGACGCCCGGCGCCGCGCCGCCCGAGATGATCAAGATCTATGGCTCGGCGAACGGCTTCGGCTGGGCCGAGAACGACATCATCGCCGCCCAGATCGTCTCCGTGCCGGTGTCGCTCCCGCTGACGATGGCGGCGCAGGCGTTCCGTCGACTGCTGGTATCGCTCGTGATCGTGGGCCTGCTCACGCTCGCCGTGGTCGACCTCGTCCTCTACGCGACGGTGATCCGGCCGGTGAGCCGCTTCGCGGCCCGCGCCGACGAGATCAGCAGGGGGCAACTCGACGTGCCGGAACTGCCGGTGCGCGGCCGCGACGAGATCTCGGTGCTGGCCGCGGCTTTCAACCGGTTGCACCGGAGCGTCACCGCAGCGATGCGAATGCTGGAGCAGGAGTCGGAGGGCACGCGCGAGACGCAGCCGCCGGACCCCGACCAGGATCAGGATTGAGCCCCGTCCTCCGCCTCGTGCTGCTGGACCATCTCGGCGAGGCGCTTCTTGAGCCGCTCGAAGCGCTTCATCAGGGTGAGCGGCTGCACCTGCTCGCCGCCGGCGGACAGGATCTCCGCGATCTCCTCCCAGGAGAACTCGCGGTCGAGGCGCAGCGCGAGGAGCGACTGCTCGTCCGCCGTCAAGTTCACGCGGATCTTCTCGAGGGCGCCGCGCTGGCGCTCCACGCGGACCACCGTCTTGGTCCGGATCTCCTCGGCAAGCTGCGACGCCTCGCCGGTCTGGAAGCGGCGGCCCTTGCGGTGCCACGCGTCGCTTCGCAGCGTGAGCGCCGCGTTCCAGGCGATGCGGAACGCCCAGGTCCTCAGCGACGACTGGCGACGGAACGACGGCAGCCCCTTCCACAGGTGCTCCGCGAAGTGCGAGAACGCGTCCGCGGCGTCCTCCTCGTCCCGCAGCACCGCGCGGAGGAAGCGAAGGATCTCCGGGCCCAGCTCGCGCAGTGCCTCGGTCGCAGCGGCCCTGTCATCGCCCGCGTCCAGGAGGTGCTGCACCCGCGCCTGGAGCGCTGTGATGTCGATCTTGCCTGGCATGGCGTGACCCTAGGTCCGGGTTGCGGGCGGGGCCACGTGCCGCGCGGGGCCCCACCATGGCGGCAGCTCCAAGCTGCAGCCGATGGCGGGGTCCCCGAAAGGCGATCCGTTCAGAAGGAACGACTAGAACCTGCTCTTGCGGCCGTCGTAGCTCTTCCGGCTCCGGCGGGTGGTGCGGCGGTAGCCGGTGGTGCGCTTGTGGCGCTTGTGGCCGCAGCCGCCGGCCACCGTCCCCAGGTCCTCGTCAGCGAGCGGCTGCGGGCCGGCGGGAAGGATGCTCTTCGAGAGGACGGCGTTGTTCTTCGCGTTCATGTCTACTTCCTTTTTTGGTTTCGTGTGGTGGAGGGCCGGGGTGCTGCCTGCCTCGTGTTTCCCGTGCCCGACAGTGAGACTGGGCTCGCTGCGGAAGCTGACATGAGACCCGACGGGGGACTCCGGGTCGCGTCTCCGCCCGGAGCAGGTGCACCCACGTCAGAACACCGGCGCTGCGCCGTCGAGCCCACAGGAGGCCGAACATGCGCGCACGCTTGACTGATGGGGGGATGCGGCGAAACGAAGGCGCCGTGCGAACGAAGCGGCGCGAGGCGTTCCTCGCCGAGCTCCGCCGCGCGGCCGGGCACGCGCTGGTCCCGCCGCACACGCCTGCGTCCCGCGCGATCGTCCCGGCCACGGCCGTTCCTGCGCGCGAGGTCGCGCCGCGGCCGGCGCCGCGCGCCCCCGCTCCGGCGGCGCAGCCCCGCCCTCAGCTCTACCGCGCGGAGGCAGTGCGGCACCGGCTATCGTCCGAGGAGGGGCGGGGCGTCGTCCGCGTCGCGCCTCCGTGGACGTGGGCGATCGTCTGCTGCGTGGTCACGGGGCTCGGCGCGGCGCTCGCGGCGTCGATCGTCGGCCAGGTGGAGGTGACGACGCGCGGGCGCGGCATCCTGCGCCCTACCGCCGGCGTGCGCGCCCTCACCTCGCAGACGGCCGGCACCGTGGCGCGCGTCGAGGCGCGCTCGGGCGAGGCGGTGCGCGCCGGCGCGGTGCTGCTCCGGATCGATGCTCCCGACGTGCAGGCCCAGATCCTGGAGGCCGACCGGCAGCTCGCGGCGCTCCGGACGCAGTTCTCGGGCGTCGCCGCCCAGCAGGACCAGCACTACGCCGAGCAGATCGAGTCGCTCCGCGCGCGCGCGCGGCGCAGCGAAGAGCAGATGGCGAGCCTCCGCGGCTCGGTGCTGCACCAGGAGCGCAGGGTCGCCGCCGATGCACAGCTCGTCGCGAAGGGGCTCGTCAGCGAGCTCGCGGCGGGCGACGGTCGCGAGTCGCTCGCGCAGGCGCAGCGGCAGCTCAGCGCCGCCGAGCAGGGCCTCGACCAGACGCGCCAGGAGCTCGCCTCGCTGGAGAGCCGGCGCCAGGACGACCTGTGGCAGCGCCAGCAGGCGATCGCCGCCGCGCAGAACCGCAGGGACTCGCTCGCCCTCCTCCAGCAGCAGAGCGTGATGACGGCGCCCGATGATGGCACGGTCGAGGCGCTGTCGGTGCGCGTCGGCGAGGTGGTCCGCGCCGGCCAGACCATCGGGAAGCTCATCCCCGTCGGCTCGCCGCTGCACGTCATCGCCTTCCTCGCCGAGCGTGACCGCGCCTTCGCGAAGCCAGGCGACGAAGTCCGCCTCGAGCTCGACCAGCTCCCGCATGCCGAGTACGGCACGCTCCGCGCGCGGATCGCTCGGATCGGCGACGACCTCGCCTCGCAGTCGGAGATCCACGACGCCCTCGGGGAAGAGCAGAAGCTGGAGGCGCCGAGCTATCGCGTGGAGCTCGAGATCACGGACGCGAGCGCCGTCGACGCGGCACACGTCAAGCTGCGCACCGGCGCGCTCATGGACGTGCGCTACACGCTGCGACGCCAGAGGCTCATCACGCTCGTGTTCACGCCCCTCCGGCGGTTCTTCCGATGACGATCCCACCCATGCGACTGCCGTCGATGAGGCTGCGCCGCCGACGCGTGCGATTCATCCCGCAAATCGAGGTCACCGAGTGCGGCGCCGCCTCGCTCGGGATGGTCCTCGCGTTCCACGGCCACCACGCGCCGCTCGCCGAGCTGCGCCAGGCGTGCGCGGTCTCGCGAAGCGGCGCCGACGCGCTCGCGATCGTGCGCGCGGCGCGCAAGTACGGCCTCGAGGCGCAGGGGCTCCGGGCGGAGGTGGACCAGCTGGGCGGGGTCGCGGTCCCGGCCATCCTCCACTGGGACTTCGACCACTTCGTGGTGCTCGAGCGGATCGCTCGCGGACGGGCGCTGCTCGTGGACCCCGCGTCGGGACGGCGGTCGATCACGCTCGAGGAGCTGGGACGCCACTTCACGGGCGTGCTGCTCCTGCTTCGACCGACTCCCGAGCTGCGCCCGCGGAAGCGCAGGCGGCCGAGCCTCGCGAAGTACGGCGAGATCGTGCGCCGCTCCATCCCCAGCCTCGGGCTCGTGCTGCTCGCGTCGCTGGGGCTCCAGCTCGTGAGCCTCGTCTTCCCCCTCGCGGCGCAGGTGCTGCTCGACGCGGTGATCGTGCCGAACCAACGTGCGTGGCTGTGGGGGCTCTGCGCCGCGCTCGCCGCCGCCGTGCTCACGCGCGCGCTGCTCTCGCTCGCGCGAAGCTTCGTCGTGCAGACGCTCCGCAACCTGCTCGACCAGACCCTGACGACTCGCTTCCTCGACCACCTGCTGCACCTGCCGCTCGCGTTCTTCCAGCAGCGCGAGGCAGGCGACCTCGTCCAGCGCGTCCACAGCAACGAGACGATCCAGAACGTCCTCAGCAGCCAGGCCATCGCCACCGTGCTCGACGCGACGCTGCTCGCCGGCTACGCGGCGCTCATGCTCGCATTCGACCTCAGGCTGGGCGCGATGATCCTCGCGTTCGCCGCCATCCGGGTGGCGCTCCTCGTGGTGCTGCGAGAGCGGAACCAGCTCGCGATGGCGGCCGAGCTCACCGCGGGCGGCCGCGAGTATGGCGCGCTCCTCGAGGCGCTCTCCGGGCTCGAGACCACGAAGGCGAGCGGCGCCGAGGACCGGATGGTGCAGCGCTGGTCGCACCGGATGACCGGCCGCGTGAACGCCTCGCTCGACCGCCGGCGGCTCTCCATCGTCGCGAGCCACTTGACCGTGCTCCTGCAGGGTCTCGGCACGGCGCTGGTGTTCCTCGTCGGGGGTGAGGCGGTGATCGCGCAGCGGATGACGATCGGCACCTTCGCCTCGTTCCTCGCGCTCCAGGCGCTGTTCATGTCGCCGCTCGAGTCGCTGCTGCAGACGATCGCCCAGCTGCAGTACCTCGGCAACCACCTCGAGCGGATCGACGACGTCCTCACGACCTCGCCCGAGCCGTCGGGGACAATCGATCCCGGCCGGCTGCGCGGCGAAATCGAGCTGCGGGACGTCGCGTTCGGCTACTCGCCGGCCGAACCGCCGATCCTGCTCGACGTCTCGGTGCGCATCCGCCCGGGCGAGAAGGTCGCGATCGTGGGGCCGAGCGGCGCCGGGAAGTCGACGCTCGCGCGGCTGCTGCTCGGGATGCACCTCCCGTCCGGAGGCAAGATCTCGTTCGACGGGCGCGACCTGCGCGAGCTCGATCTCGAGAAGGTCCGCCGCCAGATGGGGGTCGTTCTACAGGACACGTTCCTGTTCGACGACACGGTGCGCGCGAACCTGAGCCTGCGCGACGAGGAGACGACGCTCGAGCAGCTGCGTGCGGCGGCGAAGCTCGCGTGCGTCGATGACGTGATCGACGCCTTGCCCGCGGGGTTCTCGAGCCGCCTCGGCGACAACGGGAACGTGCTCTCGGGCGGCCAGCGCCAGCGGCTCAACCTGGCGCGGGCGCTCACGCTCGAGCCCGCGGTGCTCCTGCTCGACGAGGCGACGAGCGCGCTCGACCTCGAGACCGAGCGGCGCGTCCACGACAACCTCGCGCGCATCGGCTGCACGCGGATCCTCATCGCCCACCGGCTCGCCACCGTCCGGGACGCGGATCGCATCCTCGTCCTCCAGGCCGGCCGCATCGTGCAGCAGGGCCGATACGAGGAGCTCGCCGCCCAGCGCGGGCTGTTCCGCTCGCTCGTCGAGGCGAAGGAGCTCGCACATGCCTGAGCACGCGCTCGGTCCCACGCTCGCCGTCGGCGGCGCCGAGGCACCTCCGCCGGTGTGCGGGTTCGACGCGGTCGAGGCCGTCTGGCACCTCCTCCGGCTCCACGGCGACGAGGATCTCGGGCTCCAGGCGTTCCGCGACGCGCACGGCCTCGACGGCTCTGCCGAGGCGCTCGCGGAGCCGCTCGAGCGCGCCGGGATCCAGGCGCGCCCGACGATGGTGGAGGCGGAGGAGGTCGCCTACCTCGACCTCCCCACCCTGCTCCAGCTCCGCGACGGCACGTGGGTCGTGCTGCGGGATCGCGCACGCGACGGCCTCGACGTGGAGGGCACCGGCGGCGTCCGGACGATATCGATGGACGAGCTCGCGCCGCACCTGTCGGGCTATGCGCTCGACCTCTCCCCCGCGCTCCCGCCTGGCAAGGGACTGTGGGATCGGATGCGGAAGCTCGTGCTCCTCCACCGCCGCGCGCTCGCGATGCTCGTGGCCGCGAGCGTTCTCCTCCAGCTCCTCGCGCTCGTGGTGCCCGAGATCACCGCAGCGGTGATGAACCGCGCGCTGCCGGATCGCGCGCCGTCGACGCTCCATGTCGTCGCGCTCGGGGTCGTATTGGTCGCCGCGTTCCAGGGCTGGCTCGGCTTCCTTCGCGAGCGGATCCTGCTGTTCGTCACCACGCGCGTCGCCGTTTCGGCGGAGCGGGGCATCCTCCAGCACCTCCTCCGGCTCCCGTTCGCGGCGCTCGACCGCATGACCATGGGCGAACGGCTCCAGGCGATCACGGGCATGGGCGCCGCGCGCGAGCTCGTCGCAGACCGAACGGTCGCGGCGGTGCTCGATGGCACGACCGCGGTGACTTTCGTCGCCGCGATGCTGTCGAAGAGCGCTGGGCCGACCGCGATCGTGGTGCTGGTGGCGCTCGCGATGTGCGCGCTCGCGCTCGTGGTGGGTTCCGCGCAGACCCGCTATCAGGCAGGGGAGGTGGAGGCCCAGGCCCGCGAGCGCGGTTACCTCTCGGAGCTCCTCACTGGCGTCGCGACGATCAAGGCCGCTGCCGCCGAGCAGCAGGGGCTCCGGCGCTGGGCGAGGCGCTTCGCCGCCCAGCGCGGCCTGGCGCTGAAACGACAGCGGCTCGGGCTCTGGAGCGACGTCGGGCTCGAGACGCTGCGGCAAGGCCTCTACGCGGCGCTGCTCGTGTGGGGCGGCAGCCTCGTGCTCGACGGCGCGCTGCAGGTCGGCACCCTGTTCGCGTTCGTGCAGCTCAGCGCGGGGTTCCTCGCCGCTGTCCTCGGGTTCGTGAAGACGTACTTGACTCTGGCGGTGCTCCGCCCGCAGCTCGCCCGCACGAGGGCGGTGCTCGAGCAGGCGCCGCAGCGCCGGCCCGCGCGAGGGTCGCGCACGAGGGCAGACGCGGTTCCGGTCATGCTGGAGGACGTCTGGTTCCGCTACGGTCCCGACCGGCCGTGGGTCGTGAAGGGCTACTCGAACCGCGTCGAAGCCGGCGCGAAGACGGTGGTCACCGGACCGTCGGGGTTCGGGAAGAGCACGATCCTGAGGATGCTCGCCGGACTCTGCACCCCCGAGGAGGGATCGATCAGCGTCGGAGGGCTGAGCCCGCACGCAGCGACACCCGACATCCTGTATCTGCCGCAGTTCGTGACGCTCTTCAGTGGTTCCATCGCCGAGAATCTCCGGCTGCTCTCCGGTGGAGCATCGATTGCAAGGATCATCAAGGCTGCGGAGGACACCGGGCTCTCGGCGTTCGTCGGGACGCTGCCGATGAAGTACTACACGGTGCTCGCGCCGGGTGGCCGGAGCATCTCCGGGGGCCAGCGCCAGCTCATCGCCCTCACCGCTGCGCTCGCCTCGGACCGCAAGCTGCTGCTCCTCGACGAGGCGCTCTCGAACATCGACCCCATCT
>WNGR01017859.1_pt1 | contig 10814 bp, 8 predicted proteins | sample 5407581 | NCBI WGS metagenome assembly WNGR01 (sample SAMN13153383, study PRJNA577476) | soil metagenome | isolation source: 80 cm soil or saprolite under Garry oak tree replicate 2 | place: USA:California | collected 2016-06-15 | reverse complement strand
CCGGTCTCCAGAATGAATTGGGCCAAGTTCTTAGTGAGCTAATTGTAGACGGACTTCTCGTTCCGAGCGGCTCGACCCTATCTTTTCCGCATCTCTCCTTTCAAGAATTCCTGGCCGCCAAAGACCTAGTGGAACTGAAATCAGACAGGGCGAACAATCGGCTCGATTCATTCCTAAAAGGGGACGACTGGTGGCGCGAAGTTCTTGCTTTCTACGTCAGCTTTCACGACAAGCCCGGTCAGATCGAACAATGGATAGCCTCTGGAGTGGCCCGGGCGCTGCCAAAAACATTAGATGAGATCGTCCGAAGCAGAGTAGTCGACTTGTGCAGGGTCCTTCTCACGAGCTTCCCAAGTTTTCGGTTCTCACCTGACATGCGCCAGCTGCTGGGATGGTATTCGGAGTCCGCATTCAGGCAGGCCAGACGAAAGCACCGCAAAAGATCGGTTCGCCACCTCGGGGATAGTCCGGTGAGGTCGGCGGGCTGCCCGACCATTTGCGGTTTTCAAAGAGCGGGAACCACGAACCCGTGCAGCGACTCGGATTTTTCTGACGTTCGGTCTAGCGAAGACCGCCGCGTGGTTCCGCGATGCGACGCAGGGCGATCAGGAGCACGCTGGGCTCGTTGGCATCCTCCAATGCGGCGCGGCTGAAGCCGCCATTAAGACGGTAGGGTTGGTATTGGCACGGCTGGAAGCCGTGCCCTTTCAAATCCCCACTTCTCGCAGAAGACGCGAGAAATGGGGCACCCCGGCCGTGCCTTTTCACGAAGCGGTGCGGAGTTTGCTCCGCTGGGCAGGTGAGGGCATCTGTCCCCAAACGAGCGAAAGTCAAAGGCGAAAAGCAGGTTCCTCGACTTCGCAGAATGATTCGCAAAGCGAATCATTCTGCTGCGCTCGGAATGACAGAGTTGTTTAAGAGAGATTTTGGCACGGCTGGAAGCCGTGCCCTCTCAAATCCCCACTTATCACAAAAGAGGCGAGAAATGGGGCACCCCCGGACGGTCGAGGGCGTCCGCCCCTACACGATCAAAGTCAGGTCTGTGGCTCCCACCCTTCGAAAAGCGCGAAGGATGGGGCACCCACTGTGGTTGTAGATCCCAAGTCAAAGTCAAAGGCGTCGGACAGCCTGCCCTGAGCTTGCCGAAAGGAGTGTCCGACCCACACGGGCAGAGTCAAAGGCCCCAAATCCCACTTCTCGCAAAGGAGGCGAGAAATGGGGCACCCGGCTCCGCTGGCAGGTGAGGGCACCTGCCCCTGCACGATCAAAGTCTGGGCGGGTTTCAGCGACGGTGCAGATAGAAGTACATGAGGGCGGCGAGGATCAGCAGAGCCAGCAGAAATCGGAAGATGCCACCGCTTTTGTTCTTTTCGTAAGTGATCGGCGATTGGTCAATGGTGCCGGCGCCGGGAGGCAGGACCTCGGTGGCGGGGCCTCGGTTCGAGTCGAGGGACAGCGGTTTTTCGGCGGAGAAATCAGGCTGGTCGCCGACTTTGGTAGTGAATCCTACGCGCCGGTTGACGGTAACGTCGAGTCCGCCGGAGTTGAGCTTGTCGGCGATCTGCTGATGCATCTCGGGTGGCAGCCTTTCCATGAGCGCGGAGAAGAGCTTTGACTCGATGAGGCTCTCGACGTGCTCGCGCGTGGAACCTTCGATGGGTTGGTGCGCTGGGTCATTCGAGTTTGGATCACCGTGGTGAACGATGTATCCGCCGCCGGGCTTGGGGTCAATGTGATACGAGAGCTTGACTTCCTTGTTTTCGAATAAGGGCTTGAGGGAGGGGAACTGGGCAACGAGGCCAGCGCTAATGCTCTCCTGAATTTTTTGTTCGACTTCGGTGCGGGTAGCGCCCTCGATCGGGGGAAGGCTGGAGTCTTTGCAGGTGGCAATGAATCCGCCGCCGGGCTTGGCCTCAATGCGGTAAAGAAATTTATTGATGACGGTTTTGAATTCCATGAGTTTGAATTCCATGAGAATGACGAGAATTGTAGCGCGCTTTTGACCGGGTGGGCTGGCCCACTTTTCCCATCACCCAAACTGAGGGTGCCTGAGATCTTCTACTCTGCTGAAGTTCTACTCCACAGCGCTCTGCGGAATCGGTAAGTCCGTTGGTTTGTCTCCAGCGCTCGCCTGAATCAGCTTCTGCACTGGCGAAGCCACCATGAGCAGCAACTCTGCCTTGGGCTGACTCGCCTGTTGCACAAGCGCGAGCTGTTGAGTTTTCCAGCCGTCGGGCGCCTTTTCCCCACGATCCAGATAATCCAGTGCCTGCAAGCCGGTTGTGCCTAAAGCGGAGAGGTTCTGCGAGATGGGGAGAACTTCCTGCACGAACGAAGATTTGTCTGCCAAGGGTCGCAGCTTGGTTTCGTTGTCTCGCCACTTTGTGAGCATGGCGCGAATCTGCGGTTCCACGCCTGGCTTGATCTGTCCGGAAACAAACGAATCAACGAGCACGGAGAATCGGCGGGCAGCCGCGCTTTCTGGCTGGGCCACATCAATCATGCGATTCAACGGAACCAGAGCACTGGGCTCGGATTTGGCCAGATTGGATCGCGCGTAACCTTTCACTGGCTCGACCACGTCGGCCAATGTTCGCAGAGCGAAAATATTCTTCGATCCCGCCATCCGCCGCAGCATATAGTCATAGTTCAGATTATGCGTTAGCCCGTAAGCGTCGAGCCAATCGCTGATTTCATCCAACCGCTGATACATGGAATTAACATCGGTGACGGTTTGCGCCGACCACAGCCGTTCAGCGACGGCAGCGGCGCGCGGCCAGATTCGCGAGTCAAGGTTTTCAGGAGAAACGTGTTCTGTCCACATGCACGCTTCGCCGCCGAGAACCTTTTCTTTCTCTGCGTCCGAGAGACCGGCAACGCCGTCGGCAAACGGATCCACGGCATAATGCGCAGAGGCCGGGCCCATTAGATCCAGGTAGTAGCCGGAAGACAGTAGCCCACGATAACCCTGCTGGGCGGCCTCAGCCAGGGACTTCGGCCCTCGCCACGACTGAATAACGATGCTCTTCGGCAGATCAGGGCGAAGAATCTCGTCCCATCCTTCCATCGTCTTGCCCTGTTTGGCCACGATCTTCTGCACCCTGGTATTGAAATAGGCCTGCAGGTCCGCGTTGTTCTTGAATCCATGAGCGTGCATGAACTGCTGGATCTTGGGATTCGCGTCCCACTGTTTGCCATTCACTTCATCGCCGCCGATATGAAAGAACTGGTCGGGAAACAGCGTCGCCATTTCTCCGATGAATGCGTCCAGGAATTTGTAAGTGCTCTCTCGCGTCGGATCCATCGCGGGATCGAACACTCCCCATTTGCGCTCGATCGAATAAGGGCCCGGTGCGCTGGCTAAATCTGGATATCCCACAAACCACGCCGTGCTATGCCCGGGCATGTCGAATTCCGGCACAACACGTATTCCGCGGTCGCGCGCATACGCGACGATCTCGCGTATTTCATCCTGCCTGTAATACAAGCCATCCGATCCCATTTCCTGCAGTTTAGGAAATCGCTTGCTCTCCACACGAAAGCCTTGGTTCTCGGAAAGATGCCAGTGAAAAACGTTCATCTTCACGGCAGCCATTCCGTCGAGGTTTCGTTTGATCACATCCACGGGAATAAAGTGGCGGCCGGAGTCGATCATCAGCCCCCGCCACACAAAGCGCGGCTTGTCTTGAACTACAACAGTGGGTACGGCAAATCCTTGTGGAGTTATTTCGACCAGTTGAAGAAATGTCTGCAGGCCACGCATCACGCCGAGAGTCGTGGGTGCGCTCAGTTCTGCTCCCGATGGCGTCACTTCCAAAGTGTAGGATTCATCTTCGCCCAGTTCTTGAACTTGCTTGCTTGCATGATCAACGCTGATGTGGAGCTTCCCGTTTTCGGAATGGTCCACTACGCTGAAATTCAGCTGCAGCATTCCGGTATGCCGCCGCAAGTCATTCAGAAAAATCGCGACTGTCTTGCGCAGGCGTGCGTCCGCGTTGCTGGGGAGAGCCACCGAAAACGAAGTTTCGATGACCAATTCTCCGTTGCCTGCGGCATTCTTCACATTCGCCGGCAAGGGGATTAGATGAAGTGGTCGCGGCTCCTCCGCCGCCGTCACCGACGCCATTACCACAGCAACGATTAGCATGATCCAGAGCATCCGCATTAACTCGTCTCCTCAGTTGAGTAACAAGCGTCCGAGGCAGAATAGTAGGAAGTGACGTCCAGGCGCAAATCTTAACTCTGGCGGAAACTGCCAAATGAAAATATACGCACAGCGAATCGAGAGGCGCGGGAAGGTGAAGACTTCAAGCACGCGTCTAACAGGCGGCAGCGGCTTGTGAACAATGGATCAGCACCGAATCCAGCAGAAAGGTTTCGGCGGTTACTCGCTCCATTCCGAGTTCACCCGCTCGGCGGGTTCCGGCGGCCCCAGCCCATACGACGCGAAACTGCGCCCTCTCGTCGCCGATACGGATGTCCAGCAGTTCCCCGGCACGAATTCGCCGCCGAATGCCCTGCAACACCAAGCCGCCGGTGCTCATGTTGATAACTACAGCCGGGTCGGTGAAGGGTTGGCCGTACGCGTCAAGCCCCCAGACCTGTACCGGCAACTGCACTTCCACGCGTGGGCTCTGGCGACGATCCATGGTTCCTCCCCGATGCTGCGAGCTTTCACAATTGTGCGCGAGGAGAGGGCCTCTGGAAACTTACCCGAGTTATCTCCTCGAGGGTACTGGAGTGCTGAGGCAAAATGCCTGGTATTCAGCGACTTAGGACCACGAGAATTGCGATCAATCTAAATCGGGCATGGAGCATGCACCCGGACCGCGGGGATCTCCACAGCTGCCACATGCTCCCGAGGACAGGTTGGAAGAGGACGCGCTTCGGGCAGAAACCGCAAAGACGGAAAGCTGCTGAACCAGACTCTTGCTACTGCACTCAGGACAGGAGGCCTTCTTATTTCCGAAAACCAGAGCTTCGAATTGATGGTCGCACTCTTTGCAAATGTATTCGAAAATCGGCATTTTCGGCTCCTGAAGTTACAGAAGAGAAACCGGGCTGAATGTACAGGCAGGTCTTAATGCCTCTACAGTCTCGACCTGATTCACGGAGACTACCCGTGATGATAATCTTATTTTTACTAAATTTGAGCTTCCCAACAGCTCATATAGAGAAGCGCCTTACTCCAGCAAGGCGCTTCTTTTTTGTCTCTTGATTAAAGTGCTACTTTTTTTCTACCAGTAGCTGAAATTCAGCTTGTCGAGCCAAATGGAGTAGTCAGTCATGGAGCTGTTGCCATCCTGCTGGTAGTTGATCGTTACCCCATGCCAACTGGAGGACGTGGGAGACTTGGAGATATTCAGAGTGGCCGTCTTCCCATTCAGCGTGATCGACTGGTACAGCAACTTGCCGCCCGAGGTGCGCTGCACCTGGATGATCAGGTGGTTCCAGGCGTTGTTCTTGGGCCAGCAGGAGACTCCGGTCGGCACCCACTTATGGTAGACGTTGCTATAAATGTCCCATTCGTGTCCCCCCGCAATTCGGCATTCATGACCCCAGATGAAAGACTGGCCTCCGGTAAATTGGTTGATGTCGAATTCCAGAGCCTGAGAGTACGAGATATTCTTCGCGTAGAAATAGACGTCGTAAACGAAGTTGTGGAGTTTAGGAACCAAGGTGTTGCTTAAATCGGGTAGCCCCTGCGACGAGAAATTTCCGACGAGGTGGTTGTTCCACAAAATGTCGGCATAGGGGTGTGTGCCTCCGATCGCATGATGGGTTGAACTGCCGCCGACAGATGGCGATGTTATGCCGGGAACGCGCGACCAGTTCACGTTCGAACCCGTGGGTGAACAGGACGTGCAGATTCCCCAGCTGGGAGAAAGCAGAGCATAGCCACTCCATCCCTTCTGTGACTGAAGATTCCAGAATTTCTTGTAATAAGGACTGGTGCTTTGGCCGACTACTGTAGGTGCCAATGCGGCAATAAGCAAAAAGGGGAGGAAATACAGTTTCATCTTTTAACATCTCCAGGATTTATCGTAGGGAACTCCGAACGAGAGTAGGCAGGCATCTACTTGCAATCAACAAAAATCGTTAGTAGATGTGTACTTCCGTGTAAGACTTTTGTAAAGGATTCTAAGACGAAGACCTTAGAACCGGAGCAGAAATATTTCTCAATGCGGTGTCCTAACCCGTGTTGTGCAGTCCGGCTGCGATGCCGTTGATCGTGGCCCCAAGCGCATAGTTCAGATCCTCAGTGTTGTCCCCAAGTTGTTTTCTGCGCAACAAGTCCACCTGGATCAGGCTCATCGGATCAACATAGGGATTCCGCAGTCGTATCGAACGCGATAAAACCGCGTTGTTTTCCAGGAGCTTCTCCTGCTGCTTAATGACGAGCAACATGCGCCGCGTGCGCTCGAATTCCTCAGCGACCATTCCCCACACACGCTCGCGCAACGCTTCATCTCGCACCAGCGACGCATAAAACTGGGCGATAGCCAGGTCCGCCTTCGCCATTGCCAACTCAACATTCCGGATGAGGTCGGAGAACAACGGGAATTGCGCCAGCATGTCTCGCAAATGTTGTTCTTGTTCCTTCCCCTGCGAGGCGAATCGCTCCAGTGCGTAACCGACGCCGAACCAGGCGGGAAGCGCGTGGCGGCTCTGCATCCAGCCAAATACCCAGGGAATGGCGCGCAGTTCTTCCAACCGCCGGCTCTCGGAACGGCGGGTCGGACGCGAGCCAATCTGCGCATGCTCCAGTTCATTCACTGGAGTAGCTTGCTCGAAGTACGCGAGAACATCTGCGTTTTCCGCGATGTTTCGCCGGTAGAAAGCAAACGCCTGCGCCGACATCTGTTCCATGATGGTTGCCCAGGGTTTGTCTGCATCGGCGGACAGGCCACCAGGACGAGTCAGCGCCTCGAGACATGCGGCAATCATGATCTCCAGATTCCATTCCGCGAGTACGGGATCGGAATACTTCCAATTGAGCACTTCTCCCTGCTCGGTGATGCGAATTTCGCCGGAAAAATCGCCAGCCGGCTGTGCCAGAATCGCTGCGTGGGTGGGGCCGCCTCCTCGCCCCACGGTCCCCCCACGTCCGTGAAAAAGCCGCAACTTGACGTTGTGCTTGCGAGCCGTCTGGTGCAAGGCCCGATGTGCTTTGTAAAGCTCCCACGTGCTGGTGAGCATTCCACCATCTTTGTTGGAAGGAATCAAGCAGGCGACGATAATCCTGATTGCTCCACACTCTTTCCATGATTGCGGCAGAAGCCCGCAACGCCTGGATGGACTCGAAGAGCGGCACTGGCATCAACCCTGGATCATCGCCGGACGCGCCCGCGCGGACCCCGGCAAGCTCCGCAAGTTGGATGACTGCGAAGATATCTTCTTCGGACGACGCGCCACTGATGATGTAGTTCCGGATCGCTGCTGCCGGAAAAGTTTTCTTGCAGTCCGCGATGCTCAGGAAGATCTGAAGCGCGTCATTGGCTCGCGATGGCGTTGCTGGATTCGAAACCAAGCTTGTTTCTGAGGCTTTGAGCCCAGAGTCTGAAGCCTGAATGTCGCGCAACGCTTGCAGATGAACCGCGGCGTGCTGGCGCACATCAACGCGTTTGTCGCGCCTGCCCTACCGGAAGTATGGCGGAGACGCACGCTGACAAAGCTCAGAAAGCGGCGATAAAGTTCAGTGCTTGAGATTCGCGCCAGCCGCGCAGGCTCCTCCCCCAGGCGCTCGGCGTATTCATAGAGCCTGTCCTGAAACTCTTTTGACACCCCAACCTGCCGGCAGGATGAACTCAGCTGTTCAATGACGCGCTCGATTTCAGAGACGTAGTGAGCAAGGATTGTGTTTCGCGCTCTTTCCAGCGCTTCACGTGTGCTCTCGACCGTGACAAATGGGTTGCCATCGCGGTCGCCGCCGATCCAGGATCCAAAAGAAAGAACTTGCGGCACCTGGTCTGCGCACAATTCCCTTCCGTAAACTTCAAGGAACGATTCGCGGATCTCCGCATAAAGGCGGGGCAGGCTTTCGAAGACGGACATGGGATAGTGGTCGAGTCCCATGCGGATTTCGTCGGTCACCTGCGGCTTTTGCACCCGGACTTCGTCTGTCTGCCAAAGCGCAGTGATCTCAGCCGCAATTGCGTTCTCCAGAGCTAATGCCTCGACACCGGGCAGCGGCAAACGGTCAAGCAGTTCGAGTTGCCTTGCAATGCGCCTTCGTTTTAGCAACACCGTGCGCCGCGCGACTTCGGTCGGATGCGCCGTAAACACGGGCACAACTTTTACCTTGCTCAGTGCGGCCAGAGCCTGATCAGCGCCCATGCCCGAATCCCGGATTCTGAGCAGTGTCCCGCGGAAGGAGCCAGCAAGAGGCGGTTGTTCCGGATAGAATTTCCCAGCTCTCCGCCGGCGCTTACGATGGTTGGTCTCCGCCAGATTGGTGAGTTCGAAATAGATCGCGAACGCCTTCGTCACTCGGTATGCCTCGTGAACGCTCAGCCGTTCGACAATGCTGCGGGCTTCGTGCATTTCCTCACTACTGGATTGCGAGCGCGCCGCATGTGCGCGAGATTGGATGAGCAGCCGCCGAAGTTGCTCCACAGTTTTGAAGAGCGGCTCGCCTGCCTGTCGCGTCAAAACCCTGCCCAGCAGGATGCCAAGTGAACGGACATCACGGCGCAGGGGGAGCTCTTTCGCGCGGTCTTCGGTGCCGGCGGTCAGTTCCGCTAGCCGCGCAGACTGGTTTTCGGCCCCCCACAAAGGTGCTTCAGGCATAAGTTTGTGCATCCATACTAAATTATGGCTGCCGAAATGCTCCGGCCCGCGGCCTAGTGAGTCGGCTCAAGCCCGCCTTCCCGCTTGCACGGGCAACCGCTAGACTGAATAATGAGTAGTTAACATGAGCCACGAAAAGGTACTGATCGTAGAAGACGAAGAAAACGAGCGCACCGGCCTGGCTGAGCTGGTCTCCTCCTGGGGGTATTCCGCGGAAACCGCGAAAGACGGCCAGGAGGGGCACGAGAAGATGGCCATCTGGTCACCCTCCATTGTCATTACTGACTTGAAAATGCCCCGCATGAGCGGCCTGGAGTTGCTGGAGAAGATTGCCGCCGACAGCCAGACCGTTGCTGTAATTGTGGTGACCGCTCAGGGGACTATCGACAGCGCTGTCCAGGCCATGCGCATGGGTGCTTACGATTACGTCACCAAGCCTATCGACACCAGCCGCCTGCGCACGATTCTGCAAAATGCCTCCGCGCTGCTGGGCGCGCGGGTTGAGTTGGAAGTCACACGCCGCAAGCTGCGGGACGTCGGATCGCTTGGGTCGCTGATCGGGCCATCCAAGAAGATGCAGGAGATTTTCCGGCTGACGGAGTTAGTGGCTCCGAGCACCGCTTCCGTGCTCATTACGGGCGCGAGCGGAACCGGAAAAGAGCTGGTGGCGCGCACCATCCACGAACTCAGTCCGCGCCGTCCCAAGCCTTTCGTTGCTATCAACTGCGCGGCCATTCCTGAGACCCTGATCGAGAGTGAAATTTTCGGTCATGAGAAGGGCGCATTTACTGGCGCACTCGAGCGTCGTACCGGATGTTTCGAACTTGCCGAAGGCGGCACCCTGTTGCTCGACGAGATTGGCGAAATGCCGATTGCCACTCAGGCCAAGCTATTGCGCGTTCTCGAAGACCACAAATTACGGCGCTTGGGAAGCAAAGTCGAAACCACGGTGGATGTTCGCGTCCTGGCTGCGACCAACAAAGTGCCTGAAGAAGCCGTTGCTCGTGGCGAGCTGAGAAATGACCTCTACTACCGTCTGAATGTTTTCAACATTCACATGCCAACACTGCGCGAGCATCGCGAGGACCTCCCCGACCTGGTGCAGGCCCTGCTCGCAGAAGTGAACACGAAACATAGCCGCCAGGTTGCGGCAGTGAGCGAAGCCGTGCTCAATGCCTTTCGAAACTACACTTGGCCGGGAAACGTGCGTGAGCTGCGGAACACGCTGGAACGCGCGGTGATTGTCTGCGAAGGCCCCGTGATCGAGACCAAGCACCTGCCGCCAGGATTCGGCCACGCGCCTGTGCGGCCTTCGGCGGATGATGCAGATTCCATTCGCGTCGGTGTCGGCACCACTGTGGGCGAGGCGGAGCGGCTGCTGATTATCAAGACTCTGGAGTCCACCAACAACAACAAGACCAGGGCAGCCGAGGTCCTTGGTATCAGCTTGAAGACGCTCCATAACAAACTGAAGGAATACGGCAGTTCCGGTTCAGACGGCGCCGGCCGTCAGGAAAAAGAAGAAAAAGAAGAAGCGGAGGAAGTGAAAGAACCATAGCAGTTTTCTCATGCGCCGCAGGACCCAAATCGTACTGGCTATCACCTTTATGGTGGCCGCGCTGGTCTCTGGGGCTTCCTATCTCTACATCTCTCAGATCCTGCAGCAGGGAATTACGACCTCGCACGATACCGCCGCCTATCTCACTTCTCAGCTGGCCTACCTGGCTACTAATGCAGCTCCCGATTTGAGCAGCACTCGGGTCGATACCGGCAATCCCGAATCCCTTCGCCGCGGTATCGCTTACTACCTGGGCACGGACCGCGACCTTAATACCATGCTGGACTCAGTAGTCGGAAGCTGGCCCACGATTTACGATGCCGCCATCCTCGACCCGGACGGCAAGGCCATCCTGGACACCGATCCAAATCTGGTAGGCCAGAAAATTGCCGAGCGACCGGATTTCTCGGTGCTCGAAAGCGCCGGCTTCCGCCGTAAGCTGCGCCTGGTTTACAACCCGCCGACG
>WNGR01008546.1_pt1 | contig 10814 bp, 9 predicted proteins | sample 5407581 | NCBI WGS metagenome assembly WNGR01 (sample SAMN13153383, study PRJNA577476) | soil metagenome | isolation source: 80 cm soil or saprolite under Garry oak tree replicate 2 | place: USA:California | collected 2016-06-15 | reverse complement strand
ATCGCGGCCCTCCCGGCGTGGAACGCGATCGACGTCTCCGACGGCCGCGCCTGGCTGGGCGCGGCCGCGCGCGACACGAGCACCCTCTCCGGCTATCGGCAGACCCTCGACATGTTCGACGGCGTCCTGCGGACGACCTACGACTGGGTGGAGGGCGACCGTCGCACTTCGGTTTCCGTCGAAGCCTTCGTGTCACGCGCCAACTCGCGCCTCGCCGCGGTGAAGCTGGTGCTGGTGCCGCGCTTCACGGGCCGCGTCACGCTCGTGTTCCCGCTCCGCTCGCAGACGCCCCCGCACCGTCTGGCGCTCGAGCGCCTGGAGCAGAGCGAGCCCGGATGGGATCCCGCGACGCTGTGGTATCCGGGCTACGTGGCGCTGCGCGGTCGCGGGGTGACTCGCGATTCGGCGCGAACAGGGGGGGACCTCTGGCTCGCCGGGCGTACGGTGGGGCGGGGGACCGCGGTGGCGATCGCGGCACGAGTGGGTTGGCCCGCGGGGCAGCGCCCCGTCTCGCTGCGCCCTGTGTGGAGTGACTCCGGCGTCACGCTCGAAGCGTCGTTCGACGCCACGGCCGACGTGCCCCTCACGGCCTACAAGTACATCGGGGTCGCATCATCGGTCGATAGCGCGCCCGTCGCCCGCGTCCAAGAGGTGGCGGGCGCGGCGGCGGCGCGCGGCTACGACGCCCTGCTCGCCGCTCACGTGGCCGCGTGGCACGCCCTGTGGGAGACGGACATCGTGGTCGAGGGCGACCCGCAGCTGCAGCGCCTCGTGCACGCCATGCTCTTCGGCCTGCTCGCGAGCGCGCGTGAGGGCACGGACTTGAGCATCCCGCCGATGGGACTCTCGAGCGCCGGCTACTACGGGCACATGTTCTGGGACGGCGACACCTGGATGTTCCCGGCGCTGGTCGTGCTCCATCCCCGGATCGCGCGCTCCCTCGTGGGGTTCCGCGTGCGCGCGCTCGCCGCGGCGCGTCGCAACGCGCAGGCCCACGGATACCGCGGTGCCCAGTATCCCTGGGAATCGGACGAGCTGGGCGAGGAGACGACCCCGCGCTTCGCCTGGCAAAACGCGCTGTACGAGATCCACGTGAACGGCGACGTCGCCCTCGCGCAGTGGCAGTACTACCTCGCGACCGGAGACACCGACTGGCTCGCGTGCTGCGGTTATCCCGTGATCCGCGCGACGGCGGACTTCTGGGTGAGCCGCGCGACCCTCGACAGCGCGACCGGCCGCTACGGCATCCGCCACGTCGTCTCGGTGGACGAGGGGCTCATCGGCGTCGGCAACGACGCCTACACAAACGCCGTCGCACGCAAGAACCTCGAGATCGCGGTCGCGGCGAGCCGGCGGCTGCGCCGCCAGGCCGACCCGCGCTGGGCCCGCGTGGCGGAGCGCCTCGACGTGCCCTACGACTCCGCCGGCCTGTACCACCCCACGTTCGACGGCGCCCCGCCCGAGAAGCAGGGGGCCGTCGTGCCGCTCCTCGCCTACCCGCTGGCGCTGCCGATGAGCGAGCGCGTCAAACGCAATGACTTGGAGAGCGCGCTGCGGCTGATGCGCCGGGAGGGGCCCGGTGTCATGATGACGGTCACCCTGTACGCGGTCGTCGCCGCGGAGCTGGGCGACCGGGCGCTGGTGGATTCTCTGCTGCCCCTGTCGTACCGCGGCTACGTGCGCCCGCCGTTCGACGTGCTCGCCGAGACTCAGACGAGCCAGGGGGTGGACTTCCTCACCGGCGCCGGCGGATTCCTGCAGCAGGTCGAGTTCGGCTACACGGGATTGCGCCTCTCCGAGCGTGGTCTCGAGCCGACGTTCGCGCCCGCGCTGCCTTCTGCGGTGCGGCGGCTCGTGCTGCGCAACATCTCCGTGCGGAGCAGGCGTTACGACATCGTCGTCGAGCACGACACGACGCGCTTCGTGCCGCGATGAGCGCCGACGTCCCGGTCATCGGTGCCTACTTCCTCGTCCTGTTCGGGATCGGCTACTGGGCGGCCCGGCGCGAGAAGAACGTCAGCTCCGACTACTTCCTCGCGGGGCGCGACGTCGGCTGGCTTGCGGTGGGCGCGAGCCTGTTCGCGTCGAACATCGGGAGCGAGCACCTGGTGGGTCTGGCGGGTACGGGTGCCGCGAGCGGGCTCGCCGTCGGCCACTTCGAGTGGCTCGCCTGCTTCGTGCTGCTGCTCCTGGGCTGGCTGTTCGTGCCGTTCTACCTGCGGAGCGGCGTCTATACCATGCCCGAGTTCCTGGAGCGGCGCTTCAACCCCGCCGCGCGCGCGTATCTGACCTGGGTCTCGATCATCGGGTACGTGCTCACGAAGATCAGCGTGACGCTGTTCGCGGGAGGCGTGGTGCTGCGCGCGCTCACCGGCCTGAGCCTCTGGACGAGCGCGGCGGGCCTCATCGTGATCACGGGGATTTACACGGTGCTGGGAGGCCTGCGCGCCGTGATCTACACGGAGGTGATGCAGACCTTCGTGCTGATCGTAGGCTCGGGGGTTCTCACGGTCCTGGGCCTGCGGGCGGTGGGGGGATGGGGCGGGCTGGTCGCGCACGTACCGGCCGGCTTCTTCTCGATGTGGAAGGCCGCGAGCGACCCGCAATTTCCCTGGACGGGCATCGTCTTCGGCGCGCCCATCCTGGGGGTCTGGTACTGGTGCACCGACCAGCACATCGTGCAGCGCGTGCTCGCGGCGAAGGACGTAAGCGCCGCCCGGCGGGGAACGATCTGCGCCGGGTTCCTCAAGATCCTGCCGGTGTTCATCTTCGTGCTGCCCGGCATCATCGCGGCGGCGCTGTACGTGGACGTGCGCGGTGGCGCGGCCGATACCGCCTACGCCGCCCTGGTGACGCGCCTGCTCCCTCCCGGGTTCCGCGGACTCGTTCTCGCCGGGATGCTGGCCGCGCTCATGAGCTCGCTCGCATCGGCGTTCAACTCCTGCTCGACCCTGCTGACGTGGGACGTGTACCGCAAGCTGCGGCCCGGCGCGAGCGAGCAGCGCCTGGTGGCGGTGGGGCGGGCCACGACCGTGGTCCTCGTCGTCCTCGGCCTGCTGTGGATCCCCTTCATGAAGTACATCTCGCCCCAGCTCTACATCTATCTCCAGAGCGTGCAGGCCTACATTGCGCCGCCCATCGCGGCGTGCTTCCTCCTCGGGATCATGAGCCCGCGCCTGAACGGGGCGGGCGCGATGGCGGCGCTCCTCACCGGCTTCGTGCTGGGTGCCGCACGGCTGGGGCTCGAGCTGGCGAAGTCCCACCTCACAGGCGGCACCGTGTGGGCCTGGCTCGCCGGCATCAACTTCCTGCATTTCGCCGCGCTGCTGTTCGCGCTGTGCGCGCTGATCCTGATCGGCGTGAGCCTCGCGACGCCCGCGCCGGCGCCTGAGCGGGTAGCCGACCTCACCTATCAGACCGTGGCGCCGGCGGCCGGCACTCAGGCGCCGCCTCGTGAGCGGCGGGTGAACGTCGCCCTCTCGGCGCTGCTCGCGGCCGCGGTCGGCGCCTTGTGGATCGTGTTCCGTTAAAGTCGGATGCAGCGGGCTGGGAAAACGCGCGGTATGTTGGATCCGTGACCGATCTGCACGCTGCGCTCGGAACCGCCCTCGGGCCCCTCTACCGGGTCGAGCGTGAGGTGCGGCCGGTGGGCGAGTGTCGCATGTTCGTGGCGTCCGAGGTGCCGGACGGCCCAGAGCTGCTCGTCAAGGTGCTGCCGGGCAAGCTCTCCCTCGCCGTAGATGCGAGCCTGTTCGAGCGGGAGCTGATCCTGCTCGCCGACCGGCTGCGCCACCCGGCGCTCGCGGCCCCCCGAAACGGGGGGCGGGCCGGCGCATTCATCTATCATACGCGGGCCTTCGTGGACGGCACCACACTGCGGGCGCTGATGACGCGGAGCGGCGAGCTGCCCCTGCGCCAGGCGGTCGCGATTCTGCGCGACGTCCTGGCCGGCCTCGCCCACGCGCACGCTGGGCAGGTGGTGCACGGGGATCTGAAGCCTGAGAACGTGCTCTTGGCGGCGGGTCACACGCTCGTCGCGGACGCTGGGATCGTGGATGCAGTGGAGCGCTCACTCGACGGAGGGAAACCCGGGGTGGCGACCGTCACGTTGTGCGCGGGCCCGTATGTCGCCCCCGAGCGCCGTTCCGGCGGCGCGCCCACGCCCGCCGGCCCTCGGGACGACATGTTCGCCGTCGGCGTGGTCACCCACGAAATGCTCACGGGGCGGCCGCCGGCACCCGAGTCTGATCCTCTCGAGGAGGTGCGCTCGCTCCCCGCGTGGCTCGCGGAATTAGTGCGGCGCTGTCTCGCGCCCGAGCCTGCGGGCCGCTGGCCCGACGCGGCGGCGGCGCTGGCGACGATGGGGCGGGCGAGCGGGGGAGGGGGAGCGCCGCCGCCGTAGGGGAAACACGACGCCCCGCCTCGTTGCCGGGCCACCTCAGGGTTGGCTCGGCGCGTCCTGAGGCACTCGCACATTCTTGAGCGACATGTTCCGCCTCCTGTAGTTGTGTCGCGACGCGACGGTTCTCAACGCGTGCCGGTGAACGCCACCCCCGCCCGAACGTCCTGGGGCCACGCTTCGGGATGCTGCCTGCGCAGCCAGAGGTTCGGACGTGCGGACTGTCGTGCGACGGTCGCTTTCACCGGTTGAGGGTCCTTACGGGGGGCAACGTACGGAGGGGCGCTCCCGTGGCAGTCACGTACAAACGGCTTGGAGTCAGGTGGGGTTGTTAGGGGGAGGGGGGAGGGGTGGAGTGGGGGCTAATCGGCCCTAGCCGGTTCCGCGTTCCGCATTCCGCGTTCGCACTTCTTCAGTCCCCTGCCATTCTCACGCCGACCTCGTCAAGGTGGCGCAGCAGGTCGGCCGGGTCCTGATACACGCGGTAGGCGCCCGCCCGCTCCAGTTCCTCTTGGCCGTAGCCGCCCGAAGCAGGCCCACGGCGAGGGCCCGCGCCCGCCGCGCGGCGAGCAGGTCCCACACGCTGTCGCCCACCACCACCGACTCTTCCACCGGCACCTTCAGCAACGCCGCCGCGGCGATGAAGAGATCGGGATCGGGTTTGGCGTGCTTGACCTGGTCGCGTGTGACGAGGGGTGTGCTCGCCGGCAGGCCGAGCATCTCGAGGGTGGGGCGCGCGCTCTCCAGACGCCCGCTGGTCGCGATTGCCCAGGGAACATGGACCTTGGAGAGATAGGCGAGCAGCTCCCGCGCCCCCGGCAAGGGGCGAACCTGGCTTACCTGACGCGCGTACGACTCGGCGTGCACCCGTAGCACGCGCGCCTCTTCGTCCGCAGACATCCGCCGCCCGACCTCGCGCAGCAGCGCGTTGAGGAACAGCCCGCCGCTCATGCCGATACGCCGGTGGATGCGCCACACCGAGAGCTCGATCCCGGCGGCCTCGAGCGCTTCGCGCCATGCCAGCACGTGCTGGTAGACCGAGTCCACCAGCGTGCCGTCGAGATCGAACAAGAAGGCGGGTGAGGCCGGCTGGGTGCCCATGACACGAACCATAACCGGGAACCGCGATGCGGTGGTTCCGGCACGCTTGTCGCGCTACCGCCACACGCCCGCTCCGAGGCCGCTCGCGGGCGGATCGGCACTCGTCTTGCGGTCGCGAGCGTTCGACGGTCCCCGCGCTCCAGGCGGTTCTCGCTCAAGGAGGATCCATGAGGAAGTGGCTTACCTTTGCGTCGCTGGTCCTCGCAGTGGGGGCGTGCGACGCCCGGCGTGACGTGGCTGCGCCCGACCGGGCGCAATCGCTCCTCGGCATCCTCGGTGGGGGGACCGGTCTGCTGGATCCCGCGCTCTCCGCCGCACTCGCCACCGCACTTCCCACCGACAATCTCGTGGTGATCGTCAACTACGACGAGAATGCCGTCACCCGCGACGCCGTCACGAGCGCCATCCTCAACACCGGCGCCGGGGCGATTCAGTTCAAGCATCTGGCGCTCGTCGCGGCGCTCGCGACGCCGTCGCAGATCGCGCAGATCGCGGCCCTGAGCGGCATCCGATCCATCTACTTGAACCGGCAGTTGTTGTACTACGGCCTGCCGTTCAGCGGTCTGCTACTGCACGAGAGCGTGCCGACGATCCGGGCCGACGCCGTGCAGGCCCTGGGGATCACCGGCAAGGGCGTGGGGATCGCGATCCTCGATTCCGGGATTGACGGGCTCTACAACCCCGATGTCCACTACCCCGACAAGACAATCCAGAACATCAAGATCCTCTTCAACCTGCGGGACCTGTTCACGTTCCAGGGCTCGATCAACAGGACCATCAAGCAAGGCGCCGACCTGTTCGTCACCAACCTCCCCAACAGCGAGACGTCGATCGGCCACGGCACCCACGTCTCTGGGATCGCGGCGGGGCTCGGCACGGCCTCGGGCGGCTATTACACGGGCGTCGCCCCGGGCGCCAATCTCATCGGCATCGGGGCGGGGGACGTGCTGTTCATCTTCTGGGCCCTGGCGGGCTTCGACTATATCCTCGACCACCAGCAGGACTACAACATCCAGGTGGTCAACAACTCCTGGGGCACGAGCGGCGCCTTCGACCCCAACGATCCGATCAACAAGGCCTCGAAAACGGTGCACGACCACGGCATCACGGTCGTGTTCGCCGCGGGGAACGATGGCCCGGCCCAGAACACCTTGAACCCCTACAGCGTCGCGCCCTGGGTGATCGGCGTCGCCGCGGGATGCAAGCTGGTGAGCCCCGATCCGACCAATTCCGCGATTCACTGCGACGATCCGACGGGCCAGAACCGGCCGCCCTGGCTCGCCGACTTCTCCTCGCGCGGGATCCCCGGGGATCCGCTCTACCACCCCGACATCACGGCGCCGGGGGTGCACATCGTGTCGACTCGCGCCTCGACCGGCTTCGTCCTGAATGTCAGCGACGCGCCCCACGACTTCGACTTGACGAGCAGCTGCGCCATCAGCCTGTCCAACCTTCCGTACTACACGTGCGCCTCCGGGACCTCGATGGCGACGCCCCACGTCGTCGGCGTGGTCGCCCTGATGCAGGAGGCGGCGGGCGGCCGCCTTACGCCCGATCAGGTGCTGGCCGCCATCACTCAGACGGCGCGCCCCTTGCCCGGGTTCGGGACGTGGGAGGTGGGCGCGGGATACCTGGATGCCTACGCAGCGGTGATCGCCGTGCGGCAGTAACAACGCCGCGGCTACGGGATCCCCAGGAGCTTGTGGGTCTGCAGGCTGAGCCGCCAGCGGGGATGTTCGAGGCAGTAGCGCAACGCGAGGTCGGTGTTGCGGGCGCGGTCGGGCCCGTCCATCGGCTGCAGGAAGAAGTGGCGGAACTCGAGATCGGCGAGGCGCTCGGGGGGCAGGCCGTCCTGGGGAAACACCAGTTTCAGCTCGTGGCCGCGGCGCAGCACCAGCTGCGCCCCGGCCTTGGGGCTCACGCAGATCCAGTCGATGCCGGGGGGCGCCGCGAGCGTTCCGTTCGTTTCGATCGCCACCTCGAATCCCGCCGCGTGCAGCGTGGCGATCAGGGGCTCGTCGAGCTGCAGCAGCGGCTCGCCGCCCGTGCAGACGACGAACCGCCGATCGGCCGAGTCCGGCCAGGTGGCGACCACTGCGTGGGCGAGCGCCTGCGGCGTGGCGAACTTGCCGCCGTCCGGCCCGTCCGTCCCCACGAAGTCCGTGTCGCAGAAGTCGCAGGTCGCCGCCGCGCGGTCCTCTTCCCGGCCCGACCATAGGTTGCAGCCCGAGAATCGGAGCAGCACCGCGGGGCGGCCCACGTTGGCGCCCTCTCCCTGAAGCGTGTAGTAGATCTCCTTGACGGCGTAGGTCATCCCGCGGCGCCTGCCGGCTCGCGGTAGCGGACGGGATCGGGCACGCCCGCGGCGGCGAAGCCCCGCAGCCGAATCTGGCAGGAGTCGCACCGGCCGCACGCCTCGCCCGTGGGGAAGGGGTCGTAGCAGCTCGCGGTCAGGCCGTAATCCACGCCCAGAGACAGGCCCGTCTCGATGATCTCTTTCTTGGCGAGCGAGATGAGCGGCGTGTGAATGCGCAGCTGCTGCCGGCCCTCGACCCCCGCCTGCGTCGCGAGATCGGCCATCGCCTGGAAGGCGGCGAGGTACTCGGGCCGGCAATCGGGGTAGCCGCTGTAGTCCACCGCGTTCACCCCCACGAAGATGTCGCTCGCCCCGAGCACCTCGGCCCACGCGAGGGCGAACGAGAGGAAGATCGTGTTGCGCGCCGGCACGTAGGTAACGGGGATCCCCCGGGCGATCTCGTCGGGCGCGCGGTCCTTGGGGACCGCGATGTCGCCGGTCAGAGCCGACCCGCCGAAGCGCCGTAGGTCGAGCGTCAGGATCTCGTGGCGCGTCACGCGCAACGCCCGGGCGACCCGGCGCGCGGCCTCGACCTCGACTTCGTGCCGCTGGCCGTAGCGGAACGTGAGGGCGTTGAGGTCGAACCCCTGCCTCGCCGCGACGGCGAGGGTGGTGGTCGAGTCCACCCCGCCGGAGAGCAGCACGACGGCGGGCCGCGCTGTCTCGGCCACCGGCTGCGCGGAGCTTGGGAACGCTGCTGAGCGGGCTGCCGACTGTTTCATTACGTTAGGAAAAAGCTAACCCCGTGAGCCGAGCGATGACCCGAGAAGAGCCCAGGCTGCCCCCGAGCGGCCCGCTGCCGCGTCCCGCGAACCCCGCGGCGGCGCGGGAATACCTCAGGGCCGAAGCGTTTCCCGCAGCCGACGTGCAGAGCGTGACCCTCACGGCCACCGAGTTCACGTCGATCTGCCCGCGTACCGGCCAGCCCGATTTCGGCAGCGTGATCATCGAGTATACGCCGCGTGAGCGCTGCCTCGAGTCCAAGGCGGTCAAGTTCTATCTCTGGTCCTATCGCGACGAAGGTGCCTTCTGCGAGAGCCTCGCAGCCCGGATCGCCGACGACATCGTCTATGCCATCGAGCCGAAGACGCTGCGGGTGCAGGTGAACCAGAACGTGCGCGGCGGCATCGCGCTCGTGGCGGTCGCCGTGAGGAGCTGAACGCGAAGGCGGGACCGGCAACCGGCCCGGCCCCGCATGGTGCGTCGCCACGCGCCCGACTTTAGACGCGGACGCTGAGCGGCTCACCGCTGAGCTTCTGGCGCAGCGTCGGGTGCGTGCGCCAGACGTACCACGCCATCGAGCCCACGGCGAGCACGTTGCCCACCAGCGCCGTCCACATCCCGACCCCCCCCAGCGCCCACTGGGCACCCAGCGCCAGAGCCGCCACCACGACTCCTTCGAGCACGATGACGGTCATCGCGGCGAGCAGCAGGAACGACGGTGAGCGCTCGATCTGCTCCGCGATCATCACGAACACCAGTCCCGCGATCGCAAAGGCGACCAGGTGGACCACCGTGTACGCCGCCACGACCCCGAGGTTGGGAGTGACGCCCCCCACGTTCGGGGCGCCGAACAGCAGCGCCGAGCCGAGCGCGGCAGGCGTAGCGAAGGGATGACCGGCCACGAGATCGAGCAGGAAGAAGAAGACCGCGACGACGGCGGCGCCGATCAGGCCCGTGATCAGCCCACCGCGGATCTGCGGGTGTGCCCCGAGCATCGCCGGACCGAGCGGCGCCTCGGCCCGCTCGGCGCGGTGCAGGTAGCTCATCAGGACCAGGCCGGCCACCAGGTTGGCGCCGATGACGTGTTGCCAGGGGATCGTTTCCGACGGGGGCCACCCGCCGAGGTACAGCCCCGTGTAGAACAGCAGCTCCTGGACGACGATGCCGAAGAACACGCCGAGCAGCAGCCGCGGCGTCGTGTGCAGCGCGGCCATCACCCAAGTGGCGGCGATGCCGAGGATGGCGAACACGCCGAAGTGCACCACGGAGTACATCGCGACCAGCCGGAACGTCGGCCCGGTGTACGGCTGGTGGTACAGGGAGCTGGCCAGCGCCGCCGGCGTCACGAAGGCGTGGCCCCAGACGACGGCGTCGAGCACGACGAACCACAAGGCCACGACCAACCCCGCGAGGAGCCCGCCGACGATGCCGTGAGCGATGAGCTCGTTGCTGGAACGTTTCATCGATTGTCCCTCCCGCTTGGTTCGAGTACTCGGGGAGAGCGCACCCCACACCCCACCCCCGCCTCCCCCCCTTCCTATCATACGTCCCGGTCGGCGGGGTCGCCACGCCTCGGGGGTGGGGGCGTAACATGCGGCCCGAGCGAGAGATAGGTGGGGGAAGCCGGCGTCCCTAGCCGGCCTGGGCGACTTCCCCCAGGGCGCGGGCCTGCACCTCGTCCGCGTTCACCGCCGTGAGGGCGGCGTTGTCGACTTCGCCGGTGCGGATGCGGATGACGCGCTCGATCGCCTGCACGAAGATCTTGCCGTCGCCGACCTCACCGGTGCGCGCGGAGGAGAGGATCGCTTTGATCGTCGGCTCGACGAAGGGCTCGGAGCAGACCATCTCGATGCGCACCTTTTCGCGGAATTCGAGCACGAGGGTCGCACCACGGTACGTCTCCTGGAGCTCGCGTTCCCCGCCGTGCCCGCTGGCTCGGCTGATCGTGACGCCGGTTACCCCCGCCCGGAACAGCGCCGCCTTGACATGGGGCAGGCGCTCGGGTCTGATCACCGTCGTGATGAGCTTCATGTCGATGTGTCTCCCAAGAGGTGTTAGGCCGCCGACGCCTTCAGCGAGACCGCAGCCGATTCGCTGAGAATGACCGCCGAGGCGACGTCGGGCGTGTCGGGATAGGCGAGCGCGCCCATCTCCGGGAGATCGAGCCCGAGCTCCTCGGTCTCCGCGGACACCCGGTGGCCGCCCACCAGCACGGCGGTGATCTTGTAGAACACG
>WNGR01015868.1_pt1 | contig 10817 bp, 5 predicted proteins | sample 5407581 | NCBI WGS metagenome assembly WNGR01 (sample SAMN13153383, study PRJNA577476) | soil metagenome | isolation source: 80 cm soil or saprolite under Garry oak tree replicate 2 | place: USA:California | collected 2016-06-15 | reverse complement strand
TTCGAGAACTGAACGACGAAAGTCCTGACAAGTGGATTTCGGTTGATAGACGTGAATGAGCTAAGTGGAAGGTCGTCTCTATCGGCCGTAAATCGAACGTCGCGCAGCTGTGCGACACTCTTCACGATGAACTTCCGATCCAAGGGCGAGGGTTTGCTCGTGTCCAGGAGTGCGTCGTAATCATGCGTAACCGGCTTGGCGATCACGAGGATGTCGTTGAACAAAAACAGGAAGCGGTCCTTCACCGTATTCGAGTTGGCGACCTGGAGCACTTGTGAGGATAGAAGCAACTTTCTCGGCGGGTCGTCGACAAATGGAGATCCATCTGAACCACGCGACCCGTGTCCCAGGATTTCATCCAGTCGTTCAAGCATCATCGTTCCTGGCGTACGCAAAGTCGTTGGTTCTAAAAAGCGTTCCGGCGATGTGGACGAAGGCGAGGATTGGCTGGCGTAATCATCCAATGATGACGTCGGATCGGGGGTAGCGGAGGAATTAGGGTCTGGGGCAGGCGACATGGACTGGACAGGATACGTTTCAGATTGGGCGTCTCCATTCGAAGCGAGGACATGTGGAGTATCGTAGGGCTGCTTGTCATGGGCTGGAGTTTCCGGTGTGGAGGACCCCTCAGGGGAAAACTCTCGTCCCTCGGCCTCGTGGCCGTTTTGAGATCCCCTACTGTGTGGTGCATTGTCGTTGATGGTGGTAGGCGTCCTCGACATGTCTGTCATAAGTTCGCTGTCTTTCGGGGCATCAAAGAGATCGGACAGCGATGGCTTTCTGCTCACATCCGTTGATTCGGACTGTGAGGTGACAACAGGACCCAAAATTGGCTGCTGGAGGCTAGGATGTGAAGACTGCGAGGACTGAGAAGGGAACAGTCCCTTTGTAATCAGCCACTTTTTGACGCCCTCACGGTTGGTGGGTAACTTTGCGCCAAGCCATCCAGAATTGTTGGGGGTGGGTGGGGAAGTAGGATCTAGCTGGGTTGCAGAGGTCGACGGCGATGACAACGCCGGTGGAGCATTCCCCGAGTTGAACTTCTGGAAAAGGCGCGTGTCGGAGGCCTGGTGCGACAACCTCAGATCTCGAGAAAATTCCGGAGAAGCTTGAGGAGTACGTGAGGATGCAGAACCCGAACTTATGGCGGAGAATTCATCTAGGGTTGGAGGTGACGCGATATCAGGGGAAGAGGCATTGAGGGATAGGCCGCCGACACGAGTACGTCGCTCTTCTTCCAGCCTTTTCACGCCTGGGAAAATACCCGGGAAAGGGAATAGTTTGGCGTCACCTCCGTACTTGAGCAAAGTCTCACTGGACGCCGGAGGTACAGGGGAAACCGCGCCAGGTGAGCTTGGAAAGTATGAGGGAGCGGGCTCTAGCCATAATCGGTCAGGTGAACGTGCATCGGAACTAAAAGTTGCTCTCAATCACCTTTGTCCGGCTTGGAGGGACTTGTTATGCTTGCACCGCTCTCCCTGCTGGTACTGGAATCTGTATTGTTCGCGCGCTCCCTGATGCTATTCGTCCGTGACCGTCTCCCGTTACTTGAACCTGGCCGAACAAATTCTTTGAACTTTTCCCATCTGCGCTGTGAGCTCTCTCCATTTTTCTTTGGCGTCGTGTCAGTGACAATCACCCGCAGAGAGTCCTCCCATTCTTGGTATTCTGGGTTTGGAGAGGAGAGCTCAGGTTGACTAGGCGATGACACCGAAAGACGGGCTGGGAAGACACGAGAATCATCGCTGAAGTGTCTGTGAAGAACGGTGGCAGACGAAGGAGATGGGGGTATATGGGAAGGATTAGGTGCAGGAGAGGCTTCGATGTCTACTACAAGATCCTTCGAATGTGTGGACGCACGCGGCAAAGATTCGTCATCGTCTTCATGCTCATGCTCCTCAGGATCCGACTGAGGCTGAGAAGTGGTCGGACGACCCTTCGGTTCATCTGTGTCATCTGTGTCATCATAGTCATTGTCGTCATGAACGGGTATGCGCTCTGGAACTGTTGCAGGAACTGTTGCAAGCATACATCGTAAGCAGCTTGAAAGGTACGCAACCACATTAAACTGACCAAGTTCAGCCACCCAACTAATCTCACGGTCATAGGCATCGCTCCAGGGCGGACGCCTTGCCGTGTCGCTTTCGGCACGAGAATCCTCTTCCTCTTCATCAGGCCCTTGCCTCTCACGTAGAGGTGTAGCAAATGGTGAGGTAGGGAACGCATCTTGTTGCTCCTGAGTAGACTCCGACAAATATTCGGAAACGCCGGAGTCTGCCAACTCTGCCGAAGCATTTGATGGAGAGCCAGAGGCGTGAGGTGGTCGGAGGGAAGTGACTTGAGCTTGAGGAGTATCAGAGCGGCCATTGTACACCAAACGTGGGATAGGGGAGGCTTGACTGTGATCGGGATCGGGAGCGTCATCTTCCTCTTCCTCCTCAACCACCACACCTCGCCGTTCCAACGGAGTCTCATAGTCGTATGTTGTAACGGGCGGTGATTCTCCTGTCAGCTTAGCCAACGCATCTTCTCGACTACGCTCGATGCTGGGGCTCCTTGCGTTCGGTGTTGGACTTCGTACCGAAAGGGTACGGGGATCACCATTATCGTGTGCTGGCTCAGGAGTGGGTGGAGGTAAAGCTGGAGTTGGAAACACAGGGGTGGTTGGAGAAGCGGCCAAAGGTGGTTCACGATCGTCGACAACGGTCGACCGATTCGCTGAAGCACGTTTTGAACGTCGCTTACGACGCGCTGGCATTGCAGGTTGAGGGTCCTCACCTCCACTAGTCTGGTCTGCCTCCGCCTCTTTCAGACGCTTGCCGATATGACGCATCATTACCTTGCGAGCAGCGACACGCTCGCCTCCACTTCCACCCACAGTGTTCCAGCGACCTAATTTGGGAAGTGGCGGTGTGACAGGTGGCGATGCAAGTGAGTGATCATAAGTGTCGGGCCCAGCCAGTTGTTGTAACGCTATCAAACGCGCTGCGGCGCTGTTTGAGCGGAACAGTCCACGCTGAATGTCTTGGAGAGTAGGAATCATGGGTGTTGGCGGAGAAGTTCCGGGATATATTATTCCAGGTTCCGGGGATGCGAGTATACGCTGCGCTTGGACCAAGGCGAAATGAGCGGGTATTGGGGATATGAGGGGGGGAGAGGCGAAGCCAGTGGGTTGAGGAATAGAAGAAATAGGACCTTCATCGGGCGAAGAATCATTCGCAGACACAACGGCATTTTGGGGGCGAGGAGACTGAGGAGACTGAGTTGCCTTCGCTTTGCCTTTGAAGTCCTTGGAGCTTCGCCCCCTTGAACGGGAGCGCGAACGACGCCTCGACTTTGTTGGGGTATCTTCTGGTAGTAGGGGGGTTGCGGGGGGCGAAATGATTGGTTCTTCTTCGGTCTTCGGATCGTCGACCTTAGCTTCGCTATGTTCTGTCTCGACATCAGGTTCTGGCTCTACCCGATTTTGACGAGCATCGTCGCCAACTTGAGTTTCGGACATCATTGGGCTGTCGTCACTCATCTGGACATCCGCGCCCAATTCCTGGCGATCCAGCTGTGACCTCTCCCCCTCGCTGACGGCTTCAACATGCATAGGTGGTCTTCGACCATCTTTCATGCGAGGAAGAGAGGCAGCGCGCTTGAGCTTGGCGACAGCAAAGGCGCGCTGTTCGGCTGGAGTTGATGGCTCCATGACTCGAAGGGCCGCAGCGAGATTGGGGGATAGAGAAAGGAAGCGAGGAAAGCGGTTGAGCGGTGCAAGTAGCGGTCCTTGTAGGGTTCTCTATATGAAGGGCCGGAACCGGCGGAAATTGACTTGGAAGACAAAAAAATACCGCCAAAAATGAGGTTATCAAAGGAAGGCTGGAATAAAGGAACAAGAGACTGGTTAGAGCCGAAAGTAAAATTTATTTGTATATCTTTTCAACTCACTGGTAACGAAGGTAAGGTATACTTGAAGGCGAGAGTTAAAATGAGCTCAAGAGGGCGGTTAAGTAAAGCACGTGGCAACAAATTGATTTGATTTCAGTTGTCAGTCTGCCTGCACTCTAACATGAGGCTCCGACTCATACTACACGACCGTGACTCATTGCCCGCCGCACAGCTTCAAGTCAACCTTCATGCGCCTCCTCATGGCCCACTGGACTTATTATGAACACCGCCGAACTTTGGAAACTTTCATTTCCGGTTCTGTCTATGTGTGTGACTTGTGCGCATGTGCCAGGGGACTCCCACGTCCTGGCTTCGTCATAGCCAGGCGCTCTTCTCCCCCTCATCAAGCCAAATACTATATCGGCCACTGCCAAAATTGCGATACTATCTGCGCATCTGATAACCGAACCCGATATTTCCCCCCTCCCCCACCACGTTATTCATTTGACGAAGGTTTGGCTTCGAGAACTCGCTTGACATCACTCCATTCGGGTCTCTGGAGATTAAAGCCCTCTCCAAGTCTTGCGTAAGTCAGGCCACTGATTCTTGATATCGGCCGCAGCTTTGCCGGGTTGGCTCGTAGTCCGTCAGGTTGCAAAACATAATTGCGGACGTGTACGTATCTCACTCGACCGAGAACGAGTGTCGCGGAAGGTACCGTGCCCCCATCAGGAAAGATATCCTGCGACTGGAACAGCTGGTGGGCGTGATATGTCAGTATATTCAACCGTACGTACAAATCAATTAGTCGTGTACGTACCTCACATTCCAGACTCACCGCACTCTCCTTCACTCGCGCTGGCTTGACATGCACCTATCGACAATTTTATTGGTCGACTAGTTTACAACCAAAAAGACCGTTTTCTGTCCCTTACACTGGGTTCCTGGGTTAGGCCGGACACGTCCCACTCGCTAATGTCTACGGGAGCTTCAACAGACGCCTCGTTGGCGGCTTCGACAAATGGTTCGCTGATCAAGTTGACCACAAATTCTTTTGTGGCAAGAATGTTGTCTCGCGTGTTCTTGGGTTGCCGTGGAGAAAGTCTGAATGAGACACTGATGATTGGGGGGTTGTAGGCTACCTGTCAATATAAACCTTCAGGGTCGGAATCACGGCGCAGCCTTTTCATCACTCGCCACTTGAAAAAAACTGTCGAAACGCGTCATCGATAAAGTGCTAACCAAATCGTGGCGCGCACGAGGCGCATACCATACCTGAACGGCGCAAGATTTGGGCTGTTTTCAGCTGACAACGTAGAAACGAATGCAATCGGCCGTGGAATCACGGTGCTATTAAGTATCTGTGTCGCATCCCTGAATCCAAAGGTATGTATCCAAACGATCAAGAAATGCGCGAGCGAAGCTTACGCGGTCGATGTCGTTGCCATCTCCCACGTCTTCCATCCCAGTTCCTCATCTGCTTTCCAGTCTTGCCCTAGTGGTGTATCCGACAGTCCATCTCCGACTTTCCAATTTTTGTTTGGCGGCTCGGTCAATCTGAAGGGATGCGCTCTGGCGAACGGCGCAAATTCGACTGCGTCACTCGGGGAGCCAGAGCCTAAACTCATGAGGGATGTGGGGCCTGTGAGGGTCGGGGATAATCGGCTGATGCAAGTATATATCATATTGACACCCCGACCAGCTTATGAGTGATAGGCCATGATAAGACTGCTTGGATGACAGCCTGAGAGTATGTAACCCTGCCTACAAGTAGTGCTAACCCGTGTTGGCACTGTCGGGCACTGTCGGGCTCAGTAACAGACTGCTAAATCGTTTGTTTCCCTTACCACGGCTTTACAGTTCTACTACGTTGTTCCAATGGGTTAGAACTCTGAGTATCACCCCTAGAGCCATGTCTTCTCATCTTCGCACGAATATATTGCTATCAGTTTTCAATTGCTTGGCGCTTGGCGCTTAACAACTGCCAGTGAAAGTTAATCACCTTGTTGTAATCACTGATCCAAGTTATCACTATCATCTGTCCATGCCTCCCTTTGATTAGTGACGAGGTCTGTAAGGACCTCCTGCGCCATACTGGGTAGTGCAATTATTCGCCTTCCGAGTCGCTGTCATGTTTTGTGCGTTCCCAGGCTTCGATGAGGTGAGCAGTATTAGACAAGTTGTCTGCTTCGGCCGCGCTAAAATCGCCGAAGTCCCCCACTTATGTTTGTCATCACATTCGCTCAAAGCACCGGCGCCTGGGCCGTATATTAGGACACACCCCCGGTTTACCTATACCAGAGCCTTCACTGTTACTTCGACATCCATAACGACGAGAGTATTAGCCATGCCAGTGCCAGCATCTGGACAGACAGAGTTAAGCGGGTATTATGCCTGGACCCATACCCTCGAAGGGCTGTACTATGGTCCTGGGAGTGTCTCGACTGCCCTTCCGAAACTACTCGGCAACTTGGGGGCCTCGAAAGCCCTGGTCGTCACTGGAAATAGTCTCTACACAAAGGTATGCCCGACACATCTCATATTGGGCAGTTCTCCAACTAACTACGCACAGACGGACGTTGTGAAAAAGGTAGAGGGCATCCTGCGTGAGCAGAATCGATATGCGGATACTTTCTATAACATTGGGGAACACACTCCCATTGCTGGAATTCGTGCTGGCGCGGACCTGTTCAAGAAGTCCGGCGCAGACATCATCGTTTCAATCGGCGGCGGTTCACCGATCGACGCCTCAAAGGCAATCATCTACTTTGTGCAGCAGGAGCGCGGCGGGGAATTCCCCCGCCAGATTGCTATTCCCACAACGCTCAGCGCTGCGGAGTATTCGGTACGAGGTCTCCTCGCCAATTATGTTTCAGCAATGACCCTGATTTCGCGAAAGATCGGCGCAGGATATACCGATGAGACTGGCCACAAGGCGAGTGTGAGCTCGCCCTATCTTGCTCCCGCTGGCATCATCCTCGACGCGGAACTTACGCTTCCCACCCCAGAAAGGCTATGGTGAGTGCTTTCGTACACGCACAGAACGTCATGACACATTGAGAGTATAGGCTTTCCACTGGAATTCGCGCTCTGGACCATGCTGTCGAGTCATTGTATCGCCCGTTCGTGGTACCACCGATGAAGGTTCTCTGTCATGCGGCCATCGTAGATCTGTTCAAATATCTGCCGAAGTCAAAGGCCGACCCTAATGATATCCACGCACGGCAGAAGCTGCAGATGGCAGCGTGGATGAGCCTCTGGCCGGCGCGCCTTGAGAAGTACAGGTGATCGTCGACCTTCCAGTGAAAACAGTTGCTTCGATCCTAAACTTTCTCTCCAGCGCTATTGGGTTATCCCACGCCCTTGGACACAAACTCGGTGCAACGTATGGCATACCACATGGTTTCACTTCGGTGGGATTTGCTCTAGCCAGAAACGAGGTGCATGACTCTGAATTTTTCGTTCAGTGCGCGACTCTGGCCCCGACCGTCAGACTAGAAGCCAGAATTGCATCTGAAGAGGACAAGCAATGGCTCGCAGGTGCTTTGTATCAACTTCATCAGCCATCGACTGGGTCGCTTGAAGGCGATGTGCTTAAGCTTGGTGAACTCATTGACGGGTAAGCTTTGCTTTACTTGGCCTATTTTACGCTTGATTCTCATTTCCGGTTTTGAAAACCACCCTTGATCAGTACGGGGTTCCACGAGAGGACCTTCCCACTATAGCCGAGCGTGCACTGGGCGGAAAGACTGAAATTTACGGTGAAGTATTGGGCCTCCTGCAAGGGTTGTACTCATCCTAGTGTCTCTGAGCTTCGCTGCTTGAAGTTTCCCACTTGCAAGCCGATGTTATGTGTAAGAATATATGAGAGCACTTTTCATTAAGATCCTAGTGACCCTGTGACGCGAACATACCATTTGTGCGTTCCACCAAGCAGTGCAGAACAAAAGCAGGCCGAGTCAGGCCCTGAACACTGGCCACGATGGCAATTACACCACGAAAAGAGCGATCAGCATAATTTTGTACCATAAGGCGGTCGTGAGAATTTACTTCTGGGCAAGCTTCCTGTTTTCCAGATCAAGCCCTCGCTCGTAGCACTGGCGCAGCAGTCGACGAGTGGAAATGAGATGCATATGATCACGGTGGAGTTGTATCTGTCTGGCGTGTCAACGCGCCCGCTGACTAGCGCTGACTACTAGTAGAGATGGCTTCGGCAGATCTACCCGACACATGGGATAGGTTCAAGTTTTCTCATCTTGTACCAATAGGGTACACCAACACCAGAACACAACTAATAAAGCTTAAAGCATCGATCTTCCCGTGCTCTTCACGCCATCATCGAAAAATCCATTCCGTGACTGGCAGAAAGAAAGGCCGAGATTGCCGCCGAGGACTCCGGCGAAGTGAAGAGAGTTCGCGAGCGGATTAAACATCGCTCATTTCAGCATACAAAGAGGGTCCTCAGCTGACTTATCTCTCGATCAATCAATACAATCCGTGGCCTGGGCACTGGCAGCCCCCATGCTTCTCGCTACAAATGTTCCCGCATGGTACTAGCCCGTGACCGCAGCATCTCTACTTTTCCCAACTTCTCCCCGCGAAAGTCCCTGCTCCTTGAAAAAAATTTCGTGATGTGCGCCTGTTGGACTAGACCTAGACCTATGCGCGGGAAAGTGTCACACGGCGTGGTTTTTCCATACGGTGACCCCTATGTGATTTTCGGGTATCAGCCATTGGTCGTTGACTAGAGGAATCTAGGTATTCGGGTCATTGGTTCCTTGGGGTTTTGGGCGCTGCGCACGCGCGGTGCTTGGATCGTCCGCATGACTTGCCTTTCGCACTCATCAGGGAAAAGACCCATGCTACTCAAAGCCATTGAGGCCTTGGAGCTCCCGAAGTCTGCACTTTTGTGCACAGTGGCTTATGCTGCGCCGAAGTTCGTTCCCAAAAAGGGTATGTCATTTCTCGAGGTACGGCCCTGGACTTACCGTCTGCAGTATGTCCCATGACCTCACAGATGTCAACTTGAACGTATTACTTCTCGCGGTGTCTCTTCTGTTAGAAAGCACCAAGCTTCTCGTAAGCGATGTCTTTATCCGTACCTACTGGAGGGTGTCATCTTTGATTAGCTTTCTGAGGTACTTTATCCGTACCTGGAAAGCTAATCACAGATGACACCCTCCAAACTCGTCCAAGGCTGGGCCTCTGGTCTCGGCTTCTTCGAGTGATGACCATCGGATACGATCCAGTTGTGCCAACTTCTTCTGATTTTCACACGCAAAATAGCTAAGACTATTAATATTTGGGGCAGGCGTGTAAACTCAATCCCGTCCATACAGTCCACGAGGCCGAGACAACTCCACACCCGCCTGGAAAAGATGAATATGGCATATGGTATGGTCGCGAAACGAGTCAGTACCCCTATTTCTAAGGATCAGGGCCGTGCACCGGAACGATGATACGCTCACACAAGGCCCTACAGCTGCTCTTAGCTGAGCTAACGAACTGAAACCCGCAGGTAGCATGAGAATCCTTCGACAAACAGAGAACTCTCGGGGGTGATCCAACTCCGAGCCGCTTCTGCCGCCTTGTCTGCCACCTCACATTCTGTGAGAGACCGGTCCCGCCTAGTACGTTAAAAGGTACATTAAGCATTTGCTTGGGTGGTCCCTGACCCACATCGATGTGCCGTGATACAACGACATCATAGTGGCGCCGTCGCGGCGTTGGTGAATCTTTCCGTGAGTTGCTTGTCTTACCGGCGTTATGATCTGTATATGGACAGTACGACATGACAACTGAGGCCTAGAATGGTTCTTCAGAGCCCACAACATTGGCGTAGGAGTTCCGAGCAGTGCTCGATGCATGGCCAGCAGAGAACTACATCGCGAGGTAATGTCGTTTCTTCGGCCCTCACCGGATCTCACCAGCTCCCGGATTACCGGTTCTTCCCCGTCTTACTGTCGAAGCTCAGTCAAAACCTGACATGCGCATTGACAATAGTAATACCTTTGTTCGAGGTGAAACTTACCCAGCTTACCCGGTCAACCTGATTGCTTTGCCATGCCGATTTCCTCTCCTGGCTGACCCATACTGGCTCTGCCATTTGAGCAAGCATTTGAGGCTGAGAAAACCGTGTCTAACTTTTTCAGCTCCACATGCCCAGTGCCCAAGCCCAATGCTCACGGACCCTGCCCGACAACAGTCTGCCTGCTCAACAAAAGTCATGCATCATTCTAATTGGCCATCTCAATGTCTTTATTTTTGAATCCATTTATGTGCGCTTCGGCGTACCCAACCTGGACAGAACCCCATGTAGCACTCCGCTATATATTGTTACTATGTGCCCTCTTTACCCTTGTTCTAATTTATATACTCCGAGTCATATCATCATTAAACCATGACCTCCCCACTCCCAGGCAGGGAGTAGCCTGTTCCAATGTTATCTGGTACATAGGCTAATGAACTTTGGCATCGTGCATTGGAGCGATTATGCACATAGCGATCCAGATCCATTTTCGATAATGGATGCAGACGCGGATTTGGAACCCAGGCGTTCCAAGCAAGGTCATATGGCAGAGGTGGGAATTCTGTGCATGCAAATCGTAAATATGAACAAAGTGAATCTCGTTATCTAACATTCTGCGAATAAACGACGTCAACGACGTGAAAGAATAATAACGTCGCCTCGCGTTCCGCGTTGTTTCACAACCTGCTTCACAGAAACAACGTCGGCACAGGAAACAACAGCCCGTTTGTCCAAGCAAGGTTTCCGTCGACGAAGTCGACACCTAGTTTTATTTAAAAACTTCCGCTAAATCGTGAGCGCTTGAGCTATTACGAATCACTCTACCCCTCACCTTATCCTCTTAGAACCCGAGCCCGATACCGAGATAGATAACGGCGAAAAGTCCCGCACCTGAGCCACTGGTCACAGATATGGA
>WNGR01009477.1_pt1 | contig 10818 bp, 9 predicted proteins | sample 5407581 | NCBI WGS metagenome assembly WNGR01 (sample SAMN13153383, study PRJNA577476) | soil metagenome | isolation source: 80 cm soil or saprolite under Garry oak tree replicate 2 | place: USA:California | collected 2016-06-15 | reverse complement strand
ACTGGAAAGCAGCAAGGCCAACCGATCAGCGGGGGCGGGGCGGGAGGTAACCCGTGATGTCCCGACGAAGACCCAAGCAGCGCCGCAACGCAGCACGCAGGCCATGGTGGCGCCGGCTCGGCCGGATCGTCGGCCTGGCGGGTCTTGGCCTGCTCGCCAGCCGGCTGGCCGTCTCCACGCGCGGCCGCCAAGCCCTAACGGCGGCCAAGGAGCAGACGAGCAAGGCGCGCCAGAAGCTCACCGCGGCCCGACCGGGTGGCACCACTACGGTCGCGCCGCCCACTGGCGCCCCGCCAGGGCCGGTGCTGGCCGAGGTGACCAAGCTCCCCCACGATAACAACGGCGGCGACGAGAAGCCGGGGCCGAAGCCGGACACCGCGACGGACACCGCGACGGCTGAACCTGACTCGATCCAATAGCGCAGCGGCAGCTGGACGGGATGTCGCAGCGCCGCTGAGACCGCAAGCGTCGGCTCGGGTCTCGCGGCTGGCGCCGCCGGGGAGCACCCTCGAGAGTGCGGCGCGGCACAGGTTGGGCGCTGACGCGCCGACGGTTTGGGCCGTCAATGCCGCTAGGGGAGATCGAGAAGCCTGGCCGAGCCCCTGCGGTTCCTGACCGCGCGCAGCACGCTCCCGCTCAGCGTGGCGTTGCTGGTTGTGGCCCTGCTCGGGCCCGCGCGGGCAGCCCGGGTGGGTGGCGGCGCGCTGCCGCTCATGGGGTGCTCGGGCGTCATGTGGCTGAGGCATTACTTGGTGGGCACTGTCGCATCTGGCGATCACCGCTTTCGACGTCCCCCCGCTGGGTCCGGAACGTCGCCGACGATACTCAAGATTGGCCGTTTTTGGGGTGGTTATCACAGCCCTCTGGGTGGGAAGCGGACCCCACTTTGCTACTCGCCGGCGACATGTCGGGCTTCAGAATGCTGGTGTTGGCTGTGACGGTCGCGTCCCCCGGGATGGTGGAAGTTGGGGCGCGAACTAGCCTCAGCGCTGCGCCACGACCGCGTGGAACGACTCGAGTGGGATGAGCTGCACCCACTGTGTGGTGGTGAAGCCGGCGTCGTGGAGCTGGTGGTCGAGTTGCTGGCGGCGGGGCAGCGGGGCGCAGCCCGCGGTGGCCCGGAACAGCAGGTCGTCGTGGGCGGCGGCCAACCAGCGGCCCGCGAACAGGGAGGCGAGCAGCAGCGCGCCGCCCGGGGCCAGCAGCCCGCGAAGGCGGCGCAGCAGGTCGGGCCGCTGGTCCTCGGCGAAGTAGTAGATGTTCTGGAACAGCAGCACCAGGTCGAAGGAGGCCGCTGGCAGCTGGACGGTGCGGACGTCGCCATGGCGCACGCCGAACCGCTCGGCCAGGCCGGCATCGGCCAGCCGCCGGCGGGCCAGGTCGACGACAGCGGCATCCAGGTCGACACCCAGGCCGGTGAGCTTGGGGCCGCCGGCGGTGGCCGCGTGGACCAGGTAGCTGCCGGTGCCGCAACCCACATCAAGGACCCGCCGCGGTTGGCGCTCGGCCACCAGCGACCGCAGCCACGGCGCGAGGATGGGCTCGACCAGGCGCGAGGACCGGGCGATCACCGCACCGGTCGCGCCCGGGTAGTCGCCTGGAGGTGCGCCCCGCAGGTGCGCCGCCAGCCCGGCATACACCGCGGCGTCGTAGCCGATTGCCTCCTGCACCATCGCCCGCATCGTGTCGGCCTCGGGCACGGCCAGGGCCTTGCTGCGCCGGCCCCGCAGCGACCAGCGCCCAGCCCGGCAGCGCAGCTCCCCCAACGCCACGCCCAGGCGGAGGAAGGCAACCAGCAGCGCCGGGCAGACGCTGCCAGCGCCCACCCCCCAAGGCAGGCGCCTGCCGCAGGACACGCAGCCATTGCGCCAGCGACTGGCTCATCGGCACGACCTACCTTCCCGAGGCGACAGGGAGAAGTCGAGGTGGTTGGACGCCTTCTTACCCATCTTGCGGGACGCAGCCTGGCCTGATTGGGGGGCGGTTGGCCACCGACGGCGTGATCTGCGACGCCGCAGTTATCCGGCAGCGGGCCGCACATCCAGTACCGCCTTGCCGTTCACCCGCCGCCCGAGCAGTGCCTGCGCTGCCTCGGCCACCTGCTCCCACGCGCCGCGCCAGCCGACCTCCACCGCGAGCCTGCCCGCCGCAACAAGTTGCACGAGGGTGGCCAGCTCGGCGCCGGCCTCGCCGTCGTTGAGGAACGAGGTCAACGACTTGGGCGGCCCTCGCCGCGGGCCACCGAGCCGACCGAGGCGATGACATGCGCACCCGCGTGCGCGGCCAGTTGCACGGCGAACCGACCGACCCCGCCGGATGCGCCGGTGATCAGCACCCTGCTTGCCCAGGACCGCGCCGGCGGCACGCAGCGCCCGCAACGCGGCGTCGCCGGCCACCGGCGACGCCGCCGCCTCGGCCAGATCAACCGAGGGCGGGACCTCGGCCAGCGCGCCGACCTCGACCGCGCTGCGCTCGGCGAAGGCCCCCGGCGCCAAGGCCACCACGCGGGTACCCGCCGCTGGCCCGCGGCCGTCGGCCGCGGCGTGCGCCACGACGCCGGCGGCATCCGACCCCAGCACGCCACCCGGCGCCACCCGGCCGGAGCGGGCGTCGTTGAGATCGCCGTGGTTCAGCGACGCGTGGTGCACCTCGAGCAGCACTTGGCTGGGTCCGGCCACCGGCTCGGGAACATCGGCCAGGCGCAGCGCCGCAGGCGCCGACGGGTCCACGATGATCGCTCGCATCGGCACGTCTCCTCCTGGTCCTCGACTTGTGGCTGCCACCCGGCTCAACCCCCACCACAACGAACCTTCCCGGTCGGTGCATCGGTGAAGGGACCACGCCGCGCCGCGCAGGCTGACCCGGCGGCGACCGTCATAGACGGTGGCTGAGACCATCGTGGACCATCGTGACCGCGAGTCACTGGCGAGGCTGACATCCGACCAGGTGACAACAACCTCTGGGATTTGGTGCCAACCGTCGCGGGTACCGAGGACGAGCGACCGCGGCCAGCGCGCGCCCCGGTGGCATCTATCGCCGGCGTCACAAGTGGACTCAGTGGATGGCGGCTGACAGCTCCCAGGATCATGATCATGGCGGGGTGGGGTCAGCCGGAACAAGGGCATCGAAGCCTGTGTTGCCACCGGTGGTCGCCGCGACCGGCGGGGGCGAGTGTGGGAGCAACGCACATGACTAAGATCCTGCGCCAGTAGGCGGTCACTGGCGTCTGCGAAGGTGCCTTTGCCGGCGGTGTAGGCCAGCGCAGCGGAGCAGGCGACCCAGCATGAAGACCGGGCTCGCTGCGCGGCTTACCGCCAAGCACATGATCACGATCTACGGCTGGAGTACTGGCGGCCGTTTGCTGCTGCCGGCGGCGGGGTCGGGCTGGCTGTTGTCTGGGGGCAGGGGCATGAAGCGTCGAAGCTTGCCGGTCTGCTGGTGGCGTTGGAGGTCGTCGACGATCCGAATGCTGACTTGCGGTTGGCTGAGCCCGGCGCGGGCGAGCGCCTCGGCGACGCGGCCAGAGAGCGCTTGGGTGTCGGCGGCGTCGGCAGCGATCGCGTCGACCTTGATGCCGTGGGGTGTCTGGCGGACTTAGTAGTCGAGGATCTGGGGGGATTTGACCAGGACGGACCGGACGACGTGGGGGTGCACGTCGAGCCCCTGGTAGTGGAGTATCTCGTCGGCGCGGCCGTGCACGTGGGCTCGGAGGTGGCCGTGGTCGGGCACGTCGGGTTGGCGGACGAACGTGTCGGTCAGCTCGTAGCGGATGAGCGGCTGCGCCAGGTTGTACAGGTTGGTCACCAGCGCCTTGGCCGACGGGACGCCTGGTGGGACGGGCCGATTGTCGGTGTCGACGAGCTCGACGATGCACATGTCGGTGTTGAACACCAAGACGCCGTCGCCCGGTGCGCTGCTGCCAACCAGCCCTTCAGTGGAGCCGAAGTTGTCGACGACCGGGGCGCGGAAGGCCTCGGTAATCGCCGCCCGGGTCTCGGGCAGCAGCGTCTCACCCGTCGCGGTCACCGCCATCGGCGCGATGTGCAAGCGGCCGGCGCGCTGTTCGACCGCGAGGCGGGCCAGCATCGAGGGGTACCCGTACACAACAGGAGCCTGCAACGCGTTCAGTCGCTCCACGATTTTGGGCAGCGGCAAGGTGACCGGGACTGGCAGGAACCGGAACGGCATGTCAGGTCCTGCGAACGCCGGACCGAGGCCGGTGGCGTGGACGGCCGAGGCAGCGGCGACCATGGCGACCGGCAGACCTCCCGGCGGTGGTCCACCCAGCGCGCGCAGCCGGGCCAGCAACGGCCGTGCCAGCGACAAGGCGTACCCCACCACCGCGGCACGGTCGAAGACCACCACGCCGCGCTGTCCCGAGCTGCCGCCGGTGGCAAGGGCCAGATAGTCGTCCAGGATCGGGACGGGTTGGGTGCCGGTCGCGGCCAGTGCCTGTTCGGCGAGGTCGCGGGTGAGCCGCCGGTCGGTGAACACCTCGTCCAGCGCTGCCATCATGTCGGCCTTGGTCATCACCGGCAGGCTCGACAGGTCGCCCGGCTCGAGCCGGCCGACGTCGATCCCGGCCAGGCGGCGGTGGTGGAAGGGCGCGTGCTCGACGGCGTGGCTGAGCAGCCTGCGGAGCCCATCGCGCTGGGCAGCCTGGAGCTGCTCAGCGCTCCACGCCAGCCGCTGCACGTGCTCGGGGATGCCGGCGAGCAGCGCTGTTTGGAGGTCGACGCGCAACCGCTGCCAACTGGTTTGCTTCCCAGTCGTGGTGGTCATTGGTTCCCCCGGGTCTGGTCGCGTCAGCCGCGACGGTCGATGGCCGTTGGGCCGGTTGGCAGCACAGACGGCGACTCGGGCGGGTCAGGCAACCCGAGGGCGCGGTACACCAGCACGAATGTGTCGTCGAGGTCGAGCGCAGCCGGGTTGGCCAGTCGCTCGATCGTGAAGCCCGAGGCGACGGCGAGGATGAACTCCGCCATCGATCGGGGCGCCACGGCGGGCTGCAGGCCGGCCCGGTCGTGGAGCCGACCCAGCACCGAGGCGAGCCCCTCCACGGCACGCGCGTGCGCGTCGGCGTAGCGCCGGTTGAGGGCGGGATCGCGGGCGGCCAGCGCACGGAACTCCACCAGCAGCTGCGCCCAGCCCTGCTCGGCGACCGCGTCCCGGGCCCCCACGCGGAGCAACTCCCGCACGCCCTCCACCCCTGCCAGCTGGGCGGCGATGCGGTCGTCCTGCGCGCCACGCTCCTCGATGCGGCGATCCAGGAGGGCCAGGAACAAGTCGGCCTTGCTGCCGAACTGGGAGTACACCACCCCTGTGGAGAAGCCGGCCTCCTCGGCGATGGCTTCCAGGGTGGCGCCGGCGTACCCCCTGTCGAGGAACACTCGGCGTGCCGCGGCCAGGACCGCCTCGCGGTTTCGCTCGACCTGTTGCACCCGCCGCAATCTCGCTGCCACCCGAGCACGCAGCTGAACCCGCCCGGCAGCCTGCCGCAGCACCGCTGAGATCGACCGCTCCGTGATGTCTCGCCTGATGACGGGCGTGCTGGGTGATGAGTCCAAGTCACGCTGTTGGGCTGGTGCGTGCGATGACCCCGCGCCCATAACCACCACCCTCGCCGACCGCCTCCTGCCCGACGCGACGCGACAGACGATGCACCCCACGTGAGCAGGGTAGATCCCACTGGAGCCAACCTGTCAGACAGTGTGCAGCCGCCTACGGATCTGGCGGTTGGGGGTTTGAGTCCCTCGCGGCGCGCCACCAAAACCGCACCCATGAGGTCGGGCCTTGTCAAGGGTGGGTAGAAGGTTAAGCCCCTTGGTGTAGTGGGGCTTGATATTGGCTGGCTTCTTGTTGCTGGCTGCTTCCGCCGGCCGCAGCCGGGGTGTGGGTGCCAGAAAGTCGGTTGTACGCGTGAGCTGCGAGTTCGCCAGGGAGTCACGTGGCCGCAATGATCGGGCGTATGACCCTTCGACTGCTCTACCTGCTGTTCTGCCAGGTCATGCGATGGCTTGCGCTGCTGGCGCGAAGTTCGGCGGCCAAGGACGCTGAGCTGCTGATGCTGCGCCACGAGGTGGCCGTGCTGCGCCGGCGGGTGGCCCGGCCGCGGGTCGACTGGGCAGACCGGGCGGTGCTGGCCGGATTGGCGCGGCTGCTGCCCCGCCCGAGCTGGCGCGGGTTGTTGGTCCAGCCAGCTACGCTGCTGCGGTGGCATCGGGAGCTGGTCCGGCGCCGGTGGACGTATCCCCATCGGCGTGGCCGTCCGGCCATAGCGGCCGAGATCCGCGCTTTGGTGCTCCGGCTGGCCAGGGAGAATCCGACCTGGGGCTACCGCCGCGTCCACGGCGAGCTGTGCCGCCTGGGCTACAGGATCGGGGCCAGTACCGTGTGGACCATCCTGCAACGTGCTGGCATCGATCCGGTACCCAAGCGGTCGGCCGTCTCATGGCGGCAGTTCCTCCGGGCTCAGGCCAGGGTGTGCTGGCCGTGGACTTCTTCACCGTGGACACCGTGTTGCTGAAGCGGCTGCATGTCCTGTTCGTGATCGAGGTGTCGATCCGCCGGGTCCACGTGCTGGGTGTGACAGCGCATCCGGTGGGGGAGTGGGTGGCGCAGCAGGCCCGCAACCTGCTCATGGAGCTTGCCGGCCGCCTCGGCCGCTTTCGGTTTCTGCTCCCGCGATCGGGACACAAAGTTCACCGCCGCGTTCGACGCCGTCTTCGTCGCTGAAGGGATCAGGGTGCCGCGCACGCCGGTGCGGGCGCCCCAGGCGAACGCCTACGCGGAGCGGTGGGTCGGCACGGTTCGGCGTGAGGTGCTGGACCGGATGCTGATCCTTGGACGTCGGCAGTTGGAGCGTGTTATTGGCGAGTACGTTGACCATACAACGGCCACCGCCCGCACCGCGCCTTGGGGCAGAGACCGCCACTTGGACCCGGCGAGCCCACCGCCTTGGTGACTGGGCCGGTTGGGACAGTCGCGCGACGAGATCGACTCGGTGGGTTGATCCATGAGTATGCGCAGGCCGCATGAGGTGACCGAATATCTGGCACCCACAAGGTCGCAATGCCGCTGTATTTGATCAGGTTCAGCTACACGCCCGAGGCGTGGGCCAGGTTGGTCAAGGAGCCGGAGGATCGTCGGGAGACGATCGGGGCCCTGCTGGAAGCCGCCGGGGGCAAGCTGCACGGCCTCTGGTACGCCTTCGGCGACCACGACGGCTATGTCCTCGGTGAGGCGCCTGACAACACCTCGGCCGCCAGCGCAGTGCTGACCGTGGCGGGCAGCGGGGCGTTTCGCTCGCTGTCGACGACGGTGCTGCTGACCGTGGAGGAGACCCTGGACGCGCTCCGAGGGGCGCAGTGCATCGCCGACCGTCCTCCTGGTGGCTGAGCCGACTCGGTGGCGTGCACGGCAAGGCCGATGTGTTCCGCGCCGAAGGCGCGAAGGTCATCCGCACGCCGCGGGCGAATGCCTACGCGGAGCGGTGGGTGGGCGCCGTTCGCCGAGAGGTGCTGGACCGGATGCTGATCTTGGGACGTCGGCAGCTGGTATCCGTGCTGGCCGGGTACGCCGATCGTTACAACGTCCACCGACCGCACCGCGCCTTGGGACAAAGTGTCGCCGCTCAGGCCTCGCGACTCAGCTGTCGTCGTGCCGGCCAGGAGCGTCGTGCGACGGGATCGGCTCGGTGGGTTGATCCATGAGTACGCGCAGGTCGCATGACGTAACCGAATAACCGGCATCCACAAGGCCAACTGCGCGAATTACCCGGCGGTCCGGTCCATTCTGGGTGGCCCTCGTCTTGATCAGAATCCAGCAAGTCCCCACACAGATCGGCGGCGACATATGCGCCAGCCGCACCGCGCCCCAAGCCAGCACGCCACCGACCCGGCTGGTGGCGTGCATGGCCGCCTGACCTGGAGCTCCGGCGGAGAGCATAAGACTGGAGGCCTGGGTTCCTTTCGAAGGGCGGTTGTCACCGGTCGTGCGATCGCTCGTAGACGCTGACATGGCGCCAACTGGTGGCCGTGTACGGATCGCCGTTCCAGCCTCCCCATCTTTCACGCAACCGGAGGCCGGCGATGCGAGCCATGAGGTCGAACTCGGGCGGGTGGGCCAGGCGCAGCCTGATCGGGCTGAAGATGAGGCCCTCGGCGCCGATGCGGACGTGGTTCTCGTCGAGGATCTGCGTCACGGGGTCGTACCGGCACACGTCCAGCACGACGTGGTCGGCCCCGATGTGCTCGGCGTCGACGTACTGGTGGCCAGGCCGTGAGGGGGCGGTCGGTACGCGGCACTCGAGCACGAACACGCCGTCATCGGTCAGGTGATGGGCGGCGTTCTGGAAGCATCGGACCTGGTCGTCCTGCGTGAGCAGGTTGCCGATCGTGTTGTACACGAGGTAGACCAGCCCGTAGGTGCGTCCGGTAGTGACGCGGGACATGTCGCCCATGGTCACCTTGACGTTGTTGCCGTCCGGCTTCTCGCGCATCCGGTCAACCATGTCCTGCGACAGCTCGATGCCGTCCACGCGCACGCCCGCTTTCAGGAGCGGCAGGGCGATACGACCGGTACCCACGGCGAACTCCAGCGCGTCTCGCTCACCGGCGAGCTGGGCGAGGAACGTGACGGTCTGCTCCTAGTCGCCTCGAGTGTCGACGGCGTCGTAGCGCTTCGACTCGTCATATCCGAAGCTCGTCCTGGGGTCGAAGCCCTCCATGTCATCTTCCCTTTCTGATCAGGCGTGCACCGGGCGGGTGGCCTGCCGGGACCGGCCATGAGGTACAAAGCTATGCCGAGCGGTGGGTCCAGACCGTGCCGGCGGAGTGTTTCGACTGGACGCTGGTGCTTGGCCGGCGCCATCTGCGGCGGCTGCTGAGTGCCTATATCCGCCACTGCAACCAGCAGCGACCGCACCGCGGCCTGGCGCTGGCGGGTCCCGAGGCGCGGGAGCGGGGTCACCGCACGTCAACCCTCGAGAGGTCAGGCGTCGCGATGTGCTCGGCGGCCTCATCCATGAGTATGAGCATGTCGCGTGACACTGTTGCATTGAGCGATCGGCCCGTGTGATTGCCTCGACTCCGGTACTCAGCCGCGGCAGAGCATAGGAATGATCGGGTGGGTTCGAGGCCTTCTGGGGGCCTTCCTGTGATGGAGGCCTCCACTTTGCTGAGCTTCGATGGCGCCCTCCGGCTCAATGCAACAGTGCCCCCTCAAGTACAAGGCGAGGCGCTGGCGAGGTATCGAAGCCGGGCGCGAGGAATTCATCGGTCTCCTGTCCCGCCTGGAGGAGCTTCGGTTTGCCGATCCCGCGCTCGATGTCACGGCCTCAGCTCGTTGGCCATCGTTCCATGCGGGCATCGCAAGGCGTCTTCAGGGGTGGAGTTGGACCGCTGGGAAGAGGAACTTGATGCCCACGTTTGCGCCTGCGTCGCCGTCTACCATTGGACCCACGGCAGCGCGCGGTGCCGGGTCGTTACGGATGCCGAGTCGGGCGATATCGTTGCGCCCGTAACCGATGAGATGGCTTGGTGCCTGGACACCCTGTGAAGGATGAGCCGGTGAGCGATGAGAACCGCGTTTATCAAGTGACGGTGGACGCGGCTCGGCGTTGCGCGGAGTTCTTGGTCCTTCTGTTCGGTATTCGCAGCTGTTCACCGACGAGGAGCGGGCCGAAGCCGGGACAGGCGGCTCGATGAGGCAGGGAGCGCGTTCATGAGCATGAGAAGGTTACGGATGCTGGGACTCTTGCTGTTCGTCGGCGTGGCAATACTGCTGCCGGCCCCGCCCGCCCGAGCGGCCGTGCCCACCACCGCCTCGCCAACGTGGCAGACCAACGCGACCGTCTGGGTCACGACCTATGCCAAGGGGGCCTTCTACCTGGCCGGCGACTTCACCAAGGTGCGTCCGCCGGGCGCCGCCCTCGGCGTCAATGAGGTGACCCGCACCTACGTGGCCGCCGCCTTTACCACCGTCGATGGCAAGACCCGGAGCAGGCTTGCCGCCTTCGACACCGCCACCGGCGCGCTCACATCATGGGCGCCGCGGGCCAGCGCTTCGGTCAAGGCGCTGGCCGTCTCCCCTGACGGCAGCAAGATTTATGTCGGCGGCAACTTCGGGTACCTGAACGGGGTGGCCCGCACCCGGCTCGGCGCGGTGAACACGGCCGGCGCCCTCGACCCGAACTGGAAGCCCACCGCCGATGCCACGGTTTATGCGATGGCCGTGGCGCCGGACGGCAGCCGAGTGTTCATCGGCGGCTACTTCAGCTACGTCAACGGGCAGTACCGCCGGGCGACCGCCTCGCTGTACCCGACCAACGGGGCCAATGCCCCTTGGGCCTCCTACAAGGAAGTTCCCGCGAAGAGCTCGACCTGCAGCTCCAACATCAAGACCGTCGCGGTCGACACCAGCAAGGTCTACTTCGGCGCCGAGGGGACGGGTGGCGGCTGCTTCGACGGGACCTTCGCGGCCAGGCAGAGCGACGGTGTGAAGGTCTGGCGGGACAACTGCCTGGGCGCTACCCAGGCGGTCGTGGTTATCGGCACCTGGCTGTACATCGGCTCCCACGCCCACAACTGCAGTACCGTGCCCGGTGGCTTCGGCGAAACCAGCCCCCCTCACCACCTGATGCGCGAGTCCACTGCCGACGGCCACATCGACTCGAGCTGGTTCCCCAACACCAACGGCAAGCCGCTGGGGCCCCGCGCGCTCGCGACTGACGGTGCGCGCCTGGCCGTGGGTGGCGACTTCACCTCTGTGAACAGCAAGCCTCAGCAGGGCTTCACCAAGTTCGGTTGATCTGGACAC
>WNGR01008539.1_pt1 | contig 10818 bp, 6 predicted proteins | sample 5407581 | NCBI WGS metagenome assembly WNGR01 (sample SAMN13153383, study PRJNA577476) | soil metagenome | isolation source: 80 cm soil or saprolite under Garry oak tree replicate 2 | place: USA:California | collected 2016-06-15 | reverse complement strand
AGCAGATCCCACGTCGCCGCATTCGATCTACTTCGGCAACTGAGCTGGGCAACACTTGTGCTGAGACGGACCCTCCACTGCCGGATGACCCGGGGTTTCGACCCATTTCCCGTGTCTGGGCCTCTTTGATGGCGATGTTCTCGCAGCGTTGGTCACGCTTATCCAGCATCTGACCGACCTCGCCGGGCGGTGGTATCTGCTTCACTGCTCGGGTTTTATGATGCCCATGTGCATGGCGGTGTCGACGCACATCACGACCAGTTCGTCGTGGGACACCCCCTCTGTCAAACGATGGTTGAGAACCTCGTCGAATGTGCCCGCGCACTCTGAAACGGCATTCATCGCATTGCCTTCCGTTCGGTTATACGCCCCCGCAATCAGCCATCGAGCCCGACACTTTGCGGCGTCTATCGTCTCCTGAGCGGGAGCATCCCGGCCTGCCGCGTGACATTCGGGAACAGGGATTGGCTGGAATGCTTGCGACACCGACGGGATGACAAAGACAGCAGCGGCAATCAGTCGACGGTTCATGATTTTTCCTTTCGTGGCCACGAACCTCAGGGATCTCCAGACGCGGATGTAAGCACGCCCCCGTCAAGGCCATTCTCTGTTGGCTCGGGCGGATAGTCTGTGCGCCAGCCTACCGTCTTTCCGAGGGGCGGCCGGGATTCGGCCTTATGGGAAGCTTTACATAAGGCCGACCAGCGGGCATTGCGGGTGACGCCGGGGAGGGTGGGCGTGGCGAGTCGGATGCGGCCACTTGATATAAAGACCGCTGGCTATACCGTATCGCAACGTCGCGGCTCGCGGAATTCAACTTCACTTTCTCGGTTCCCCGTTGAAAGGCAATCAAGAGATAGATGGATCGTTGTTCAGTGTCGCGTATGTAGCCGCAACCACCGCGCACGTGCGGTCAGCGCGGCAGCGTTGCGCACGATGTCATCGGGGCTCGATATGGCCAAGGCGCTCCGTCAGCGATTGCGGGCGGCCATCAAACAGCGCCGCGTAGTAGACCGTGTTCGACAACACATTCTTGACGTAGTCGCGGGTTTCGTTGAACGGAATCGTCTCCGCGAAAATCGCGCCTTCCACCGGACGTGGCAGGTTGGCCTGCCACTTACGCGGGCGCCCAGGGCCGGCATTGTAGCCGGCGGTCGCGAGCACGGCAGAACGGTCAAGCTGGTTGTAAATCATCGACAGATAATACGTGCCGAGCAGGATGTTCGTGTCGATGTCATTCATCCTCGCCCGCGAGATCGTACCGAGCCCGATCTTCCTCGCGACCATCTCCGCGGTGTTCGGCATCACCTGCATCAGGCCGCCTGCGCCAACGTCCGAGCGCGCATTGATGATGAAGCGCGACTCCTGGCGAATCAGGCCATACGCCCATTCGACACCGAACCCGGTGGACTGCGCATCGCGCTCGACAATCGTGCGGAACGGCGCCAGGTAGCGCAGCGAAAAATCATGCTCGGTCTGCGTCCTGTCGGCGGTGCTCACAGCCCGGTCATAGAGCTCGATGCGGCGTGCGTACTCGGCGACTGCGAGCAGTTGCCGGTCGGTCATGCCGCGCAGCCGCCAGTTCCACTCACGGTTGCCTTCCGTGCGCAGTTGCAGCGCATAAAAGCGTCTTGCCAGCTCGAAGCCCGGTGTCTGGCCGGCCTTCTCAACTTCCTCGTCGGTCACTTTGGTCTGTGGTGGCGCCACGATCTTCTGGCCGAGCGCTTCGGATGCCAGCTGGCCATAGAAGGTGTAGGTTCCCGAGATCTTCCCGAATGCCTGGTTGGCCGCCGCGGCATCGGCCGCATCCCCGCTTTCCTTCAACGCGCGCGCGTACCAGTAGACCCACGCGGGTTGCGCGCGCAGTGCGGCCGGCATCTGCTCGATCGACCAGCGCACCATCGTCCAGTCTCCGGCCAGCAGCGCGCTGCGCGTGCGCCACTCGTAGGCCTGACTCGACAGGAGCGCGTTCGCCGACAGCCGGTACCAGTCCACCGCGCCTGGCAACTGCCGGGCCGCCGCCTGATAGGCAATCGTGCCCCAGCCGATACCGCGTTCCGCCAGGGTAAGCGCCGGTGCGATCGCGGTGAAGGTGGCCGCGGCCGCCGCCGGATCGCTGGCCGCCACCTGCGTGATGGCGAGCAGCGCGATTTGATGGGACGCTGCGTCAAGCTGGACGCCTTTCGCGAGCAGCAGACGCGGCTGGTTCGTCGCCTGCTCGAGGAGCAGCGGATCCGGGCGCGCCGCGCCCAGTGCATCGACCAGTCTGCGGCCGGTCGTCGTCGCGCCCTGTTCATAGGCCTGGCGAATCTGCTGCCAGACATCCTCCGAAGTGAACTGCTGGTTACGGTCGAGCGCGGTGATCAGATCGACGCAGCCGTCGCCGTACCACTTCGGCTCGACGAGCAGCGCGCGCGCCGCGTCGGCCACGTTCACACCCCGCGCGGCGCGCGACTCGAGCGCATAGCACTTCACCTGCGTGTCGTCGTCCAGGACGAACTGTGAATATTGCGAATCGAAATCGTGCCAGTCGTGGCGCGCGCCCAGCACGCGCAGGTAGTCGTTGCGCAGACGATCGGCAATCGCCTGTCCGTCGTAGCGTTGCAAAAACGACAGCACCGGTGCGTCCGGCGCGTCGAGATTCGCATGCCCTGCGCCGTTGAACAGACGCGGCTTGATCTGGAAATAGCCGAGATAAGCCGGCGCCGGATAATTCTGGATCAGGCTCGCCAGTTGCGCGGCCCGCGCGGGATCGTTGTCGCGGGCGGCATCATGCAACTTGATGAAAATCTGATCGTCGGTGGAAAACGGGGAGAGCCGGGTGGGATGTCTGGCTAGCACCGTGCCAGATATGACGAATGTCGCGGCGGCAAGGGCAAAACCGACCGCGCGAGACGCTCGGTGAAGTCGTGTGGGCATCGCTGTTTTTTCGTTGTTTCGGTGCAGAAAATTGAGCCAAAGCTTAGGCCGCAATTCGGCGAAGCGAAGCTTCGAAAAACACTGGACTCAGCCCGCAATTCGGCCCTTTGCGAGCCGGATGTCTGGACCACCCGGCACTTGCGTGTTCGCTTTTTCGTGGCGTAGGCCTGGAGCTGGATTCGCCACTGAGATCAAGAAGATCTTGAATGCGGTGTCGGCCGTTGTGGCCGGGATGCGCCGTGAGCCGGGCTTTCCAGATTATCTCCATTGACTTCATGCTGGCAGCTAGCTGTTTCGCCCGGATGTGTTCCTATCACATGACACTTCGATGAAAGTTGTGCACAGAAAAAGTGGATGAAGCTGTGGACAACTTGTAGTGGAAGGCCTGTAAGGGTTTGATTGCAGGCGGGTTTGTTGCATTGCGCTATGAAATGGCGTGTGGCCTGAACCATTTTTCTACGTCAAAAGCGCCGACTGGCCTGGAAACAAGCCGCATCCGTTGAAGGCGCTAACCGTAAGCGCGAATGTCGCATTCGTTGACAGCGGATGCGTACTCTCTACCCGTTGCGGACAATCGGGGCTCCTTGAAGCGGACGCTCGCGGTTTATTCTGGCGACAATTTGATGTCGGCGTTTGCATAGCCGCCAAGTTCGTTATTGCGAAGCACGCGGTGAGCGCATTCAAGCCATTCTGGAAAGACAGCAGCGTCCATAGGTTCAAGGCCGAATCGTTGCAAGCTGATCTGGCAGAGAAATGAAGCGCGCAAACGAAATTCGCCGCCGGATACGCTGAGCGGTGATTGAGCAGTCGAATCAAAGCTTGCAAACTCCTGACAGTCGGGTTTTAATGAGGCTGTCTACATCCTCGGTCGCTTACGAGCGATCCTATTGAGGCCATAACAGTGCATTTCTTCCTGAGTCTTCCTGTCCTGGTGTGTTTCCGTTCTCGGGGCCTAGCCGAAGAGGAGACGTGCGGGCAACGAGACCCGGGGACTGTGAAACGCACACGGAGCCGCGTTCTTCCCGCGGACAAGTCAGCACTTCCCTTCGCCCGGCGCTTCGAATAAGAGCGAAGAGCCGGGCCTCCTACCAGACCTGACGGTACACGACGCCATTGCTTCGCGCCTTTCCTGGCAGGCGAGGCAAGTAGCGCGCAGTCGTGTGTCGCGTCCAACAGCCTCCCGTCACGCTGCTAACGCGGCCTGCTGCCGCGCTGCGATTGCGGCGGGGCTAACCACGTGCTGGAAAACTGGGAAAGCCATGAGAATGCAAGCGAAGCATCCATTGCAGGCTGTTCAAGCCGGGAAGACACTCGCGATCGAGTTCGCAAATCGGCCTGCAGATATGCAGGGGCCTGCGCCGCAGGCGCGACACATCGCCCCATTGGGTTACTGCTCGACATATAAGGGCTACCGCCTTTCAGTCCATGCGCGGCGTGCGAACACCGATCTATACGCCGCCGACCTTGTTATTGAACAGTCGCACTCCTCATCATGTAAATTTCGCGCCCTGGACTATTTCTACACGGCGGCGGAGGCGCTAGGGTATGCGACACGATGGGGAAGGATATGGGTCGATCACCGACTGCAAAAAGTGGTGGAGCGAGCCATGGGTACCGACATCATGGACGGCAGACCTGACACCGCTCGCGGAAGCGGGGAGTAGTCCTCATGCAAACGTTCACCTCACTGTCGGTCGCGCGGCCGCTTCGCTTTGTGCTGCGGGACGCAGGCAACCCGACAGCAGCACTACTCTACTGGCTCGGTGCCGCGAAGCCTTCGACGTACGCGAGCTTTGCCGAGGTCACCCGGCGCCTGGCTCCACTGATGCAGGTGGTCTTTTCAGATGAGCGTCCTGGCGCGTTCGTGAACCGGGATGTCGTGCGCCGCGTGCATCGATCGGGCACGGCCACACGGCTGATCTTTCAAGATGAGTCCTGGCTGGAGATATGGGATGACAGTCGATGCTCAGACATCTGCAATCTTTATTCTTGCCGGAGGCAATCGTGCTGTTCCCCCAAACCTGTTCTCTCACTGATATGAAGACGCTTGCGGAAAATGAGCGCATCGTGTCCGAAAGCGATCTGGCGCAACTGAAAGCGTGCATCAATCTGCCGACGGCGACATCGCAGCAGCGAGCGATGGTGGAGACGATTGAGGCCACCGCTCTACTTGTCGCCCCCGAGCAGATACCGCCTGACGTCGTTACGATGAACACGATGATTGAATGCGCGGTACTCGACGGTGCCGACACACATCGCTGGACGCTGGTTTATCCCGACAAGGCGGACTATCGGATGGGACATCTGTCGGTGCTGTCGCCTGCCGGCATTTCACTTTTGGGTGCACGATGTGGGCAGACCGTAGTGTGCCGACCACCGAGCGGCGTGCAGATCCGTTACGTTATCAAAGCGATACTGCTGCAACCGGAGAGCCGCCACTTCGCTCAGTGACGCCTTTGGCTACCACCCGACTCGGGGGCAGCCGGGCAGTTGCAATCATCGGGCAGCGACCGGGCTGAAATCGCCGCCCCCGGGCCGACGGCGAACAGACCAAACCGAACCTTAGCGGCCGCTAGACCAAGCGCCGTATCAATGACTGCTTCCAAAAGTGCAACGGCCATCTGGTCTTTCGTACCAGTGGTGGTGACGTTGCTGGTGCACGATTTTGTTCCCACTTTTCGCGGTATTTTGTTCCAGCCTCTTGTGCGAAACTCAGCGGACTCTCATGGCGATCTCGCAATGCAGGTCCTCGAATATCTTGGCAGTGAATCCGAGGCAAGCTGACGCCGAAATGATTTGACCAGCAAGGAAGTGTCGGAGTAAAAACGCTCAGACCCGCATCGCCACGTCCGACGTTCGCTCACGCGTGGAATGCGCGTTCGGATAACTGTGGATTGCACGGTCGCTTACACATGGAATGAGCGTTCGGTTTGCGTGGAATGCGCACTCTCTCTATCGGAGGTACGACGGCCATGATCAATTACCACACGTTGGGCGGCGGCAAGCGGCTCTGCGACATCGTCTTCGCCGGCAGCCACGACGCGGGCATCACGGGCGGCGACGCCAACGTCCAGACCCAGGACCTCGAAATCTTCGAGCAGGCTAAGGCCGGCGTGCGCCTATTCGACCTGCGGATCGCGGCAACCAAGAGTTCGACTCTGTCCTCCTCGCCGGTGATGCTGAAGGCCTTCCATGCCGACCCGAAGCTGATGCACCAGAAGGATAAGAAGGACAAGACCGTCTTCGACCTGGGCGGCAGGAAGGCTGACGTCACCACCACCAAGCTGCCGCTGGACGGCGCGTTCGGCATGCGGCTCGTGGACATGCTGCAACAGGCGAAGGATTTCGTGAAATACAACACCAGCGAATTCCTGCTCCTGAAGTTTGACAAGTGCACGAACTGGGCCATCATCGCGGAGATCTGCGTGCGGGAGCTCGGCGCCGCTCTCTTCACGGGCACGGGCAGCCTCAACGAGAAGACGCTCGACCAGCTGAAGAAGCACGTCGTCGTCCTCTTCACCCAGAAGGGCATCGACGAAGTCGCCGGCCAGGGCTACCTTTCGTCGACCGGGATCTGGGGCTGCAAGCGCCTCGCGGACGGCACCGGCTATAACAGCAGCTACGACGGCCTGCAATACGTCGGCAAGGGCGGCACGAACGCGCTCAACGGCGACAGCGACATGGGCAAGATCGCGTCCAACATCGAGAAGCAGAGTGGGCTGATGCAGATCGGCGCCCTCAACTCCGACCCCGAGGTGATGGGGATGATGTACTGGACGACCACCGGCCTGAAGCGGAGCATCCGGGAGCGTAACTCGACCATGTGGGGGCCGGACAACCGTCCGACCGCGCTCACCGAGCTGTGGATGGCCGGCTTCGGCGAGGCGATCGAATCGCGGCTGCCGACCTACGTCTCGTCGACCGACTACACGAACGGTGTCGCGCTGAAGGTCTTCATGCCGAACATCGTCATGATCGATTTCGCCGACATCGACAAGGGCAAGTTCATCTTCGAATTGAACATGAAGGCGACCACGGAGCTCACTCAGACCGCACGCAAGATCGAGCAGGCGCGCAAGCTGGCGCAGGGCCAGGGCGGCGGCCGGCGCCAGCAGCGGGCCGGTCTGTTCTGAGTTCCACCGGCCCCGGATAGTGGAGACCGGCAACTTCGCGTTCAATTGCTTTCCCAGGCCCTTCCTTCCATCGCGGACGAAAAGTGAACATGCTGGGAATCTATCGGCTCCGCTCGCCGTCCTGCAATGGACCACGAGCAGTGGCGGCGAGGTCTTGCCGCCGCGTCAAGACGGGATTGCCGGTCGCTTACGAATTACCGACGTGAGCGCGTTGCCGGATGAATATCTGGGTTTACCAGCCGGCTTTCTGCAAGCGGGTGCCCCAGCACTGGTGAGCAGCCTGTGGGCTGTAGACGACGGGAGCACCGCCTTGCTCACGAGCCGTTTTCACAAGAATCATTCGCGCGGAAGATGAATCAAGGGCTGCGCGCGGCTTATTGGTCTTGCTGTTAGGCTTGTTTCGGAAACGAATATGGCGGCCGCTGGCGGCTCGGCGAGCCGAATTGTCTACGTAGTTCATCCGTCAGCTTCCGCTAGTATTCCAGCCGCTCCAACGGCATGTTTCGCTGATCATTGAACGGCAGGTTGTCCAGTGCAATGAAGGTGCCGTAGAGCTGCCGTTGAAGATTTCAACGGCAGCTCTACGGCGACTTCTGTGAATGAGTACAGTCGGCCAACTTGAGGCATTGGCCGGTGTACCGGGGCGGACGCTCGAACGTCTCATCCGCCTTAGGCGGCGGACATTCGCGGATGAAAGGCGGTTCCGCTCGCATTTGTTTCGACCCAAAATCCTTCGATAAGCGCTACGTAGACCCGAGACGATAGTGCGAGCTTCCGCATATCCTCCGGGAGAGGGCGGCATGAAACCCCGGCCAGCGCTCTTTCAATCTCCAGCCTGAAGCAGGCCCAAGGCGAGCAGCCACGAAAATTGGGCACGCACAGGGGGGGATGCCGCCTATCCTTGGAGATAGGCAAACCGCAGGGTCCCGTTCATGATCAATTTGCACGAACTCCGGTATGTTCGGCTCGGTACACGTGACATCGGCGCCGCGGCGAAGTATGCCGCCGATATCCTTGGACTACAGCTGGTGCGCCGCGAGGGTGGGTGGGCCTACCTGCGCTCGGATGAGCGCGATCACACGCTGGTCTACTTCGAGGGGGATCCGAATGACCAGACGATTGCATTCGATGTCGTCACGAACGAGGCGCTCGAACAAGCGGGCGCGGTGTTAGAGCAGAACAGCTTCCACGTACACGCAGGCAGTCGCGACGAGTGCGATCAACGTCGCGTACGCGCCTTCATCAGTTTCAAGGATCCATCGGGCAACCAGATTGAATTGGTGTTCGGCGCCTTGCATAGCGGCCGTCGCTATTTTCCGTCACGCGACGCCGGAATCACTGGCTTCAGCCACGTCGGCCTGCGCACCGGCAATCCCGGACGTGACGAGATCTTCTGGACGAAACTGTGCAATGCGCGCGTGAGCGACTGGATCGGACCTGCACCGCTGCTGAGAATCGACGAGGTACATCACCGGATCGCCCTCTTTCCGTCCCCGTTCGCCGGCATCCAACATATCAATCACCAGGTTGCAAGCATCGACGACCTCATGCGCGCCTGGTACACCCTGCGTGAACAGGGCATACCCATTCGGTTCGGACCAGGGCGGCATCCGACGTCGGGCGCCATCTTTCTCTACTTCGAGGGGCCTGACGGAATGACTTACGAATACTCGACAGGCGTTCGTCTGATCAGGCCGGACGAGGAAGCGAGTTACTGTCCCCGCCGGTTCCCGTTCGATTCCACCGGCTTTTGCATGTGGGGCGCCAAACCCGATATTCCAGAGTTTCAATCCTGACGCGCGATCAGGTCCATCGCTGATCGCGCGAGAGTAACCTTCAAGGCTACCGGAGGCGGAGCCAGGAGAACACGCGGGGACAAGCTTCCTGCCAGCACCCTTGTCAAAGAAACGGCCTGGATTTAGCGGCTACAGGGAGGACGCCATGGCAACGATCAGAACGGTCGATGTTCGGGAGTTCATCAACTCGCACAAGCTGTCGCCCTATCAGTTGCTGATCGTCGCGCTGTGTTTCCTGACAGTCGCGTTCGATGGTTTCGATACGGCAAGCGCCGGATTCATTGCACCTGCCATCAGGAAGCAATGGGCATTGAACGCGCTTCAGTTGGCGCCTGTGTTCGGCGGCGGCCTGTTTGGCCTGATGGTAGGCGCGCTCCTGTTCGGACCACTTGCCGACAGGTTTGGGCGCAAGCCCATACTCTGCTTTTCAGTGGCGTTTTTCGGTGTCATGTGCCTGTGGTCCGCCTACGCGACTTCTCTGCGCGAACTCATGCTATTGCGATTCCTGACCGGCTTGGGTCTTGGCGGAGCCATGCCTACGGCCATTACGATGACATCCGAATTCGGTCCCGAGAAACAGCGCTCGCTATTGGTGACGAGTATGTTCTGCGGCTTCACGTTAGGCGGGTCATTGGGTGGCGTGGTCGCCTCGCAGATCATTCCCCTGCATGGCTGGCAGGGGGTGCTGTTATTCGGCGGGGCCATGCCATTGGTACTGGTGCCGGTCCTGTTATGGCTTCTGCCTGAGTCTGTCCGGTACCTGGCGTTGTCCGGCCGGAAACAGGAGCAAGTGGCCCGCACGCTCCGGCGCATAGCGCCACAGGAAGTGCTCGAACATACGGTGTTCACAGTCCCCGAGAACAAGGTCACGGGTTCTCCCGTCCGCAACCTTTTCGGCAGCGGCGTGATGGTCGGCACCGTCTGCCTCTGGCTCACCTTCTTCATGAGTCTGCTGGTGTATTACCTGCTCACTAGCTGGCTGCCCACGGTCATTAACAACACAGGCGTCCCTCTGGATATGACTGCGCTGATCGCCGCAGCGCTGCCCTTGGGCAGCACGGTCGGCGCCGTGCTGATCGGCCGCCTGATGGACAGGCACAATCCCTGTCTGATACTCACAAGCTTCTACCTTGTTGCCGCAGTGTTTATCCTGCTCATCGGCGTCGCTTCGTCGTTGCCGATGCTGGTGTTCGCAGTCTTTGGGGCTGGTCTTGGAACCGGAGGCTCGCAGACCGGCGCCAATGCACTGGCGGCGGCCTACTATCCAACCTCCAGCCGCGTCTCCGGCGTGAGTTGGGCGCTCGGCATTGGCAGGGTGGGTTCGATCGTGGGCTCAATGGTTGGCGGAGTGCTGCTAGCCATGCATCTGGGCCTGCGCATCATGTTCGTGCTGGTTGCGATACCCACCTTCGTCGCCGCACTCAGCATGTTTGGCATGGGGCGCCACGAGGCCGCGCTCAGGTCGTCTGAGGTTGCTCGAACGCTCCCTGGTTCAGTCAAGCCTTAGACGACTGTCAGCGCCGAATCCATGCATCGCACTTTCGTCGAAGGTACCTTCTCCGGCATTTCGTCCAGCGGCACCGTACGCTAATGGCGCCGGCACGCCGACCGATCGCTCCGGGATGGCATTCGGAGGTTGACGCGTGTCCAGTGGAAGGGCGGCAACTTGACGCGTGCTGCCCGGTTGCGGCTTTGCGAGATTCAGCCCGCGTATGTCCGCTTGCATGAGGCAGAGCCCGGCCATTTGCCACGGTTGGTCCGCGCATTCGCGCGAACATTCGGATGACTGATCAGCGCGCAAGCAGCGGCCCCCAGAATCTCGCCACCAACGATGAAGTAAGCGTCGCCGGGCACAGAGCGGCCGATGCCTCATTGGCCGCGGCAGCAAGATGCGGGTGGCAAGATGGCTGCAACGCTGTTCTTTTGAAGAGATGATCTGCATCAAAGTGGCGCGAAGGGAGGCGGGTACT
>WNGR01008537.1_pt1 | contig 10819 bp, 16 predicted proteins | sample 5407581 | NCBI WGS metagenome assembly WNGR01 (sample SAMN13153383, study PRJNA577476) | soil metagenome | isolation source: 80 cm soil or saprolite under Garry oak tree replicate 2 | place: USA:California | collected 2016-06-15 | reverse complement strand
GGGCCTTAGGGTTTCTCAGTAATGTCTGCGTGTGGGCAATCTCTGCCTTCAGGTCCGCTTGTGTCGTCTCCACTGCAATTGGACCGTGAGTTAATGGCAAATACGTGAGATCTCCGGGACGTACATTGTTCGTTCAGTGCGGCAATCCGAGTATCCTTGTCCTTGATGACGCCGTCCTTCTGTCTGAGCTCCTCCTGAACACTTCTCAGGCGCTCCTCGAAAATACGTTTCTCCTCATCTGCCGCCTCAAGCGTGAGGAAATGAAGCGTAGACGTGCGACCTTCCTTCAACATGGGGGTTAGCCGGGAAACCTGAGCGGCCAGCTCCTGGATAAGCTCCTCTTGCGCTGGAGCCGATGTAAGTAAGAAGGTGGTACATCCGGGGAGCAACCATTTACCTCTGCTTGCTGCGTCGTAGTGAGCTTTCCTGGATACGAGCTTTTCCTCTGGCTCCGTATTTCTTGCCTGTATGAGCTGGAGGAGGCTTTCGGATAGCTGTTCGCTCTTTTCTTTGTACTACATGAAGATGTTGAGCACCCTTGTAAGAAATGGACTGAGACGTTTGACATGCGTACCAAGTCTCGCTCCTCTCTCAACTTTTCTAACTCCCGAGAAGAAGCCCCCTTCTCTGTGGAGTCGATTGAACCTGCAGATGCCTTCCCTTTCTTTGCCGATGGAAGAGGCTTAGCCGGAGGTGGGTCGTCATCATCCAGCTCGTCGATGACTACAAGCTCGGTGCCGTTCCTGTGTCCGTTCATCGAAGGAGCTGCCTTTCCCTTCCCTTTTGCCTTAGACGCGGGCTTCCCGTTGGTCGCCAGTGATGGAGGGACCTTTGCCGTTGCGTCGTTCCTAGTTGCTGGCTGGACGACCTCGGAAACGTCGTCATCGTCAACATTGTCGTCATCTTCTACTACCACAGGAGACTCCCTTGTAGACTTCTGTTTCCTACTCTTCGTGATTCTTGAAACCTTTGCGTTAGAAGGACCAGCGATGGGACGCGAAGCAGGGGTTTTCCTCTTCTTTGCACCCTGGTATGGGGTTGACGGATCATAGCCACCTAAACAAATGTGTGATTCAAGGATTCTCTACTCTCACGGATGTTAGGGGTGCGCACCGAGCTCGTCTGCATCGGAGGACATGACCATGAAAGGGAAAGCAAGCTTATGTTCGCGTTCGCGCACGTGTACGCGACCGCAGCTCACCAATCAACAACCCCACCCGGGCCGCAGCTTCCGTAGATTAGATCGATTAGACCCGAGTCGAACTGGACTCGGACTCGGACTTCAGAGGATCCATGGGTGATATCCAAGATTACTTCTCAAGACGAGCTGCGCTCATCCAGGAAGACAAATCTTTACGTCGGGAGAATAACTCGCTGCAGTCGTTGACCAAAAATGAGTTAGCAGCAGACAAGATAGTCAGAGACATCCGTGCCGAGGAGGCGATTTCTATCTGGGGAGTCGAGCACGACGAATTCCCGCATCTTTTCCCTGGCATGGAATTCCTGACATGTATGTGTTCAGGCTTAGACTATTCATGCTACAGCTTACTCGCTCGTAGCGAAACCCATAATCGATCAGACGAAAATCTTTAAGATCATCTCCAAGGCACGCGCTTCTTCTGCCATAGTTGCCCACCTCTGATTCATAAGCGCGAAGATGCCCAAGGGAGCTCTTCTCCACGTTCACATAGACGCGACAGTGGATAAGGGGTACTTTTTAGAACTTGCTCTTAAAGAACCGCTCTTGCATGTCCGCACCTCCTGTGTGGTTACGACCGCCAACTCTACGACGGCCCTGCCTGAGTTCAGACCCTTCAAGGAAGCTCAACTGTCTCAGAGCGCCAGCGTTACAGACCCTGACTATCCGGCCGATAGCTGGATTCCTCTACACCAGGCCAGAGAGTCTTTTTCCCTCGGCGGGCCTGATGGCTTCGATAAATGGGTTTTGGGTGCGATGACGATCAATCCGGCTGAGGCATACGGCACGCACAATACTGTCACGAAGGTCTGGGGATCAAATTCTGATTTCCTTTCGTCATCTGAACTTAAAGGATGAGTCAGATATGGCGGAAGTTTCTGAGTACCTTCAGAGCTACAACGGTGACTTTGGGCATATATCTTGCACCTGGTTTTCTTGTTTGACGGTATGAATCTGGCAGGGCTTGACTTTGTATCGTCCTATCTTTCGGCAGTTTATTCGTCGATTTTTGATGGAGTCAATTGCTGACGGGATATCCTACATGGAGCCACGTATAAACTTCCACTACAAGTCCGTATTTTTCTCGGACTTGTTGTCAGCAGAAGCATCATAGCCCCCGAAGGTACATGTTCGACGCTGATGGCAATGACACGGTGCCCCATCGCGAATGGCTGTTGGATTTTGGGCGAGCGATCAGCGAGGTGAGATCAACGCTCAAGGAGCAAGGCCGTGAGGAAGTGTTCGTTGGTGCCAAGGTGGGAGAATCTATCGGAATATTATCACACGTGGTAATACGTTGTTCATAGGTGATCTATACCACTGTCCGCGTTCTCTCCCCTGAGGAGATAGAGTGGTACCTGGAGGACTGTATCACATTAAAGCAAGAGTTTCCTGACCTGATTGCTGGGTTCGATATCGTTGGAGATGAGAACGAAGGGAGGCCGTTGATTGACTATATCGGGCCACTCCTGGCATTTAAACAACGTGTCAAAGATCTTGGGTTGGATCTGCCGCTCCTTCTCCACGCAGGGGAAACGCTTTCCGATGGAGGGAAAGCCGACAATAACTTGTACGATGCCTTGCTCCTCGGGACGAAACGCATTGGTCACGGGTAAGGGAATCGTGTTGATGAGCGCTTTTTCTTTGGCTCAAGGTGAATTCTGGGAAGCTTTTCGATTGTGAAACATCCCAAGTTGATGCAACTGTGCCGGGAGAACGGGATCGCGCTGGAAGTGTGCCCCATTTCGTGCGTACACTTTCTTAATCGGTCGTCATAATTGTCCATTTAGCGCTACTTTTTTTGATAGAAACGAGATCTTGGTGTGTTTACCGATCGCAGTTGGTCGATGTGAACATGAACTGACACGGTCTTAGCGACTTACGTCTTCGATGCCAATGCATCCACTGCCAGCCATGATTAATCAGGGTGTGCCGGTGACACTAAACTCAGATGACCCGTCTGTGTTTGGTGCGATGGGGCTATCATACGACTTTTACCAAGTGTTCGTGTCGAGTGAGACGACGGGACTAATGACGCTCAAGCAGATAGCGCTGGACAGTATAGAGGTGCGGTATCGACGGAGCGCTCAAACCAGTTGGATTAATGATCGTTTCAGTTTTCAACCCTGGAAACTGAAGAGAAGTTAAGGGCGGCATCGCTGTGGGAGAAGCGCTGGTTCGAGTTTGTTGATGATTTGGTAAATGGATCGGGGATTGCCGTGGATTGAAGTTCGGTTCGACGAACCGCGGGTAGCACAGCAGCAGACTAGTACACTGTACATCCCCACCTCCCCTCTTCAATCCTCTTCCTTTTCTTCGTCTTTTTTTTGTCGTTTTCACAAGGTGCGCATTCAACGAAATATGTCGTCGCTCTCTCCCCTCTACTCTCCCCTCACCGATCACACCCTATCCTCCAGACCTCCCCTCATAATCCACTTGAGTACCCGCTTCCAAACCCACCCCTCGTCGTGTACTTTTCCGTTCCCATTGGCCTTCCACCCCCACCCAGTATCTGAATATTGATCGAACCGTGCACTAAAAAATCCCCCGGCGATGTCTGACTCCAATAGGAAACGCTCTCGTTCTCGTTCGCCCTCCGACAGCGAACAACCGAAACAGCATAAGCGCGCCAACACGGGTGTGGTGTCCCAACCTGATGAACCGACTTTACCCCTCACCAGTAACACTCAGCTTGCTTCAACTTCCGTATCGGCTGCGACCAATGACGTAAACATGACAGATCCTCCGATTCCGACAACGGATTCCGCATCTTCTGCCACGGCCGACACCGACACCACAAAGGGGGCTGCAGAATCAAGCGGCTCCATGACCTCCGCCTCACACCCCAATGCCTTCACATCGGCAGCTCCCACTTCATCCTCCTCGGCCGTGACCCCTCCTTCCGCCCACATTCATATGCGATGCCTCATCGTCACTCAAGACGCGTCGATCATCATCGGTAAAGGTGGCGCCCACGTTAACGAGATCCGCGAGAAGAGTGGGGCTCGTGTAATGGTCTCCGAAAGCATCCCCGGAAACCCTGAGCGTATTTTGAACGTTAGTGGGCCCCTCGATGCTGTCTCAAAGGTATGTCCTTTCTTTGTCCCACTAACCCCAACCCCTTTTTAATGTGCTACCCTCTCCCCCCCACACGAAAGGCCTTTGGACTCATAGTCCGACGTATCAATGACGAACCTTTTGATGTCCCCTCAGTTCCGGGCAGCCGCGCCGTCACCATCAAGTTTATGATCCCCAACTCTCGCATGGGTTCCGTCATTGGGAAACAAGGTTCTAAGATCAAAGAAATTCAGGATGCCTCCGGTGCGAGACTCAATGCAAGTGAGGGCATGTTGCCCGGATCTACGGAGGTCCGTTATTCTGAAGTTCCTCTCTCCTTTCCGTTAATTGCCATTCAAAACTTACTCCGTGTCTACAGCGTGTCCTAAGTGTCGCGGGTGTCGCCGATGCTATCCATATTGCCACTTATTATATCGGCAACATCCTCATCGAGGCGCAGGAACGTATGCCGTCAGGAAGCTCACACTCATCCTATAAACCTTCTTCAAACAGGCGATCTGCGGGGGGTTACGTCGGTTCTTCCTATGTACCCGGCGGTTCTGGATATTCGAACCCTTACCTCCATGGTGTCAGCAATCCCGCCCAACAGCTGCAAACACAGCAAATCTATATTCCAAATGACCTCGTTGGGTGCATTATCGGAAAGGGTGGGAGTAAAATCAATGAAATTAGGCACATGAGCGCCAGTCAGATCAAGATCATGGAGCCAGGTGCGGGTCCTGTCGGTTCAGCTCCGGGAGGCAGCGAAGGAGAACGACTGGTGGTCATCACGGGGCCACCTGCAAATATCCAAATGGCAGTCCAGCTACTTTACCACGTACGTTGTTCACCCGTCCTCATATCCCCGCACATTACTCAAGCACCGCGGTTGTCCCCAGCGCCTGGAGCAGGAGAAACAGAAGCAAGTCCGTGCAGTGGGCGGTTATCCCCCATAGGCTTCATTGCCGTCGTTCAGACATAGTTCGTTCAAACCAAAAAAATTTGTTCATTTTTTTTTTCCGTTCCCCCTGTTCATTTCATCACGTTTTACGATAATGGTGTGTTTCCTTTATTTCCCCGCTCCTCCCCACCCTTGATTCGCCTTGCTACCTCTTGAAATCACTCCGTCTCCACATGGAATTCGCATTCACCCCACTCACCTCACCCTTCCTCATCACCTCAATGACCCTCGTCCCTATGTTCCTAAACTTCTTTTTGCATGCGTTTTCAATGTCTCGTATCTTATTTAAGTCTCCAAATTGGGGTGACTTGGCCTGACGTAAGCTTGTGGCAACAACAATATACACTCCTAAATACCCGTAGTTGACTAGCTTGCCCCATTAATATGGCGTCCGTATTCGAGGATCCCAAATACGACGCCTCTGCGCGCAAGGGAAAGCGAAAAGCTGCGGCTTCGGACATCGACGGAGACGGAGACACCTATGCGAGTGTTGCCACCAAAAAGAAGAAAAACAAGCAGCGCGTACTGCTGTTATCGTCGCGTGGAATCACGCATCGCATGCGGCACCTAATGAACGACCTCGAAACACTCTTACCGCACGTTAAAAAAGGTGTGTAAACCAATACTCCTGCAGGCTATGCACTGTCTATGCTGACAGGAGTTCGGCTTTTCAGATTCGAAGCTCGATTCGAAAAATCACCTCCACTTACTGCCGGAGCTCGCGGATCTACACTCGTGTAATAACACGCTCTACTTTGAGGCGCGTCGGCACGAGGACTTGTACCTTTGGGCGGCCAAGACACCGAACGGGCCAAGCATCAAGTTACATGTGCAGAACGTCCACACGATGGACGAGCTCAAGATGACCGGCAACTGTCTCAAGGGCAGTCGTGGGTTATTGAGCTTCGATGCTGCGTTCGAGGAAACGGAATGGGGACGACTGACGAAAGAATTGTTCACCCACGTGAGTGTCTCACACATGGCGTGGGAGGCATGTCGAAGAAAGATACAAATGCTCAGTATCGAGTGGAAACAGATATTCGGCGTGCCGCCGCAAGCTCGGAGAGCCAAGCCCTTCATCGACCATGTCCTCACGTTCTCTATCCTCGACTCCAAGATATGGTTCCGCAACTTCCAGGTCAGGCACGACCCAATCTTTGCGCTCGAGCCGCGAATACTTATCGTACTGGGCAGATAATCGAAAAGGATCCTCTGCAACCTAACGGCCCTCCGGAGATGTCTCTCGTGGAGATAGGCCCACGCTTCGTGCTCACACCCATCCGCATTTTTGAGGGCGCGTTCGGTGGCGCAACTGTATTCGCCAATCCAGGTACACATCTCAATTTATCGTGACCTTGTACTTTGTCCTCATCGTCGTGACACGTAGAATTCGTATCTCCCGCACTAGTCAGGTCTGTAAGGCGCAGGGAGAGGGGCGATAGGTACAAGGAACGCAAGCTCGCACAGCAGGAGCGGGCCAGTCGCCAAATTGAGCGCAAGCGCGAGGAAGACCCGCTGGCCGTTGCTAAAGTCTTTGCCTAAAGTGTATCAATGTTTGTTTGCTCGTTTTTGTCCCTCCCATTCATGCCCGCCCCTCCCCTTGCCCGCATCTGATCGGCTTCATCGCACCGGTTCTTGCAAGATTGATATGGGAACTGAAACCACCGGTACCACTGTACCACCGATTACTGCATGTATAAAGCCACAAAATCGCGTCATCGTTCTCCCGAAGTCCATCACTTAGTCGTTAAGCGTTAAGCCGAGACGCGGTGCTGACGCAGTTCTTTTTTCTCGGCGGACCCCATGTATGCGATTTATATCCTGGCGGTCGTCGTCTCCGCGGTCGGCTCTGGCTTGCTGGCCGCGGTTTATGACAACGTGTGGCCAGAAAATTGTCACCGCCAACTGGGTGATGGCAGTCGCTTTGTCAGCGCTTCTTGTTCCCAGAAAAGGAAAGTGAAAAGTTAGAAGGACAGCTCCCCTCGGCTCACTACTTGGCTCATTATAAATGGCTGAGCTAGACTGCCTAATACTTTACGTTGAATTCCGAACGCAGCCCAGACTGCTCTTGTCCTTCGGCTTGTCTTTGTTCCTGTTTCGCCTCCTTCCCGCTTACGGCCTGACGTCCTATAATAACGCACCCCTCGAAAGCGCTACTCTACATTAATCTCCCGCGACGCAGCTCGTCATGACCATTAAATTACAAATTCATCCATCCTCACCTTCCTTAGATTTACTTGGCCCCCCTGATCAATCGTGAGTCCCGTTTTCTCATCCACCATCGATTTCTCAATGGGTTTGCGAATTTAGGTCAACCTATTCGCTTTCTGGTTACATATCGGTTTCTTTGTCGCCCTCTCAGTCTCTGTTTGAACAACGGCGCACCATCCGTATTCTTCTCCGGTCTCTTGTTATCACGTTCGAGGGACAAGCGGAGCTCATTACATCAGAAGCTGGCTACTTTGCTGCCCGTCTCTGCTCCGTCTCCAAAGAACTTGTTCCAAAAACGTCTGTCGAACTCAGTAATGAGGGTCATGAGGATAGGGACACGCCTTGCACTTTGCATGTTATGTTTGATCTCCCTATCCCAGGCTGGCTTCCTGCTAGTGATCCCTACGGAGATTGCAGGCAGGGCTTTTCAGGAACCCAGTACAATCTCTATGCCACTTTGAACTATACAAATTTGGAAGAGACGTACGGCCCGTCTTGGTTTTCCTCCATTTGTACCCCGTTTTCTTCCAAGACAAAATCCGTTCACGCCGAAGCGTTTAGGGTGTCGCTGAATCGCTTTGCGCTCCCGCTTCCCTCTACATCTGCATCGTATCCTCCACTCTTTTACTCCATTACCTTGAAGGGTGGAGCACCCCATCCAGATACCAATCTGCACCCGATCCTTTCAGACGTCCTCTCCAAAATCGAGCTGCTGGCCTCTGTCCCAGAGCATATCAGCGTAGATGGGGATAATTTCTTATTCACCCTCTGTATGCGGGCACCCTCGCTACCAGAGAGCGAAGCAGCCAAACTTCGCGTTACACGCGTGTCCCTTGAACCGCAACAAATTGACCAATACAGGTGAGTTTCCCTTCGTGTGATATTCAAGTGTCGCCTTGAAACCTGACCCTGTAAATTCTAGCGCATTCGCGAGTGCATATTCATCACGCTTTCCAGTTCCTTCTTCGAAGAATCAACCTCCACATAAGCCTTTGCGCGACGCACATCCCCTCCACGCACTCTACGACGTCGGCTTACTCGCTACCCCAATTCAGTATTCTGTCGAAGAGGTTCACTCCCTCCTCCCGGAGTACAACAAAGTCGATCTTCTGGACAAAACCGACAATGCCCTCAAATCCGCCGAAGGGATGCACCCTACCCAGTGGTTCAGAATGACAGTCAACGTCCCGTTTGCGCACACATTTTCGGAGCGAAAAGACGGGACCTCGGAACGGATGGAGACACCTCACCTCCGCGCAACCTCGCAGGGTCCATTATTCAACGTCAAACACTTGATGCGCGTCAACTTAACACTCTCGTACGATGGCGCCGACGGGAAGTCTCCCGCTACCTCAAATTTATCTGTTTCCCTCCCTCTCGATTTTGTTCGCCTTCGCAGCGCGGCGCGCACTAATACCCACTCCTTACCTTCTCAGCTCCCTCTTGAGCATTTATCTTTGTCTGATTCCCCGGCCCTCCCCGTAACTGTACCACCGACCAACCCTTACAACGTGCCTGAGCTCCCTGCCTACTCGCAGTTATTCCATCCCAATGGAGATGTCAAGCGCGACGATTGTATCCCCTTGCCACTCTATACGCCTTCTCCAACACCCTGCCACACTAGCGAGGGTGAACACTCCGCTTCTGAGGCAGCGCGTCTTCTCACCCGCCCTTCGTCTTCGACAGAGAACGCTCTCGATCATACTGTCATCGGCGTTGCTCTTTGATTTCTCACCTGTATTGTGCTCCATTGACGTTCTCCCTCATCCTCATGTCCCCAATCCGTTTCTTAGACAACCGCTGTATACGTAGCATATCTCGCTGTATCATAGCTACTTCGGGGCCGTTGCACTTTTATGTATCAGGCCTATCCTGTCATTTCGCGTTCCCTACGTGACCTACTCCCGGAGTCTCCTACTACTGAGTACGTTACATACAATACATTTATATTTGGTCTGACATCATACCGAGTAAAAGGGCGAACGATTCAATTACTGTAAGATCTACTCGTTCGTTCCATGTTAAGTGGATGACCAAATGCACGGCAACATTTAGCGATCCGAATTGGCCAGTAAGATTTTGTCCAGAACCTTCCACCCCTCGACCGGTCCCTCACAGTCCACGATCCAGATCTGCGTGCCAGTGAAGCCCGCAAGGGCGCCGCCGTACCCCATCCCCGAGTCTGCAGTGTCAGCACCAGCACCACCGCAATCAAGCACGACCTCCTGGCCGTCCGCGGCGTGCCGGACGACGTTCTCGCGCTCGAGCTCCTGCAAGAGGCGTTCGCGCGTGTGCGCCTCCTCGTCCGCGATGTAGTACAGCGAGAGGTGCGGGAACGCGGGCGGATGCGGCGTGCCCGCCGCCGCGAGCGCCGCGCGCAGGTGGACGAGCTCCGGCGACGGCGCCAGCGCCACGAAGACGGAGCGGTAGTAGTGGTCCCCCGCGACGACGCGCGCGAAGCGGACGGGCACGACGCGCTGCCCCAGCGGCACGGCCTCGCGCAGCGTGAGCACGGTCGAGTCGCGCTGCTCCGACGACGACTCGGACGCGACGGGGGGGCACAAGGTTGCGAGCGTGACGTGCGGGTGGAAGTGCGGGAAGGAGTGTTCGGCGCCGGGCTTGGGGTGGCGGTTCATGAACTGCTGCAGAAGTGCCGATTCGGGTGCAGAAGGCACGAGCCAGAGTGAGATGGCTGCGACCGACGGCGACGGCATCGTCAGTGATCCACTGATTAGTCGGTCGGTGTGCGTCCTACCCCCTGTGAAGACGTACCCATCGTTGCTCTCTCGATGATATGTGCGTGGTTGTCAGCGACGATTGACCAACTCGTCGTGTTCTCAGGTTCATGTGATCGGGTGATAATGCTGTGGGAAAGTGCCGTTGTAGTTTTTCTTTATCTGCACTCATGTTCCTCAGAAAGTGCGGCCAGACAAAATTTGAAGGCGCCTAGTGCCCCGAAGGAAACGTCAACGATAGATAACCCCTACTGGCACCATTTGATTAATGAGAAAAGTCGCATTTTGTGAGTAGAGATAGACACGGGGGGGTGTTACAATAGTATACAATGGGAGTAAAGGACCAAATGTTCACTCGATGACACCAAATCTGAGAAGCAAGTTATCAACGCAGAGAAACGGGCATTCACGCAGCCGTTCCCTCCGAAGACTCGGATGTCCTCGTCGAATCCGGCTTGAGACTGACCCAGCTTTCGCCCACACCAGCCCCGTCGTTACTCTCGACATCAGCCTCCGAACCATTTTCAGAACCATCGCGTTCTGAGGAGGTCTGTGGTGAATCCGTGCTTTCTTTTCCCACATCTGCAGGAGCCTCGGGAGGGGAGGGCCTAAACGGTGGATCGGGTAGCTGGAGCTCCGACGCGGTGACGGGTGTGC
>WNGR01008536.1_pt1 | contig 10819 bp, 5 predicted proteins | sample 5407581 | NCBI WGS metagenome assembly WNGR01 (sample SAMN13153383, study PRJNA577476) | soil metagenome | isolation source: 80 cm soil or saprolite under Garry oak tree replicate 2 | place: USA:California | collected 2016-06-15 | reverse complement strand
TTCTCCGACAGACCTTTTCCGGGTTGACTGCTCCATCTCCTTGCGAAGCCCGTCTCCCTCTTCCCGAAGCTGATCGTCCTCCATCTCCTTGATGGCGAGCCGTTCCTCGAGCCCCCGGCACTCCTCCACAGATCGCTGCAGGTCCTTGTCACAGTTTACCATCAGGATTTCAGTCTCATGAAGCTCTTGCCGCAACCCCCTCAACTGTTCCTCGGCGCCGGCTATGTCACCTTTTAACCGTTCTCTCTCCTGCTCCTTTTCCTGAACGCCTGCGGTTGCGGCAGCCACCTGGCCGGCAAGCTCCTTCATCTCCCGCTTCTTATGAACAAGCCCCTGTTGCCCCCCTTCCGGCGAGCCACCGCTGATGACCCCGCCATTGCTGACCACGTCACCCTGGAGCGTTACGAAGGTCAAGGCGGGATAACGACGGGAGAGGGGAAGGGCCGCCATCAGGTCGCCGGCGATGTATGTATCCGCCATGAGTATTCCAAGCAACTCATGGTACCCATCACACACCGTAACCTTGCTCAGGAGTTTTTCGAAGCTTGCCGGGGGCTGCTGAGGAACGGGCGCCGCCAACTCTTTCGGGACCAGGCTGCATCGTCCTCCGGCGCTTTCCTTCAAATAGGCAACAGCGGCCAGCGCATCACCTTCGCCTGGACAGATAACATACTGGAGTTTTTCACCCAAGACCGCTTCCAGCGCCGATTCGTACAGCTCGTCGGTTTCCACGACATCAGCCAAAACGCCGCACAAGCGCCCCTTGAAAGGCTCCGCCAGGAACAGGCTTCTCACTCCCTGGCCATAACCGGCGAACTGGGCTTCCAGTTCCTGCAAGGAGTGGAGCCGCGACCCCTTTGTGCTCAAATCGTCGCGAAGTACCATCAGCTCGCGTTCGACAGCCTCAAGCGCCCCTTTAAGGCCCTCCTCGCGCCCCTTGCAGCCCGTAAGAGATTCGATCACCCCATTCTTCTGCTCTGCCAGGGACTGCTGAACCAGCCGCAATTCTGCGCTCCGCTTGACCGCCTCCGCCAGTTTTTCCAGGAACGCCGTCTTTTCCCGCTCGTTTCGCTCGAAACGTTCCTCAATCGCTTCCAGCCTCTTGGCTGCCCCGGTTTGCTGGTTGTTCAGGTGAGCAATTTCCGAAAGGAGAGAGAAGAGTTCCCGCCTGGCCTCATCAAGACGCCTGGCAAGATCGCGCTCCGCACCGGCAAGCTCATCCAACCCCTTTTCCCCGGCCGAGAGGGCCTCCTCTTCTCCCGCCATTTCGAAGGCGAACATCCCCCGCCGCTCCTCAAGGGTTTTCAGTTCCGTCTCCGCCTCCCCCAACTGCTTCTGGAGATTGGTCAGTTCCTCAGCCAGTCGCCCTTTCTGGCGATCGAGGTTCAATAGCTCTTTTCGCTGGAACTCCAGCCGGTTCTCGGCAGCCTGGATCGCCCCTTTTCTCTGGAATAACTCCTCCTGGGCCACGGAGAGAGTCTTTTCTTCTTCCAGAAGGGCTATGCGTTTTTCATCCAGCAGCAGCTCGCCTTTTTCCAGTTCTGCCAGAAGCGAAGTACTCTTCCCGTCGAGTTCGGCAAGCTCCCCGGCCGCCTGTTTCCGTTCTCCATCAAGGGCTATAAACGTTGTTGCCGCAAAGGCAAGCTCGATCTCCTTCAGTTCCTCCCGAAATGCTCTGAACCTTTCGGCCTTCTTTGCCTGGCGCTGCAAGGAGTTCAATTGCCGCTTCAGCTCCGCAATGATGTCGCCGATGCGGAGGAGGTTCTGTCGGGAGTAATCAATCTTTCTAATGGCCACCTGTTTACGGGCCTTGTATTTAGTCACGCCGGCCGCTTCCTCGATGAGAAAACGGCGCTCCTCGGGCTTGGACAGGAGGATCATGCCGATCCGCCCCTGTTCGATGATGGAGTAGGCGCGGGCGCCGACCCCCGTATCCATGAAGAGTTCGGCGATATCCATCAACCGGCAGGGGGTCTTATTGAGGAAATACTCACTCTCGCCGTCCCGGTAAAGCCTTCTGGTCACCTGGATCTCGCTGTAGTTGAGGTATTTGGCGGGGACCTTGCCGTCCTCGGAAGAAAAAACCAGGGAGACTTCGGCCATTCCAAGTGCTTTCCGCGACTCGCACCCGCCGAAGATCACATCCTCCATGTTTTTGCCCCGCAGGTTCTTGGCGGACTGCTCCCCCATGACCCAGCGGATGGCATCGACGATGTTCGATTTACCACAACCGTTAGGTCCAACGACGGCCGTGATCCCCTGGGTAAAATCGAGCGAGGCCTTGTCCACGAAGGACTTAAAGCCGATTATTTCGAGTCGTTTGATTTTCATAAACCGGGATATAGTAGCAGAGGGGAGGTTTTATTGTAAAGGCAAAGTTCCCGCCGGAGTTTCATTTACAGCACCTAACAAATGTTCTATACTGTTTCCCATGATACACCCCAGCATTAAAAGCTATCGCTATCTCATCGCAGCTCTTCTCGTTCTCGCCCTCCTGGGAGGGGGAGGAGCCTTTGTCCTGGATAAACTGCTCCATCTTGACAGTTACAAGGAGCAAATTCTCGCCGAGTTGCAAAAGAGCCTGAACCGCACGGTAACGTATGAAAAGGGGACATTCTCCCTCGGCTTCGGCCCCTCATTCACCTTTACCAAGCTGGTGGTTTTGGAAAAAGAAGGGACCGCACGTTTCATCACCGCCGATAAGGTTACCTTCAGGGTTGCCCTTTTGCCCCTCCTCGAAAAAAAGATGGTGCTCAAGGAGATGGTGCTCGACCGGCCCGCGATCTCCATCTACCGCAACACAGCAGGCGTATTTAACATCAGCGATCTCCTGGAAAAGAAAAAAGAGGAAATTTCACTCCAGATCAAGGGAATCCGCATCAAGAAAGGGAGCGTGCAGTTCCAGGATCTGGCAATGGCACCGGAAAGAATGAATTTTGCTCTCGAAGAACTGGATCTTTCCCTGAGCCAGCTGGTCCGGGGTAAGAGTTGCGATTTCAAGCTTTCCACCTATCTTGCCGCGGAAGGGAGCAGAGGGAATGTGACCCTGGCCGGATCGGCGAAACTGGCAGACCCGGAAAAACCCCTGGCCGACACCAGAGTGAATGCCACGGTGCTCATCAAGAACCTGGATGCGGCGCATTACTGGCCCTATTACCGCCGCTTTGTTCCCTTCAAAAAGATACTTGGACGCCTGGACATGGACTCCAGCTTCAAAGGGAAACTCACGGAGTTCACCTCAAAGGGGAGCGCAAAAATCACCTCCCTCCGGTTCGATTATCCCCAGGTATTCCATTCCGTCCTCACCCCCCAGAACCTCCACTTCAACTACGACATGGAGCTTACCCCCCGCGACATTTCCGTCAAGTCCCTCGATCTGGCCGTAGACTCTCTCAAAGTGAAGGGGAGCTGCAGTATTCTGGATATTCCGAGCGGCGATCCCCGGATCCTGGCCCATGCCACCACTTCCACCTTCCGCCTGGAAGAGTTTTACCGATACATCCCCTACGGCATCATCGTCAAGGGTACTGCCGAATTCATCGAACAGCACATTAAGGGAGGGGTTTACCGGCTCGATGACGGCAGGCTCGACGGGAGGGTCAGCCAAATCCTTCACATGGAGCGGGGCGATAACTACAATGTGCTCGCCATCCGCGGCAGGGTCGAAAAAGGGCTTGTAACCTATGGAACCAACGTGCCGACCTTCAACACCATAAAGGGTGAACTGGAAATGCGGGGAAAGGACTTCCTGCTCCACCAGATGACGGGAAATTTCGGCGGCGCCCCCTTCTCACTGGAAGGAAAAATCGCCGACTACCCCCTCGACAAAACTTGCTCCTACCCGTTCGACATGACCATTACCCCCAGACAGGCCGAAATTGCCTGGCTGATGGGAAAGGAGGTCGGCAAGAAATTTGTCTTCACCGGAGAGTCGAAATTGCGGCTTGCCGGTGACGGCCCTTCCAGCGGTTATAACCTTTCGGGCGAATGGAACCTCACCCCCTCCGCTTACAGCTACCCGGACCTTATCAGCAAACCGGCCGGGCGGCCGAACCTCCTCTCCTTCAAAGGGTCGATCAACCAGCAGGAGGCGCGGCTTGCCTCACTCCAGTATAATCTTGCCCCCATGTCACTCTCCATCAGCGCCGCGTATAGCTTTGCCGAGAAAAACCACCTGGCACTGGATATAAAATCGAACCAGTTCCAGATCAACGAGTTGGCCCCTTTATTCCATGCGGTCAGCAAGTACCAGCCAGCGGGAAAAATCCAGGCTACGGTTCGGGGTGAAAGCCCGAGCGGACGCCCGGCAAACCTCAAATGGGGAGGAAACATCTATTTAAACGGATTTTCCTTCAAGCCATCTGGGCAGATAAGTCCCATCAGCGGCATGAACGGCACCATCACCTTTAACGGGACTGCCTTTGAAACTTCGCAACTGGTCGCCCGACTGGGAAGTTCCACCATTTATGGCAGGGGAAGCATGGTCGGATTTAAGAACCCCGCAGTGAACCTTGCCTTCTCCGCTCCGTCACTGGATTTGTCCGACCTGGGCTTGCACTCTCCTCAGAAAGAAGTGAAAGCGTCCAAGATCTTGGGAAACGTTGCCCTTAAGGACAATAGTCTCCAGATTAAATCGCTCTCCGGACAGGTCGGCAATACCATCGCCAGCATCAAGGGTACAGTTCAGGATCTCGGCAATCCCAGGATCGATATCGTTGTCACCTCGCCGCACCTGGAACTCGAAGACCTGATGCTTTTGACGGGACTGGAGAAGACGGGAAAAAAAGGGGGGCCGCAGGGCAAGCTACCGACGATGGAGGGAGCGCAGGGCGGATTGGCAATAAAGGCCGTCATCCATGCGGAGTCGGGGAGGGCAAAGGAGCTCGACTTCGAAAAGCTCACCACGACCGTCATGTATGAGAACCGGATACTCTACCTGCAACCCGTGGAACTTACAGCCTTCGGCGGTCACGTTTCCGGCAAGGGACGCCTCGACTTCGGCACAAACGGCTCTCTCCCCCGTTATCAGTTCAGCTACAACCTGGAAAAAGTTGCCGCCGACCGCTTCCTGCAGGCCTTTGGGATCAAAAAACAGGAAATTACCGGGACCCTGTCAATGCAGGGTGAGCTGACCGCCAGGGGTAATACCACTGCTGATCTGAAGAAAACCGCCCTCGGGTCGCTCAAATTGAGGTGCGAAAAAGGTTCTCTGAGAAAGTTTGCAGTCCTTTCGAAAATCTTCTCTATCCTTAACGTGTCCCAACTATTTAAGTTCCAGCTCCCCGACATGATCTCCGGCGGAATGCCCTATAATTTAATTACCGCCACCATGTCCGTTAAGGACGGCATCGTCTCAAGTCAGGATGTCTATATAGCCAGCAATGCCATCAACATCTCGGCTGTCGGAAAAGCCGATCTCGTCAACAATGAACTGGATGCCGCCATCGGCGTGCAACCTCTGCAGACGGTTGACAAAGTGGTTAACCGCATTCCGGTCGTCGGATGGATCTTATCTGGCGGGAAAAATACCTTTCTCACCACCTATTTCGAAGCGAAAGGGAAGCTGGATGACCCAACCGTCAAGGCAATTCCGGTCAAGTCTATGGCCAAGGGGGTATTTAATATCTTTAAACGTGTTTTTGAACTTCCCGCGAAACTGTTCACCGACACGGGCGATGTGCTTATCGGCAAATAGCCTGCCATTCCTTTCTCACACCCCATCAACGCTTATGCTGGGGATGTTGTCCTGATATCTTCTTGAAGATTTTGTATTGTAAATTTCTTTGATTATATGTTATTTTACTAAATCAATAAAAATCTCCAACAGGAGGATAACAGTGAAGAAGACAGCTGTGGTAATTTTAGCAATCGTGGCGCTCGCAGCGACGGGATGCAAGAAAAAAGAAGAAGCCCCGCAGGGCATGGCCCCCCAAGGTGGCATGCCCGCTCAGCAAATGCCCGCCGGGGTCGCACCGGGCGGCAATCCCCATGCAGGGCTGAAGCCCCAGGAAATCCCCGCCGGAGCCGGCCACAAGGGAAAAGTCCTGGAGACGATGAACGCCGCCGGTTACACCTATGTGCAGGTTGATGAAAACGGTCAGAAACTGTGGGTTGCGGTCATGGAGACCAAGGTCAATGTCGGCGACGCCGTTGAATTCCCCGATTCTCCGCCAATGGTGAATTTCCAGAGCAAATCCCTGAAGCGGACTTTCGACAAGATTATCTTTGCACCCGGCCTCCGCATCGTCAAATAATCGCGGGCGGACAAATCCGTTACAAAGAAAAGGCGAAACCTCTCCAGGTTTCGCCTTTTCTTTATCCTCCGACCAGCTTGACCCCTGTTCGTGCGGTCTCTTCACACGGGTCGAGACTGAGCGCCTGGCGATATAGCTTGTTTGCGGAGCGAAAATCTCCGGCCAGGCGAGACAGCTCCCCCAGGTACGAAAAAGCGGGGGCGTGGGCGGGGACACACCTTGCCAGGGACTCGAAAGCCTGCCGTGCCAGAGTAACTTTACCCATCTTGGCGAATAGCTCTCCGAGCATCAGCCATCCCCAGGGATTTTCCGGCTCCCGCAAGATTATCTCCCGGTACTCGGCCTCCGCCTTACGCCATGCCTCCCCGGCTTCGTATACCTCACCGGCCATGACATTTGTCGCATGACAATAGCCGAGAGCCTTTTTCTGGGCTAAGAACTCGGCCTCGGAAAAGGAGCTTGTCTGTGCGACCGTTTCAAGCCTTGCCAGGAGCGTTTCGGCCTCATGCGCCACGAAGGGGTCGGAACGGGCATACAAGGCCTCCCGCCGGTCTGCCTCGAACACGTCCCCCGCTACGGCGCCGGAACTTACCCCGGTTTCAAAGAGGCGGGTCCCCGGGTAATAGGCAAGCGGAGAGACCTGGCCGTCATGGGCCTTTATGGCGTCAAGGAGTGCCAGGGTCTGTTTCAGGTCTTCCTCAGTCTCGCCGGGGACACCGGCAATAAGATAGACGGAGAGCTGTATCCCCGCCCGTCGTACAGTCTGGGCGGCCCTTTTGACCTGATCGGAGGTAATCCCCTTTCCCAACGCCTTGAGGACCCTTGGCGAACCGGACTCCACGCCGAACTGGATGCATTCGCAACCTGCCCGCTTCATCCAGGAGAGGGTCTCTTCGTCCACGGCATTGATGCGGGACTGGCAGTTCCAGAGGATATACACCTTTTCCTGGAGAAGGAGCCGGCAGAACTCCAGCACCCGTTCCCGGTCCGCAGTAAAGGTGTCATCCCGAATGGAAAAATAGATAAGCCCGTACCGGTCCCTGATGTACCGTATTTCATCCACGATTGAGCGCGGAGAACGGAAGCGGAGCCCCTTCCCCCAGAACTTGGGGGACGAGCAGAAACTGCACGAGGCAGGACAGCCCCGGGAGGTGATGACAAATTCCAGTTGCCGGTGGATGTCCACGCCGAGCGCATCGTCGAAACAGGCGGCGGCAAGGGGCAAGGTGTCCAGGTCTGCCACGGGAGGCCGGGGAGGGGTCGTCACTATGGCCCCGCCGCTCCTGAAAGCTATCCCCCTCACTCCACTCAGGTCACGGCTGCCTTGGTACATCTGGCTCCTGACCAGCTCGCAAAAGGTTTCCTCCCCCTCGCCCAGCACAACCGCGTCGACTGCATTATTCCGGGAGAGGATTTCATGGAAACGGTGGGTGGCGTGGGGACCGCCGAACACCACAAAGCATTCCGGATTGGCTTCCTTGGCCATCCTGGCCAGCCTGAGGGATTCGAACCGGTTGTGGGTGAATTGGGAGACCCCGAGGAGGGCTGGTGTTTCGTCGGCCAGAAGCCTGCCGATTTCCTGCCAGGAATAGCGGGACAGATTGGCAATCTTCGAGCGGTGCCCCTCTTTGCGCAGCAGTGCATTGAGAGAGCCGAGACCGACCGGCAGGAGGGCCGTGTAGGGATCACGGCTCCCCTTGCCATGCGCTTTATAGGTGAGCAGTATCTCCATTGCCAAACTCCAGGGCAATCCGTTTCGCCAGGGAGATATCCGCGGGAAGAAGCTCAAAATTCCCGACATCCCCGGGCAGTACCCAGCAATGCTCGGAGACCTCCAGGTCCCGGACTTCACCGCTCACCCAACGGCAGCGGTAAGCCAGAACGAGCACGTCACGCTCCGGATACCTGTGGAAGATCACTTCGTAAATTCCGGTGACGTCGATCTCGATTGCCAGTTCTTCACCTATTTCCCTGACCACGCAGTCCCTGGGGTCTTCCCCGGCTTCAACCTTGCCGCCCGGAAACTCCCACAGGAGGGGATAGGGAACGTCCGCTTTCCGTCTGGCGAGAAGAATTTTCCCGCCGAATTCGATTATTGCTGCTGCCACTAACAGGGTAGACATGGTTTCCTCAAATAAAAAAATCCGGCCATGGCCGGATTTTCAGGTTCCCATGTTACGGGAAATTCAGTTTGCCAAGGTTATCCCCAGGGTATCGTTCAGCTGGGTATCTTCAGCCGACTCCTCTTCGATCCCTGCGACCAGATCGTCGAATTTGAAAGTGTTCGGATTGATTTTGGCGATCCTCTTGGCACCGATAAAACGGGCACGATAATAGGGGGTGTTCATGGGAGAGATCACCACCCGGCGATCACGGGAAGAGGCGTGAATCATCCGGTTATTGCCGAGGTAAATGCCCACATGCGAGGGATACGGGGCATAGGTCCGGAAAAAAATCAGATCCCCCTTCTGGAGGTCGCCGGGAGAAACTTCATTGCCAATTCCGAACTGTTCCCGGGCTGTTCTTGGGAGCGAGATCTCAAGTTCGCGGAAAACCTTCTGGACAAAGCTGGAACAGTCAATACCGCTCCTGCTTGAACCGCCGAAGCGGTAGCGGGTCCCGAGAAAACCGTACGCGGTGCTCCTGAGCATTTTGGTGCTGTCGGATTTCAGCTCCATGCTTTTACTAAGTTCGACCGGCTTGTTCGGGTCGGGCTCGGTGAGTTCGGCAAGGCTCTGCTCATAATCCTTCTCGTTAAAGAGGTCGTTATAGCGGAGCTGGATTTTTTTTGCAAGCTGCGGCTTGGCGTCGGCTTCTGCCGCAGAATCCTTCAACACCAGGATTTGTCCCGGTTTAACCCTGCTTCTGCCCAAAGAATTGAGACGTTTCAACTCACTTGCCGAGACACCGGTCTTCCTGGCGATCCTGGCGAGGGTGTCACCTTTCCGGGCCTTGTAGGTTGAGGCACTCCCGGTACCGGTCCCACTCGCGTCAGCCGCTGCGGAACGGGGTGGAATGACAAGCCTGACGCCGGGTTTCACCTGGTTGCTGACCAGATTGTTAGCCGATTTCAGTTCAGTCAAGGAAATATGGTATTTTTTTGCAAGTGAGTAAAGGGTTTCGTTCTTTTTGACCCGATGGGTCTTGGCGGCAAAAACGATGGCAGGAAAGGTGAGTACGAGCAGGCAGATAATTGCTATCCTAATGCTGTAGCGCATGCGCCCTCCTTTTTGTTCTACAAAACAACGCAAGCGAATAAGGTTATAGAACAAATATTACGATTTGTCAACCCTAAAGCATACCCGGCTACTGTCCGGAGATAACCAGTTGGACCTTTACCGGCTCGTCCCGGAGGAACTTTACCTGAGGGGCAGGCTGGAGAAGGCCCTTTTCAAGCACCACACTCCGCCGTACCCCGGAAAGGTCGATCTCTTCAGTCGCCGCGGCGTCAACCTGCGACAGTGCATGCTCGGGACCCACGGCCGTAACCGTGGCGGGGTCGACCTTAATCCTCCTGACCCGCATCCCCGCAGGGAGCCTTCCTCGGGTGTTTGCCCTGACCTGAAGGGTCTTTCGCACTTTTTTTTCCGTTGTCACCCTTACCACGGAAGGGTTTACCCCGCTCACCACCACCCCCAGGGGGAGCTGGAGATCGTCATTTTTTATGGTCAAGCGGGTGGTCCCTTCCCGGATTTTCGCCAGGTCCACATCGGCTGTAACATCGAGTTGCTTCGGCGAAGGGATCAGCTTGGAAAATGTCTTCACCTGCACGTCAACCTCTTCGGGAGAGTTTTTGATGAGGACCAGGTCGTTGGGCAGATTATGGAACTTTACGGGAGCAGTAACGGTGAGGATCCCCCCCTGTTTTGCCGTGATAATCAGCCAGCTTATCAGAACCAGGATCACGGTAACCAGTTTGGGGCGAAGATTGCTGAATATTCTTTTCTGGAGAGATACCCTGACAATCTCCTGGTCAGGCGGGATTAACAGCGCGTGAAGTTTTTCGCTGAGATGCTCCGGGGTATCGATTTTTTCCAGCTCTCCGGCAAGGGCCAGGGAGACCTCGCCCCGTTCCTCGGAGACGATGACGACGGCAGCGTCAGAGCGTTCCGACAAACCTAACCCCGCGCGATGCCGAGTTCCGTAATATTGGGGAAGATCTGTATTTGCGGAAAGAGGGAGGTGGCAGGAGGCCTGGGTGATCCGGTCGTCCCAGATGACGACCGCGCCATCGTGCAGGAGGGTGCCGTCCTTGAAGATGGTTGCGATAAGCTGGGCGCTCACCAGGCTGTCAAGGGGGACCCCATGCATCACGTATTCATCAAGGGGCTCCTTCCGCTGAAAGGCCATGATCGCGCCGGTCTTTTCCCCGGCCAGCATGAAAATCGTGCGAGAAAGCCCCATGAGGTCAAGCCGTGAAGCGCTCGTCTGGCGGCCGAACAGGTTTCTCAGAAGACTAAAGCGATAGAGCGCCTGACGAATCTCGGTCTGGAAAATAACGATTATCAGGACGAACAGGACCGTCCCCAGCTCCTGCAGGATCCAGCTGGTCATGAACAGGTCGA
>WNGR01008535.1_pt1 | contig 10821 bp, 5 predicted proteins | sample 5407581 | NCBI WGS metagenome assembly WNGR01 (sample SAMN13153383, study PRJNA577476) | soil metagenome | isolation source: 80 cm soil or saprolite under Garry oak tree replicate 2 | place: USA:California | collected 2016-06-15 | reverse complement strand
TCTTGACGGTCTTGCCCTCGGGCACGTGCGCGAATGTCAACGTCGGTGGCACCGGACCCAGGCGGTTCTTGCCTTCAGGCACCATAGGCGAGCCAATTGTGACAATTCCGTCGTCTTCGTCTTGCACCTCGTAGTCAAGAACCGAGCACCAGAACCGGGCGAGACCGTTGGGATCGGCACAGTCGATCGAAAGCTCGGTGAGCTTACTGGTCATGTCAGGACCTCCCAGTCAAGTAGCGGGTCCGGCAAAGGTCACACGCTAATCGCAGTGTCCTTCGGCGAGGTAAGCCGCGCGTAGTGTGCCCTTGATTTCCGGCGTTCGGAACCCGGTCAGGCCAGGTCCGCGAGCAGGGTGTCGAGGGAAAGTTCCTCCTCGATGCGAACATCGCGGCACGCCATGGCGGCCGCCAGACCCGGATCCCAGGGGGTCGCGACCGGCTCGCCGGCCAGCCGGGGCAGCCGCGTGGCGGCCTGCAAAGCCAACACGGCCGTTGCCGCGGCCTCATAAGCGTCCCTGTCGTACCGCCACGGCTGCCAGTGCGACTGTCCCTGGGCCACTCGCTGACGAACCGCGCCGGCGATCCGGACACCGCCCCAGTCGAAATCGCCGTGGTAGCGGAACTCTGCGCCGCCCGCCGCCAAGAGGTCGAGCAACTGCCATCCGGCGGCGGATGGCTGGCCGCCGACGCAGACCAGTGGCGGGCAGCGGCTGCCAAGCTCGTCCGCGGCAGCCGCGATCACCACGGGATTTTCGCAGATTCGCACGAGCCCCGCTGATAGCGCTTCATCGTGGCCGCGCAGTTGCCTGAGGGTGAGCACCGTTGGCTGTCCGCTTTCCTGGTGCAGCGCCAGCACCTTGCCGAGAGCGGTGTGGCTGTCGCCGGGCAGGCCGAGGCAGAGCACCAGCGAGGAGAGGTCGTCAAGGTGAACGCCCACGCAGGCCCAGACTGTACGGCGGGAGTCCGCGCTCACGTCAGCCGCGAACGGAAGGCCGGCCAGCGCGCGGACCGCGGACACGGCCAGCGTCCCGGCCGGACGGCCGTCATCGAGGGCGTGCGCGTCGCCGCAGCATTCGGCAGCGAGCCGCCCGATTGGTATTCCCCGCGACGGCAGTCGTCGCAGCACTGCCGCCACCTGGTCAAGCAGCGCCAGGGCCTCATTAGGGGACGGGGCCAGGCGGCGCACGACGCCGGTTGCGTCGAGCCACCCCCGCCAGGCGGCTAGCTCGGCGCGGCCCGCCACGGCCTCGTCCAGCGGCGCGAACGCGGCCGCCCAGGCGGACGCCGTATTCGCCCGGTCGCGGTTGCGGTCCCGGAGCGGACCGCTCAGAAGCGCTACGGCCTCGGCCAGTCCGCCCGGCGCGGCACCGCTCTCGCGCAGGACCCGGTCCACCTCGGGCAGCGACACCGACAGCGACATGCCAGAACGGGGCGGCCTGCCAGTCAGCCGTTCGACCGCCCGCCGCTGCTCTACGGTCGCCCCGGTCAGGGTCACGGTCCCGGTCAGCGGGCGCCCGGCCTCCAGCCGGTCTCGCGCCCGCTGGACCAGCCAGGCGGTGGGCTCGCCGCCGAGCAGGCGGTGCAGCCTGGTGCCGTCCTCCGCGGTGTCGGTCACACCGCCGCCCGGTCAGCCCTGCGGCGTTCCCGGCCGTCCCACCGCCACGGCGTGACCAGGACCGCGTCGACGCCGTCCTGGCGGGCGAGATGGGAGATGCCAAGTCCGGGCACCTGCGGGTAGCAGCCCCACTCGCGCTCGCTGGTCATGACCACGTCCATGTCGAAGGTGGCGAGCAGGCCCAGGCACTTGGCGCGGGAGTCGTCGTCCACCCCGGCGAATGCCTCGTCGAGGGCGATCAGCCTCGGGGCGTGCGGGTTGCCGGCGGACTTGTAGTGCGACGAAGCCGCCGCGAACAGCGGAACCGATACCACCAGCGCGCGCTCGCCTCCCGAGGCGGGGCCGGTAGCGGGCCGCCAGTGCCCGTCCTGATACCGCTGGATCACGAACTCATGCCAGCCCCGGTAGTCAAGCGCCGAGGTCAGCGCCTCGGCCCAGCCGGCCGCCGGATTGTCCGCGTGCTCGGCGGCGATCCGCTGCTGTAGGAACGTCCCCACGAGCGCCCGGTCAGCGGCGGACCACGCGTCGATCGTCTGCCGGAGCTTGAGCCGGACCCGGTCGAGTCCCTCGGGCGCGTTCCTGGCCTGCTGCCAGATCAGCCGCAGCTTCATGCCGGTCGACGTCGGCCGCGATTCCAGTTCGTCGTTCATCTGCCTGACCTCGGCCTCGGCCTCTGAGATCAGCTCGTGCAGCGTTCCCGCCACCTCGTTGAGGAGGTGATTTTCCAGAATCTCCCGCTCTCGCGCCGACAACAGCGTGGTCCGCTGCTCCACCTCCGCCGCCAGCGCCTCGGCCAGCCCTGGCAGATCGTGGCTACGGCCCTGGAAGACCACGTCGATCACGATGACGCCCTCGCTCAGCGTCAGCCCCGCCGAGTGTCCATGCCTGGCCATCGCGTCCGCCAGCAGCTTGTGCTCCTCGGTCACCCGCTTCTGGATCCGGTCCCACGGCCCGTCCGCGTCGTCCACGGAGTCGAGTTCGGCGTTGACGGCGCGAGCCAGGACCACCGTCGGCGTCGCCGCCCATGGGTGCTCGACGTCGGGGATTTCCTGCGACGTTACCGCGACCCGCAGCAGCCCGGTGGCGGCGAACGCCCGGAACTCGCGCACCGCGTCGTCCCGCTGCCGCATGGCATTCTCGACGTCCGTCCGCAGCCGTCCGCGTTGCCCGTCCGCCCTGCCGCTCGCCCCGATCGCGTCCCGTTCCCGGTCGCGGGCGGCCCCATGTGCCGCTTTGTTCCGGCCCAGGGCATCGGTCACTCCGGCCAGCCGCTGCTGCAGTTCCTCGACCGCCGTGCCGACGGTGGCTAGCAGCTCCTGGTACGTCGTCGCCGCCGCGCCGGCCGCCTCCCGCTCCTCGGCGGCCCGCTCGCTCGCCTCCAGTAGCAGCTGACGGCTGCCGGCGAAGTCGCTCTCGGCGTCGGCCGCAGCGCGGATCGCGGCGTGCGCCGCCTCGGCGGCCGGCCAGAGAGCGGCGAGCGCCACCCGGTAGGCGCCCAGCCCGTCTCGCACCGCGGCAAGATCCCCCGTATCCGCGGGCAGGCTCACATCGACCGCGAATTCCACCGCCCGTACCTGTGCGGCCGCCAGTTCCCCCTGCCGCTGCTGGAGCTGTGTAACGGTCTGGGCATGATCGATGCGCGCCTGCGCGAGCTGTTCGCGCCGCTCGGCGGCTTTGGTGTGCGCCTCGCGGACCCCGTCATCCGGCGGCACACTGCGGTGCTCGTCCGCGAGGCGATTCTGCCGCGCTGCTATCTCCGCCAGGTCCGCGTCGAGCCCTTCGATCACCGCACGCTCAGCCTCGAGCTCCCGCTCGAGCTGCTCGATCCGCGTCCGCCGCGCAGCCTCCCGCGCCCCCTCGCCGATGTAGCCGGCCTGGTCCTTGCGCCAGGCGCCGCTCAGCACCCCGTTAGACCACCGCCCGTCCGTGGTCACCCAGGCCGCGCCGCCGCCGGCGGTCCCGGGCTCACGTCCGATAGCACTCAGAACGGATGCGACTGATACTTCATCCAACGCCGCGGCCTGGGGATCGGCCTGGTCGATCGCGGGCACCAGCAGGCTGGCGCACGAGTCCCCGGCCACGGGGGCAAGCCCGGACACCACGACCACGTCCCCGTCGACGAGGTTCCCGTCGGGCGTCACCCACGCGTCGAGGATCCCCGCCGCCTCGAGCGCGGCCTCCACGCCGGCCCGCTCGTCGTCGGCCAGGCCCGGCGCAAAATCGGTCACCCTCCACAACGGCGCGCCGGGACGACCGTCGCGGATCCCTGGTGCCCGCGTAGGCGGAACCGGCGGGGCGTCGTGGCCGCCCGCGCGCAGCTGGCCGATCTGCTCCGTCAGCTCGCCCGCTCGTGTCACATGCCGGGTCCGCTGACTGCCGCATTCCCCGGCCAGCTGGCCAAGTTCGGCACCGGTCACGCGGACGGCGTCGTCGATGATCGCAGCCGCGGGATTCGTGCCCTCACCGGTGATGCCCCAGGATTCCAGCCTGGCGATGAGCTCGTCGGGATCGGCCACCCGCAGCTCGGCCAGGCCGCTCAGGTACGAGCGGTAGCCGTCCAGGATCAGCCGCATCCGTTCCTCTACCGCCAGGTCCGCGGTCGTGACCCGGTCCGCCGCGGCCTGAACCTCAGCCGAGCGCCTGTTTTCGGCTTCCTGCGCGGCTTGTAGCTGCCCGCGCGCTCCGGCGACGTCGGCGAGCAGCCGCTCTAGCTGCGCGATAGCCCGCGCCTGCCGGTCGGCGATGGCCTGGGCGTCCCGTCTGGCCTGGGCGAGGATGTCGGCCGCGGGCGCCTCGGGGGCATCGAGGTAAGCAGCGACCGCGCGGTGCCCGCCGCCGGCCTGGTCGGCTGGGGGGAAGGCATCCAGGCCGCCGCTTTCGCGGTTCGGGCCGTCGAGTGCCGCGACTGCTGCCTGGTGCTGCTGGGCACAGACTGCGTCGGCGGCCGTGGTCGCGGCCTCGCGCAGCGCCTCGGCGAGCTTGTCTCGTCCGGTGCCGGCCCGATGCGCGGTTTGGGCCGCCTTATCGGCGTGCCGCCTGACCTGGCCGGCGTGCCGGTCCCGGTCAGCCTCTTGGACCTGCGCCGCTTTCTCCTTGCGGTCGGCGTCCTGGCGGAGCTGCTCGAGCCGCTCAGCGTCGCGCATCGCGGGATCGGCCTGAAGCGCGCGTTGGCGCGCTTCCAGTTCGGTCCGCTGTTCCTCCAGTTGCGTCAGCTCGCACTGCGCCTCGTCCAGCTGCTGCTGAGCGGCGGTGAAGGCCTCCTCGGTGGTGGCGAGGTCCCGGCCGAGTCCTTCGTAGCGGCTCTGCGTTAGCCTCGGCCCGGCGGCCTTACGCTTGGCCGCCACCTTCGCGTACCGGCGGTAGTGGCCCAGGAACGCGGTCGCCGCCTCCTGAGCCTCGGCGAGGGAGCGCAGGGCGTCGCGCTCGTCATCCAGACCGCGGAACGCCTCGGCAACGGTCGTCACGAGGCCGGGGCTGAGCGGGGGCAGCGCCTCGGTGAGCGCCCTAGACAGCAGCTTCTCGTCCGGCTTCTTAGACAGCTGCGGCTGGCGCAGCTGGACTAGCAGGTTGACCAGGGCCTCGTAGCGGTGCGGGCCGAGGCCGAACAGGTGCTCGTCCACGGCTCGGCGGTAGTCCGCTGCCCGGTCATACACGAACCCGTGCTGGCCGATCTGCTCCCGCAGCTTCTCCCGGGTGAGCGGGACGCGGCTGCCGGGCAGCAACTCCAGCTCGGCACCCGGGCGCTGGCTGGTGACGAAGAACCAGTGCCGTGCGATTCCGCGCCCGGTGACGGCCTTCAGCCCGCAGCCGATCGTGCGAAACTCCTCAGTGCCGTCAGCGCTCCTGCGGCCGAACTCCAGCCAGGTGTAGCCGAGGCGCTCCGGGCTGGGGTGCCTGCCGCCGAGCAGCAGGTTCCACTCCATCCGCTTCTGCCGGTCGCCGTCCGGCTCCACCCGGTGCGGCGCGAGGTCGCCGTCGAGCAGGAATGGCAGCGTGAGGGCGAGCACCTTGGACTTGCCGGTTCCGTTGTTGCCGCGCAGGAGCAGGCGGCCGTCGTGGAACCAGAACTCCTCCTGGTCGTAGTAGAACATGTCGACCAGGCCGGCCCGCAGGGGCTTCCACCGCTCAGAAGATGGTGCTGGCAGCATCGGCCGTCGCCTTTCTAGCCTGGTTCGTTCCGGCCTTGCCTCCGGGGAGGCTGCCGGGCTCGCGGATGGTGGGCTCGGCGAGAGCGAAGCGGGCGATGGCCGGGCGGCTGCGGATCACGCTGCCGGTGCCGTCGCGCGTGGCCTCGTTTTCCACCTCGATGAGGCGCAGGGCGGTGAGCTTGTCCAGCGCGATCCCGAGCAGTTCGATCTCCGCGCCGGGATCGGTGACGCCCTTGCGCCAGTAGCTCGCGTGTGCCTGCGCCGCCTGCCGGACGAACGCGAGCAGCTCGGCCCGCGGCGCCTGCGCCCTGCCCGCCAGGTACTCAGCGACCAGCAGCGTGACGTGTCCGTCGGTGCGCTGCTCGGGCATCCGCACGTCGGTGAGCTCGTCGTCCGGGTCGACCATGGCGATGCCCTCGGCGCGTAGCTCCGGCAGCAGCCCGGTGGCCTCGCTGATCCGCCCGGTGATGTTGTGCCGCTGGGCGATCAGGTAGGCACGTTCGTCTTCGGCCAGCTCGTCGTAGTAAACGACCGGGTCATCGAGCAGCCGCCGGGTGAGCATTCTGCGCAGCGCCTGGTTGCGCAGTTCGTCGGTCTCAGCAACCGGCTCGGCGGTCAGTTCCGCGAGCGTTGCCTCGAATCCGCGGGCGCTGATGGTCGACGGGCCCCTGCTGCCGGTGAGCAGCAGGGCGAGTACCGGCCGGTGTAGGTCGTACAGCACGTCGGCGCGGGCCGACAGGTACGCGTCCTCGTCTCCGGCGACCCGGCTGAGCACGCCCCAGGCGAGCAGCAGCCGGACCACGGCCACGAGGTCGGCGCGGTCGCTCCTGCTGTCCAGGGTCAGCGTGAACCCGGTAGCCGCCAGGCCGGGTTCGGCGGCGGCGGTGAGCACGTCGTCGGCGAGGCTGCCGAGCGTGGTCTGCGCGTCGGCGCGGGCGAGCGCGGACAAGGCCAGGCAGAGCGCGACGTACCGGCGGCGGCTAAACGGCTCCCTGTTGTGTCCGCGAGCGGGATGGGTAGCGTCGGAAGCCAGCGGGGCGGTCTTGAACAGCCGGGCCGTCTCCGCGTCTGCGGCCAGCCGCCAGCCGGTCTCCCTGCGCAGCCAGCCGCTGAGTGCCGACAGGTGCCGCCGGACCAGCATGAGCGACTCGGCGTCCTGGACGGCGACAAGCAGCGGCTTGGCGAACAGGGCGCGGAGGGCCGCCTGGCGCTGCGCCTGTTCCTCGGCGGGGATCACGGCACCAGGTCCGTGATCTCGATGACGTGCTCGGGACCGGTGAGCACCCCATCCTCGGTCTTGATCGCGGCCGTGCCGCCGTCTGGGACCAGGCGCAGCCGCACCTCCAGGCTGCCGTCGCTAGTGACAGTCTTCACCTCGGTGTCGCCGGGCGCGCGGGCCGCGAGCGCGTCACCGAGCAGGCTCAGGAAGAGGCGGAACGCCCTCGGGTCGAGCACGTCCAGATCGGACAGCAGCGCCGGCCCGCTGGTGCGCAGCCGCCGTCGTGCCTCGGTGGTCTGCGCGGCCTCGTGCTCGGCCTGGCGGCGCAGCAGTTCCTTGGCCGCGGAGCGGTCCTTCACCTGAGCGGGCTTGCCACGCCGCTCGTAGCTCCCGGTCTTCCTGAGCTGCGGCGAAATCCGGATCGGCGGGGCCTCGCCCCACGGCGTCCCGGCCGGCACATTTTCCCACTCGTCCGCGGTATCGCCGGTCACGGACAGGTGCCGGGCGGGGGACAGGCCGAACGCCGCCCGCCACAGCCGGTGAGCCGCCGCGTCGTCCGGTGCCTCAGCGAACCACCGGGCGAGCACAGCGAAGTCCGCCGATCTGTCCGACCGGCCTGAACGGCGCTCGTTAAGCAGGCCGACCGTGTCGACGAGCTGTTTGATCGCGGTCACCGCGGCCTGCCGCAGCAGCCTGGCCTGGGATGGATGCCCCACGTCCCGCGAGGTGAACCAGTCGTCCAGGCCGCGCCACCGGTTTCGCCACGCGTCGAGTGCCTGCTTTTCCGCGTCGGCCAGCGCCGCTGCCGCGTCCGCCCCTTCGGGGGCCGCGTCGGCGGCCTCACGCCTGGCGGCGACCGCCAGCAGTCGCTCGTGACGCGCGGCTTCTAGGTCACCTAGCAGGACCGCGATCTGGGCACCGGAGTTGGCGAGGTCGGCGATGAACCGGTTGATGTAGTCGATCAGCCGTTCCTTGTACGCGATGAAGCCGTCGACGTCTCCGTCGGAGAAGTCGATCGCGCGCCGCAACGCGGACATGAACGCCTGTGCGTTATCGGCCAGTGAAGAAAACCGCTCCGCCACAGATAGCAGCAGCAGGTGAATCTTGGCCGGATCAGGATCACCCTCCTTAGCCAGCGCGAGCAGCGCCTGGAGCTGGCCGGCGATGTCGGCTAGGGCAACCGACTGGAGTTGGCCCCGTCGGCCGATCGCCTCTTCGTAGAACGAGATCGCCTGCTCGGCCGCGTGCCCTTCGGCCGTGAGCTGATACAGCGACCGCTTACGGTGAAAGTCCTCCACCGTGGTGACGCGGCTGGTGTCGACGTCAGCTCGCAGGTTGCCCCACTTGACCAGCTGCTCCAGCGCCTCAGTCAGCTGGTCATCGGCATCGACCCGCAGCTCTGCGGCAACGTCCTCCGGGCGCAGATGCACAATGAAACGCTGCTTCGCCCGAGCGAAGACCCGAAGCAAGCGTCGGTAATGTTCGGCATGCGGAACACCGAGATGAGTGAAAGGCTGCGCCGCCGCGGGAACGTCGCCCTGCGGCTTCGCCGGCCCGCGCGCCGACGAGCGCACTTCGTCAGCCACGCGTACATAGTGCCGCATGCCACCGACAAAACGCGCTGGGTTGCGCTACGGCGCACGGCCAGACCCCGCGCGATAGCAGGTGAGCTGGAGGGTGTGTCATGCTCGAGGCGACACGCAGGGATCAACCCGTATACCCGTCTAAGCCGTCACAGCTGGATACCCGGGTAGAGCGGGTGGCGGCTGAGCAGCTCGGCGCAGCGCTCGCGGGAACTGGCCGCGACCCGGTGGTCGAGGGTGTACTTGGCCTTGGCGCCCGCGGCGGCGGGAGCGGTGGCGCGCAGCGCTGCGGTGATGATCTCTGCGATCTCGTCCATCTCGGCCGGGCCGAATCCGAGTGTGGTCAGCGCGGGGGTGCCGAGCCGGATGCCGGAGGTGTACCAGGCGCCGTTGGGGTCGCGCGGGACGCTGTTGCGGTTCGTCACCACCCCCGCGTCCAGCAGCGCCGACTCGGCCTGGCGGCCGGTCAGCCCGAAGCTGGTGCCGACGTCGAGCAGCACGATGTGGTTGCCTGTGCCTCCGGTGACCAGCTGGGTGCCGCGCCGCAGCAGGCCCTCGGCCAGCGCCTGGGCGTTGGCGACGACCGCGGACGCGTAGCCGGCGAAGGAGGGCCGCCGGGCCTCGGCGAACGCGACCGCCTTGGCCGCCATGACGTGCGGCAGCGGGCCGCCGAGCACCATCGGGCAGCCCTTGTCCACGAAGGGGGCGTAGTCGCCGGTGCACAGCACGAACCCGCCGCGCGGGCCGCGCAGCGACTTGTGGGTGGTGGAGGTGACGATCTCGGCGTGCGGGACCGGGTTCAGGTCGCCCGTTAGCACGCCGCCGGCCACCAGGCCGGCGAAGTGGGCCATGTCCACCATCAGGGTGGCCCCAACCTCGTCGGCGATCTCGCGCAGCACCCGGAAGTCCGGGGTCCGGGGGTAGGCCGAGTACCCGGCCAGCAGGATCAGCGGGCGGAACTCGCGGGCCTGGGCGGCGATCGCGTCGTAGTCAAGCAACCCCGTCTCGGGGTCGGTCCCGTAACTGGCCTGCTCGAACAGCTTGCCGGAGATGTTCGGCCGGAAGCCGTGGGTCAGGTGCCCGCCCGCGTCGAGCGACATGCCCAGCATGCGCTGCGAGTGCAGTGACCGCCGCAGCCCGGCCCAGTCGGCGCCGGACAGGTCGTTGACGTGGCGGACGCCCGCCGCTTGCAGGGCCGGCTCCTCCACCCGGCGGGCCAGGATCGACCAGAACGCGACCAGGTTCGCGTCGATACCCGAGTGCGGCTGGACGTAGGCGTGGTCCGCCCCGAACAGGGCCCGGGCGTGCCCGGCCGCGAGCGACTCGACCCGGTCGACCAGCTCGCAGCCGGCGTAGAACCGCTGGCCGACAGTGCCCTCGGCGTACTTGTCCGACAGCCAGTTGCCCATGGCCAGCAGCACCGCGGGCGAGGCGTAGTTCTCCGAGGCAATCAGCTTGAGCTGCTGGCGCTGCGAGGCCAGCTCGCCGGCGATGGCGACCGCCACATCGGGCTCGGCCGCCGCGACGACTTCGAGCGCGGCGGTGTAGGCGGTCCCGGCCGGATCAATGCGGACAGGAGTATCAACTGGACTGTTCACGGGCGTGCTCCTTCAGGCGGCATCGGTAGCTCGCCCAGGCGCGCGGCTCTCCCCGGCTTCAGCCGGGGGACCGCTCCACGGTGGTGCTCCACCTGAACGCCAGTCACGGCCCGGTGACAACCGTAGTCCGCCCGTTCGGCACGGGACAACCCGTTTCGACGGTTGTGAAGCAGGCCCGTGTAGCGAAAGCCGGGGAAGCTGCGACTGCCGTGACCGGCGTCAGTTCACCGCCGAGCGGGTGAAGACGCGGATGGCCGCTGCGGTGATGAGGATCGCCCAGCCGGCCAGGACCAGCAGGCTGAGGGCAGCGTCGGTGGTGGTGCTGGTCATTCCCCAGATGTTGTGCAGGCCGGCGCCGGTACGGTCGAGCACCCCGTAGCGCAGCAGCGCCAGGACGTGGGTGGTGGGCAGGGCGCGGGCGACCCAGGCGAGCCATGCGGGCAGCGCGGTGATCGGGAACAGTGCTCCGGCTATGAACCAGGGCAGGATCGCGACCACGGGGGTGAGCCCGACGTATTCCTCCTGGGTGGGGATCCGGTGGGCGAGGATCTCGGCCAGGCCGTACATGAATACGGTGAATGCGAGCACGGCTCCGGTGAACCAGGCGACGCCGCTGGCGGTGGCGTGGAAGTGGCTGCCGCGCAGCCATCCGGCAGCCA